>Ga0136651_10000259_pt1 | contig 28022 bp, 24 predicted proteins | sample Mar14236cmmetaG_FD_94867 | JGI IMG/M metagenome (GOLD analysis project Ga0136651, IMG submission 94867) | Marine hydrothermal vent microbial communities from Guaymas Basin, Gulf of California to study Microbial Dark Matter (Phase II) - Marker... ... | reverse complement strand
GGGAGCCTGGAACCAACCGGGACGTGGAAAGATACCATATGCCTGGGAGGTAACTATGAACTGGTCGTGGATAGCCCCAGCCATGCTTAAGTACTTCTATTCACAGGCAACACCGAATGATTATTTTATAGGCTCGCTCTCGGGACCCGGATACATTGATCCTAAAGCTGTTCCTGAAAACATCCTGCCTGTCATGATTGATTCAGCCAGTGCTTTGATGAAATATCTCGACCTGAACGCCTTCGAAATCATGGACTATTCGGAAGGGTCCACCATCGAGGGGAATACGGATCTCCCACAAAAGATTATCAATCAATATTACAACCACATGCCGGACGTTATCGGGTTTATCAACGGGTATGCCCCTTCTTATACTTTTACGGTAAAAAACAAGATTCCTTTGGTTTCCTTTGATTACTATCTTTCCCCCGACCGCACGGAAGAAGAAATCCTTGCCGATCTTAAAGAACTGGCAAAGATAAATCCACAAAGACCTTATTTTCTGTTACTTCATGTCCGTCAATGGAATAACATAGATAAGGTTATCCATATCCTCAATGGTTTGAATAAAGAATTTGAAGTAATTCCTTTAGATCGATTTTTAAAATTGGCAGGAGAAAAACCCACTTTTCAGGAACACTACCTTGACAAGAAAAAATCCGTTACTGCAAAAGCAAATAAGCTCAATAGACAAAACGGTTGATGAAAAGCTCTATTATCGTTGGTATTATTAGCTTTAGAGCAATTAAAAGTTATGAATAAAAAAATGCATTTATTGCGTAATCTGGGTTTAGTATTTTGTTAAATAACCGAAAGCACCTCTTCCATTTTCATTAACCGGGATCCCTTCAAAAGAATCATATAATTTCTCAAAGCGTTCTTTTTTAGATAATCAATAAGATCCCTTGTGGTTTTGAATCCCAAATATTTATAATGTCCCGATAATCTGGAAAACATTTCTCCTGCTAAAAATACATTCTCAGGAGAAAAATCCTTATTGCGAACCAGTTGTAATATTTTCTCATGTTCGACCTCGGATTGTTCCCCCAATTCAGCCATATCCCCAAGTATCAATGCTTTCTTCTCAGCCGGTTGTTTTGCAAATTCCTCAATAGCATATCTCATACTTGTCGGATTGGCATTGTAAGCATCCAGAATCACTGTATTTTTACCAGTCTGTTTGATCTGCGACCTCATATTTTCCGGGACATAATCATTTACTGCATCTAAAATCATATCATCTTCAACACCAAAATAAGCTCCAACAGTAATTGCTGCCATTACATTCTCAAAATTATACATTCCATACAATTGCGTTTTCACTCTTTTGTCTCCCGTTGTTTTCTTCCACAAAAAAGACAAATAAGGATTCATCCGAGGATCGGCAAACAGGTAATCAGGCTGGCCATTAGTTCCATATGAAACTAAATTATCAGATGGCAATAATTTATCTTTTAAAATCGCATCATTCTGGTGAAAGAAAATAGTTCCCCCATTTTTCCTAAGGTAATAATATAAAGCGGTTTTGGTTTTAATGATTTGTTTAACTGATACGAATCCTTCTAAATGGGCTTTTCCGATATTGGTAATAATCCCATATGTAGGATCAGCAATCTTGCAAAGTTCTGCGATTTCTCCCGGGTGATTTGCTCCCATTTCCAACACCACGATCTCAGCATCCGACCTGACCTTCAATATTGAGAGAGGCAGTCCAATGTGGTTATTCAGATTTCCGATAGTACCTGCCACATGATACTTGCGGGAAAGAATCCGCATGATTAATTCCTTCGTTGTCGTTTTCCCGTTTGATCCGGTAATGGCAAGCACAGGGACATTCAAATGCTTCCGGTGTTCTTTTGCAATACCCTGCAAGGTTTTCAGGGTATCTTTTACAAGAATATAACCAGAGCCCCTTACCACTTTCGGATCATCAACGATTGCATAAGCACAACCTTTCCTTAAAGCATCTTCTGCATACCGGTTTCCGTCTGTACGTGTACCTCTTAATGCAAAAAAAAGTCCTCCTGACGGGCAAACCCTGGAATCAATGGTAACTTCAGGATGATCTTTGTATATTTTATATAACTCTTTTATATCCATGAGAATAAAAAAAGCCTCATATAACATGAGGCTTATAATTTTTTATATTCATAAGTCATCAGAAACCGGCAGGACTACCTACTCTTGTCATGGCACAACGAAAACCGATATCGGCCCGTGCACTTTTTTCATCCAGAAATCTACGGGTCGAAGGGATCAACCAATAAGCTCTGTCCATCCATGAGCCTCCCTTGTAAACCCGGGCATTATCATTAACCAAGGTAGTAAAATCCCCATTTTGCACATCCTGTGCATACATTCTCTGGGTTCCTTTTATATCTTCACCTTTCCAATCAGTAGCAATACTGGATTTCAGATCTCCGTCTTTATAATTTCTGTAATCAGCCTTCTGGAAATTATACCTGTTCGCAACTTCTTCAGGTGTAATCTCTCTGTAACGCAAGTGTCCGAGGCTGTCTTTTTCCGCAATATTCCCATCCTGATCTTTTACCAATACCTTAAAAATATTTCCACGATAGGGATTAAGGTCATTCACATCAATACTATTCATTTGACGATAAACATCAGCCACCCATTCATTCACATTTCCTGCCATACAGTACAGACCATAATCATTGGGCCAGTACGATTTTACAGGTGCTGTAATGGCAGCGTTATCATTCAGATCTCCGGCAATGCCCATATAATCTCCTTTCCCTCTTATAAAGTTGGCCATAAACCGACCTCTGTATTTTCTGGAAGCATTTCTAAGATAGTGACCATCCCAAGGGTACAACCTGCGTTCATACAAACGCTCTTCAAAAGTATTCCCGATCAGAGCCAGTGCGGCATATTCCCATTCAGCCTCTGTAGGTAAACGATAGGCCGGTAACAGAATCCCGTCTTCAAGTTTTACCCGCCGTGTTTCTTCGTTCGGATTCAGACTGGGGAGATTCTGGTTTACCACCCCCTCATACTGGCCTGCAAGATAGGCTTCCGTATTGAAATTATTCGCATCCTCCTGATTAGGGTCCGGACTAAGAATACCCTCATCAATCAATAGTTTTTCATTTACCCTGTCGGTACGCCATGAACAATAATCATTGGCCTGCAACCAATTCACTCCAACAACAGGATAATCATTATAGGAAGGATAACGGAAATAATATTTTACATAGGGTTCATTGTAAGACAACGGACTACGCCAAACCAGTGTATCGGGTAATGCCTGACGGTATACTTCCGGATAGCTTTTATAAACCCTTGATAACCAGTAAAGATACTCCCGGTAGTCAACATTTCTGACTTCGGTTTCATCCATATAGAAAGATGTAACAGTCACCCGACGTGGGATATTATTCCAGTCGAACATAACATCCTGTTCTACCCTGCCCATGGTAAACGTACCACCTTCAATAAAAACAAGCCCGGGTCCTGTAGGCTGTTCAAAAGCAGCCCTGACCTCAAACCCTCCGTTTTCAGGATCGTTGTATTTCCATCCCGTAGTAGGAGAAATATCTTTCTTACCCCCTCCGAACAATCCACAGGAAGAAATAAAAACAGCAAATCCTAAAAAGATAACCGATATTACAACTCCCTTAATATTAAAACGCATAACCAAATTTTTTAAATCAGTTAAGCAAATATATGAAAAATAATTAAAACAAAAATAAGTAATTTTTTTGATAACTACATCAACAACCAATTTATTGTTCCGCGGTAAGAAGATTTTTTATTTCCAAAACTTATGATCATTCCAATTTCGTGGGCACCTCCTGATGAAGAAATGGCAATTTTTCCCAGATAAGCATCGTAACTATACGTAATTCTAATTTGTTTAGTTACAATACCCAAAGAAAAAATAAGAATGTCTGCGCTGTTTCCGAAGTTTTTTCTCCAGGCAACTCCACCGGAAGTCATAAGATACTTCATCTGAAAGCCCAACAGTGTCTGATGACTTATCCCCTGTTGTACCAGTTCCACCCAGGGATAAAAGGTCATGTCTCCGTGGTTTTTTTTCAGAACATATCCAAGCAATACCGAATATTTCCGGGATAAAACCGTTTCATCTGTTTTGACTTCGGATTGATAAGGCTCCATCAAATGGTGTGCAGAAATGGTTGTAAACCAATTATCCGAATATAATAAAAAACCTACGGAAAAATCCGGAAATATTTTCCTTTCAGAGGGAATAACTTCTTTCGATTCTCCAATAATACCCTGTGACGGCGAAATCATATCCGGCAATACCAGATCGTTTGTATTTAAGTAATTTTGAAAAACAGAAGCCTGGAAACCGGCATTCAGGAAAAGATTTCTTGATATCCTCAAATGGTAGGCATAAAGGACAGAAATACTCGTTGTTGAAAAAGTCCCTTCCCCTGCCATGTCATGTGTTAATAGAACTCCAACACCTCCGTGTAACAAATCAAAAGGTTGATTCCACCCTGTAATTGAGGTAATATAACGAGCAGGACTTCCCGGCATTTGATCCCGGAATCCCAGATTTATCTCTCCTACGCCGAGCCCGGAAAAAGCCGGATTCGAAAATAGTTTCTGCTCAAAAGGCAACGAAAACACCGGATCCTGTCCTTTTAGCTCACCAAAAATCAGGTTCCATAGCAAACATACAGTCAATAGCAACCACTTCACCGGAAAATCGTTTATAAAAATTACAATATTAATATTTATCCATACGTTTTCCTATCTCGGAAATAAAATCTATACAGAAACCAAACGTTTTGCCACAAAAATATATTTTTGCATCAAACGCCTTTATGCAATATAAACAAATCAAAATATCAGCGTTATCGGGAATTCTTTTTTTTTGCATTTCCCTTATAGGGTTTTCCCTTAACAATGAGAATATTACGGAATCATCAATCATAAATCATTACAAAAGTGTTTCCGTACTCGCATCCGGGTACTGGGTAAAAATAAAAGTATTGAAAAGCGGAATTTACAAGATTACATATAAGGAGTTGACCGATATGGGATTATCCAATCCTTCACACCCTCGTATTTTTGGTAATGGAGGCTGGATGTTGCCAGAAGCCAATTATGCACCTCATCCGGATGACCTGGAGGAAATCCCCATATGGATGAATAAAGGAAGCGACAATGCCTTCAATCAAAATGATTACCTTTTGTTTTACGCCAAAGGACCGGAAAAACGTTATTACGCAACGCAGGATTCCATGTATCGACATCAACTAAATCTATATGATGCAGGAGCTTATTATTTTATCACATCCGGTGGGACGGGAAAAACAATCATGACAGAAAAATATATTGATTCTGTTCCCGATTATGTAACTTCCGCCTTTGATGCATTTCAATGGCATGAGATAGATAAAGAGAATCTCATCCAGAGCGGTCGTGAATGGTATGAACCGATTAGTACACAATCATCTTCAACATTTGATTTTTCTTTTCCGGGAAGAATCCAGGAAGAAGCTGTTCGTATCAGAATAAGGGTTGTGGGACGTTCTTCAGCCACTTCCTATTTCAATATCGAGGCAGGAGGAATACAACTTGCCCCCATATCGGTTGCAGCAGTAAACCTTAACAGTTTCACCACAGCCTTTGCCCGGGCAGGGACAAAGGATTATAAAATGATTCCTCAGACAGGAGATGATATTCCCGTTATCATATCCTTTAACAGTGCAGACCAGGTCAATTCACGGGCCTGGCTCGATTATATTGACATACAAACCAGATGTCGTCTCATCCTGAGCGGTAAAGAATTGTTCTTTAGAGACATCCATTCTGTTGCACCGGGAAACATCTCGGAATTTATTCTCGAAACAACTAAACTAAATGTCCGGGTATGGGATATTACTGATCTGAATAACGTCAGGGAAATTGAAACAAAATTCTCAGGAAATAAAATAACTTTCAGAGTATCCACAGATACTTTAAAGGAATTCATTGCATTTTCAGGTAAGGATTTTCCATCACCGGAAGTCATAGAAAAAAATCTCCCTAATCAAAACCTGCACGGGCTGCCACAGGCTGAGATGATCATTGTCACACATCCTAACTTTCTGGAGGAAGCCTACCGGTTAGCCAATTTACACCAGACCAAAGACCAAATGACCGTGACAGTGGTAACCACTTCACAGGTTTATAATGAATTCTCTTCCGGATCCAGGGATATCGCTGCTATCCGTAATTTTATGAAAATGTTTTATGACAGAGCACAGACGCCGGAAGAAAAACCCAGATATTTACTCCTTTTTGGCGATGGTTCCTATGCCAATAAATCCATGGATAAAGGAAACACCAATTTTATTCCCACTTATCAATCCCCTAATTCTCTGGCCCCCACACAATCTTTTGTCTCGGATGATTTTTTCGGGATACTTGACAACCACGAAGGGGGTGTAAGCGGACTGGTAGATATCGGAATCGGGCGATTTCCGGTCTCAACCCCTGAAGATGCAAAAATTATCGTTAATAAAATTGAATCCTATCAATCTTCGAAAGCAACGGGTGATTGGCGGAATAACATCTGCTTCGTCGGAGATGACGAAGACAACAACATTCATTTGATAGATGCTGACAAACTGGCATCATATGTCGAAACTCATTATCCTTCCTTTGTTATTGAGAAAGTATATCTGGATGCATATCCTCAGGCCTCCACTGCCAACGGAGCCAGATATCCTGAAGTCAATAAAACCATCAATGATAAGATAGAGAAAGGACTGCTTATCTTCAACTACGTCGGACATGGTAATGAACGGGGTCTTGCACATGAGAATATCCTGACAACCAACGATATCAATTCATGGACAAACGTTCCCAGATATCCTCTCTTCATAACGGCCACCTGTGAATTCAGCCGTTTTGATTATGTTGATATTAATAACGTTAACGGAGCCATCACACCCAAACCTTCGGCCGGTGAGATGGTGATTCTGAATCCGGTAGGAGGAGGAATTGCCTTGTTAACCACTACCAGGCTGGTGTATTCAAGTCCTAATTTTGTGCTAAACCAAAATTTTTACAAATATATTTTCTCTAAAAACGATATAGGGAAACCCAATACCCTGGGAGATGCGTTGCGATATACCAAAAACGCTTCCGGTTCATTAATCAACAAAAGAAACTTCACACTTCTCGGCGATCCGGCTCTCCGCCTGGCATATCCCGAATACAAGGTAATTACCGATTCCATAAACAAGGTTCCGGTTACTCTTCCTTTCGACACCCTGAAGGCCCTTAAAAAAATTACCATATCAGGCCATGTGGAAAATGAGGACGGTGTTTTCCTGCCTGATGTCAAGGGGATCATTTATCCTTCCGTTTTTGACAAGGCACGAATAGTAACCACCCTGGGGAATGACAGTCCGAACACAATGACTTTCCTTTTACAGGACAATATTCTTTTCAAAGGACAGGCAGAAATCAACAACGGAATTTTTAACTTTTCTTTTTTAGTCCCCAAAGATATCTCTTATAATCCGGGTAAAGGAAAATTGAGTTATTATGCTACGCTGGATAACGGGAAAGATGCAGCCGGAACATTTGAAAAAATTCTCGTGGGCGGATTTACAAAAGATCCGGAAATGGATGTTACCGGTCCGGAGATAAGACTTTATCTAAATGACACTCTTTTCAGAAACGGCGGTCTCTCGGATGAAAATCCTGTATTTCTGGCTTATGTAAAAGACAAAGGAGGCATCAATACCGTAGGAAACGGAATCGGTCATGATATCATTGCCATCCTGGACGATGAGGAAACCAATCCCATTATTCTAAATAACTATTTTACCTACGAAATGAACAGTTACCAAAAAGGTGTTGTCAGTTATCCGTTTTTTCACCTCTCACAGAGAGAGCATACCATCTTCTTCAAGGTATGGGACAATTACAACAACTCTTCGGAAGCCACCCTCTCTTTCCATGTGAATGATCAACCGACCAATATCATGGAGAACGTAAGAAATTATCCCAATCCTTTCAGAGAAGATACCTGGTTTACGCTGGAACATAATCTCAGCGACCAGGAACTGGATATCCAGGTGCGTATTTACAATCTTTCCGGCGGATTAATACGTATCATCAATGAACATCAGTGGGTTAGCGGATATACAATTGACCCTATACATTGGGATGGAAAAGACAGCAGTGGAGAAAAAGTTGCTGCCGGGATATACGTTTTCCAGATCATTTTACGTTCAAAGGAAGGATCTCTAATAAGCGGGAATGGAAAACTCTTTATTATTCACTAAATTTGATTAGATTTAATACTTTTAACCCAAATTAAATAGAGAATGCGTTTTTATAAATTTTTATTTTTATGGTTGGGGATTACTTTATGCGGGTCACAAATACTTATCTCTCAGATTTCCAGGGATGAACTGGCAGGACAGGTAAATGCCATCCAGACAGCTGTTCCTTTTCTTACGATCACGCCTGATTCCAGAGCAGGTGGGATGGGAGATGTTGGAGTTGCAACCACCCCTGACATCAATTCACAACACTGGAATGCTGCCAAATATCCCTTTATAAATGGCAATGGCGGAATAGCTTTGTCTTACTCACCCTGGCTGAGAAATCTGGTCAATGATATCAACCTGGCTTATCTCGTGGGCTATTTGAGAATAAACAAGCTGCAGACCGTCAGTATGAGCCTTCGGTATTTTTCTTTAGGAAATATCGTCTTTACCGATGATTGGGGAAATACAACCCGTAGTTTTAATCCGAATGAATTTGCCGTTGATGCTGCCTATGCCCGTGCTTTTTCCGAAAAAGTATCTGCTGCTCTTGCTTTTCGTTTTGTCTATTCCAACCTCACCGGAGGTACCGGTGCAGATGGGACGGACACTAAACCCGGAATATCTTATGCAGCCGATCTGTCTACTTATTACCATACCGACGTGAATCTGGGAGATAAAAATGGAAGAGTCGCTTTCGGAGCCAATATCTCCAACATCGGAACAAAAATGTCTTATACGCCCAATCAGGAACCTGATTTTGTTCCCATAAATCTCCGTCTCGGTGGTAGTCTGGGCATTGATCTCGATAAATTCAATACCATTAACATTTCTGCCGATATAAATAAACTACTGGTCCCTACACCCCCTATTTATGACTCGTTGGGCAACATCAGTGCAGGAAAAGATCCGAATGTATCTGTCCCCGTGGGTATGTTACAATCATTTTACGATGCACCGGGCGGGATCAAAGAAGAGTTTCACGAGATCATTTATTCCATTGGTGCAGAATATTGGTACAATAACCTACTGGCCATCCGCGGCGGATATTTTCACGAACATGAAACCAAAGGAAACCGCAAATATTTTAGCATGGGTCTGGGCCTTCATCTGAATGTTTTTGCGGTGGATTTTTCTTACCTGATCCCTGTTTATCAGAACAACCCTCTGGCAGGCACCCTTCGTTTTACCCTTTTGTTCGACTTTGATTCGTTCAAAAAACAAAACAATTAAAAGAGCTATCATGATTCTGCGAATAGGTTTCGGCTATGATGTTCATCCTCTTGTTCCAGACCGGGAATTGATGATCGGAGGGATTTCCATACCCCATTATAAGGGAACCAAAGGTCATTCCGACGGAGACGCACTGATCCATGCCATTGTAGATGCCCTGTTGGGAACCTTGGCGCTTGGAAATATCGGAGACTTTTTCCCGGATAATGACCCTGCCTATCATAATATGAAAAGCCGGATTTTTCTGGAAAAAACGATTGCTCTGATATCCAACCAAGGATTTTACATCGTAAATATAGACTCTACCGTTGTTCTGGAACAACCAAAAATAAAATCATATATCCCGGCCATCCGAAAGAGTCTTTCAGAAATCATGCAAATACCTATTGATGCAGTATCGGTAAAAGCTACCACCAGTGAAAAAATGGGATTTATAGGAAAAGAAGAAGGAATAGCCTGCTATGCCGTAGTGTTAATTCAAAAATACTGAACTGAAAAGAAATGATTAAAACCTTACAATCATCCGAAATGTTCAAGAACCAGGCAACTTGTCCCTCCCTCATGCTATCCTATCTTTTAAAGTGCGCCACAACAACATCCTGGACAGTTCCGTCACTGGCAGTAAAATTGAAAATGATATTTTTAAAATCACTCTTTACAGTCCCGCTTCCCTGTATAGTATATCCATTCACCACTTGTTTGGAGATAGTAATGGTTGCTTCATCCAAAAGCACATATACGTATGTATCTGTGCCGAGATTATAAAAATTGGTAATTTCTATTTTTGTCGAATCGAGTTGTGTAATCTGAACATCATAATGTTGTGTTCCATAAAGCTGACTGTGTTCTTCTACATGCCAGGTCCCGTTCAGAGACAAAGAAAGATTGTTTTCACTACAGGAAAAAATGCATCCTGCCAAAAAAAGCAGTAGTCCTATCAACCCTGAATATTTTATCTCTCTCATGGTTCATTCTTTAAAAATTTCATCAATAAGCCGTTCATCGGCCAGATTAGGAAACGTTACCCGTAATTGAGGGGTACGTACCATCTCCCTGCGGATTGCAAACATGGCCTCCTTATTACGAGCCCAGCTTCTCCGGGCTATACCGTTGTTTACATCCCAGAATAACATATTCTTCACACGCCGGTCAGCTTCTGCGGAACCGTCCAGCACCATACCGAACCCGCCGTTTATCACTTCGCCCCAGCCTACACCACCGCCGTTATGCAAAGACACCCAGGTAGCCCCGCGGAAAGCATCCCCGATTACATTCTGTACGGCCATATCAGCCGTGAACCTGCTTCCGTCATAGATATTGGAAGTTTCCCGGAACGGTGAATCGGTACCGGAGACATCATGGTGATCCCTTCCCAGCACAATCGGAGCAGAAATAATGCCTTTCCGAATTGCATCATTAAAATTCAGGGCGACCTTCACCCTGCCTTCAGCATCAGCATAAAGGATACGGGCCTGTGATCCTACCACTAAATTGTTTTTCCCGGCTTCGCGTATCCAGTGAATATTATCTTTCATCTGAGGGATAATCTCCGCCGGAGCAACTTTGGCAATCTCTTCCATCACCCCGGCAGCGATCCTGTCGGTTTTTTCAAGATCGTCCGGCCGTGCGGAGGTACACACCCACCGAAACGGACCAAAACCATAATCAAAGAAAAGAGGTCCCATAATATCCTCTACGTAAGAAGGATACCTGAAAGAACCGTCCGTATTAAAAATATCAGCCCCGGCCCTGCCTGATTCAAGCAAAAAAGCATTACCATAATCCCAGAAATACATTCCCCGGGCTGACATTTCATTGATCGCCTTAACCTGCCTCCTGAGCGATTCGTGTACTCGTTCCCGGAACTGATTCGGTTTTTCAGCCATCATACGGTTCGATTCTTCAAAACTCAATCCTGCCGGGTAATACCCGCCGGCATAGGGATTATGCAAAGAGGTCTGATCAGAACCCAGTTCTGCCCGGATTCCTTTCTGCACCAGTGTCTCCCATAGATCAACAATATTTCCTTCATAACCAATGGATACTGCTTCTTTATTTTTACGAGCTTCCATCATCCGGTCAATCACCTGGTCCAGATTGTCATACATTTCATTCAACCAACCCTGTTCATACCGCTTTCGGATGGCTTTGGGATTAACTTCGGCGATCACCCCCACAGCTCCTGCAATAACGGCAGCTTTGGCTTGTGCTCCCGACATACCTCCCAGACCAGAGGAAACAAACAATCTCCCGTGCAAACTCTCTTTCTCTCCCAGCACTTTCCTGCCGGCATTCAATATGGTGATCGTCGTACCATGAACGATACCCTGTGGACCGATATACATAAACGATCCTGCAGTCATCTGCCCGTATTGAGTTACACCCGAAGCATTGAATTTTTCATACAGATCCTTCGACGAATAATTGGGGACCACCATTCCGTTGGTGACAACAACCCTCGGTGCTTCCCTGTGTGAAGGAAACAATCCTACGGGATGACCTGAATAGAGTACGAGCGTCTGCTCATCGGTCATCTCGGCCAGATATTTCATGGTAAGCCGGTATTGTGCCCAGTTCTGAAATACAGCTCCGTTACCACCATATGTAATGAGTTCGTGAGGATGTTGTGCAACCACTTCATCCAGATTATTGCTGATCATATGCATTATAGCTGCTGCCTGCACCGAACGATGAGGATACTCATTAATGGGACGGGCATATATTCTGTAATCCGGCCTGAAACGGTACATGTAAATACGACCGTATTTTTTCAATTCTTCAGCAAATTCAGGAGCCAACATGGCATGAAACGGCTCCGGGAAATATCGCAAAGCGTTTTTCAAAGCAAGTTTTTTCTCTTCGACTGACAAAATGTCCCTTCTTTTCGGAGCATGACTCACATTAGGATCCCAGATTTTAGGAGCCGGCAGTGTCTCAGGAATACCCTGAAGAATCTCTTTTCTAAACTCTGCTGTGCTCATATGCCAAGGTTTATAAGTTTTCTTTTATCAAATAGTAAAGTTACAATAATCCGATCATATTTCATTAAAATCTTACCAATTATCATGGTTTATTTCTGGCAGGCTTTTTGCTAACTTTAGACACAGAAAAACCTCAAAAGAATAAAAGCCCATGAAAAAAAGAAAATACCTTGTTTACGGATTGTTTTTGTTGCTCACCCCCTTTCTGACCGGTTGCGGTTATAATAAAATGGTCAGCCTGGATGAAGCTGTAAAATCACAATGGGCACAGGTGGAAAATGTTTACCAAAGACGGGCAGATCTGATACCCAATCTGGTAAATACGGTCAAAGGTTATGCCGATTTTGAAAAATCCACACTTACACAGGTCATTGAAGCGCGCGCCAAAGCCACCTCCGTCCAGATTGATGCCAACAGGCTGGATCCGCAATCCCTGCAGAAGTTCCAAGCAGCACAGGATCAATTGAGTTCCGCCCTCTCGCGTCTGATGGTAGTGGTTGAGCGATATCCTGAACTTAAAGCCAATCAGAATTTTCTGGAGCTGCAGGCTCAACTGGAAGGGACGGAAAACCGGATAGCTGTCGAAAGACGTAAGTTTAATGAAGTAACCCAACAATACAACACTTATATCCGGAAGTTTCCACAGTTATTGTTCGCAAAAATCTTCGGGTTCAAAGAGAAGGGTTATTTCAAAGCTGAAGAAAAAGCCAAGGAAGTTCCGAAAGTACAGTTCTAAATCGTTTGTTCTGTTTGCACAATAAATCATAAGAAAATGAAACCCTCGGAATTTTTGTCTGAAGAAGAAAAGAAAAAGATCATTCATGCCATTGAAGAAGCCGAAAAAAACACCTCTGGAGAGATTCGTCTACATATAGAAAAAAATTGCAAGACCAATGTACTCGACCGTGCTGCTTACATCTTTGAAAAGCTTAAAATGCACAAGACCAAACTACGGAACGGAGTATTGTTTTACCTGGCTCTTGAAAACCGGAAATTCGCCATTCTGGGAGATGCAGGGATTAATAAGATGGTGCCAGATAATTTCTGGGAAGACATAAAAGAAACCGTATTGAGTTACTTCAGGGAAGGGAATTATGCTGACGGACTGGTTAAAGGAATCCTTATGGCAGGTGAAAAACTGAAAGAACATTTTCCTTACCGGCAGGATGACATCAATGAACTGTCTAACGATATTTCTTTCGGAGATAAAATGGAGAAAAAGTCATGAACAATAAAAATATTATTCTAACACTTTTTTTAAGCCTGTTTTTATCAGGAATGCTTTGGGCTCAGGATTTCCCCGAACGCCCTAACCCTCCACGATTGGTAAATGATTTTACCGGCTTTCTGAAACCTACGGAAACGCGGTCGCTGGAAAATAAACTGGAGCAGTTTGCCCGGGAGACATCCACCCAGATTGCTATCGTGATTGTCCCGGACCTACATGGTTATGACAAAGCAGATTACGCCCAGCGACTGGCTGAGAAATGGGGCATCGGCCAGCAAGGAAAAAATAATGGGGCGCTAATTTTGGTCAAACCCAAAACTGCCAATGAAAAAGGAGAAGTATTTATCGCCACCGGTTACGGTGTGGAAGGAGCCGTGCCGGATGCCATCGCCAAGAGGATCGTAGAATATGAGATTATTCCGGAATTTAAGAAAGATAACTATTTTGCCGGATTGGATAAGGCAACCACACGTCTAATAGAACTTACACGCGGAGAATATACGGCAGATCAATATGTCAAATCCCACAAGGAAGGAACCCTGATAGGAAATATCTTCGCAATCCTGATTATAATTCTTGTTTTCTTTGTATTTTTCGGCAACGCCAGACGCTCTCGTCATACTCACATCGGAAGGAGCAATGTTCCCTTCTGGACATTGTTTTTCCTGGGAGGATCAGGGGGGCTTTCCAGCGGCTCTTTTAGCAACTTCTCTTCCGGCAGCGGCAGTTTTGGTGGATTCGGAGGTTTCGGCGGCGGCAGTTTTGGTGGAGGCGGTGCCGGGGGAAGCTGGTAAGTAAAACAATAATCAACACCTGATTGTTGTCAGGGAGGTTCGATGATTATCTTAACAGAACAAAAAAATATTTACGCTAATCTATGGAATCTGATAGAAATACTACCGTTCCAGCTTCCCTTGTTAAAGGTTCACTCCTTTTAACCATAGCTCCGATCCTTTCACCCATATGAACGGCTGTCTCCAGATTATTGGATGTGTTAATGACCAGGTCATGATCGATTTTTAGAATATGCGGTTTAAACAATAGTACGATGGTTGATCCCCCAAACTTGAAGTAGCCTTTCTCCTCTCCTTTCACCACCTTGTTTCCATGGTAGGTTTGAATAATATTTCCGACCATGGCTGCACCCACCTCAGCCATCACAACCGTATCAAAAGGAATTGTGGCGATCAATGTATAATCCCGCCTGTTTTCCCATAGTAGATATATCTTTTTTCTCAATGCGATAGGATTCACGGAATAATAAAAGCCTTTTACGGGCTTTTCTGAGATAACCGTTCCATTCACCGGGAAATGAAACCGGTGATAATCGGTAGGAGCCAATCTGATCATGACCATACTGCCATTATCATATTTCCTGGCCAGCGAGGAATCTCTCAGGAAAGAATAGAGATTAAAACGAATCCCTTTAATGATAAAATCCTGTTTGTCCAGGTAAGGATAAGCCATCAGCTTTCCGTCGGCAGGAGATACGATTACCAACGAGTCCCGGTCTACCGGTCTGGCTGCAGGCTTAAGTCGCCGTGTAAAAAAATCGTTAAAGGTTTTATAATCCTTTTTTTGACAAATACTGGTATCAATGTGATATTCCCGAATGAATGGCGCAATTTTCTTTTTGGATCTGGGAGAATCCATGATCCGGCCATATAGCTCGGATACAAATTTTCTTTTTGCCAACGCCTCCAGGGTCAGTTCACCAACAGGATTTCCATACAACCACAGCAGCCATTTTTCTCCGGGGATCTGTTCCGTAACAAGATTCCCGTTTTGCCTGTCAACATATTGTACCGGTTCATACCTGCGAGGAGTATAAACGATGGCAGCCAGCAAAACCATCACCACAAATATATATGCCAGACACTTGTTCATTTCTGCTTAATAAAATGCAGAGCTTTTACAAAAATGCAATTTTTTCCTGGTTGCGGAAAACATTTCACGGACTTCTATAATAATAAATGCTATAATTATAAAATTTTTATTTCCCTAGCCTCGTTATATTCCTGAAAATAATTTTCAGATCAAAAGACAGATGATAGTTCCGGGCATAGGTCTGATTAATATTGTTTATGAGCTTATGATCGGGATTTGCAGTATCTGATAAGTTTAAAGGACAAAGAACACTTTCCGGAAGGACAGGCAGATCATCTGTAACCGCAGTGCCAATCCGGCAATATCCCACCCATGTTTTCCTGCCGGATAATACCCGGAAGCAATTCCGGATAAAATTTTTCCTGCTTTTTACAATAAGTAACATTACCGGCGATAACACAAAAAATAAAAAAGCCAATATTACATCAAGCAATCGTTTTTTCAGTTTATTCCGCAGATGGGAAACCGCATTCAAGTCCACCAGATATAATTCCCCGGGGCGTTCCACAAAACTACTGCCTACAATAGGACTTCCTTCAGGCAATGCTACCTTAAACTCCACCGGAACGCCAGATAAACGGTTCATAGTCCTGATAATATGATTGGACCGAGTATCCATAGCAGAAAATATGATCTCCTGAATATGATGAATCTTAACAATTTCCGGCAGCTGATCCTGGTGTCCCAGCACCGGCCCCCTGCTCTCTTTGTCATCCGGGGGCACATAGCCAAAGATATCAGTGCGGATATCCAGTTGTTTCAGGAATTTTGAGATTCTGTTAAACTCTTTTTCATAGGATACAACAAGTATTTTTTTCTGCTGTTTTGCTGCCAGGGTAAAAATATCTCCGGGAATCAAACTAAATGCCAGGCGCATCGCAACTCCTGCCGGTAACCCCCATCCGGCACCCAGCAATATGAGCGCCCTCGAAAACCGTAATCTCACTGGCAGCAAAGCATAGATCACCAGGATCACTACCATTCCCAGTAACAATCCCCGTATAAAATACCAGAGCCGAACAGGCTTTTTGTAGCCACCGGCTATCCATATGGAAATGATCCAGATAATTATATATACCGGAATAACAAAGTACAGAAACTCAGGCGGATAATAAGAAGGCGTCTGAAATTTATACTGTTCCCAGAAAGGAACCAAAAACATATATCCGGCATACAACAGAACAACATCAATCAGTGGCCAGACAATAACTGCCAAAACCCGCCGGATAGCAGATATAGCAGCACGAATATATATGGCCGGACGTATGAGCAGGCTGATAAATCCAGCACGTTGACGGGAAAAATGCTTACCTGCAAATATGAGCATAGCCTTGTAAAAAAGGATAACATAATTCAACGATCCCTTTTTAGTGCTTTCTCCCTTGTAATGAACAATTGTGGTTTCCGGAAAATAATAGTTTCGGTAACCAGCTTGTGTGATTCTATATGAAAGATCAATATCTTCCCCATACATAAAGTAATCCTCGTCCAGACCTCCAATTTCCTCAAGAATCTCTTTTCGCAACATCATAAAGGCACCGGTAAGAACCTCGACAGAGGTGGTCTTATTCTTATCAAGATGTCCCAAATAGTATCGGTTGAATGTCCTGGAACGGGGGAACAAACACCCCAAACCGAAGATCTTATAAAAAGCAACCATTGGAGTTGGTAAGGCTCTTTTGGATTCCGGCAGAAAATTTCCTTTTCCGTCAATCATTTTCACCCCAAGGGCACCGGCTTCCGGATGTTCATCCATAAATTGGATGCACTTGGTAAGAGTTGTTTCTTCAATGAGCGTATCAGGATTAAGCAATAAGACATACCTGCCTCTGGCAATGCCTATGCCCTGATTACAGGCTTTTGCAAATCCGATATTCTCCCTGTTGGGAATAATCTTCACTTCCGGGAATTTTTCTTCCACCATACGGAAGGTACCATCCACAGAATTATTGTCAACAACAATGACTTCCCCTTTAACTTCTTTTAAAGCCTTATATACCGAATAAAGACAGGATTCCAGAAAATACCGGACATTAAAACTGACAATAACGATGGATATATCCACAGATTTCCGGAATTAATTCATACAAACCTACATAAATTTTTTCATGAATATATACATAAACTACATGAAACGAACATGAATTTTTTTAATCCGCCAAAAGGCGGACAATCCGTCAGGAGACGGACAAGGAAGGCGTGAATCCCCCACCGCTAGCGCCGAAAATATTATTAACAACCCCATGATGATACTCTGTCTGCTTGCAGCGGGGAGATTCATTCAAAAATTCACAAAGGAAAATGATTAAAAATTCATGGGAGAGAGAACCGGGTACAGCGAGCTCACGAACAGTTATACTGTGAGTAACCGGTTACATGAGTGAAGAAAATTTTTAAACAAAATTTCTCGATAATATCCTTATGGACTACAGTCCCCCGAGCGAAATCCCGGAACAATTAACTTTCAACTTTTCTGATATCATTCACTCAGGCAGCCCGCCCTGATTATTTCCATCCAATATTCCATTATTCCATCATTCCAAAGCATCAAAAGTATCCTCGGAAATTACAGTTTAAAAACATCCTGAAAAAGTGTCCGGTTGGCTATAGACCGGCCAAGGGTTACCTCATCGGCATATTCCAGTTCTCCACCAACAGATACCCCACGAGCCAGGGTAGTAATTTTCACCGGATAATCTTTGAATTTTTTATAAAGATAAAAATTAGTGGTATCCCCTTCCATAGTAGTGCTAAGCGCCAAGATGATTTCTTTCACCTCGCCGTTGTGGATCTTATTTTCCAACGGTTTAAGGATCAGATCATCCGGACCGATGCCATCTACAGGCGATATCAATCCCCCAAGCACATGGTAAATGCCATGATACTGTCCTGTATTCTCTACTGCCATAACATCCTGCGGATTTTCAACCACACATACTGTAGTATGATCCCTGTGAGGATTTGCACAGATATCACAGATATCCTTGTCTGAAATATTATTACAACTTTTGCAATACCTGATTTCTTTCTTAAGCCTGTTGATCGTTTGACCGAAATGCTCTACTACATTTTTGTCCTGTCGTAGCAGGAAAAGCACAAGCCTGAGCGCTGTTTTCTTCCCGATGCCGGGCAATCCGGCAAATGCCTCCACGGCTTCTTCCAATAGTTTCGATGGAAAATGTGACACTTCCATTCTTGTTCCTCTACAACTTTTCTAAACGTTTTTCAAATCTTCACAAAGTTACTTACGGCATTCCGTTTTTGCAATTATTCCATGGGCTAATACAAATTTATTATCTTGGCACATGAAAAATAACCAGCATGAATTCAGTTTTTCTTGCACTGATCATTTTTTTTTATTTTGTTCTGTTACTGGTTATTTCCATTATCACGGGACGTAATGCCGGCAACAAAGCTTTTTTCCTCGGCAACCGGAAATCCCCTTGGTATATTGTTGCATTCGGAATGATCGGTGCCTCCCTCTCCGGCGTAACATTCATCAGTGTCCCCGGATGGGTAGCTGAAAGTCAATTTGCCTATATGCAGATGGTTCTGGGATATCTGCTGGGATATTTATTTATAGCCTATGTCCTGATGCCTCTTTACTATCGGCTGAATCTCACCTCCATTTATACATATCTCGACACGAGGTTCGGATTCCGTTCCTACAAAACCGGAGCCTCCTTTTTTCTTTTGTCCAGGATTATCGGCGCTTCCTTCCGGCTTTTCCTGATGGCTTCGGTTCTGCAAATCACTATCTTCGATGCCTGGCATATTCCCTTCTGGGTCACGGTAGTAATAACCATTCTTCTGATCTGGCTATATACCTTCCGCGGCGGTATAAAAACCATTATATGGACCGATACATTGCAAACGCTATTCATGCTTTTGTCTGTAATACTGACCGTAATATTTGTCGCCAGGCAGATGGGACTGAATTTCTCCGGGATGGCGGAAACCATCAGGGAAAGCAACTATTCCAAAATATTCTTTTTCAACGACTGGCATGACAAACGTTTTTTTCTGAAACAATTTCTCAGCGGAGCTTTCATCACTATAGTCATGACGGGACTTGACCAAGATATGATGCAGAAAAACCTTAGCTGTAAGAATATCAAAGAGGCAAAAAAGAATATGATATGGTTCAGTATCATTTTGGTGCCGGTCAATTTGCTTTTTCTTTCCCTGGGAGCATTGCTGTATATCTTTGCACACCACCAGGGTATCTCCATACCGACTCGTGCCGATGATCTTTTCACGATCATTGCCACAGGAGGCTATCTCCCCTCCGTGGTGGCCATTTTTTTCATGTTTGGACTAATCGCCGCTGCTTATTCCAGTGCCGACTCGGCACTTACGGCACTAACGACTTCCTTCACAGTAGATATCCTGGGAACAAAAGACAAGACAGAAGAACAGATAAAACGAATCCGCATGCGCGTTCATTTAATAATCTCAGGCACCATAGTGTTGCTAATCCTGCTTTTCCGCGCCATAAATAATGAAAGCGTGATCAGCTCATTATTTACCGCTGCAGGTTACACTTACGGGCCGCTTCTCGGTCTTTATACCTTTGGTCTTTTTACTCGTTGGCAGGTCAAAGATAAATGGGTACCGATGATTGCCGTTCTCTCCCCCATTCTTTGCTACATGCTGAACATAAAGTCAGCCTCATGGTTCAACGGATATCATTTTGGATTCGAGATGCTTATCATCAATGGTTTCCTGACTTTCATCGGACTTATCCTCATACGTAAAAAGAATTTATCTTAAAGTTTATATCTTTGATTTATATTTTAACTCCATAAAATCCATGAATTCACCGAAAAAAATAAATCAGAAACCCACCCATATTTCCTATATTCGAGTCAGATATGGCGAAACCGACCGGATGGGTGTGTTGCATCATAGTGTATATCCCCTTTATTTTGAGGAAGCACGTACCGATTTGTTACGCAAATCGGAAATGTCTTACAAAGATTTGGAAGATAGTGGCATTATACTGCCTGTAAGGGACCTGGCTGTTACTTACTATCATCCGGCCTTCTACGACGACATCCTGGCGGTAAAAGTCACGCTGGAAGAGATTCAGGGTGTCCGGCTGAACTTTTCTTATGAAATCACCAATGAAAACAATGACAAGGTAGCTGTTGCAACTACCTCTCTGGTCTTTACCGATGCCAAAACATTCAAACCCATCCGCCCGTCGGAAGATATTGTCCGGCTTATGCAAGGGATTAGGAATGATGAACAATGAATGACAAGTCTCTAAAGATTGGAAAATATTCTCTGTAAAACTACGGATTCTGTAAGAAATCATTATTCCATTATTCCCTCACAGTCTTATCATTATATATCGTTATATTTGTATGTAACGATATACGAATATCAACTTTCATGTCTACCCGACCTTATATAATCATTCCGATTGTTCTTTTTATCTTTACGGAAAATCTTTGTGCACAGAATTATGCCACTGTGGACCAAATCGTAAAAGAATATTCCTCTGTCTGGCCTTATCCGGAAGATCTTGCAAAACAAATCAATCATGATTTTTCAACACAAGCAGAAAAAGCCCGGGCAATATACGATTGGATCGCATATAATATTTCATATGATACTAAGAAATATTTTTCACAGGATATGTACACGACACCTTACTATGTTCATTCCCTGATCAAAATTGAAAAAAGCTATTTTATTGAAGCCCCATACAGGATCTATATGGCGGAAGAAGCTATGTACACTAAAAAAACCTTATGCGAAGGCTATGCTTCCCTCTATAAACGTCTCGCTGACCTTACAGGCTTGGAATGCGTTATAATACCCGGCTATGCAAAAATGTTGCCTGAAGATATCGGTCGTAAACCGGCATCTGTAAATCATACATGGAATGCAGTCAAAACAGACGGCCAATGGCAGCTGCTTGATGTCACCTGGGGTGCCGGAAAACTGGATTATGACAAAAATATTTTTATCCGGGATTTTTCGGATGCGTATTTTTTCGTACCACCCGAACGGTTTTTCCTGCAGCATTGTCCCAAAAGTTTAAAATGGTCATTCACAGATAAAACTATGGAAGATTTCATAGCACTCCCTTTTTTCTACCGGGAATATATCAGCTGGGGTATCGATATCATTGAACCGGAAAAAGGTTTATTTTACACATCAGAAAAGATCCGGATAAAATTCAGAATTAAGAATTTCCCAAAAAATACAGACCTTTCATATACCATTAAGGAGGGAGGTCCTTGGATCACTATTTATCCGCGCTGGAAGGCAGGAATAACTACTTTTACCATCAACGTAAACGTCCGCCATGAAACGTACCTTACTATTTTTACACTTAGTCATGCCATTGCAACCTACAAAATTATCCCGCGATAACGTCAAAACGGTCTATTTTACCATAAAATCCAGCAATAACCGGTCGCCGATATAAGCCTGAAGGCGGTCATTTTTTTTGACGGGTCCCACGCCCGCCGGGGTACCGGTAAAGATCAAGTCTCCTGTACGTAAGGTTATGAATTGAGAGACATAGGCAATGACTTTATCAAATGAAAAAATCAGATCTGCCGTACTCCCCCGTTGAACTGTTTCCCCGTTAATATCCAGGTGAAACAGGATAGGATCAGGCAATTCTTCCTTCGACACAAACTCCCCCAAAGGAGCTGAGCTGTCAAAAGCCTTGGCTATCTCCCACGGCAATCCCTTCTCCTTGCACTCCCGCTGTAAATCGCGGGCTGTAAAATCGATACCTATGCCTATCTCTCCATAATACCGCCGGGCATACTTTTCGTCAATATGTTTTCCCAAACGTGATATCTTAAGCACCAGCTCTACCTCATAATGTATCTCCGAGGAAAAAGAAGGCAAAAAAAAGGGCTTATTGTTTTTCAGAACCGCCGAATCGGGTTTCATGAAGAAAACCGGCTTTTCCGGCACCGGACTGTTCAACTCCCTGGCATGTTCAATATAATTTCGTCCAATACAAATAATCTTCATTCCCCGTTTTTTTATTTTCCGAATTCTTTTAATCTTATTCTAGTAAGCACCTTTTTGGTATCCTCCTGAAAGTCCCCTTTCATCATCCAATTGTAATAAGAAGGTTCATCCCGTAACACATCTGCCACTTTTTTCCCTTTATGCTTTCCAAAATTAAAAACCTCATCTCCATTTTCATCATACACAATCCTTCCGGCAAAATCAACATTTCGTGTTTGCGAAGTAAAGGCTGACAGAAAATCAACATCATTCTTCAGATCGTCATACCGGTCAAGCTGAGCTTTTAGTATCTCATAGGTTGCTTCGGTATCAGCTTCTGCCGTATGGGCATTTTTCATTTCCCGGTCCAGATAAAACTTATAGGCTGCCGCAAGTGTACGTTGTTCCTTTTTGAAAAATACAACCTGAACATCAATGACTTTCCGGTTTTTCAGGTCAATATCCACGCCGGCTCTGGCAAACTCCTGGGCCAGCAAGGGAACATCAAAACGGTTACAGTTATAACCAGCCAGATCACAGGATCTGATAAAATCGGCAAGGTCTTTGGCTATCTGTGCAAATGTAAAAGCATCCTGCACATCCTCATCCCGTATACCATGAACAGCAGTAGCCCTGGGATCTATCGGCATTTCGGGATTGATATACATATGTAGATTGTCTTTATTGCCTCCCGGATATATTTTAAGAACGGCAATTTCCACGATCCTGTCATTATTTACATCCAGACCCGTTGTTTCAAGATCAAAGAAGGCAATAGGTCTTTTCAGGTTCAGTTCCATGAGGTAATACGTTGTTTATATCCTATAGCTTTCTATCTGCCGTATAAGATCATACAAAAAAGGTCCCGCTAATTATTTTCCATTAACTTGTCCCGCCGATCATCATGGGCATCAGGAGCATAAGCAGATCGTCATCTTTCGACTCCTGTTCAGCAGGTAGAATGATCCCTGCGCGGGTAGGATCAGCCAGTTCAAACACCACTTCTTCGCCCGGAAGATTGACCAGTATCTCCACAAGAAAAGTAGACTTAAACCCAATTTCCATATCATCCCCCTCATACTGACAGTTAAGCCATTCGCTGGCAGACACTGAGAAATCAAGATCCTGGGCCGACAATGTAAGTTGATTTCCGGCAATTTCAAGTCTTACAAGGTTACTGGCCTGATTTGAGAATACAGAAACACGTTTCAATGAATTCAGCAAAGCCTCCCTGTCCACACACAGTTTATTGGGGTTATTCTGTGGAATCACCGAGTTATAACTTGGATAACTGCCCTCCACTAAACGGCAGATAAGTCTATGGTCATTCATGGTAAAGGAGGCATTCTTATCATCAAACTCCACCACCACATTCTCTTCTTCTTTGGGCAGCATATTCTTCAAAAGTGAAGCCGGCTTCTTGGGTAAGATAAATGATCCATCCTTGTTGGCACCTGTTCCTTTGCGTATGTACCGTACCAGCTTGTGTGCATCGCTTGCCACCATTGTGATCTGTTCGGTGGTCATATCAAAGAAAATTCCATTCATGATCGGTCGCAGATCATCATTGGCTGTGGCAAACAATGTTCGTGTAATCCCGTTGCAAAGTACCACCGGATCGATCTCCATGGATGTCTTCACTTCTTCCCTGATCTCCGGTATTTGAGGATACTCAATGGCCCGCTGCCCCACAATATTGTATTTCCCCTGTTCTGCCAGAATCTCCACCCCCAATGTCTCCAGATTGATCTCAAAAGTAAGTGGCTCATCCGGAAACTCTTTCAGGGTATCGGTAAGAAGATGTGCTGGTAAAGCAATACTCCCTCCTTCCCCGGCATTCTCTATCTTCATTTTTGTGATCAGCGTAGTCTCCAGATCGGAAGCCGTTATGGTAAGAAGATTATCTTTAAGATGAAATAAAAAATCATCTAAAATCGGCAATGAATTCTTTGAACTTATCACCCTGCTGATGGACTGCAGATGATTCAGCAGATCATGGCTGGAAACAATAAATTTCATAGATCTTTCAGTTTTTGTTTAGTCACATATTTGGTTTGCAAATGCGGTATCAATAATACGAAAAAAAAAGTTATTATACCAAGAATCTCACAGGAAAGTTTGAACAGATTTCCTATGAGGATTCATACATTAAACTATGTATGGCGTCTTTGTAACCTCCATAATAATATTAAATAGGTATCACAGGAATAGCAGGGACCACAATAACAATTTTTGTCTTCTGCCTTTCATTTCCTGAGCCACTCCGGCACCTGTCCCCTTACAGGTTTCTTCCTATAAAACAGTTCATCCAGCGGCAAAGCCAGTTTGTTGATCAGCCAAGAACGTTTGATTCCCCATCTGACCATACGGTGAAAGGCATTATCCGGATGGGAATACGGACATACCGCAACACACCGGCCACAATCGGTTCCTACCGTAGCCCAATAGGTATAGCAGGCTTCCTGTTTGATCTGCCAGCGTCTTACACCATCAATCATTTCCGGAGTTCCTTCCGGGATAGCACCAACAGGGCAGTTTAATGCACATTTTTTACACCTGAGACAGAAGTCCATGACGGAAGGATCCTCCTTTCTTTCATCCGGAATCAGTTCCACATTGGTGGTCACTACCCCGATTCTGACACGGGGTCCAAGTCGCGGGGTCATCAGTAGTCCCATTCTGCCTATCTCTCCAAGTCCTGCATCCCGGGCAACGAGGGGACATACGACCTGGTAATGAGCATCTATGTGAGCCCGGGCATCATAGCCCAGAAACCTGAGGTATTGCGAAATAACTACTGCAATCTTCCCTGCTTCAAGGTACTGATGTGCCGACTCCATCACTGCAGGTCCCAATGGCCCGGCGTTGATCATCTCACGATCCATCTCCACCGTAAAGACAAAACCGAAACGATATGGCGGTTCTATCTTCTCTCCGTAGTTATAATGACGTCCTCCTGTATGATAGTAATGATAAGGCTGCATTACAGCCACCCCACTGCTTATGGCTCCCAGTTTTTCCGCCCAATCTTTCAAAAACCGGGTAATTCTGACAGGAGATATTTTCTCCTGCGCCTCAGCCACAGGGCCGGTAACACCCGAAGACATCTCTTCCACTGTCTGAAAAAAAGCATCTGCGGCAGGAAAGGTAAGAGGATCATAATACACCGCACAACGATTCAGCAAACCGGGCTTTTTGCGGAAGAGATCATCCGCTGCCTTATGCTCCGGATGACGCTTATAATATTCTTCAAACCTGTTCGTTCCAGGTTCCAATAAACGTCGGGAAAACATCACATTGCGTTCGTCAATCCTTCCGGAAGGCAGAGGGTCCGTGATCTCTTTTCTGATATGAGGAGGGATAAAAAAAAGTACCAATAAAATAAATAAAATGATTGCCGTCAAATACGGTACAACAGGCTGATGGATATAACCCGAAATAAAAATCACCCCCCCGATAATAAAGCCCGCAGCCAGAGATATCAAAGCGGCCCTCTTTTCCTTCTCCATCAAAGATAAAACAAATACCCACAGGAAAAATAAAAAAAGAAAACCTGCAATAATTCGAAAAATTATCTGGTAGCTGAAAGTAAACACAAACCGGGACAACAAATATTAGTAAAAAAAGCCAGGATAACGGCTTAAAATTATATAATTACTCTTCCGTTACAGACTACTCTCTTCCGAACCGGATTCTTCTTTTTTCTTCTTTGTTGTAGTTGATTTGGCAGTTTTCCTTGCTGCAGGTTTTGATGTTGCTCCGGCATCATCTGTTGCTTTCACTTTCTTTTCGGCTGAAGCAGTTTTTTTCTTTGCTGTCTTTGTAGTTGTTTCAGTCTTTGGGGAGGCCGTTTTCCGGGTAGTCGTAGATTTCCTGGCTGCAGGCTTTTTCTTTGTTTTTGCAGAGGTTTCAGTCTTGGCAAGCGGCTTTTCTTCAGGTACAAGTTCCTGTACCTTTTCTTCGATTTCGGCCTTTGCTCCTGCCATAACAACAGTATTCTCTTTTCTTTTATTCCGGGGGCGACGCACACCATAGGTGCCTCTGTAGAGTTTACCCCTCCTGGTTTTAATGTCTCCTTTTCCCATATCGGCTTAATATTAAGATAAAACGTTCTTTTATAAATTCCAAAAATATAAAAAGTTCCGGTACCTGGTAATTTTTCACAATAAAACATTTGATAAGAGGGGAAATATCAATAGATACCATGCACTCTTTCAACATTACAATACTCTTTTGTAAATTTGATTTTTTCTACTTACTCCACACCGCCAGGATGCTGAACCCTTCGGTTTTGACACACTGACAGGTAGAGACATAGAACATCCCTGCCCCCTCATGAATTGCGGCAGAATTATTCGCACAAAAAATTGAATAATGGGAATCACATTCCTGTCTAACCGATTAAACCCAAGTATTATGAATTGAAAAATTCAACCAGGCGAATAAAAATACATATTATTTTTAGAGGAAATTACGCAAAAGAAATTATCTTTTGCATAATCGACGAAAAAAAACAAACCAATCCGGGTTAAATAATATTCACTACTTTTAGCATCCAAACACCTGACATCATGACCTATGGAGAAAAGATCATACGTTTTCTGAACAATCTGTCACCTGATATGGATTTACCGGACGATATCCGGGTAATGAATCCTTATTTATCTAAAGAGGTCAAAGAAACTGTCAGTAGCTTTTACCGGAAGTTCTTTCCGGATGACAATCCCCGGACATTTCTCATCGGTATCAACCCCGGACGTTTCGGTGCCGGTATCACCGGCATCTCTTTTACAGATCCCATTCGCCTCGAAGAGGTTTGTCATATTTTCAATCCTTTTGATAAAAAACAGGAAATATCCTCTGTGTTCATGCATAAGATAATCCGGGCTTTCGGAGGGCCGGAAAAGTTTTACCGTCGTTTCTACGTTACAGCAGTTTGTCCTCTGGGATTTATCCGCAAGGGGAAAAATCTTAATTACTATGACCTGAAAGAATTGCAGCAGACAGTCATCCCGTTCATTGTAGCCACCCTGCAGGAACAACTGGAATTTGGGGCAAACCGGAAGACAGCTTATTGCATAGGCGAAGGGAAAAACTATAGATTTTTGAAGAAACTAAATGAATCCCATGATTTTTTTGAAAAGATCATTCCCCTGCCACATCCCCGGTTTGTGATGCAATACAGATATAAGGAAATAGAAGAATATATAAATTATTATCTGAAACGGCTAAGAATGTGATAGCCTTTTCTCCTGTTTCAAATTTTCGGATTCTCTTTACTTTTACCTTCAACCTTATGCAAACATGTTTGCTGCGGGATTATCGCTTCGCTCATGATCCCGTTTGGGAGACCCCTTGCAACACAACACATCTAAACCTTCGGATGCTTTTTACTTTTACCTTCAACCTTATGCAAACATGTTTGCTGCGGTTTCAGGTAAAAGT
>Ga0136651_10000257_pt1 | contig 28159 bp, 20 predicted proteins | sample Mar14236cmmetaG_FD_94867 | JGI IMG/M metagenome (GOLD analysis project Ga0136651, IMG submission 94867) | Marine hydrothermal vent microbial communities from Guaymas Basin, Gulf of California to study Microbial Dark Matter (Phase II) - Marker... ... | reverse complement strand
TGTTGCCCACCATTAAAAATAAATTATCCGAATCGATTTTGTAGGGCCGGTAACGTGTTTATCTTGCCGGCCCCAATAGTATCAATGTAGGGTGGGTAACGTGTTTATGTTGCCCACCATTAATTTTAAGGAACAAACCATGTCCAAAATAACTACCGCGCCATTCATTATTCAATCGCCACCCAATTTGGCGACAAGCCATCCGCATATCATAGCCTTAACCAAGCAATTATCGTTGCAGTACGTTCATCAAACTGTGGTGCCAGAGGAGAATTTAAAATCAATCGGGCAACAGTTGTGGGCACTTTTGGATATTGAAGCGGCATTTGCCGAAGCGAAACGGCGAGCCAATTTACAAATTTTACCCTTAGTCATTGTGGGTAATCCCATATTGCCGTGGGAATGTTTGTATCATCCCGAAGAAGGTTTTTTGGGAAAGCATCCTAAATATACCCTATCTCGTCAGTATCAATATGAACCTGTCAGTTTGCCCTTGACGTTGCCTAAAGGCCCTCTCCGAGTGTTGTTATTTACTTCTCAACCCGATGATTTAGCGGCAGAAACGATGCGCTTGGATACAGAGGCTGAACTGGCTCACGTCTTGGAGGCCTTAGATCGGCCTTTTCATCAGGGCTTGGTGACGATTGATGCGCCGGATGATGGGCGATTTTCTAAGTTGCAACAGAAATTACGCGATGAAGAATTTCATTTAGTGTTTTTGAGTGGGCATGGTTCGTTTGATACGGATAAATTAAGCGAGACTTATCAAAAAGCCACGTTTTTGTTTGAAGGTGAGGAGGGCAATGGGGTTAAGGTGACGGCCGCCGACATTGCCCAAGCGTTTGTAGGGACTTCTGTACAATGTGTGGTGTTGTCGGCTTGTCAATCGGGGAAAATGGCTTCGGATGATTTGAATACCGGTTTGATGGTGGAATTGGTGGCTGCGGGGTTGCCACATGTCATTGGCATGCGGGAGTCGATTTTGGATCGGGCCGGGATTTTATTTGCCCAAGCATTTTGTAAGGCGGTGGCGCGTCAGGAAGTTTTGCCTGTGGCGATGCAAGAAAGTCGGGCTGCGATAACGAAGCCTTTGGAAACGGCGGAGCCGTGGCGGGATGCGAATCGGGATGGTGTAGCGGAACAGAGTTTGGGGCAATGGTGTTTGCCGATTTTGATGAGCCATGCCCCGATGCAAGCTTTGATCAATTGGGATTTTACGCCGCAAGCGCCTGAATCTGAAGTGTTTTTGGTGGATAGTTTAGCGGATAATATTACTTTGCCACCGGTGTTTATTGGCCGGCGTAAGGAACTGAGGGAATTAGGGCAAGCTTTGTCTAGCGGGCGAATGCAGCAATTGTTGATTACGGGGCCGGGTGGCCAAGGTAAGACGGCTTTGGCCGGTAAATTGGCGCGCAAGTTTGAACAACAAGGTTATTTGGTTCATGCTTATTCAGCGCGCCCTTCGGAAAGCAGTTGGGAAAATTTTCTGTTTCATTTAAAAAGTAGTTTGAGTGATCAGTTATTGGAACAGGTGGAACGGCGATGGGGGTTATGTCAGAATGAATTACAACAGGCGCAATTGTTATTGAATGCCTTAAAGCAGCAAGGGCCCTTGGTATTGTTGTTTGATAATTTGGAGAGTGTGCAGAAACCAGAAACTGGTGAATTGATCGATGCCACTTTGAAAACTTGGTTACAGGCAGCCCAGAAATTTCCAGAGATCGTGATTTTGTTGACTTCGCGGTGGGCGGTGCCGGGTATTGAGTCGCACCCCTTAGCGCGTCCAAGTTATGGGGATTTTTTGCGTTATATTCAGTATTTAAATTTGGATTTGACGAGAGAGAGAAAGCGGGCCTTGTATCCGGTATTGGGGGGTAATTTTAAGGGATTGCAATTATTTCAGGCGGCACAAGAGTTGGGGATAGGGCAGTCAGCGTTTTTGGAGCGGGTGCAAACAGCGCAACGGGATTTGCAAGTTTATATGGCCGTGGAGCAGGTTGTCGGTTATTTGCAATCAGAAGAGCGGGTTTTGTTGGAACGCTTGCCAGTTTATACGACACCGGTGACAGAATCGGGGATTAAAGCGATTGCAGGGGATTTGGTGGCTCCGCTAGAGGCTTTGCAGACTTTGGTGCGGTTGAGTTTGGTAGAGGTGGAAGTTGTTCAGCTTGGTAAGAAACGGCATCAGGCTTATCAGATTTCGCCATTAATAACGGAATGGCTGCAAAAGCAAAAACAACAGAAATTAAGTTTTTTCAAAAAGTGGTTTAAAAAACCAGACAGACTGAGTCTCAAATTGCGGAAACAAGCCGCAGCGCATCAGAGGTGGTTGTTTGAGCATGGGTTGAAAACGGTTAGTCATGTGATAACGGTGCATGAGGCATTGCAGTTGGCAGAACAGCAGGAGGAAGCTAATCGGTTTGCGTTGGATTATATAGTGCCTTATTTTCATAGAGTCGGAATGTATCGGACTTTGTTGGATAAGTGGTTGCCTGATTTGCGGAAATCTGGGGATAAGGAAACCCAAGCTAGAGCATTTAGTTATTCAGCGACAACATATCATTATCTTGGCGATTATGACAATGCTTTGGAATATCATCAACAATCTCTTACAATCATAAGGGAAATTGGCGACCGGGCTGGCGAAGGCACGACCCTGAACAATATTTCGCAAATCTATGATGCACAAGGCGATTACGAAACGGCCTTGGACTATCTGCAACAATCTCTTCAAATCCGTCTGGAAATTGGCGACCGGGCTGGCGAAGGCACGACCCTGAACAATATTTCGGGAATTTATAGAGCAAGAGGCGATTACGAAACGGCCTTGGACTATCTGCAACAGTCTCTTGAAATCCTTCGGGAAATTGGCGACCGGGCTGGCGAAGGTGGGAGCCTGAACAATATTTCGCAAATCTATGATGCACAAGGCGATTACGAAACGGCCTTGGACTATCTGCAACAATCTCTTAAAATCCGTCGGGAAATTGGCGACCGGGCTGGCGAAGGTAGGAGCCTGAACAATATTTCGCAAATCTTCAAGGCAAGAGGCGATTACGAAACGGCCTTGGACTATCTGCAACAATCTCTTACAATCCAAAGGGAAATTGGCGATTTAGCGGGTTCATGTGCAACTTTGTTCAATATGGGACATATTCATTGGAGTAATGAAGATAAACAACAAGCTTATGCCCATTGGTTACAAGTTTATGCAATCGCTAAAAAAATCGGTGAGGCTCAAGCGTTGGCCGCTTTGGAAAGCTTGGCCAAGCATTTGGGTGGTGAGGGCTTGGCATTTTGGGAGAGGTTGGGTTCTGAATAAGATTTAACGGATTAATTTTAGTTATCATTTTTTTTAATACTAAAAATAAGAATAATAAACGCGCTTTGACGCTAAAGACGCTTCAGTCCGCTAAAAAGGCCTTAAAAATCGGCGGACTGAAGCGTCTTTTGCGTTATCTTTTTGTTTTTTTATGGGAGACGGGCAACTTAAACTGCTAGGTGCATGGCACGATTTTCAAAGCCGCCTTCAACACAGAGAGCACAGAGGGCCACAGAGGGCCACAGAGAATCAGTCTTGATATAGTCTAACGATGAGAACAGAGTTTGGGAATGATTATCCGTTTATACCAAAAATCCGCTGTACTCAATTAACGACTATTCCTCAATAGGTGTTTTTGAGGGGTTCAGTATGACCATCAGGATAAACCCAAACAATCTGGCCTTCTCGAAGTTCGGTCACACGAAATCCATGTTGTTTGGCATTATTGTATGCCTTTTGTCCTGCCAGAGAAGCAATGGCTTTGAGTTCATCAGTGGTTAAATCCTCAATGTTCTTGCCAGCTACCTGACTTAAATCAACCTCTTTGATCATTGTATTGTTCTCAAAATTCAATTGTTCCATTTTATATTATACTTATGACCAATAAGGTCTATATTTTGCAAATCTCCTAGTTTAACTTAATAGAGTTGTCCGAAAATAAGGAATTTATGAATTTAACTTTTCACATTTCACGCGTGAAATACAGTTTTGCGCGCAAAACTTCTTAAGTGAAAATTTGCTTTTATTGCCTAAAAATTTATTGATGGACAAGTCTAATGTTTGGATAGGCCTAAGGTGACGGTTTGTAGGGCCAATCCCCCACGCAAGGCCTGAAGCCGTAATTATCTAATCGAATATAACAGTTTACTGATAACTGATAACTGATTTCCACATTTCTTAGCGATAGTATAGCTTCGCTGTACTTGATTTCACGCGTGAAATGTGAAATAAAGTTTTTGCGCGCAAAAACTTTTGCGTGGAACTGATTTCAAAACCGATAATCCATATGCAGATAAAACGCCCTGCGTACTTCACCTGGTATATCAACATTGCCACTGAGTCCAACCCCAAATTCAGGATGTTGATTGTCAAATAAATTTCTAGCCCCCAAACTTAACTCCAAATTGGGCGAAGGTTGCCATCCTAAACGGACATCAAAACGGGTGTAATGGGGTGTGTTTTGACTTGGCACATTGTCTACATAATATAAAACGGTATCGAATGTGAGATGATGTGGCAAACTTAATAATGAACGTAGCACCGCTTGATGATGGGGGGTATCGCCTTCTTCGATTTCTTTAAAGATATTTTGACTGCTTGGTAAAATGTGCAGTTGTACATCAGTGTAACTGTAAGTCGCAACCCATCTCCAATCCTTTGTGGCTTGCCAATGTGCGGCCATTTCTAATCCATACACTTCTCCCGTCATTTGATTCTCTAATTTCGTTATCAAAGTCGGTGGGTAGGGTTGAAACTCTTTCAGTTCAAACGTGCGTAATTTCTCATAATCGTTGTAAAACAGAGCGGTGTCCAAAAAAAACTGATCTGATGGTGTGAAACGATAGCCTAATTCATAAGCCCTCAAAACTTCTGACCGAAAATCGGGGTTACCTGAGTTTTTCACGCGAATTTGGCCTTGTAATACATTAGTTTTATTGGTGGCATCGTAACGGGAAGGGGTACGCACAGCGCGTGATATGGCCATCCAAGCACTGTGTCGTTCATGCGGTGTCCATAATAAACGGGCCGTCGGTTGATACTCAAAACCGGTATAATCATTATGTTCAAATTTTGACCCGACGATCATTTTCCATCGTTGAGGTTGTAATAGAAACTCCGCTTGCACAAAAGCACTGAATAAACGATCTTGACGTTTATGGGGATCAAGATCGACAATAGGCGTATAATTTTGAAATTGCTCATGGATATAACGAAAGCCTAAACCCCAAATATACTCGAAGCGATCTGAAGATGGCCAACGATGTTGAAAATCAAGATCATACGTTCCGCGTTTTTCTTTGAAAAGCCCTGTATTATCGCGTTCCGCAAAGTCATAATAACTTTGAAAAATCATATCACCTTGAGTGAGCTTGCGTTTCCACCGCGTTAAGAGATTAAACCCTTTAAGGTAAATGTGATGGTTAGCAATGCGCGGCACGTCTAATGCAAAAAAGTTCGTTTGCTTTTCAAAACCGTCATAAACATCACCTTGTAAGCTCAAGTTATCGCGTTTAGTGAGATGCCAATCGGTGCGAAAACCAAAGCGTTTCATTTGCCAATTATCATCTGTCTGTTGCCCTACTGCATCTACAAAACTATCATGTTCATAAAATTTGCCATAAACGCGATAATGACCTTTTTTCATCGCGCCACCGTGTCGCACGCCCAAAACAGCTTGTTCTTCTCCCACACCGAGATGAGTTGTGACTAAATTACCTTGGGTTTGTTCAGCCGTTTTGGTAATGATATTGATAATGCCATTGACGGCATTCGCGCCCCATAATGAGGCCCCCGGCCCACGGATCACTTCAATGCGATCAATATCTTCTATCAATACATCTTGAACCTCCCAAAACACGGAGGCCGTGTAGGGTGTATAAACCGTGCGTCCGTCTATCATCACCAGTAATTTACTGGACATTAAACCATTTAATCCCCGCGCACTGATGGCCCAGCGATTGGCATACACTCGGGCCACTTGTACCCCCGGAATCAGTCGTAGGGCCTCTGGAATACTGCTAATACCGGCACGGTGGATGTCTTCTTGACTTAGAACAAATAAAGCCGAGGGCGTATCCAATAATCTTTGCGTTTTTCTTGCCGCTGATGTGGCTTCTGGATTATAAAACCGTACTTCACCTAACTCTTTTAAACTGAGTTTTTTCAAACGGTTAAAAAGCGCACGTTTTTTATCTAACAGATTGCCCTTATCTTTTTCAAGGGCATCAATTGGCTGACTCATCGTCAGCAATAAACCAAGGGAAAGCACCCCAGTGAGTTGAAACCACTTGGGCACTTGTTTGAGTCTGCTAAAAATTTTCATAAGGGTTTGTCCTACTGCGATAAAAAATTTGAGCGATTTCAAGTAAATTGGCACTGGCAAGAAGATTCGCCTCATTGACTGCCTCTGGGGCAATGATAAAGCGTACTTCATTGTAAGGGGTATTAAAAAATTCAATCATGCCACCTTGCTGTGCAAATCCCTTTATATCACTCACACTGAGAATAGGATACCGCTGAATATAGGCAAAGATATTGGCTAGACGATATTGTTCTGACTGACTCACAAACAACATTTGACAATGTTGACTGCGGTAAACAGAGCGGATAGGTTGCACAATGACTTGATGGCCTTCCACAGTTTCATTTTCTACCACAAGCTCAAGATCAATGCCATAAGGATTTTGACCCAAAATACAAATACGAAAAGCTTGGCTAGGATGTTTAAAAGTATAATTCGGCCAAGTAAAAAAAAGCGCAAAATTGAATAAGTAAACCGCCTTGATCTGATATTCTTCTATCGAATTTTCTTCAGCTAGGCATAATGAAACATTGAAAATGCTGATAACTGCTATGAACTGTATAGTTTTTCGTAACCATTGAGGCAGTCTAGTGTTTATCGTACAAGATTTAATTAAAAACAACATAGTGTTAGCCTTCAACTCGTTTATAACTACAAGGATTGTTTATAATAAAGGATTAGATTGTGCCAAGCTTAAACTCATTGATTATAACTAATATCTATCCTTTATTATAAATAACCCTTGTAGTTATAGTTTGAATTCATTGATTATAACTATATCTATCCTTTATTATAAATAACCCTTGTAGTTATAGTTTGAATTCATTGATTATATTATAACTATATCTATCCTTTATTATAAATAATCCTTGTAGTTATAAATACTTATCATTGATTTTTGATACCAAATTCACTTAACGAGGTTTAGAATGCTTAGCTTCCGAGATGTCTCAATCAAGAACAAACTGAATATCGTTATTATATTTACCAGTGCCATTATACTACTCATCGCCTCTGTAGCCTTTGTTGTTAACGATACCATCACTTACCGTCGTCAGATGATCACCGATTTATTGACCCTTGCCGATCTCGTTGGCATAAACAGCATGGCCGGACTTCTCTTTAACAACAGTCGCACAACCCAAAAAAATATCGCGGCATTAAAAGCCAATCCACACATTATCTTGACCAACATTTTTTCAACAAAGGGACAAATTTTTGCACGCTATTTCCGAGAAGGGGTGGAACACGATTTCCTACACGCATTACCTGAAAATCCGAGACTCAATGATTATTATGCCTTGCATAATATCAACACACCCGCAAACCAACCCATTGAAAATAGCTATTTTTTTGATGATGATCATGTCGATATTTTTAAAACGATTTTCCACAAAAAGAGAATGGTAGGTATTGTCCATCTCCAATCAGATTTGGACGCACTCCATGCACGCTTTTTATGGGCTGGTGGTATAGTGGCCTCTGTATTTTTTGTCTCTTTATTGTTAGCTTTTGTATTGGCATCCAAACTCCAACACTTGATCACAGCACCGATTTACAGTCTTCTTGCTACAATGAAAGTGGTTTCGGATGATAAAAACTATTCTATTCGGGGGCAAAAACAAAGTGATGACGAATTAGGCAGTTTAATTGAAGGTTTCAATAAGATGTTAGGACAAATTGAGAAACGTGATAAAAAACTCGCTCAAGCCAATAAAGATATCTCTCAGGCCTTAGAACACTTGAAAGCGACGCAGGAAGAATTGGTGCAATCTGAAAAAATGGCCGCTTTGGGGCACTTGGTTGCAGGAATTGCCCATGAAATCAATACGCCACTGGGGGCCATTCGTTCCTCAGTAGACAGTATCGCCATTTTCCTAGCTGAAAACCTAGAACAGCTACCCGCTTTTTTTCAATCACTCTCTGCCTCGCGGCAGCAAGATTTTTTAGCACTCCTACAAAAAATCACACAACAGCAAACAACACTCACCTCCAAAGAAAAGCGCAAATATCGACGCGCTTTGATTCGTAAACTGGAAGGATACAGCGTTGAAGATGCCGATAGCATTGCCGATACACTGGTCGATATGGGCATTTATCAAGAGGTTGAAGCCTTTTTACCTCTATTAACCGATCCAGATTGCCCAAGTATTTTAAATACCGCCTATCAACTGGCAAGCTTACAAAAAAGCACCCAAACCATCACAACCGCTTCAGATCGCGCCGCGAAAACGGTATTTGCGCTCAAAAGTTTTGCCCGTTTTGATAAAACGGGTAAAAAAGTTGAAGCTAACCTCACCGAAGGTATTGAAACCGTTTTAACCCTTTATCACAATCAACTCAAACACGGTGTCGAACTTATCCGAAACTATGCCGAGTTGCCACTCATACTGTGTTATCCTGATGACTTAAATCAAGTCTGGACGAATCTCCTTCACAATGCATTACAGGCAATGGATTACAAGGGCACTTTAACAGTCGATGTCTCTATGCAAGATGATCATGCCATTATTAGCATCACAGACTTCGGCGCTGGTATTCCTGACGATATAAAGCCAAAAATCTTTGAACCGTTTTTTACGACTAAACGCGCTGGCGAAGGTAGCGGCTTAGGCTTGGATATCGTTAGAAAAATTATTGAGAAACATGAAGGCAAAATCACTTTCACAAGTGAGCCTGGTAAAACCACATTTAGTGTTTATCTGCCAGTAATGGTGTAATGTGAGTGATTGTGGGATATAGATTTTGGTCGTATTGCAATGTGGGTGATGACAGTGATAGAAGATAGAACGCTGATTTAACTGATTTGATTGTCCTTATTTCCACATTTAAAGCGCGTGAAATACAGTTTTTGCAAAAACTTTTGCGTGGAACGCTGATTATACTTAGCATCGTCATAAATTGCGCTTTTTTTTTAATATTTGACAGATGAAAATGGTGGGCAACAAAAACCCGTTACCGGCCCCCGACATTGATGGCGTGGTGGGCAACAAAAACCCGTTACCCACCATTTCACGCAGCGAAGTATAGCGAAGCGAACCTTCGGTGTGCTACGCTAAACTTTAGCGTGAAATACATAAAAGTTGTGTTATGACCGCGTGCAGTATAATTATCAATTATCAGTATTCGATGCAAAAGTAGTTTGATCTCTTCAATCCGCGTTCTATTTCATCGAAAATGGAAAAAAAATATGTCTTTGAGTTATAGAATACAGTTTTCGTTGATGTTACTTACGGGAAGTGCCATTTTACTGGCGATTTTAGGAACCCTTTTCTACTACATGGGCACAACTGAGATTAATGAACGCTTTAAAAACAGTGCATTATTCAAAACAAATACCATTCGTCAACAATTTCAAGATTATACCAAGATGATGAGTTTAACGGTTCAATCAGTCTCACAAAGTGATTCTCTTACTCAATTCATCACCGCGAAACAAGACAAAGACGCTTTACAACAACATGTTCGCTCTCTTTTTTTAGTACTCATGAGAAAACATCCTGAATTTATGCAGCTACGTTACATTGATGCTCAAGGCCAAGAAGTGATACGTTTTGATCGAAACCACAATAGTAGCGAGAAACCTTATGAAATTTCAAAACAGCATCTTCAATATAAAGCACATCGCGGATACTTTATTGAAACTACTAAATTATCAAAAGGTCGTATTTGGTTTTCCAAACTGGACTTAAATATCGAACATAAAAAGATTGAAATACCCATCAAACCCACATTACGTGCCTCTACACAGGTTTATATCAATGGCTCATTTCGCGGTATTGTCATTGTTAATGTTTTGGTGAAAGAACTGCTAGAGAATATCAAACAGTTTTTGGACGAGATGCTGATAACAATTGTCGATCAAGATGGAGAAATGATTATCCACCCCAACTCACAATATAGTTGGTCAAGATATCTCAAGCGTACACATCATCTAACAGATGATTTTCCTCAACAAGCCAAAGATATCTTAGCTCATGAACGCTGGGTATCGACAACATTTATGAGTCACAGGCTTGGATTAGATAATGGTGAAAACCTGACCCTGATTCTTGAAATGGATAAAAAAAGCTACGAAAAACAGTTTGATTATGTTAAAAAAATCACTGTTCTCATTGTGACAGTGCTATTCTTTATTTTTTTGTTTGTCAATATTTTTATTTCTCGCTTGATGGCCAGCATACCAGAAAAACTTGAAAAAGAGGTGAACAAGAGAACACGAGAACTCGCTGATAAACAAAACGAATTACATAGTCAACTGGCTTTTCAAAAAACATTGCTAAAAACCATTCCAAATCCTATCTTTTTCAAAGATGAACAAGGTATTTATCGGGAATGCAATTGTGCCTTTGAAGCGTTCTTAGGCCTTAAAAAGGAACAAATTATTGGACACAACGTATATGATTTGATGCCTAAAGAACAGGCCTATGTGTATCACCTAGCCGATTTAAAATTGAAAGAAAATGGGGAAGTACAAACTTACGAGGCAAAAGTACATCATGCAGAGGGTAATGAAAGAGATATCATCTTTAATGAAGCGGTTATGATCAATGACGATATGGGCGGTATTATCGGTGTGATGCTTGATGTGACTGAACTTAAAGCCGTGCAAAAAAAACTGGCTTTAACCAATCAAAAACTGGCAGAAAGCTACAAAAAATCAGAAAAAATGGTTGCGCTTGGACAACTGATCGCCGGCGTGGCCCATGAAATCAACACACCGCTAGGTGCCATTCGCTCTGCTGTGACGAATATTACCCGTTTTTTGACTCAAACCCTAGAACAGTTACCCGCATTTTTTCAATTATTGTCTAAAAAACGTCAGCATGATTTCTTTACTTTGCTCCAAAAGACAAATGGACAAGAACTCAATTTCTCATCTAAAGAAAAACGTCAATATCGACGCGCCTTGATTCATCAACTCGAAAAACACGGCATTTTTGATTCGGCTGAGATGATGGCCGACACCTTGGTAGAAATGGGTATTTATCAAGAGATTGAGGCTTTTTTACCTCTATTAAAGGATACAAATGGCTCAACGATTTTAAACATCGCTTATATGCTGACAACCTTACAACAAAGCACTAAAACGATTACAATAGCCTCAGGGCGTGCGACTAAAACAGTACGGGCGCTCAAAAATTTTGCCCGTTATGACAACATGGATCAAAAAGTCAATGCCAACATTACCGAAGGTATTGAAACGGTGTTAACCCTTTATTACAATCAATTCAAACAAGGTATCGAAATTATCCGTAACTATGCCGAATTACCCTCGATACTGTGTTACCCTGATGAATTAAATCAGGTGTGGACGAATCTCGTTCATAATGCCTTACAAGCGATGGAAAATAAGGGTACTTTACAAATTGAAGTCTCTATGCAAAATGATGATGTGGTTATCAGTATGACTGATAACGGCTGCGGTATTCCTGACAAGATTCAACAAAAAATATTTGAGCCGTTTTTTACCACAAAATCTGCTGGTGAAGGCAGCGGTTTAGGGTTGGACATTGTTAAAAAGATTATTGATAAACATGATGGTAAAATCACCGTCAGCAGTGCGCCGGGTCAAACCACATTTAGTGTTTATCTGCCAATTTAATGACAAGCAAGGGCAACCACAAGGATTGCCCCTACATACCCTATTTTATTGTAGGGGCAATCCCTTGTGGTTGCCCCTAAAAAAGTCTTATGAACTCTATTACATCAATACCAAGATGAGCATACAAAAATGAACAAATCACTTAAAGCCATTATTAATAAACACTTTTTAAGTTCTTCATTGACACCGGTTTTTACGGTAGAAATCGTCTTATTAGCACTTTACTTTGGCATTAGTGCCTTTATTACGACTAAAACCATGAACATGCTCTTGTTTGAAACCAAGCAAAACATTCGCGAAATTGCCTATCGGGAAGCACAAAACATCAATCAGCAACTCAAAGAAATCTCGACGTTTGCTAAACTGCTTCAAAGTGAACATCAGCGTTTTTTTGAAAACCCTGAGCGTTTCGGATTGCCTTATGGCACGCCTGAGTTTGCAGTGGCCGATAATAGGGCTTTCTATAAAACAAAGGATAACGGGGGCTCACTTCTTTACTACTCTTCAACCACCCAAATAACTGAACAAGCGTACCAAAAGGCTTTGAAAACAGAAGCTTTTGATCCCTTGTTTCAGGATATAGTCACTCATAACCCTAATGCTGTACAAGTTTATATTAATACTTATGACAATATGAACCGACTCTATCCTTTTATCGAAAACGTAGCAGAACAGTTTAGTGGTTCAATACAAGTGGAAAAGTTTAATTTTTATTACGAAGCGGATGCCAAACACAATCCAACACGAGGGCCTGTTTGGACAGATGCCTATTTGGATCCTGCGGGTCAAGGTTGGATGATGTCCTGTATTGTGCCCATTTATAAGGGTGATTTTTTAGAAGGCGTAACTGGAATAGATATCACAATTGAGAAATTTGTTGATAACATTTTAACACTGGATTTGCCTTGGCAAGGCAGCGCCTTCTTAGTGAATCAAGAAGGCATGATTTTAGCTATGCCCGAAAAAGTGGAAGCGTATTTGAATTTGAAAGAACTCAAAGCCCATGCTTACGGTGATGACAAGCTCACGACGACTATCAGCAAACCGGAAGAATTTAATTTGCTTAAAAATAAAGATCAAGCCGTTGTCGCGCAGCTTGATAAGCTTTTTTCGGGTCATACTGATCTGATCGATTTTACCGCCAGCGGCCACAACTTGATCTTATCACAGCAAATGATTGATGAAACAGGTTGGCGTTTACTCTTTTTAGTCGATAAAGAAATCGTTTTTAAACCCGTTTTTGACTTAAAAATACAGGCGCGTCAAATCGGCTATGTGGTGATTTTTTTGATGATACTGTTTTATTTAGGCTTTGTTTTATATCTGATTAAAAAATCACATCATTTATCTCACCAAATTTCTGCACCGATTGCTAACCTTGCCCATCTCAGTACTGAAATGGTGAGCAATATGAAAACGGTTGAGGTGAAACTGCTCAAGTATGACATAGATGAAGTCAGTGAATTGTCCAACAATTTCAATACCATGATCATTCACCTCAAAGAACTGTTTGCCAACCTAGAAGAGGCTAGGAACACTTTAGAAATCAAAGTGGAAGAACGCACCCGTGAGCTGTCAGAAGCACTTGAACATCTCAAACGTACACAAGAAGAATTGGTGCAATCCGAAAAAATGGCGGCATTAGGTCAATTGGTTGCTGGTATTGCCCATGAAATCAATACCCCACTAGGTGCCATTCGCTCATCCGTTGGCAATATTGCCAAGTTTTTGGAACAAACGCTAGAACAATTACCCGAATTTTTTGACTCACTGTCTAAAGAACAAAAGCAGGATTTTTTTGCATTATTGCAAACATCACTACAACAAGAAACCCTGTTTTCTGTTAAAGAAGAACGCAAATTCAAAAGAACCTTGACTCGCCAATTGGAAGAACACGATATTAAAAATGCGGCCACGATGGCCACTAAATTGGTGAGTATGGGGATTTATGACCAGATTGACACCCTATTGCCATTGTTGAAAGCTACTAACAGTGGCGAGATGATACAAATAGCCTATAAACTTTCAGGATTACAAAAAAGTACGCAAAACATTTCAATTGCCACGGTTCGGGCCTCCAAAGTCGTGTTTGCCCTGAAAAATTTTGCGCGTTTTGATACTTCAGGTGAAAAAGTACAAGCCAATCTCATTGATGGCATTGAAACCGTCTTAACGCTTTATCACAGTCAACTGAGACAGGGTGTTGAAGTCATTCGCCACTATGCCGAATTACAGCTAGTAGACTGCTATCCCGATGAACTCAATCAGGTTTGGACCAACTTAATTCATAACGCCTTACAAGCCATGAGTTACAAAGGCACTTTACAGATTGATGCAGCTCTGCAAGACAGGGAAGTGGTTATTAGTATTACCGATAGCGGCACAGGTATCCCAGACGACATTCAGGCAAAAATCTTTGAACCTTTTTTTACCACCAAACCCCCAGGAGAAGGCAGTGGCCTTGGTTTAGATATAGCCCGAAAAATTATTGAAAAACATGATGGTCAAATTACCGTAAGCAGTGTACCGGGTCAAACGACCTTTACAGTGTCTATTCCTACAGCGCACACAGGAGATGAATAAATGCCTCAAGCTGTGATTTTATGTGTAGACGATGAGAGAGTGATATTGGATAGTCTTGAAAGACAATTGGAAGACGCATTTGGTGATGATTATCTCTATGAATTTGCAGAAAATGGAGAAGACGCACTGGAATTGATTGATGAATTAAATGAAGAAGGTTTGAATATTATTGTGGTCGTCTCAGATTGGCTCATGCCTGGTATCAAGGGTGATGAATTTCTGGTTCGTGTCCATAATAAATTTCCTAAAACGGTCAATATTTTACTTTCAGGGCAAGCTGATGATGCCGCGATTGAACGTGCTAAACAGCATGCGAATGTTCAGCGTTGTATCTATAAACCCTGGAGTGAAGAAGAATTAGTCGAAACCATTAAGCAAGGTTTGAAATTGTGAAAACACCCGTTATTGTTTGTGTCGATGATGAAAAAACGATTCTGAATAGTCTTCAAATGGAACTGATGGACGAATTGGGAGATCAATATCTCATTGAAACTGCTGAAAGTGGCATAGAAGCATTAGAGATTATTGAAGAATTGTTGGCAGAGGGTATTGAATTACCCCTAGTCATTTCAGATCAAATTATGCCCAGCATGAAAGGGGATGAATTGCTCACACAGGTTCATGCCATAACCCCCAAAACCTTAACGATTCTGTTAACTGGACAAGCAGATGCTGAGGCAGTGGGAAGAGCGGTTAATAGCGCCAACCTTTATCGTTATATCCCCAAACCTTGGGAATCTACCGATCTTTCTATGACGATAACGAAAGCGCTTAAAAGTTATTTTCAAGACAAAAAACTGGCGCAGTTTTATGCCAGTTTAGAATACAAAGTGGCCGCTCGTACTCGCGAATTACAACAGAAAAATAAATTTTTAAGCATTGCGGTACATGATCTGAAAAATCCACTTTTCACTATTTATGAATTTTCAGACATGATTAAAACGGATTTTGCTGATACACCTGAAGAAGTCATTGAGATGGCTGATATGATTGCAATAGCTTCTCAGAAGATGTTTAAATTAGTGAAGAATATATTAGACGTCAATGCGATTGAATCGCGTAAAATGGATATTTCGCTCAATGTATTTGACATTCTGCCCACTTTGCAATGGGTGATCAATCAATATATTAAAAGGGCGAAAGTTAAGCAGATCAGCTTACACTGCCATTATCAAAAACAAGCCTATCATGCTCTGTGCAATAAAGATTTATTAGGCCAAGTATTTGATAACTTGATTTCTAACGCGATCAAATACTCACCCATTGGTAAAGCGATTAATATCCGCCTCAAACAAGATGACAGCGGTTATGTCCGCTGTGAAATACAAGATGAAGGCCCAGGATTGAGTTTAGCCGATCAAGAAAAATTATTTGGTCAATTTACTCGCTTAACGCCTAAACCGACAGGTGGTGAAGATTCCACCGGTTTAGGTTTATTCATTGTTAAAAAATTAGTGGAGTCACAGCAAGGCAAAGTTTGGTGTGAAAGTCTTGAAGGGCAGGGTGCCACTTTTATTGTTCAATTAAAACGATAACGATTGTCTATACTGATAAAGTTTTGTCAGTCAGAGGTCAAAAACCTGCCAGGTTTGGCAAACCTGGCAGGTTTGGCAAAAGTTGCGTGTTTTTTTTGAGTGTTTACATAAGCAACTTATTGATTTTTTAATGTTATTTAGATTTTATATCCTAAAATTATATTTTTTTATAACTCAATGGTTTACAAAAAAATTGAAGATTAGATTGAGTCTAAAAAACGGATTTAACCGAAACATTACCCTGAGCAGAGCCCTTAAAACCTTTATTGATCTGGAAAATAGCAATGCTGCTCAATTAAACGGGATTTAAAAAATATTGTGAAAAAACCGGTTATTATTTGTGTTGATGATGAGAGTATAATTCTAATTCATCTTCAGATGGAACTGATGGATGCTTTGGGGGATGAGTATCTCATTGAAACGGCTGAAGGGGGAGAAGATGCTTTGGCGTTATTTAATGAACTGTTAGAAGATAACTATGACATTCCTTTGATTATCTCCGATTGCATCATGCCAGGCATGCTAGGCCCGGAACTTTTAAAACGTATCCATGCCATATCGAAAAAAACATTTAAGATTTTGTTGACGGGTCAAACGAGTACTGAGGCCGTCATTGATGCGGTTAATCATGCTAACTTGTACCGTTACATAGCCAAACCTTGGGAAACAGAAGACTTGATTTTGACCGTCCAACAAGCGATTGAAAGCTATTTTAAGGATCAATTGCTTGAAGAGCAAAATCAAGCATTAACAGAAATGAATTCCCAATTACAAGAACGCACTGACGCCCTTTTACAGGCACTCGAAGACCTTCAAGCAACACAACAAGAACTGATTCAATCCGAAAAAATGGCCACTTTGGGTCAACTGGTAGCCGGTATTGCTCATGAAATCAATACACCACTTGGCGCGATTCGATCCTCTGTGGAAAATATTACCTACTTTTTGAATCAAACAATCAATAAATTACCCGATTTTTTTCAATCACTTTCTTCAAAGCATCAGCAAGATTTCTTTGCCTTACTCAAATATTCAATACAACAAAAAAACAATTTATCTTCCAAAGAAAAACGTCAATATCGACGTGCTTTAGTGGGCCAATTAGAGAAACACAATATTGAGAATGCAACGACTATTGCAGATACACTGGTCGAAATGGGTATTTATGGAGAGATTGAAATCTTTTTACCCCTGTTAAGCCAGTCTGAAAATCATAGCATTTTAAACATGGCCTATCAAATGGGGAGTTTACAAAAAAGCGCCCAAACTATCACAATGGCCTCCAACAGTGCAGCCAAAGTCGTGTTTGCACTTAAAAATTTTGCCCGTTACGATCATAAGGGCCAAAAAATCAAGACGAATATTACGGAAAGCATTGATACTATTTTAATACTTTACCATAACAAAATCACATACACTATTCAAGTCATCAAAAATTATGTTGAATTGCCACCCGTTCTATGCTACCCAGATGAACTGAATCAAGTGTGGACCAATCTGATTCACAATGCTTTGCAGGCGATGAACAACAAGGGGACTTTACAACTTGAAGTGGCTAGGCAAGACAATTATGCCGTGATTAGCATCATTGATAGTGGTCAAGGTATCGCAGATGAGATATCGGATAAAATATTTGTTCCGTTTTTTACCACCAAACCTATCGGCGAAGGCAGCGGCTTGGGGTTAGATATTGTTAAAAAGATTATTGATAAGCATGATGGCAAAATAGAATTTCAAAGTATTCCAGGTCATACTCGGTTTACGGTGTCTATTCCTATTAATTCAAACGAGGAAGAATAAGAGATTTAAACCCGTCATTTGTATGTGTATTTGTTATATTGGCCAGCAGATTTATCTGACAAACTATAGATTAGAAAGTGGAATTGAATAAAATGCTGAATAAACCCGTGATTCTATGTGTTGATGATGAGCAAACGGTACTTGATAGTCTAAAAATCGAACTCAAACGAACATTCTGCGATCAATATCTCATTGAAACGGCAGAAAGCAGTGAAGAAGCTTTAGAGTTAGTTAAACAATTGATCGATGATAACTACGAATTGCCAGTCGTTATCTCTGACTACATTATGCCCGATATGAAGGGAGATGAATTGTTAACACGGATTCACGCCATCTCTCCTGCAACAGCTAAGGTGATGTTAACGGGTCAAGCCTCGTTCGATGCTGTAGAAAATACGCTGAAACAGGCAAAATTGTATCGCTTTATAAAAAAACCATGGCAAACAGAAGAGCTTATTTTTACCCTTTCAGAAGCGATTAAAAGCTATTTTCGGGATCAAGAACTGGCAAATAAAACTCAAGAATTAGAAAGAAAGATAACGACTTTCCATAAATTTGTGCCCGTTCAATTTCTGAAACTCTTAAATATTGAAGAATATGAACAGATCAAGTTGGGTTTGTGCGTTGAAAAAACCATGACGATTATGTTTTCCGATATTAGGGGATTCACTTCTCTTTCGGAACAAATGACACCACCAGAAAATTTTAATTTTATCAATAGTTATTTAAGCCAAATGGAACCCGTTATTTATCAACATCATGGCTTTATTGATAAATATATTGGTGATGGGATTATGGCCTTGTTTCCAACTTGTGCCGATGACGCAGTACAGGCGGCCTGTGCTATGTTAAAACAACTCAAAAAATACAATCAAGGGCGGCAACGCGCAGGTTATAAACCCATTCAAATTGGTATTGGACTTCATACAGGCCCCTTGATGTTGGGTACCGTTGGTGACCAGAATCGTATGGATGGAACAGTGATTTCGGATGCCGTTAATTTAGCTTCGCGAATTGAAAGCTTAACAAAGACTTATGGTACCCCCTTGTTAATCACGGAAGCCACCTTTTCAAAATTAACTGATCTTTCGCAATACAATATTCGAGTTATTGACTACGTGACAGTCAAAGGCAAAACGGAAACGGTTTTGGTTTATGAAGTTTTTGATGCCGATTCGCCTGAAAGCCTTAAGCTGAAATTAGAAACTAAAGCCGATTTTGAACAAGGTTTTGAGTGTTTTCATAATCAACAGTTTGAAGAAGCACAGAATTTGTTTGAAAAAATCAGACAAGTGAACGAAAATGATTTAGCACCTCTGATATATCTCAATCACTGTCAGACTATTTTAAGCCTGACGATGCCAAAATCACCTCGCATTCTCATTGTTGATGATACGCCTTTCAATATCGACATCTTATCTCGTCTTTTAACCAAGAGGCATTTTGACGTTTCAATTGCGGAAAATGGTGAAATGGCGCTTTCCATAGTTAAACAGAAAAAGCCACATCTCATTTTATTAGATATAATGATGCCAGGTATGGATGGCTTTGAAACCTGTCGGCGACTCAAAGCGGATTTACAAACTCAAGACATTCCTGTTATTTTTATAAGCGCCTTAACAGATAGTCTTGATAAAGTGAAAGGATTTGAACTGGGTGCGGTAGATTACATTACAAAACCCTTCCAACGCAAAGAAGTCTTAGCACGAATTAACACACACTTAAAGCTCAATATGTTACAAAAGCAACTTCAAGCCAAAATTAATGAATTAGAAATCAATAATGTAGAACTCAAGGATAAAATCAATCGCTTTGTTGGGGGTTAGCTCTAGGGTGTGAACGAAAAGCTTTTTTTGATCTGTTATATCGGGAAAAATGTCGAATACAATAACGCGCTTTTTTGCAAAAGACGCTAAAGATGTTCTGTATCAAGAGAAATCTTGCTGCGAAGCGTCTCTTGCGTCTCTTTTTCACATTTCACGCGCGTAGTGAAGCTTCGCAAAACTTATTAAAAAAGTTAGATTTTTTCCCGACATCGATAGGTGGGTGGCTGGATATTGGAACGAACCTGCACTAGGATAGTTTGTTCAATAATATGTTAGCTTGAACAACATAATAGATAGCAATGGGTTGATAACTCATTTTCACATTTCACGCAAAAGTTTCGCTTCGCTAAACTTTTGCGTGAAATACCGTTTTTGCGCGCAAAAACTTGCAGCAAAGAACTGATAATTGAAAAAGCATGAACCACTCGGTCATTATATGCGTTGATGATGAGCAAACGATACTTGAGAGTATCAAAATAGAACTGAAGCAAGCACTTGGTGATCAATATCTTATTGAAACCGCTGAAAGCGGTGAAGAAGCTTTAGAGCTAGTTGAGCAATTGCTAGAAGAGGACTATGAAATTCCTTTGGTTATCTCTGACTACATTATGCCCGATCTTAAGGGTGATGAAGTGTTAAAACAGATTCATTTACGCTCGCCTGACACGCTTAAGATCATGTTGACGGGTCAAGCCGATATTTCAGCCGTGGCGAATGCGATTAAATATGCCAAACTGTATCGCTATATTGCCAAACCCTGGGAAACAGATGATCTGATTTTGACCGTTCAAGAAGCCATTAAAAGTTATTTTAAAGATAAACAACTAGCTGAAAAAAATAAAGAATTGGAAAGAAAAGTCAGTACTTTTCATAAATTCGTGCCCATTCAATTTCTGAAACTTTTAAATATTGAAGAATATGATCAGATCAAGTTAGGCTTATGTGTCGAAAAAAATATGACTGTTATGTTTTCCGATATCCGGGAATTTACGGTACTTTCTGAAAAAATGACACCGCAAGAAAATTTTAATTTTATCAATAGTTATTTAACTCAAATGGAACCGATTATTGATAAATATCAGGGGTTTATTGACAAATACATTGGTGATGCCATTATGGCCCTGTTTCCCACTTGTGCAGATGATGCGGTGCAAGCGGCTATTGCGATGCTTAAACAACTTTCAAAGTACAATGATGGACGGCAACGTGCGGGTTATAAGGCCATTGAAATTGGTATTGGGCTCCATACCGGCCCCTTGATGTTAGGCACTGTTGGGGATCATAATCGTATGGATGGCACCGTGATTTCGGATGCCGTTAATTTAGCGTCACGGGTAGAAGGCTTAACAAAAACTTATGGCACACCTTTGTTAATAACAGAACAAACTTATCAGCAATTAAGCGATGCTTCACAATATCAAATTCGAGTCATTGACTGTGTGAATGTCAAAGGAAAAACGGAACTGGTTACCATTTATGAAGTATTTGATGGCGATGAGTCCGATAACTTCACACAAAAATTAGAAACGGTGTTAGATTTTGAACAAGGTTTTGGCTGTTTTCACCATGAACAGTTTGAGAAAGCACTCCGTTTTTTTGAGAACGTCTTGCAAGTCAATCAAAATGACTTAGCCGCACAGATTTACTTAAATCATTGTCAAAAGATTTTAAATAAAATGCCATCCTCACCCCACATTCTCGTTATTGATGATACGCCATTAGGTGTGGTGGTTTTGTCTCATTTTTTAAAGAAAAATCACTTTGAAGTCTCAACTGCGGATAGTGGCGAAAATGCCCTCTCTACAGTTAAACATAAGCGTCCACATTTAATTCTATTAGATGTCATGATGCCAGGGGGTATGGATGGTTATGAAACGTGTCGGCGTTTAAAAGCCGATCCTCAAACCCGCGATCTTCCTATTATCTTTATGAGTGGGCTAACCGATACTGTTGATAAAGTTAAAGGTTTTAAAGCGGGTGCAATTGATTACATTACTAAACCCTTTCAGTACGAAGAAGTCTTAGCACGGATCAAAACGCATTTAAGTGTTGCTTATCATACGAATGTGAATTAATTAGGAAGGGGGTGGGCGATTTGATTTATGATTATTTCATAACTTTTTTCGGCGAAAGTTTTGCGCGCAAAACTTTAGCTTCGCTAAACTTCTTAAGTGAAATGTGAAAAAGAGACGCAAGAGACGCAAAGATTTCTATTGAGAGAGGGCTTATTTTGCGTCAAAGCGCGTCAAAGCGCGTCAAAGCGCGTTTGTTTATATTGATATCATGGCGAAACCAAATATTAATTATATTTTTTGAAAACACACTCAAGAAAGAGAAAGCCTCGCGAAAATAAAACGCTTTCCCTTCCTTAAAGTAAAGAACAAAAATTACAATTTCAATTGTACAGTATGCCCCTGCTGGTTACTTGGATGATCAGTCTTGGTAAACACAGAACGATCATTTTTGAGTGCGATCACATCAAAAAACGGTTGAAAGCGTGTTTCAGGAACCTCAAACGCCTGCAAAAATTTATTGAACAACTCTTGTTCTTCAGGCGCTGCGGTACTGTCTGACAGAGACGAGTCAAGAATATTCGTCAAAATGCACATTTTTTGTGCATCAGTTAACATCGGCACAGCCTCAGAGAAAAACGTCTCTATCGGATTCTTTTGATAGTACTTAAAAGCACGATCTAAAAGTTGCTGGTTATTGGCACCAACACCAATGGCACCACCACTCTCTTCACCACCCAACACTGCCAACAGTTGTCCAACTTCTTCGTGTTCGACTTTACCATCAGCACCTATCATATAAATCAGCGACGTTACGAAAGCAAAGTGAGGATTCATTTCCTCACTATCGCCCTTAAACATATCAAATAATCCCATTTGTCAATAACCTCTTCAAATGCTATGAATGAATACAATCTAATAATATACACTATTTAGCTGATAGGCTAAAGAAATATATTCATGAGTCAAAAGTTTTCAGTAGAGACGCGATGCATCGCGTCTCCTCTTTCTATCGCCGAAACGCATCGCGATTGTAGAGACGCGATGCATCGCGTCTCCTCTTTCTATCGCCGAGACGCTTCGCGATTGTAGAGACGCGATGCATCGCGTCTCCTCTTTCTATCGCCGAAACGCTTCGCGATCGTAGAGACGCTATTCTTCGCGTCTCCTGTATATTCGCCGAGACGCATCGCGATTGTAGAGACGCGATGCATCGCGTCTCCTCTTCTTCGCAGATTTGCTACGCAGAGACGCGAGCATCGCGTCTCTACAGAACAACATCGAATTTTGCATTAACCATTAACCATTAACCATTAACCATTAACAAACAATGACTTCTCAAATCACAACACTAGATAGGCGTGAATTTCTCAAATTAACAGGGCAAAGTATGGCTGCAATGCCTTTGCTCACTGGTTGCGCCTTATCACCTGAAACGCCCGTGTCTGATAACACAGTTACACTGGTAAATGATCAATCTGACTCCCAATCTTTGCCACAACAAAAAACATTGCCGGAAGAAAACACCAAGCCAGAAATCAGTTTAGAGGCTAAAATCGGGCAAATGTTGCTCGTTGGATTTCGCGGCCTTAAAATAAAGGGCCATGATGATCCCATTGTACACGATATCCGAGATCATCATATAGGCGGTGTTGTGCTTTTTAACTACGACGTTGCTCGACAAAGTCGAGTGCGTAATATCCAATCGCCTCAACAAGTCAAAACATTAGTCAGCGCATTACAAGACTATTCGGAAATCCCCTTACTCATTGGTATCGACTACGAAGGGGGCATAATCAACCGATTGCCTAAAACTTATGGTTTTCCAACCACCGTCTCGCACCAATATCTCGGAAACAAAAACAACCGAACACTCACACGCCAATATGCCACAACCATGGCAAAAACGCTGGCTGAACTCGGAATCAACCTCAACTTTGCGCCAGTGGTTGATGTTAATACCAATCCCGACAATCCCATTATTGGCAAAATAGAACGGAGTTTTTCTCCTAATCCCAAGATTGTAGCCCAACATGCCCTTGAATTTATCAAAGCCCACCGTGAACAAAATGTGCTTTGCACCCTTAAACACTTTCCAGGGCACGGCAGTTCAACGGCCGATTCCCATATTGGTGTAGCCGATGTCACCAAAACTTGGAAGCCGATTGAACTTCAGCCTTATATCGACATCATTCAGGCCGGTGAAGCTGACACCATTATGACAGCACATGTGTTTAACAAACAACTCGACCCAGATTACCCCGCCACCCTTTCCAAGTCGATTATCACTGGGCGATTGCGAGGAGAATTAAATTTCAACGGCGTTATATTTTCGGACGATATGCAAATGAAAGCGATTGCCAATTATTACGGTTTAGAAACCGCGATTCACAAAGCCATTGAAGCGGGCATTGATATATTGGTTATCGGCAATAACACAGGGGATTTCGTACCAGACATTGCCAAGCGTGTCGCAACAATTATCAAGCAATTGGTTCAAAGCGGCACGCTTAGCGAAGAGCGTATAGACGAGTCATACCAAAGAATTATTCAACTCAAGTCTCGATTCTAGTTAGTTAATAAGTACGCTTCCATAAATTTTTCGGCATATTGGTTACGAAAACGATTGTTTTTATTCATTTTAGCGTGAAGTAGAGACGCGATGCATCGCGTCTCTACCTCAAACCCAAATATCCCAAAGTTTCTAAAGAAGCGAACCTCTTAAGATTCAGTTATCCTTGCCTCCTCTTCTTCTTCAGTCTCTTCAGGAAAAGACAGAATAAGGTAACCGCCTGTCAGATCCACCCCAATAAACTGAGCTTCTACTTCATCACCATCCTGCAAAATACGGCGAACCTCTTCAACATTGTCAAGCGAAAGTTCAGAGATATCGATATAACCTTCAATACCATTCGTTAACTGGAGAATGGCTTTCTCCTCATCCATTTCACTAATCAATCCTCTGACTATGCAGCCTTTGCGATGTTCAGCAATAAACTCAGATAAAGTGTCTTCCAACTGTTTGATGCCCAAAGAAATACGTTGATTTTCCGCGTCAATACTCAAAATGACAACCTCAACTTCGTCACCTTTTTTGTAATGACGTACCGCTTTTTCACCCGGTATATCCCAAGAAATGTCAGAAAGATGTACCAAGCCATCAATTCCCCCCTCAACCCCAACAAAAATACCAAAATGAGTCGTTGAGGTGACTTTTCCCATCAGTTTATCGTACTTCTTGTGAGCCGCCGCAAATTCTTCCCACGGATTAGGGAGACACTGTTTAATCCCAAGTGCTATACGACCATGTTCTTCGTCGTGATCCAAAACGATCACTTCGACTTGATCACCTTTCCGGACAACCTTAGAGGGATGCACTTTTTTATGAGTCCAATCCATATCTGATTGATGCACCAAGCCTTCCAATCCATCTTCAATTTCGACGAAGCAACCGAAATGAGTCAACCCAGTCACTATACCCAATTTGCGCGTACCTTTGGGATAACGTTGAGCAATATTAATCCAAGGATTTTCAGATAAATGCTTGATACTCAAAGAAACACGCTCACGTTCAGGCTCAACTTTTTGTACTTTAACATCGACGGTATCGCCAAGATTGAGTACATCAGCAGGATGTTTGACATGTTTCCAAGCTATATCCTTGACATGCACCAAGCCAACAACATCACCCAAATTCACCAAGGCACCGTATTTAGGTAAGCTTTCTACAACACCGCTCATTACCATGTCTTTTTGTATCTCTTCTAATGTCACTTTGTTACTCCATTGTTAAAAATCGAGATCAACGCTTTTCATTCCCTGATGAATCTTGCTTGTTTCCAATCTATCTCTCAAAACACTGTTCGATGTTCAAATTTTCGTATTCAATTGAACATTGAACCTAATGAGAGAATAGTTTATAGTACAAACGGTTCATTGGACAGAAAAATGTTCAAAATCACCATTCAAAATCTGTTGATTTTTGATAAAGTATTGAAATATAAAAATAGCCTATATTACCATACGCTATTAGCTATTGGTTATTTATTTCTGATTATAACTCTTAGCAGCTATCAGTTTGGCCTGATACTTTTTTTCTTTACGGCGATCACAGAGGGCCACAGAGGGCCACAGAGAATAAGTCTATGATCTTTAATTATATTGTAATACAAAATACATTGTAAATGTATGTGTTTTTTACCCCGAATTTAAAAACTGATAGGTGGTAAGGATTATAACTTTTTTTTTGTTGATAGCTTATCAACCCGCCAACCCCCCAAGGGGTTTTCAGGAGGAAAATTGAAATGCGCCCCGCTCGCTGCTCGCTGTTTTGATGAACGCGGGCGCGTGGATACCACACACCGGCAATACAATACAACACTAGCTTTCCGATTCATCTCGCCATCTTCTATCAGTCTCAACGCCTTCCCATTCAATATCATTATCAGATATCCAACCCAATTTCTTCCATCCCATTTTCCTATCATATTCAAATCTTAAAAACTCCCTGTCTTCTATACTTCCTTTATAACAACCCCTTGAAGTTAATCTTTTCCCATTAGCAAATAACAAAAAGTCACAATCAATAATCGTATTTTGATATATTGTGATGCCGATATATTAAAGTTCCACAAAAATAGATTTCAAGATTTTTATCGACCTTCATGACAATGTCATAACATCCAGAAGAACTCAATTCGCCTTCTTTATAAGGTGAAAAAAAACTATCTACAACCGTAATTGGCCTATAAATCAGAACGGACAGTTCATTGATTAGAAAATCAAGCCATTCTTTCCATTGCTCAATATTTTTTGGAGGTTTTGAACAATCAAATAGAATTTCTCTCATTTTTTCAACAGTCATAAATCTTTGGCATAGATTGCCCCTACAAGAACATGTTGTCGGGGCAATCCCTTGTGCTTGCCCTGTTTATGGAGTAGACAGGCTGGCTTATTTTTGTGTGTAGGATAAAGCCATCATTCTAAGTTTGTCTAATGCTATAACGTAATTTAACGCTTCTGGTACTGTTTCTAAATTGTTCTATTTTCCAGATGTCATGGAGATGAAGGCCTTCTTTTTGTCATTCAATAAAGGTGTTCTCAGTCTTTTCTGGTATGAGTCATTTATGGGCTGTCTTTCAATAAGACTGTTAACAATTCCAGCAATAAAGGTATCTGCTGTCGTTATGTCAAAAACGGCATCCCCCAAATCACCTTTGTAGTTATTCGTATCAGGGGCGGGCAGTTTTTGATACAGAGCCCAAAATTTTTGTAAAGTATTTAAAGTCATAATAGTGCTGGGGTGATTCGTTAATTGAATCTGTTCAATGTTCATATCAATTTGAGTTATGAGGGCCCAAAAAGCACTTTATCAATGATCAATTATTAATGAACAATGTTCTAATCTGTTCCTTACCACCTATCAGTTTTATCTAACTTATTGTATGTAGAGACGCGATGCCTCGCGTCTCTGGTTTGTTTCAACGCGATCCATCGTGCTTCTGAATTATTGTCGTATAAAACATTTTTTGAATCTATATTAAATATGTTTCGTTTATGTACCTCTAGTTTAACGCGATGCGTAGCAAATCTAGTTTGTTTCTTTGCTATGCCTTTTCGAGCGAGGCTTCGAGCGAGGCTTCGAGCGAGGCATCGCGTTTCTACAGGCATTATAGAAAACTGATAGGTGGTAAGAATCTGTTCTCAAAATATTGATATTTGTGATATATCTGACAAATTATAGATTTGATCAAATGTTAAGGCTTTTGTAGACTTTGATTGTCAAATCAAAATAAAATCTGACATAGAATGATTATTTCATTATTTAAATTAGAGTACAAGAAGAACAGTCGTTCAGTTGTTTATTTTATTCCATTTTTAGGGGGATGTAGGGGAAACAAAGTTATAATTATATCAAATGTCTCCAAATAGATGATCATTAACCATTAACCATTAACCATTAACCATTAACCATTAACCATTAACCATCATTATGGATAATCAAACGGTAACTATTCCTCAAGCCCTTCAATTGGCTTTGCAACATCATCAGGCTAACCATTTACAAGAGGCAGAGCAGATTTATCGCCAGGTGTTGGAGGTGGAACCTAATAATAGTGATGCGCTTCATTTATTGGGTGCATATGCTAGCACTTGATTTCTTACTCAAACCTAATCAAAGTTACTTATTTAAGTGCCGTTTTAGACTAATCTATTTTAATACTTGACTTTTGAAATTATATCAAATAACATAAATACTGTCATCTGTTTAGATGACACCATGACGGTGTCATGGATATGAGGGGCTCTGCAAATCAGAGGTTGCAAATTTGCATCAAGATTAGGTTAATCTGGGTGTGAATTTTATTAGGCCTTGAGTCTAGGGACTTTTGACGCGCATCCCCCATTAAGTCGCTTGGATACAAGTGGCCGTTCGGATGAGACAGCCCATCCA
>Ga0136651_10000256_pt1 | contig 28175 bp, 21 predicted proteins | sample Mar14236cmmetaG_FD_94867 | JGI IMG/M metagenome (GOLD analysis project Ga0136651, IMG submission 94867) | Marine hydrothermal vent microbial communities from Guaymas Basin, Gulf of California to study Microbial Dark Matter (Phase II) - Marker... ... | reverse complement strand
GATTAATAAAGTGTTCTTTTCGATTCAGTTGATGAAAACTATCTAAAATTAATGATTCCAATTGCCGAATATGTTTTTGAGTTACCGCTAAATCAAATTTTTCTAAGGTTTGACGAACTCTTTCAGAGTGTTTAATAAGATGATGAGTCACTTCATGTGCAAATTCTTCTTGCACTTCCATTTCATAAGCGTCAGTCAGTCCCTTTTTTTTACGTTCCAATTCCTGACTAATACGTTCTTGTTCTTGTTCCGCAATTTCGATTCGTAATTTTGCCTTTTTGATTGCCTTTTGCTTCTCCTTACGTTGTTGGGTAATGCTTTCTAAACTTTCTGGGTCGGGAATACTAGCCAGCTTTCGTTCACAGTCATTAATTTCATCAGTCATACAAAACAATCGTGCTACTAGTGTATTAGCTGATGCTTGTATTTCTTCCAAAAAGCTATCTTGTAAACGGTTAAAAAACATGGGATTTGTATTAAGATAACATTCTGTCTTTATAGACTTTTGAAGTTGATTTTTATATTCCTTCATAAAAGTCTTTATAGCCTTCAAGGCTGCACTGTTGACGGTATGCTGTTTTAATAAGTCAAGTATTGCAGCATCGTGTTTATCAAGTTCCTGGTGAATTTGACTGTTATGTTTAGCTTCATGTTCTCGAAACGCTTGTAATTTGGTTTGCTCAAGTAAATCCTGTACCATTAATAATGGGGCGTCTCCTGTCGCAACTTCACGCCATTGTTTTTCAATTTGAGATAAATTTTTTTGAGCTGTTTCAAGTTGTGCCTCAATCTGTGTTCTTTCTTCAAACAGTTCACCTCCTTCACGACGGTATTCTTCAATTAACTGCTCTTGCTCTTTTTCCAATTGCGCTAGATAATTTTGAACCTCGCTTTTTTGTTGGACTATCTCTTTTAGTTGGTTTGTAAATCGTTCAACTTCTGCTTCCAAGGCGGTAATATGATTATCACTTTGTTGTGAGCGGACTTGTATTTTACGCTTACGTTCTACCATCAATAAGTCAGTGGATAAACGTTCAACCAGGTCCAGCCCCAATAATGCTTGAATACCTGTTTTGATCAGAATAGCTGCTTTATTAGTATCCGCAAGGGCTTCAATCTTTTCACCATCAAAAAAGAATAAATTCGATATCCTGGCGGGTATAAATTCTTCAACGTATTCATACCAACGTTCTGTGATGACTGAATCTAATATTCCATCACGTTTGACTTCTACGGTTTCTTTGATACCTTTACCACTGCTGTGCCATGAGCGATGAATGCGGATTGATTCTTCTTTTCCTTCCCTAAAATGTTTAAATTGCAATTGGAGGGAAGCTCCCTGGCTAGGTTCAGTATGGTAATTAATCATCCTGCGTAAATAATCAAAATAGTTCATTTTGTTGCCAGTTGAATATTTGGCAAATTTACCATAGAGCGTAAGTTGTAATGCTTCCAACAAAGTGGTTTTTCCACTGCCATTCAGTCCCCCCAATAAAATGATAGGTTTTTTGGGAGAATGTGGAGTCAATTGAACCACATGATGACCTTTATAAATACCAAAATTATCTAAAACAATTTCTTCAATAATCATTAATGGGAATAATGTGAATTATAGGGCTTGTAATCAGCCAAAAATAGGGATGAATTATTATTGGATAGGGCAAATTAAAGTTTGCATTCCATTGGAAAACAATAATTTGAGATTATATCATAAAACTTAAAGAATAGCGAAATATTTATAAAGTCTCACTAGCTGCCACTTGGAGAATACAACTAAGTTATTGTTTTGTAAGAAAATTGATATATCAACAAGCCAGGATATTTTTATTTAACTTATTGAAACGATTTGATATAATTAAAAATATGCGTCTCCGCCCTTGTGAAACTTCAAAGCCCATTTTCTGAAATTCTATTATAAATATGAACTTACTCAATTTATTAATACTGTTATCTCTATTTACGGTTGCATTAGTCTATTGGATAGGCAAGCGGCGTTATGCCGGTTGGTTTGCTATGCTCGCTTACGCTATGCAATTGTTTGTACTGATTGGCTTATGGGATAAAATGCCCATTGCCTCTTCTTTTTCCTTCACCGTATTAGATAATCTAATCCATTGGGAAATGACCGGCTTGGGCTGGTTTTTTGCCATCCTCACGGTGGGAGCCGCATTAATCACCTCCATGTACACCGCCGGTGAATGGGGAGAATCTCAAAAAGATATGCGCCTACAGCATGTTTCAATGGCGGTGAACGTTTTAGCCATGTTAATTTTGCTTTCTAGCGGTGATTTTCTAAGTCTATTTATTGGCTGGGAATTGGTTAGCTGGGCTGCTTTTTTGATTATGACTGAACACGGGGGTAAAGCAGCAGATGCTGCGTTTCGTTACCTTATTTATGCCATGAGCGGCGCGATGGCTATTTTCACCGGTATTGTGCTTATCTATCTCCAAGTGGGTTCCTTAGAATTTGCAGCCTTTTGGGAAGCTTTGCCCCAGTTATCTAGCTCAATCTTATGGGGGCTAGTACTACTTTTCAGCAGTGGATTTGCAATCAAAATGGGTTTGATGCCCTTCCACTTATGGCAAGCAGATGCTTATGCTGAAACGCCAGGGGCAAATGCCGCATTTATCAGTGCTATTGCAGCCAGAATGGGCTTATTTGCCCTCATTTTAATCTTTTTCAAACCGTTTGTGATATCCCATCTCATAGGAAATGAGTATGGATTTTTAAATGCACGTAGTTTATTGATATGGATAGCAGCCCTGACTGCCGTTATTCCCACTTTTATCGCTTTACAACAAAGTGATGCCCGCTTACTCCTAGCTTGGCATGGTATCGGGCAAGGGGGATTGATGTTATTGGGCATTGCAATTGCGACACCGATGGGTGTGACAGGTGGTTTATTACACGTTTTTAATTATGCCATTTATCAAGCAGCATTATTTTTAGCCGTCACAGCTGTGATGCACCGCACCGGTACAACGGATTTAGATCGTTTAGGCGGATTGATTGTGAAAATGCCACTAACCTATATTGTTATGCTGATGGGTATCATTGGTTTAGCCGGTTTACCGCCAATAAATGGATTTGTATCTAAATGGTTGATTTATAAAGCATTATTAGAATCTGAAATGCCCTTATTATTAGTAGCAGCTTCCATTAGCACCTTGGGAACAATTCTAAGTGTGTATAAACTGATTCACAATATTTTCTTAGGGCAACTGCGTAAAGAACACTATGAAATTAAAGAAGTTCCCTGGACTATGTCTGTACCGATGCTAATATTAGCAGGTATTGCTTTCATCACAGGCGTAATGCCAGGATTGGCACTCGCTTTAGTCGATAAAGCACAAATCGCTTTAGGCTACGCACCCCTAGTTCACCACTTAGGCGGAATCAGTTTGCCAAACGGCAGTCTCAATATGCTCTTGGTGACCGGTATCTTCTTTTATGGGGTTGGCATCGGCGCGGTCATTTTCTTCCTGGGTAACCGACGCTTTATTACCCATCAATGGGATAATTACGCTGGTGGACATTTTCTATCCTCGGATATCCGTTATAACTTTACGCATAATTTCTATCCAGGCACTATGCGCGTGATTGGACCCTGGTTTAAAGGGAGCATTGTCAAATTAGAGCAAAGCTTAGTCCATTTAGCGCAAGTATTAGCGGGCGCATTCCATAGCTTTTACCGTCTTAGTTACACGCCCTTATATTTATTAGTGGTAACAGTGTTAGCTTTGGCATTTCTGGTTTGAAAAAGCGACAAACCTGACACTCTTTTTCTTACATCCAGAATTTGTGGAACGCTTTGGAAAGTGGTTACATTTAATCATTAATAAAGGAAATTCAAAATTTTTTCTTCAGTGATAGGTTTTGGAATAAAAGTAATACCAAGTGCTTTAGCTTTTTCGCGCACTATTTCCTGAATATTGGCGGTTAATAAACCGATTTTTGCTTTTGGGAAACGTTTGAGCAATTTTTTTGCTAATACCAACCCATCCATCCCAGGCATATTTAAATCAAGAATTGCAATAGTCATTTGAACGGATTCAGTTTTAATAAGGGCTTCTTCCCCATTACAGGCTTCAACAAATTTAGCTTGCTTATCAGCATTATCAATAATAGCACGTACTAGCATTCTAGAAACTCGGCTATCGTCAACAACTAATATCGTATGAGATGTCATATTGGTTATCCTAGATTCACGAACTTAATTTTGCTGTTTTTCTAGTTCTAATGTCTTTCTTAAGCCTTCAACTTATTTTTCTAAATGATTTGCTACCATAAGTGTTGCTTTTTGCATTTCTCCGGCGCATCCAAGTTTTTCGAGTTTTTCAAATAATTTCAAAAATGTAAGGGCAATCCTTTACGATTGCCCTTATGCGTATAAATTTATTTATCTAGTCTTCAATTGGCACAACACCTTTTATTGAAAATGAGAGCGGTTCACGCCCTGGTATCAATTCCATTTCTACCTGATAAGTCGTTACTGTTCCATCAAATGCAGTAGGAACATCAATCGCCGGTAAATATAATGTACCATCGCTCAACGATAAAGAACCGTGAACAAGAGTTGGCGTACAAACTTCATCGGAATGGGGTGTTGAAGTATTAATACCGCAAGCACTCGGCTCTTTCTGGCATTGTGCGATAATCTCTTGGATAGCATCATTGACACTCGGATTGACACTGATACCACAAGATAAAGGATCTTTTTGACATTGTTGAATCCCTTCCTCTAGGGTGCCCGTTAAGTTTATTTCACCGTCGGTAGAATTATTGGAACAAATTTCCGTGTCAGTTTGAGTGGGGCAAGCTATATTTTGCTCAACGTCTATGCCACAGGATTTAGGATCATTTTGGCATTGCGCGATACCTTCTTCAGCAGAGCCTTCAGCATTTTCCGTTTCTATACCACAACTCGCGGGATCAAGCCTACAATCTGCTTTAATTTCTTCTTCAGTGATTCCACCGATAGTCGCATTAATACTGATGCCACAGGCACGAGGGCTTTTTTGACAAAGTGCCATACCTTCTGCGAATCCCTGGTTATATCCATTGATATAAATTGGATTATTACTAAGTGTTGAGGAAGAAGTAGAACTTTCTTCTGCATAAATGAGGGCATTAAAGCCAAAATACACGATAAAAATCAGCAAATTTCGATAAAATTTAATCATAATCAATTACCCCAGGATGCTTCTTTAAAATGAAAGCAATTTATTGGCAATTTGAGGTAAGGGTAAAACATAATCTATCCCGCCATGTTTAATCGCTTCACCAGGCATACCCCACACTACACTACTCTTTTTATCTTGCGCGATAGTAACCGCTCCGGTTTCATGCATTTCCTTAATACAACGCGCCCCATCATCACCCATACCGGTTAAAATCACACCCATTGCATTAGGTCCAGCACTTTGCGCCACAGAACGGAATAACACATCGACTGAAGGGCGGTGACGGTTCACGGGTACACCTTGGTGTAAACGACAAATATAATGTAAACCTGCACGCTCAACTAATAAATGGGAATCGCCGGGCGCAATATAAACACAGCCTGGTAATATTTCTTGCTCATCTTGAGCCTCAAAAACATTCATTGATGAAAGTTGATCCATTCGCATTGCAAAAGAATAACTGAAGGTTGCGGGAATATGTTGGCTAATCACAATGCCAGGTGCATTAGCAGGCATTTGCATTAATAAGACTTTGATAGCTTCAGTGCCGCCTGTGGAAGCCCCAATAGCGATAATTTTTTCCGTTTTAACATAATGACGCTGGGTTGGAACTTGACTAATAATAACATCGGGTGGATATTTAGAAGTGGCTTTAGGTGTTAGTTTTGATAAAAATTTTTCAGGCTGTACTTTAGCAAGGGCAGCTATTCTGATTTTGTTAATAATTTCATCTGAAAAAGATTCAAGGGTTTGAGTAATATCAATTTGCGGTTTACGGATATAATCGATAGCACCACATTCCAGTGCCTGAAGGGCGATTTCGGCATCTGCTTGAGTAAATACCGACACCATTACAACCGGCATTGGTCGTAAGCGCATCAAGTGTTTAAGAAAATCCAAACCATCCATACGTGGCATTTCTATATCTAAAGTTAACACATCCGGATTTAAACGCTTAATTTTTTCCCGCGCAATATGGGGATCAGCAGCACTACCAACCACTTCAATATCATAAGCGGAGTTTAATATTTTGGTTAAAACTTGCCTAAATAATGCAGAGTCATCAACAATTAACACTTTTATTTTTTTAGACACACCGGTTCCCATCCAATTATACAAATGATGAATTATGAAGCAGCTTTTTAACACGCACTCGTCCATTGACAGGATAAAACAATATTTTACGTGGATAAATATCGCCAAGATCTTCAGCGAGTAAAGTCAACTCCTCGGTTTCTATGTACGTTTTCACAAAATCAATATTTTTTTGTCCAATCTCACTCATATTTTTTATAATATGTGCCCCACCAAATAACTTCACTTCAAGATTTTTCCAAAGTCCCCCGTATTTCAAAATATCACTAATCAAACAATCCATTGCGAAGCGACCATAACGACTTGCCGTACAGGGAAGTTCCCAATTATCCGAAAACATAAAGGGAAGCATAAAATGATTCATACCGCCAATGCCACTAACACAATCGCGAATACAAGCTGAAACACAAGAACCAACGACAGTCATTAAAATTTCATCATGACAAGTGACATAATACTCGCCCGGCAATATTTTGGCAACAGAATGATGGTTATGAGCATCCCAATAACGTATAATATGCTCATAACCAGGCAAAACACACGGTGGAAAAGACTGTATCATATACTAAAATTTTCTGAATGATTAATTAACACTTGACATACACAGTTTGTCGTAATAAACGAAAACGGCTACTGAGTTGAAATAAATTTTCAGAATGCCCTATTAATAAGTAGCCCTGATCATCAATAATATTAGCAAATCGTTCAAATAAAATTTTTTGGCTGGCTTTATTAAAATAAATCGCCACATTACGACAAAAGATAATATCAAAAGGACCACGCATTGGCCAATTATTCATCAAATTAAGAAGTTTAAAGGAAATTAACGTTTGTATGTTAGGTATGACTTGTACCCATCCGGTTTGTACCCCTTTTCCTTTTTTAAACCAACGATGCTTTCTTTCAACTGACACACCTGTTATTTTTTCGTCTTCATAGATACCTAGTTGAGCGGTGGCGAGTACTTGAGAATCTAAATCGGTTGCTAGAATTTTGACATCCCAATCGTTCGGCACGATTTCCTTAAGCACCATCGCAGTTGAATAAGCTTCCTCACCACTAGCGCAACCTGCTGACCAAATACGAAGACGGCGCGTGGCTTGTTTTTTTATGAGCAATTGGGGTAGCAATTCTTTTTCTAATAACTCAAAATGGTGTGGTTCACGAAAAAAAGCGGTTAGGTTAGTTGTCACAGCATTTATAAAATGAACTAACTCTTCACCGCCTTCCATTTTTAGCAGCTTATAATATTGAAAGAAACTCTTCAAATTAAGAAGGCGCAAACGACGTGATAAGCGGCTATAAAGCATTTCCCGTTTATGCTCTGACAAACAAATGCCGGTGTGGACAGAAACTAATGTCCGCAATAAATTAAAATCATGTTCAGTAAAACGAAATTCTTGTTCACACATTAACCTGATTCCGTGTTAATAATGCTTAATGGTTATTCCACGCGCCTGCCCTGAGTCTAGCAGGAATAACAGGCACATTCCTAACCATTAACCATTAACCATTAATTAACCATAACCATTAACCAATTATTATAATGAAAATTATAGAATCTGCTTTAAAAGCAAGCACATACATTGCTGAAATCAAAGCAAAGGGTAAAAAGATTGGCTTTGTACCCACTTTGGGAGGACTGCATAAGGGACACCAATTACTAATGCAAAAGGCGCGTGAACAAAATGATGTCACCGTTATTAGCATTTTCTTAAATCCCATGCAGTTTAGGAAAAAACACTTTATCGAATACCCAAGCGATTTTGAGTTGGATAAAGTGATAGCCAAAAAAAAACGGATAACTCTGATTTTTCATCCAACAATAAAGGAAATGTTCCCATTTGTCAGATACTTAGACGATTTTTTTCCTTTCCAAAATGATGAATTTAAGGCTCGTGATCCTGAACGTTTTGTGATTGAACCAAAGGTTCAAAATAGTATTGATGAGTTAATCAGAGTGCCTAATGAGATGGTTTACCAATTAGATGGGAAATTACATCCTTGGTTTTTTGACGCTTCTGCGACAATTGTTCATAAATTATTCAAAATATTGCAGCCAGATCACGCCTATTTTGGCGAAAAAGATATTCAGCAATTGGCAATCATTACAAAGATGGCAGAAACTTATTTTCCCGCCATTAAAGTAATAGGCATACCCACACTCCGAGACGCTGATGGTTTAGCTTTCAGTTCAAGAAATGTCAAGCTTTCCGACAAACAACGTCAATCAGCGTTGAAAGTTTACCACGCCCTGAAGTATGGAGAAAACCTGATTAGGAAAGGGGAATCTGAAACGCGTATCGTCTTGACTGCCATGAAAAAAATAATTATGGCACAACATTTGCTAGAAATAGATTATATTGACATAGTCGATAAAAAATCTTTAAAGCCTGTGAATCAGATTAACAACGCAGTCATTTTATACGTCGCATTTTTTGTTAATAGCATCAGATTAACGGATACGCTGATTATTAATTTAATGAATGAAAAATAAAATTCGTATTAAATGATTAGGGTGATTTATTATACAAAATATACCATCACATTCAGGTGTGTTAAAAATACTATTTTTTGCAAATAGTATTTCTTTAAAACCGGTATATTTAATAAAATCACCTATAAAAATAAGGTGGTATGATAAAATGTTGAGTGAATTTCACTTAAAACAAGATGAACGTTTTAATATCAAACGTTGGTTTCAAGATGATTATTTTGATCTATTTATCTGGCAAAATAACCCTGGTCAAATTATTAGTTTTCAATTGTGTTATGATCGTTCAGGAAATGAGCGTGTCATTTCATGGGACCATAAAAGAGGTTTTGGGCATCATCGTGTTGATGATGGGGAAGCTTCACCTCACAAAAACATGACCCCAATTTTTGTAAAAGATGAGGCTTTTTCATCCTACGACGAAGTACTGTCTAAATTTACACAATCAAGCAAACAGATTAGTCAAGATATCTGTTCTTTTATAGTACAAAAACTGGAAGAATATAGCCCATAAAAATATCAACATTATTAACAACTAAACCTGACAGGTTTTAGAAACCTGTCAGGTTTTCAAAGCTTTGCTCATTCTTATCCATTTAACGCAACCCCAACACATCCTGCATATCAAACAATCCCTTGTCTTTTTGCATAATCCACTGCGCAGCCCGTATTGCACCGTTGGCAAAGGTCATGCGACTTGATGCTTTATGAGTCAGTTCAATGCGTTCCCCCACATCTGCAAACATAACAGTGTGTTCACCAACAATATCACCCGCACGAATGGTTTCAAAACCAATCGTATGACGATCACGTTCCCCTGTTTTTCCGTGTCGTCCATATACCGCACATTCCGATAATTCACGCTTTAGCGTTTTAGCGATGATTTCACCCATGTGCAGAGCCGTACCGGACGGTGCATCGGCTTTATGACGATGGTGGGCTTCAATCACCTCAATATCAAAATCATCACCAAGCACTTGAGCAGCTACTTCCACCAATTTAAAAACCAGATTGACCCCCACACTCATATTAGGAGCAAAGACAATTGCAATATCTTGTGCTGCTTGTTCGATTATCTCACGTTGGGGAGCCGATAAACCGGTTGTACCAATGACCATGCGTTTACGGGCTGCACGACAAGCGGCTAAATGAGTTAAGGTTGCTTCTGGGGAGGTAAAATCTATTAAAACATCAAAATGAGTGACAACGGCATTCAAATTATTGACCAGGGAAACATCAAGCGAACCTACCCCAGCTAATTCACCCGCATCACTACCAACCAGCTTGCTTTCTGGATGTTCAAGTGCTACGGTTAAAATCGTATTAGTTTCATGGATACAAGCTTCAATAAGCCTACGTCCCATTCGACCGGCGGCACCGGCAATTGCAACATTTGTTTTCATCAAATTCTACCTTAACTAAAAGCTTGAATATAAAAAATCCGATTTTTTTAAAATCGGATTTCTTTAAGGGTTAAGAATCATCTTGAACAATTTTTTGAAAAAATATTCTTATTGGAGTTGTGAATCAATTTTTCATATCTTCAAAAAATTTTTTAACGCCATCTAACCATGAACTTTGTTTAGGACTATGACGTTTACTTTTATGCATACTTTTCTCAAATTCTCTAAGTAACTCTTTTTGCTGAGGGGTCAAATTAACTGGCGTTTCGACTACCACACGGCAATGTAAATCACCTGCTAAACCACCGCGCACCGGTTTAACGCCCTTACCCCGAATACGGAACTGTTTGCCCGTTTGTGTTTCTGGGGGAATTTTAAGCACAACACGACCATTTAGAGTAGGTGCTTCCAACTCCCCTCCTAAAGCTGCGCTGACAAGACTAATCGGTACTTCACAAAATAAATGGTTATTTTCACGAGTGAAAATAGGATGAGGACGTACATTAACTTGTACATATAAATCGCCTGTAGGTCCACCATTGACCCCAGCTTCACCTTCTCCAGATAAGCGAATCCTATCACCACTATCCACTCCTGGTGGCACTTTGACAGATAAGGTTTTGTGTTCCTGAACTCGTCCGCTACTATGACACTGAGGACAAGGGGCAGGGATGATTTTCCCGGTACCACGACAGCTAGGACAGGCTTGTTGTACAGAAAAAAATCCTCTGGTCATGCGTACTTGACCATGCCCGCCACAATGTGGACACATTTTGGGGCTAGAACCAGGTTTGGCACCACTACCATGACAAGTGTCACAAGTGACTTGTGTAGGAACACGGATTTTAACTTCAGTTCCACCTGCCACTTCTTCAAGCGATAAGCCCAAATCATAGCGCAAATCATTTCCCCTGTACACATTTTGACTTCCACCCCTCGTACCCCCACCGAATACACTTTCAAAAATATCACCTATATCGCCAAAACCACCTCCAAAACCACCTCCAAAACCACCGCCACCCATACTAGCGTCAATACCAGCATGTCCAAACTGATCATAAGCTGCCCGTTTTTGCGCATCACTTAAAATTTCATAAGCTTCTTTAACTTCTTTAAAATTGTCTTCTGCTTGTTTATTATCTGGATTACGATCTGGATGATATTTCATTGCCAAACGGCGATAGGATTTTTTTATCTCTTCGCCAGAAGCGTTTTTTTGTACATTAAGAACTTGATAATAATCACGTTTTTCCATATCAGTTATCAGTTATCAGTTATCAATTGTATTACTATATGTTGGACAAAAAAATAGGCGCAATACTTTATATAGATATTCAGATAAATCAAATCGTCGGACCCAAGTTTCTTTAGGAAACTTGGTTACTGTCTTGTAAAACGAATTATCTGAAAAACTATAGCACTGCGCCTACTTAATCAGTTTATTTTTTACCGTCTTTTACCTCTTCAAATTCAGCATCAACCACATCAGATTGCTTATCTTTGCCTTTTTCATTTGCAGCTTGAGCGGCTTCAGTAAAACCAGCAGTATCAGGACCACCTTCTCCGGCTTGACTATAAGCTTGCTGTGTAATTTTACCTGATAATTCTGCCAAAGTTTGCGTTTTGCCCGTAATGGCTTCTTTGTCATCACCTTTCAGCACTTCCTTGAGATCATCAATAGCGGCTTCAATGGCCGTTTTATCATCAGTACTGACCTTATCGCCTAAATCTTTTACAGATTTTGTGGTCGAATGAATCAAATTATCAGCCGTGTTACGAGCTTCAACCAACTCATGGAACTTCTTATCCTCGCTAGCATGAGTCTCAGCATCTTTAACCATTTGGTCTATCTCGTCATCAGACAAACCGCTGGAAGCTTTGATGGAAATAGATTGTTCCTTACCAGTCGCCTTATCTTTAGCCGAAACGTGCAAGATACCATTAGCATCAATATCAAAAGTGACATCGATTTGTGGTACACCACGCGGTGCTGCTGGAATACCAACCAAATCAAATTTTTCTAACGACTTATTAGCCGCTGCAACATCACGCTCACCTTGCAATACATGGACGGTTACCGCCGTTTGGTTGTCATCGGCAGTGGAAAATATTTGTGAGTGTTTAGTTGGAATTGTGGTATTTTTGGTAATCAGCTTAGTCATGACACCGCCCATGGTTTCAATACCCAAAGATAATGGGGTCACATCCAACAACAACACATCTTTCACATCACCACTTAAGACGCCGCCTTGAATGGCAGCACCAATGGCAATCGCTTCATCGGGATTGACATCTTTACGTGCTTCTTTACCAAACAAACCTTTAACCGCTTCTTGCACCGATGGCATACGAGTTTGTCCACCGACTAAAATCACCTCGTTAATATCCCCGGCAGACAAATTGGCATCTTTCATGGCAGTTTGGCAGGGTCCCAAAGTACGTTCAACGAGATCATCAACTAAAGATTCCAGTTTAGCGCGGGTCAATTTGATATTTAGGTGTTTCGGTCCACTCGCATCCGCCGTCACATAAGGCAAATTGACATCGGTTTGTTGGCTTGAAGACAGTTCAATCTTAGCTTTTTCCGCCGCTTCTTTCAGGCGTTGTAGAGCCAAGGGATCCTTTTTTAAATTAATCCCGCTATCTTTTTTGAATTCATCAACCAAATATTCAATGATGCGTAAGTCGAAGTCTTCACCCCCTAAAAATGTGTCACCATTAGTAGATAGCACCTCAAACTGGTGTTCCCCATCCACTTCCGCAATTTCAATAATCGAAATATCGAACGTGCCACCACCCAAGTCATACACCGCAATTTTGGCATCACCCCGTTTTTTATCCATGCCATAAGCCAAAGCCGCTGCGGTTGGCTCGTTAATAATGCGTTTGACATCCAAGCCGGCAATACGTCCCGCATCTTTGGTCGCTTGACGTTGGGAGTCATTAAAATAGGCTGGGACCGTAATAACCGCTTCGTTCACAGACTCACCTAAATAGTCTTCGGCGGTTTTTTTCATTTTCATCAACACCCTGGCTGAAATTTCAGGTGGTGCCATTTTTTTACCCTTGACAGCGACCCAAGCATCGCCATTGTCAGCTTCGACGATTTTGTAGGAGACCATATCCACATCACGCTGCACAACCTTATCCTTATATTTGCGACCAATCAGGCGTTTCACAGCAAATAAGGTATTATCTGGGTTGGTAACAGCTTGACGTTTAGCAGATTGTCCTACTAAGACTTCTTCGTCGCCGGTATAAGCAACAATAGAGGGTGTAGTACGTCCTCCTTCACTGTTTTCAATGACGCGCTTAGCTTCACCTTCTATAATCGCGACGCAGGAATTTGTGGTTCCTAAATCAATACCAATAATTTTACTCATCAGTCTATTCTCCTAAAACAATGGTTAATGAATATATAGACATTATACCCATTTTTTCAATAATATTAATAAAATCAATAAGTTGTGTTAATTCAGTCTAAATTCTAATGACTTCATTTCGAGGTTTCCGTTTTTCTTCAAAAAAACGGAAACCTCGAAAGCATTACTTTGTAACTACAAGTTGAAAATGAAACGATTGATATTGGGTTTTAGCCTTGATTTTCAAGCGGTTCTTCTACCGGAATACCCTTTGCTACCACTACCCGTGCTGGACGTAAAAGGCGATCATTAAGTTGATAACCTTTTTGATGGACATGTAAAACGGTGCCATCTTCCACCTCATGCAGCGTTTGCATCGCCATAGCTTCATGCCATTGTGGATTAAATTTTTGATCCAACGGATTAATTTCTACTACGCCAAATTTTGCCATGGCATCGGATAACATTTTTAATGTCAACGTAATGCCGTCCTGTATTGCTTTCAAATCAGTTTCTGGTTTAGCCGCCGCGTCTAAACCAAGCTCCATGCTATCTTTAACGGCAAGCAATTCGGTTGAAAATTTTTCCAGGGCATATTTACGCGCATTTTCTAAATCGCGGTTCATACGTTTTTGCAAATTATCATATTCAGCGTGCTTGCGAAGCAGATTCTCCCAATGATTTTCCGCTTTTTGTGTGGCTGAAGCCAACAGCTGGCTTAGTTCTTCTACTGTGTGAGCGGTTTTAGGTGCAGTGGTAGAAGTATCAGCAGCATCCGTTGATTCGACATTGGGTATATCATCCACTGGTATAGACGTGTCATTAGAAGCGTCCATCGAATCAGGAAGATTTGTGTCAGGAGTAGGTACTGTCGTATCATGGGCTTCACCCACTGCATCCTTCACATCACTGAGTTTAGAAGCGTTTTTTTCAGGCAATGATTCATCGCTAGTCATAATTAATAATGGTTAATGGTTAATGGTTAATGGTTAATGAAGAAATAACCTGACATTTACATTGTAAATGCGAATTAAGGGTTCAGAAACCTCTTTAAATTCAAACGATTACTTGAGTCCGTCGCTTATGTATAGGCTACCTAACACGCTGAGCGTGAGCGACGAACTCCACTCCTACTTTTAATTCGCATAATCAAATAAAAAGTATTTGCTGAATGGTCTAAAAAAACTTTATTTGAAAAAACGCAACTATAACCTAGATTTTGTTGCACTCACTTTAGAAAGGGAATGAATGGGGATAAGTCAGTGATGGTTCAAGGCTGAACCAAGTAATTTGGCAGTTAAATCGACAATGGGAATCACCCGTTCATAAGGCATACGTGTTGGTCCAATGACACCGAGTACTCCTATGACTGTACCTTTAACCGTATAGGGAGAGGTTACGATACTACAATCACACAATACTTCATAGCCCGATTCTTCACCAACAAATATTTGCATACCTTGAGCTTTGATGGCTTGATCAAGTAGGTGCAAAATATCACGTTTTTGATTAAATGCGATAAATAAATCACGTAATTTTTCTATATTAGACAATTCGGCGATTTCCATCAGATTAGTTTGCCCTGTCATCACAAAATCGCGTTCATTAAAATCCGAGCTATTAAAAGCTTTTTCTGCCATTTCTATGACAACTTTCATCAATTTGTCAACATTTTCGCGGGTTTCTTTTAATTCACGAAGCAAATTTTCACGCACGGTTTTAATATTTTTACCCCCAAAAGCGTCATTTAAATAATTCGCGGCGCTTTGTAGCTCAGCCGGTGAATAGCGACGGCTAGTATTTATAATACGATTTTCAACTTCCTGATCGTTAAAAACTAATATAACCAATACTTGTTTTTTTGATTGGGAAATAAATTCGACATGACGCAGTGCTTTAGAATCACGTTTGGGGAGCATAACCACACCGACTAAATGGGTAATTTCCGACAATAGGTTAGAGGTTTGTTCCCACAAACTCTTACATTTTTTTTGGGTGAATTGGCGACGTAAATGTTGTTCTTGTATACGATTGACGGGTTTCACTTGCAATAAAGTATCAAGGAATAGTCGATAACCACGTACTGTAGGAATACGCCCGGCTGAGGTATGCGGCGAGCAAAGCAGCCCCATTTCTTCTAGGTCTGCCATCACATTACGAATAGTCGCCGGACTGAATTTAAGTTCAGCATCGCGTGATAGTGTACGTGATCCAATGGGTTGTCCTTCACGGATATAACGATTGACTAATACTTTTAATAACTGCTGGGCACGTTCATTTATTGGGTTATTTTGAATCATTATTTGAGTGATTAATTGTTGAAGGCTCTTAGTTTAAAAATTTTAGTCAATAAAGCCAAAATGATTATTTCATAAAAATGCTCAATTAATAATTAAATACTAATTAATTAATAAATAGCTCATTTTTTAGTAACTACTTAACATGTTAGAAATACTATTTTTTGAAAAAACGTCACGAATCAGGGCAAGCACAAGGGTGTGCAGCTTATGTATGAATATTGTTATCACTCTATGTATGGATATTATTGTAGGCTATACACCTTTATGCTTGCCCTGAAAAAACATGACTCTTTTATTAAAATTTGTTAGCCTTGGTATAAATCTATTTAAATTTTATTTCAAGGTTAAGTCGTTTTTTTTAGACTGTGAACGGTTAATATTGGACTTTCTGTTTGTGTTTCGGAAATTCACGAAACAAAAAGTCTCGTTTTTATCCATGCGAAGTCTAAAAAACAGGGTTTCTAAAATGTTAAAAAACTTTCCAACATATATCATGAAATTTTTAAATCAGAATGTCATAATAACTTGCAAACCTAAGAATAGGTAATCACAAAGGATTGCCCCTACTGAATAATTGAATATGTTTAAAAGTATAGGATTAATTGCTAAACGTGGTGGTGTTCAAGTCAAAAATTGTTTAGAAGTTTTAATAAATTTTTTAACAAAGCGTCATATTAATATATTAATTGATGCATCTAGTGCTTTAGTTTTCAGCCATAACCATTTAAAGATTGTTGCTAATACTGAAGCGTTGGGTTGCCATTGTGATTTAATTATTGTAATTGGTGGGGATGGTACATTATTACAAGCAGCACGTTTATTAGCCAAATACGATGTCTGCTTATTGGGTATTAATTTAGGACGATTAGGTTTTTTAACGGATATTTCGCCTTCAGAGATGGAAAAATATCTGGGTGATATTTTAGAAGGTGCTTATGATGTAGAAGAACGTCTGTTAATTTATGCCGAAGTTTATCGTGACAAACGTTGTTTATCTTATTGTAATGCTTTAAATGATATTGTTATTCATCGCGGGAATATGTCACATATACTTACTTTTGAAACGATAATTGATGGACATTTTGTTAATAGTCAATGCGCTGATGGTTTAGTGGTGGCAACCCCCACTGGTTCGACTGCTTACGCGCTTTCAGCCGGGGGACCTATAATATATCCGTCCTTGAATGCTTTGGTATTGGTACCTATTTGTCCGCATACCCTGAGCAGTCGTCCACTGGTTATTGATGGTAATTCGTGCATACAAATTACCGTAGCGTGTGATCGAGTAGAACAAGCTCAGTTAAACAGAGATGGTGTATTGTGTCAAACGCTTAAGCCAGGAGATCAAATTATCATTAAAAAACTAAGCGAATCTATTTGCCTAATTCATCCACAGGGGCATGATCACTATGCGACTTTACGCGCCAAATTAGATTGGAGCAAATCAACTTATAGCCATTCTGTGATTAATTATGAAACACAAACTAACCGCTAGGTTCATTGTGAACTGATTTTCACGCAAACGTTTTTGCAGCCGCAAAAACGTTTGCGTGAAACTGAGATAACTGATAACTGATAACTGAAAAAGTGCTGCATTATTTACAAATTGAAAATTTTGCGATTGTTGAACAGTTGAACTTGCACCTAAATAATGGACTGACCATTATTACTGGTGAAACCGGGGCTGGCAAATCTATTTTAATTGATGCGCTTAGCCTGGTATTAGGTGAAAGAGCTGATAGCAGTGTTGTGCGACAAGGTAGTGAAACGGCACAGGTGAACGCGGTTTTTACTTTACCCCCCGCTGCAATGATGTGGTTAGAACAAAAAGATTTGAGAGGTGGAAATGAATGTCTCGTGCGCCGCGTGATTAATCATAATGGGCGTTCGCGAGGTTATATTAATGATCAACCGGTATCGGTGCAAACTTTACGTCAATTAGGTGAGTTTTTAATAGATATTCATGGACAACACGCGCATCAATCTTTACTCAAATCTGATGTACAGCGTCAGTTACTTGATGATATAAGCCCCGCTCAGAATGTCTTAAAACGGGTGACTCAAATTTATCAACGTTGGAAGTCCCTAAAAACGGATTTAGATGATTTGGGTGGTGAAGATCGTGAAGCGAAAATGGCTTTTTTACGTTACCAGATGCAGGAACTTGAAGAATTTGAATTAACAACAGAAGCACTTGCTGACTTGGAAAACGAATATCGCCGCCTGGCTAATGCACAAAAATTATTAGAAAATAGCCAACAAGCATTGGGATTACTTGATAATGAAGAGTCAGGTTCAACGCTTTTTGCTCTTAATCATGCCAATAATCTTTTGGAAGAGGTGCAACAACATGATACTCAACTTTCAAACATCACCACATTATTAGAAAGTGCTATTATTCAAACGCAAGAAGCGGTGAGAGAATTGCGCCATTATTTGCATCATTTGGATATTGACGCAGCACGTTTATATGAGTTTCAACAACAGATGTCTCTGCTTCAAGACCTCGCTCGTAAGCACCGAGTTCGTTTTGTTGAATTACCTGCTCATTTTGAGGATTTGAGTCAGCAATTGAATGAATTGGAAAATTATGAGGAAAATGCTAACCGCCTCGAAGCAGAACTCAGTGATAGCCTGCAAGCTTATCGTGTGGCGGCTGAGGAATTGCATCAACAACGTCTCAAAACCGCACAACAATTAAGTGAGAAAATGACGGCTGAAATGCATAAACTGGGCATGCCAGGGGGATATTTAGTCATTACTGTTAATGCTGATGAAGAGGCTCCTCCAGCAGCAATGGGGAGTGATATGATTGAATTTTTAGTGACGACTAATCCTGGTCATGCACCCAAGCCACTGCAAAAAGTCGCTTCCGGTGGTGAATTATCACGGATTAGTTTAGCAATACAAGTAGTTACTGCCCAAAGTAGCGGTGTACCCATTTTGGTATTTGATGAAGTAGATGTCGGCATTGGGGGTGGCGTTGCTGAAATTGTAGGAGAATCATTGAGCCATTTAGGGCAAAAACGCCAAGTACTATGCATTACACATTTGCCACAAGTTGCTTCTCAAGGTGATCATCATTTACAAGTAAACAAAACGTTTCACCAAGAAAATACCCATGCTCATATTATTGCCCTAAATAGCCAACAACGTGTTGAAGAAATTGCGCGTATGTTAGGTGGTGTGGAAATGACTTCACAAAGCTTAGCACATGCCCAAGAAATGTTACAACGCAGTCAATCAAAAATCAATGAATGGAAAAACTCTTAGAAACTATCAAGATAGTAGGCGGGGTTGCACCGTTTTTAGCCTTTCACAATGAACGCTTAAATCATAGTCGACAAACGCTATTTAATGCTAAAAATAAAATTGATCTGAAAGATTTTATTCAAGCACCAAAACAAAATGAAATCTATAGGTGTAGAATTATTTATTCTGATAGAATAGAAGCAATTGAATATTGCCCCTTTCAGGTTCGAACATTTAAAACTTTCAAAATTGTAGAAAATGATAATATTACTTATCCTTTTAAATACTTTGAGCGAACTCTTTTAAATCATTTAATGCAATTTAAAGGGCAAGCTGATGATATTTTAATTGTCAAAAAGGGTTTGGTAACAGATACTTCTATTGCTAATGTTGCTTTTTGGATTCAAGATAAATGGCTCACACCTTTAACCCCCTTATTAAAAGGTACAACACGAGAACGATTCTTAAAAGGTAACAAAATAGTTGCTGCACGTATTTGCTTAGAAGATTTAAAAAATGCTTCTAAAATGGCAATAATGAATGCTTTGATTGGTTTCTATCTGATAGATGATTTTGAACTCATCTTGGATGAAAACTAATGATTCTGATATATACTCAACGTGGGAACAAACTTTTGCCTGAAAAACTTTTTTCAATGAGGCAGGTGGGCAAAAAAAAGACTTTGCCCACCCTACATAAAAGTTTAAATTATGCTCGTGTGCAGTGCAAAAAAATCTAACCTACACCTGGGCTTTATCCGATATATTAGCGGCGCGTGGTACTAAGGAATGAGATTTTAAGAACTGAAAAAACTTTCAAGCCAAACCTGCCAGTTTTTTTAAACCTGGCAGGTTTAGTATTCGAGGGTATTATTTAATTTTCATTCCTAAGTAGAAAGAGTTACCTTTTTCATTAACATTAGGAGTATAAAAAATGGCATTTTTTGGAGTCACCATTGAAGAAATTGAAGCGATTAGTCCAATTGAGGGAGCTGATATGATTGAGATGGCAAAATTGAAGGGATTAACTTTTGAGTTTGTCGTGGCTAAAAAAGATAGTTGGAACACCGGTATGAAATGTCTGTATTTTCCGATTGATTCTCTTTTGCCTGAATGGCTCCTCGAAAAAATTGGCTTAGTGGGTAGATTAAGCGGAAAAAATAAAAATCGTGTCAAAACAATTAAATTAAGGGGACAAATTTCTCAGGGCATTGTGACGGAACTGAATTTATTGGAAGGTATATCAACACCCGTTATGGATTTGGATAAGGATACCCAAAGCCTAAAGATTACCGAATTTCTAGGGGTTGAAAAATATGAACCTCCTGCTATTCCTTGTCACACTGCTCAACTTATTCGTTTGCCAGTTGGACTTTCTGTGTTCGATATTGAGGGGGCTGATAGATATGTTGAGGTGGCTGAGGAACTTATGCCACAGCGCGTGGAAATTACCGAAAAACTAGAAGGGCAAAATTTTTCTGTCACTTACTCCGTATCGGAAAATAAAATTTATGTCAATCAACGCAAATATTCTATTTTGCCTATTGAGGGCTATATCCATGAATTTTGGAGTGTAGCGGAAAAGAAGGGCATTATCAATTTGGTAGAAAGCTTGAAGGAGTCTTATCCAGGTAAAGATATTACCGTTTATGGTGAATTTATTGGACCAGGGACTCAGTCCAATATTTATAAGTTAAGGGATTTTGATGTTAAGCTGTTTGATATTAAAATCAATGAGGAATGGCTCACGCCGGCTATTCGACATGCTGTTATCAAAAATTATTTTGGTAATCTGGATGTTCATGTACCAGTGCTTGAGAGCAATATTATTTTGAAAGACTGGCTTGATGGTAAGAGCTTTGTCGAAGCTTCGCATGGTATATCACGGCTACATAATACAACCAGGGAAGGTATTGTGATAAAGCCGATGACGGAATCACGCCATAAAAAGATTGGTCGCCTTATCATAAAGCAACGCGATCCCATTTATCTTGCGAAAACAAATAATTAATGCGAATTAAGGGTTGAGAAATCCTTTTAAAATCTTATGGTTAAAATTGATGATTTTTGGCAATGTCCTGGGTTGGCTTTCTAAACCATTTCGTTTTTAGCAAGCGTCACTGCCATTAATTTAAGGGCAGACACACAGGAGGGCAGACACACAGGTCTGCCCCTACAAGACCCCACGTATTATGTGATTTTCGGTGCTAACCTTTGTTATCGCCCGCTGCGATACTTAATTCTCGTTCCCCTACGCGAGCTGCACCCACCACCATTTTCAATTCGATTAGAAATGGTGGGGGTTCGCTACGCTTGTTGGATGGGTAGCCATTTCCTAAGATTACCCATTAGGACAACAACTACCTTCCACCTTTGCCCCGTGCGGCTTTCACCGCATTGAGATCGAAAAAGCCACTTTTTAAACTTGTAACTATATTTGAATATTTTATAAAAGTTATTTTTTATCAGACACTAACCTCCAATAGGAGAATGTAATGAGAATGCTAAGAAGTACAATCACGCTAGCACATAGTCTAGCACTACTTGTGATAGCAGGATTTATCACACCAAATACCGTAATACGAGCCGCACAACTCAATGGAGAAAAAGTGTCCATCCACCATGTTGAATCCTCCAACTGCAAAGAATGCCATAAAAAAATATATGGGCAGTGGAAAGGCTCAATGCATGCAAATAGCACCGCACTGAAAGATCCAATACATGGTGCATTTTATCAACAGGTGATAGGTGATCCGTTGAAGGAAGGTTTAAGGAAAAATGGAAAATACCCGGTTTGTTTGCAATGTCATGCGCCTAATGCAGCTAAAGACGGAAAAACCAAGCTGGATAGCAAAGCAGCCTATTCCGAAGGTATAAACTGTGTTGCCTGTCACACATTGAAAAAATTCAAGGGCATCAAATCACCTAGCAGTAAAATGCAGCTAGGTATTAGTGCCTACGAAACATCAACTATATTGCAAGGTGCAAACGCCTTTTTGCATGAGCAAGGAGAAGCTGGAGACAAAGTGCGTGCAGCTATTGAGGAGTCAGGTGATTTAAATCCTCATCTTGGCAAAGACAATCAAGGTAACTCGTATCTTTCTACAGAAGACAGCAAAGCTCTTGATTTTCCAATGGAAAAAAACACACTGTTCCAGACTTCAAATGTCTGCATGGGCTGCCATGAGCGCCGCAACAACTTTCTTGGGGTTCCTTTGTGTGCGACGGGTGATGAATTTATTGCGGATAAAAGCAATGAAACCTGTCAATCCTGCCATATGCCGGTTAATGATGGGGTGATGGATCACAGCATGGAAGGCGGACATTCTGTCGCTATGTTGAGACGGTCGATTCGTCTGGATATTTCAAGCGTATCCAAAGGTGATAAGCTTGCCGTTGAAGTGACACTGAAGAATAACCAGCCACATAATGTCCCAACGGCTGCACCTTTTAGGAATATGTACATCAAGGTGACAGCTTTGGCAAAAGACGGTAGCGTTGTATGGCGTAATTTTGAAAAACATCCAATGAAAGAAGAACCAAAATCCTATTTTTATTACCACTTAGCTGATGATGAAGGAAATTTGGCCACACCGCCTAAAGCCACTCAAGTCGTTGCAGATAGTCGTTTGAGAGCTTATGAGAAACGTAATATAGTGTATGAAATGCCACTAAAGGGACTTTATTCAGTGCGTGCAGAGCTATATTACAATTTGCTGTGGCCAGGTCTAGTGAAAAAGCTGAATCATTTGCCTGATAAACTTAAATCAGCAAAACGTATCGCTTGGGGGGAAACAGTGATCGGTTGTATTCAATAAATACCACCTCAAGCAGAATAGTGAACAGATCCCATTTATTCCCAGCAAGCGTAGGGTTGGTAGAAAACCCATCGTACCGAAATAAACACGATAATCATTTTGTGGTGGGTTTGGCTACATTGAGGTAGCAAGAATAATTGGGGTCAGAGTAAAATTAATAATTTAGAGAAATAACACAAAAAAACTATCAATCAATAGACATTATACCGATTTAATATCACCTATTGATTTACTTAAAATTCCTATTTTAGTAAAGCTAATAAAATCAAGCACTTAAATTAAATTGGTATAATGTCTAATATCTATACCTAATCTAATTGGTGATAAATTGTTCACGACACAAATTAATATTACTCTGATCCCAATTATTACGACTATATTGATGGGCTATTCTATACGCTTGCTAAACAAAGAAAATTATATTTTAACACTTTCAAATTGAATTTGTTCGTTAAGGCAAAAAAAAACCTGTCAGGTTTGTAACGACTATTTAGCAATGCGTTTTTGAGAGGTGCTACGCTTGCTAAATGGCCAAGGAAAACATTTAAGAAGGACTATTATGTCATACAGTGATTTTAAAAAGGTTTCGGAAGTCGCCACCCAATTCGAGACCAAAATTAAGAAAAAACCATTTATTGATACCTTGAATATCAAAATAACACAAGTCTACTTGACAGACATTACGGAAAAGTTAAACAGCACCATGAGTTTTATTAACGAAGTGGCTACTTGTGAGGATATTATCAAACCTATATTAAATCTGGTTGAGAAAAAATATAAGGCGTTGCATGTCTGGTCGCACGTCACCTACAACGTTGATAAAGAAAAAGGTCTGGTGGGCGAACCTGATTATCTAATAGCCTCTATGACTGAGCAGGCTCTTATGTCAGTTCCTCCGATCTGCGTTATAGAAGCAAAGCAAGACAAATTTGAGGAGGGGTGGGCGCAGGCTTTAGCTGAGATGATTGCCGCTTCCAGTCAAGGTCTAGAAATATGCTACGGTGTTGTTACCACGGGAAAAGCTTGGGAATTTGCAAAACTAGAAAATAATGTCTTTACCAAAGACCCTAACCAAATATCAGCAACGGATAATTTGCAAAAGGTTTTTGATACCTTGAATTGGTTATTTGACAAGGCAAATGAGCGAGCGTAGGTTGGATCACTGCCATTAAGTTAAGCATTGGAGTCCAAACCTTTAGATTTGGAAGTTCTTTAATTTTAAGCCGAATACTCCAAATCTGAAGGTTTGGATTCCAATATAATTCCTTAACTTAATGGCATTGACGCGCCAGCGTGGAATAATGAGAAAATGGTTATATAGTCAATTTAGGAAATAAGCGAATAAAAGGTGAACCTTTTTTGATGTTTCGGGAATTTCCTTATTCCCAAAACCATGATATTCCCTCAATCACTTTTAATGAGTACAAGCTTCCTTCGGTAAAGCAATTCCCTCAACATCATTAAGGTTAATACCTTCAAGGGCAGTCGAAATGTTGACTTCGGCTTGTTCGCAAGAGTCTACATTGATAGAGCGAATACTCAAGGTATTGTCATTGTGCATACTGAACAGTAATTTATTGTCAGCATCGCCCGGCATCATTTCAAGTGCCTCGATTTCACCCCCTGTTACGGTGCAATCTAAGACTTTTGCCGTTTTTGTTTGGTTATCGTAAGCCAAAAACGTGTTATCCATGACACCATAAAGTATCGTTCCTGCATTATTCCAAGTGATGTCTTCAATCGCACCTTTATAGGGCAATTCCAAAACGCCCTTAGCGGTGGCGATGTCAATTTGGATTAAGCCGTCACCTTTTGTCCATCCCCATAATGTGCCGTCATCCGGCTTAAAGGATAGACCGTTAATGTCTCTAAAACCCGTGTCACCGATGGGAGAAATCGCCCCCGTGTTGGCATTGACGGCATAGAGATAACCGGGTTCAAGTCCATCTTTACCAGCCGCTGCAAACAGTTGGTTATTGCTGGGATGTATGGCAAGCGATTCAATATCATGCTTGTGATACATCGTTCCCAGTAACTTGACATCAAAGTTATCCAACACATCTATCGTAAAGAATAGGCTGTGGTTACGTCCTTCATCATGTACGGCGTAGAGTTGGCATTCAACATTATTAGCAACAACATTGATGAAAAATGTTTTAATATCTACATATCCCAAACCATCTCTCAAATGTACTGCTAGTTTTACTTCTCCTTGTTGAAAAGGAGCAATAAAGTTGACACTACTAAAATCGCTGGAGACTGGCTCCAAATTGCCTTCTAACGCACACCAATAAAAAGAAGGTTGCCCTCCTTTTTGTGTATCTACTGTGGCATTTGCTGTAAGCAGTAGAGATTCGCCAACTGTAACTTTCAAAGTTTCAGAAGCGACTTCTACACTAGGGTATGTCGTGCCTGAAATGGTTTCATCTGACAAGTAATCATCTCCCTTACAAACAAAAGCTTCAGCATGGTGTGTGCCTAAAACTAACATTAAGGCAGAAGTCAGACAAAACAGACTCGGATAGTGTACACGTTTCATTTTCACTTCTCCTTTAGTTACAGATATTATTCAAAGGATAACCTTTTTGACGAGCAATCTTAGTAAAAAGACGGCATGTCGAAAGAGCCATTTCCCAACGCTTCAGAGGTTGTTCAGGTTTAAATAAGTTGTTTTCCACATAACCGTCTAAAAATCCTGCATATTTAGCGGTACGAATATAGGCAAAAAACTCACTACGATTTTTACCTTCAATATCAAGATATAAATCTGCATCATCTAAATTTGCATTATTTAAACCCATAGTGTAGATCAAATCGCAAATCGGATAGGATTCCTTTTTACCATTCTCATCATCATGTTTGTGACACAAAGTCCTCATCAAGACGGTAATCGCTTCTTTACGCATGATTTCTTCTGTTGGCTTATATTCACCACCTTTCGTACCCTTCATGATGCCGGTTTTAATTGCATAATTGACAAAAGGAAAGGACCAACCAATTAGACAAGAACCATCTTTTAAACAAGAACCATTTTGCTCTGATTGCTCAATGACATATTGATCTTCAAAGTTAGTTCCATCAGGTTGTTTGGGAACCTTGTCGTCTTTATAACGCGCTTCTTTTTCAAAGAAAGAGCGAATTATCTTTGAAGCAGCTAGAAAAAATGGTAACCATTCTTGTGGTATTCCATTAACATCACTGAAATTATCTGCGAATGCTTTGGCATTAAGAACCATTTTTAGAAACTCAATTCTAGTCAGGTTATCGTTGGGTCTAAACTTGTCGCTTTTCTTAATGATCCCAAGTTCACAAAGTGTTTGAACGCTTTTCAAATATTTAGCATCAGAAACGTCATCATACGAACATTCGCTAGAAGCAAAAGTGATGACTTTTTTATCCTTAATCTCAGGATTTTTTTCTGATGAAATCTCTATACTATACAAACTAAATGTGTTATTTGTAGCAGCAGCGACTTCTTCAGGTAGTTGCCATGAATATTGTTTTTTGGTTTTTTTAACGTCAGAAGCTATCACTTCACACGACAACTGACTACTAATATTACTCCATGTAGCAGGATCAAACATCTTAAAAGAAGTCTTAAGAGTTAGCTTAAATGTGCAAAATTCTAACTTGACATTTTCACCAAGTTCGCCTTCTTTCTCATCGTAGTAGTCCCAAGTAATGTTATAATCCTTCACAACAGAATGAGGAATAACTTCATTACTTGTTGGAGACGTGAGCTTTAAATGTGTCACAGGACTACTATCAGAACGACTACTAATAGCAAGTACATTTGCCAAACATCTGTCGTCCCCATTTAAAAGTTTTTCTCCTTCCACGATTGCCTGTGCGCTGCCACTTCCATCAAACATGATACTATTGTCATTTGAGACACCGAAAGCATTCATGATGTCCCTTGCTACTTCAGTTATTAAACCACATGCACCAATTCTTCCACCAATCCCAACCCCTAGATCACAATGATCAGCCACAAGTATCACCAGTTCCTTTCCATCATTTCTAACACCAGCATAGTTCCGTCCTATCTTGTTCAATCTTATGTTCGATGGAAGATATTGAAAATTTTTATCAGCGAATGGGGACAAGCCTTCGATAACAGTCTTTTTATCCTTATAGTCTTCTGGTTTTGATTTAATGACTTTTGCACTATTGCCATTTAGGACTAATGCCTTTTTTGTAGTCTTTTCGTAACCAATAGTAACAACATCGCCATCAACTTTATAATAATGGGGTAGCTTTTGCTCTGTGCAATCAGAAGATAATTCAAAAAAACTATTATTCACCACCGCAAACAAGTCTGGCACAGCTTTTTGAGCTTGTTTCTCAAAGCTCTCTATTTTAGCCATTTTCACTTTTTGCACTCCGTCATCTTTTCCTCCTATCCTAAAGATAGGAGTAATTTTTGCCTTCTCAAAATTGATGACAAAAACAAGATGCTTACTGTTTATGTGCTTGTACAAAGTTATTCCATTATAACTTTTCTGTGTGTCTTTTGGGATGAAATAACCAACTTTAGTCGATACCCAATCAGCTTCGGGTGCATATACAGTATCCCAAAAAAGCAAACCTGCCCATACATTCTTTCCAAAAGGAAATAATACAAAAAAAATGCATGAGAACATGATTAAAACTAGGTTTAACCATAGTTTTCTTGTATTTAACAAATACATAGTATAAATACCCATATAAGTTGAAATTCAGCAAGTATAGGGTATAGATATGTTTTTCCAGTTTTTTGTACATTGGCAACAGCACAAATTTAGACTTTTATGTTGTTTTGATGCCTTTGTATTTTAAAAAACTACCCACCTAACTTGCCACTTAATTGATAACTCATTCAATATTTAGCCCTTTAAAATATTAAAACATTTGTAGAACTAATTATGCGATTTGTGTGTTTTCCTCCTTAACTATTAAGAATATGAAAAATCCATAACCAATAACACCGCCTATCCATAAGCAGTCATGCCGAAAAACGAAAAAACTTTTACCTGTTTTTTCAAGCATGGGCGTATTATAAAACAAAAAGTGTCCACTGCGGGGTACAAAATGAAATTTTTTTTTAATTTTTTTAAATTTTTGGAGTTATATCATGGGTGCTAAGGAGTTATCTCAATATATTCATATAAGAATCAAAGAGTTAGGAATATCAAAAACAAAAGTAATCGAAAGAGCGCATATCAGTCGTAATGGTTTTTATAAAATATTGGATGAAAGAACCACCGATGAAATCAAACTTTCTACATT
>Ga0136651_10000255_pt1 | contig 28196 bp, 25 predicted proteins | sample Mar14236cmmetaG_FD_94867 | JGI IMG/M metagenome (GOLD analysis project Ga0136651, IMG submission 94867) | Marine hydrothermal vent microbial communities from Guaymas Basin, Gulf of California to study Microbial Dark Matter (Phase II) - Marker... ... | reverse complement strand
TCTGGATAAAAAATGGGAATCTCCGGAATTAAACACATTTCGCAGTATTGCCCAAACACTAGGATCAATAATCTACAAAAAGCTTATCGAAGACCACCTGGATCTGCGAGCCAGGGAACTTGAATCTCTGCAAAAAGCGAGTACCAAGATCTCCTCCAGCGATCAGCTGGAAACGGGGTTGCAATCAGTTCTATCCCAGATCTATGAACTTACTCCAGCATATAACACCAGCGTATACATGGTGCAGAATAATGGTCTGAAATTAATCCTGTCGCTGGGAAAGAATAAACAGCAGACTCTGCTATTTTCTCACCCAGGAGAAGAAGATCTATCTCAATTGGTCGCAACGACCAATCAAGATCTATATATTTCCAACATCGCCTTGGTCGACGAAGTCGCTCACGCAAATGCTGGGCCGGAACAAGGAGTGATCTCGCTCTCATTAAAGGCCGCATCCGAATCAATTGGCGTATTAAACATCTGGTATGACACTATTAGGACCTTTACTGATGAAGAGCGGACAATATTGCGCCTATTAGCAGACCAGGCCACAACAGCAATCATAAATATGCAATTTATCCAGGCAGAAAGGGAACAGCGCATCCTGGCTGACTCACTCCGCAAAGCAAATTTGCAGCTTTCTGATAACCTCGAATTGACCGATGTACTGGAAAGCATCCTCAAACAGGTATTGTTATTAGTCTCCGCCAGGGAAGCACAGGTCTTCCTTTATGATGGGACAAATCTTGAATTCGGGGCGGTAATTTATGCCCGGGAAGTTCAGGAAGATCCAGTTCATCCTCCAGGCCCGGACAGCATTTTTTACAAAACAGCCCAAACCGGAAAAAGGATCCTTGTCCAAGATATCCAGGCAGAAGAAAATCTCCAGAACACATGGAAAACCGGATCGTTGGTGAGTTTGCCGCTGATCTTTCATCGTAAGGTTATTGGCATTATGAATGTAAGCTTCACCAAACCCGGAGAATTGGATGAAGGATTGCTTCAAGTCCTGGATCTGCTTTCCAGCCAGGCATCCATCGCCATCAATAATGCCCGCACTTTCGAGGCTGAGCGGGAGCAAAGAAGACTGGCCCAGGCTCTTCACGAAACAGGTCGGGCAATCCAGTCCTCCCTGGACATTGAAGTTGTACTAGACCAGATCCTGATCCAAATTGCTACAGTGATTCCCTACAATGCTGCAAACTTGATTCTCATTGAGAATGGAAAAATGCGAGTAGTCCGCCAGCAAGGTTTTCAGGATAATCAAAACAAGTTAGATGACCAAACAGATCACGAATTTGATATCTCACGATTCACAACCTTGGTGAGAATGACCGAATCTAGAAGGCCTATGATCGTTCCAGATACTGACAAACACCCGGATTGGGTCAAAACCGAATCAACGAGTGGTGTTATGTCATGGGCTGGTGCGCCAATTCTTGAAGGCAATCACGTAATTGGTTTTTTGTCCCTCAACAATTACACCGCGAACTACTATAACCAAGACCATGCTGATATCCTCTCCGCTTTCGCCAGCCAGGCCTCCATCGCACTAACCCATGCTCGTCTGCATAAGAAGATCCAGGAAATGGCAATCACCGATCCTCTTACGGAAATATTAAACCGCCGCGGGCTGCAACGTTGGGGGCAGTATGAAATTGATCGCGCCAAAAGATTTGACAGCCCCTTATCCGCGATCTACTTTGATCTGGATAAATTCAAGATAGTAAATGACACATATGGGCACGATACTGGGGACGAAGTCCTAAAACAGGTAGTCTCTTGCTGTTTAAGCGTGATCCGCAGTATCGACATATTCTCTCGGGTAGGCGGCGAAGAGTTCCTGATCATCCTTCCCGAGACTTCCCTGCCAATCGCTATTCAGGTAGCTGAAAGAATCCGGCTTACCGTGAAGGGTTACTCTTTCAAAAACGATTCGCATCATATTAACATGACTCTCAGTTTGGGTGTAGTCGAGCTCAATGAAGAGATCGATACTTTGTCCGATCTAATGAAAGCAGCAGATCAGTATATGTATCAATCCAAACAATCCGGCCGCAATCAAACTTCCAATCCCAAATTTAATTCAAATAAATAAGCACACGGGATCTTGAAACTGCTTGACACGGGATTACTCTTTTTGTATACTATAATTGACTGACCGGTCAGTTTAACAAGTAAGTATTTATGTCCCCAAAACAAGACGTTTCAGACGAAAGGAAATCCCAGATCCTCGATGCAGCGATGGAAACCTTTGCAAAAAAAGGTTTTCACAAAACTCGCATGTCTGATATCGCGGAATCCTCGGGGCTGAGCAAGGGGTCGCTATACTGGTACTTTGACAGCAAAGATGCCATCATCCTTAAACTGATCGACCGGGTTTTTGAATTTGAACTTAAGGATTTGACTGCCCTGCTCACTAATGACCGTTCTGCTGAAGAACGCTTATACATCTATACGGAGCGCGGCGGCCAGGACATAATAAAGATGCTAAAGTGGATGCCCCTGATTTATGATTTCCTGGCCCTTTCCTTTCGGCAGGAGACAATCAAGAAAACGATCCAGCGGTACTATAAGAAGAATCTCGACCTCCTGGTAACCCTGATCCAGCAAGGCATAGATGCAGGAGAATTCAATCCAAGAAACGCCCTGGAGGCAGCCTACGCCGTAGGATCAATAGTAGAAGGCACTGTAATGCTCTGGTTATATGATCCTGAACAGATCGATATTCAGGACCATATCAAATCCAGCACAAATCTGCTCCTGAAAGGTTTGAAAAGTTCTAACTAAAGGAAATTATATGAAATTCCCTACTCCTCCCCGCGGACTTAAAGCCCTTCCCTGGCGAATGCCGATCTGGATCTACCGCCTAGGTTTGGGAGGTTTGGTGGGAAAGAAGTTCCTGCTGCTTAATCATACAGGTAGAAAATCAGGAAAACAGCGCCAGGCGGTTCTTGAACTCATCCAGGTCAATTCAGAAACGGGTGAATACTATGTCGTGTCAGGGTTTGGAACACATTCCCAGTGGTACCAAAACATAACCCATAACCCAGCCGCTGTCATTCAGGTAGGAAACAAGAAAATGACTGCGATAGCCAAGCAGCTAAACTCAGAAGAAGCCAGCCAGGTTATCCTTGACTACACTCAGAAATATCCCAAGAATTTGAAAAATTTAGGAGCAATGCTGGGGTATGATATAGAACACACACCAGAAGGCTACCTGGCATTTGGAAGGGAGATCCCTGTCATCTGTTTTTCCACATCCCAATCAAAATAACAAATATCAAGTGCAGGATTGACTTATCGATTTAAAGAAGAAAGGAGAATCTTATGTCCATTATCATGCAGGCAGTAATTGTAATCAGCGCTATGATAGCAGTTGGGGTTTTGATGGGTTATATTGCCGGTTTGATCTGGAAAGATAACCGGCCCATTGGTGTCCAGGGCGATTATGTTGCCGCAATCATATCTGCTGTCGTTATGGGATTGATCGACTGGTTTTTGATTCCTGCCATGGGATTTGGAGACGCAATCCGCCTGATTGGTGTTATCCTCGAACCTCCCGCAACTGCCCTGATCGTGCTGTGGATCATTCGCAAAGCCAGGGAGTAACCTACTGCCGTTAATTGAGCAGCAGAGCTCTGGTGCTTTATCTCTCTGTTGGGAGAATACTGAATAATGACCGATAAAGAGTTCATCAAAATCACTGACCTGACCAGGAAATTCAAGGAAACTATCGCCTTGGATTCTATCAATCTCACTATCCAGGAAGGTGAGTTGTTTGGATTGGTGGGTCCTGATGGAGCAGGAAAAACGACCTTGCTGCGCACCCTGGCCGGTTTATTAGGCATCTCCAGCGGAGAAGTCAGGGCAGCCGGCTGTGAACTGCATAAAAATACTGAAACCATCAAATCAAAGATCGGTTATATGGCGCAGGAATTCAGCCTGTATGGCAAGTTATCCGTCCTCGAAAACTTGCAGTTCTTTGGTGAAATGTACGATGTTCCCCCAGCGCTGCAGAAAGAGCGCATCCCGGGGTTGCTGGCATTTGCCCAACTGACAGATTTCACCAACCGCAGAGCGGCAAAATTATCAGGCGGCATGAAGAAAAAACTCGCCCTGGCTTGCACCCTGCTCCACCAACCCCCCATCCTGTTGCTTGATGAACCAACAACTGGCGTAGATCCCGTTTCAAGAAGGGAATTCTGGAATATATTAAATGATCTCCATCTGGATGGAACAACGATTATTGTCAGCACTCCCTATATGGACGAAGCTGACCGCTGCTCCCGGGTTGGCCTTATCTACCAGGGCAGGATCGCGATTTGCGACTCCCCCGAGAATATCCGACAAAAGATAGAAGGTGAATTCATCAAAATAGTCACGAATGACTGGCAAAAAGCCCGGGAGGTCATCCATCCTATTAAAGGAGTTCTGGAAGTGCAGAGTTATGGTGAAGCACTGCATATCCTGGTGGATTCTTCCACCAAACGTCTTGGACAAATCCAAAATACTCTTCAAAAGAACAAACTGGAAATCATGGAAATCCGGGTCATCAAACCCCGGATGGAAGAAGCTTTTATATCTCTAATCAGAAAAATGGGTCAAACTAACTAATTATGTCATTCCGTCACCTTTGGGCAGTTATCCGAAAAGAACTTCAGCACATCCTCCGGGATCGAGGTACTTTTATTCTGGTTCTGGTCACTCCGACCCTGGTGTTGTTGTTAATGACTTACTCCCTGGCAGTTGAGATCCAGCATGTTCCTATCGCTTTGCTCGATTATGATCAGAGCCCTACCTCCAGGGAATTCATCCACCAGATCACTGCCGGAGACGATTTGGACTTGTATGAAAACGCCACCTCAATGGAACAGATCGAAGATCTCCTCATTAAAGGCAAGATCAAGGCAGCCATTATCATAGGCCCCGAATTCAGCCAGGATCTGCTTGCCATGCGAGGGTTGTCCCTTCAGATCATTATCGATGGAACAGAACCTGAAACCGGTGGATTTGCTGTAGACCATATCGGCTGGCGGGCCGAGTCTTTCGCTAATGACATTCTGGCAGACCAGATCCTGACAAGCGGAATATCCCTGGATTCCCTGGAACCGATCGACCTCCGGATCCGGTCCTGGTATAACCCCAGCCTTAAGCCCCGAATTGATATCGTTCCAGGATTGCTCTCCATTGTGTTAGGTTTCCCTGCTTTTTCAGTCGCACTAACGCTCGCCAGAGAACACGAACACAGCACTATGGAGCAGCTTCTGGCAACCCCCATCAGCCGGATTGAATTGCTCCTGGGCAAAATGATCCCCTATATTATGGCCGGCCTTGTAAATGTGATTGTGATCCCTATTATTGCCATAGCCTGGTTCAACGTGCCTTTTAACGGCAATTTTTTGGAGTTTTTATTGTTATCAGCAATATTCCTTTTCGCTGAATTAAGCATGGGGATGATCATCGGCGTTTTCATGAAATCCCAATCAGCGGCCCTGGCCCTATCATTCCTGGTCGTATTATTCCCTGGCTTCTTCTTGACCGGGATCTTTTTCCCCATCGCCGCCCTTCCCGAAATGGCTCGGATGGAATCCATGTTCCTGCCCGGAACACATTACGCCATCATCACAAGAGGTGTATTCCTCCCTGGTATCGGTATGGATACTTTATGGCCTTATGCGATCATGCTGGTCATCCTGGGCACAGCTTTCACTGGCACCGCGGCATTATTCTTTAAAAAGAAGTTGGCATGAGGTCCGAACTACATGATTAGAAGAATCCTGGCTCTGGTAAAAAAAGAATTCCTGCATCTGAAAGGCGATTGGTGGCTGCCCGCTTTTATGTTATTCGGCGGAACATTGGAATTATTGGCAATTGGCTGGGCTACTTCCAGGCCGATCACAAATTTACCATTGATGATCTGGGACATGGATCGAACCGCAGCCAGCAGGAATCTAGTGATCTCACTGGAGAACACTGGTGTTTTTACATTGACCGAACCTGCCGAATCGATGGGGACAATAGAGACTATGATGGACCAGGGAAAGATTAATGCGGCGGTCATTATCCCGCATGGTTTTTCCAGTGAAATTGAAACAATAGAAGGACATCCTGTTCTGCAGGTTATCTTAAATGGCGCTGAAAGCATTCCCGCCAGAGAAGCTCTTCGGGCTGTAGAAGGTGTCGTCAGATCTCTGGATGAAGAAATCATGATAGACCACCTGGGAATCGATCCCGATCTATTCAAGGGATTTGATTTCAGTTTAAGAGTCTGGTTTAACGAGGCACTGAACGAAGCATATTACACCACCCCTGCTGAACTTGCGTTAATGCTGGAGTTTACGATCTTGATTTTTGCTGCGCTGACTTTCTCCAGGGAAAGGGAGTTTGGCACACTTGAGCAGCTCCTGGTCATGCCTTTTTCCTCGCTCGAGATCATCATTGGCAAATCAATACCGGTCATCCTGGTCGGCCTGGTCGATTTCACCTTGATGCTAGGCGTTGTTCACTTTGCTTTCCATGTACCTGTGCGAGGGTCAGTCTTTCTTTTATTCGGCCTTGCTTTTATTTACACTTTGGTTGAATTGGGGAAAGGGATGGCAATCTCAGTCTTTTCAAAGAGTCAGCACCAGGCTTTTTTACTGGTTTTCATGGTCGGTATGATCGATTTCCTTTTCACGGGATATGCTGCACCTGTGGAATCAATGCCCAAGATCATTCAATACCTGGCCTATCTAGTCCCTGCCCATCATTGGCTGAACATCATGCGTGGGATCACATTAAAAGGATCCGGTTTCCTGGATATCCTGCCTGACATCCTCTTCCTCCTGGGGTTGGGAGGAGTGATAGGTTACTTCTCATTAAGGTACATAAGAAAGGCGTTGGATTAGTTATGAAGGACAACAGCATTACCATCCAGACCTCCGGGCTGGTAAAGAAATTCGGTGACTTTACAGCAGTCAACCAGGTTTCCTTTACTGTAAAAAAAGGCGAGATCTTCGGATTTCTCGGGCCGAATGGATCTGGAAAGACAACAACGATCCGCATGATGTTGGGATTACTACCACCAACACAGGGTTCGATCGAGGTATTGGGTATCCCTGTTCCGGATCTGATCACAGATATCCTGCCCAGGATCGGTTATATGTCCCAGCAGTTCTCTCTCTATAACGATCTGACGGTAGCCCAGAATTTGGAATTTTATGGACAAGCCTACGACCTGGTTCCCGAAAATATGGATAACGTAATCAGGAAAGCCGTCGAGCTTTCAGGACTGGATGGATACGAAAACACACAAACTAAAGATCTCTCCGGCGGGTGGCGCCAGCGTCTGGCCTTAAGCGCTGCGATCTTACATAGACCAGAGGTCCTATTCCTGGATGAACCAACAGCAGGAGTCGATCCAATCTCACGCAGGTTGTTCTGGGATCTGTTATACGAACTGGTCGCAGAAGGGATTACTGTATTTATCACCACTCATTACATGGATGAAGCGGAGCACTGCCACCGGCTGGCATTTATTCAACATGGAGAAATCATTGCCCAGGGTACTCCCACCGAAATTAAGCGCGACGCGATGATAGGAGAAGTCCTGGAAATAGACACGAATCGAGCAGAAGATCTTATCAAGGCTATTTATGAGGCGAGAGATAACGGAGATAACCGATCATTGAACGCAGAATTATTCGGATCGCTGATTCATATCATTTCCACCCAGCCAAAACAAGATACAAAATACCTGCAATCCCTGGTAAAAGGGGCAGATATTCAAATCAATAGCATATCAATTTTAGAACCATCTCTTGAAGATGTATTTATCGCTTGTATGCAAGATAGCGACATTGGAGGTAATCATGATCAATAAAAAAATCACCCTCGTTCTCCTCACCCTTCTGGCCTTGACAGTAGCGGGATGCGACTCTATCTCGTCGAATATCGGCGGTGGTAAGGACTCCGACAGGATCATGGCTTCTGGAGTTATAGAAGCCGATCAGATCTCAATCGCTTCTGAGCTTAGCGGCAGGGTAACTGCGGTACTCGTGGAAGCTGGCACAGAAGTCACTGCTGGTGATCTGGTTTTAGTCCTAGAGGATAGCATGCTTCTTACTCAAAAAACACAAGTGCAGGCTCAGCTTGAATCAGCCGTTGCTCAATTTGAGGGAGCGAAAGCCGCTGAAGATGCCGCCCAGGCTTATATGCGCTCTGCTGAATTAGGTTTAGCAGCAGCTGAGATCCAGTATCAGCAAGTTTTAGGGCAAGTCCAATTGGACGATCGCGTTTCTGACTGGAACGAAAACACCCCTTACCAGATTGACGTTCCAGCCTGGTACTTCCAAAAAACAGAACAAATCTCCGCTGCCAAAAAAGAACTTGAGCGCGCCCGGGAATTCTATCAGGATGAACAGGAAAATTACCAGGACACGGTGGATGATATCGAAAATGAGGAATTCCAGGAAGCTGAACAGCACCTGGCCCAAGCACAGGCATCCTTTGAGATTGCTGATGCTTTAAATGACCGCCCGGTGGGATATGAAGGCCGGGAAGAGATAGAAGATTTCATCAAAACGATTTACGATAATACTGAGACCGAGTTAAAAGCAGCTCAGAAGGCTTATGACCAGATCCTGGCGGATCCTGATTATGAAGATATCCTGGAGGCTCGAGCCCGAGTTTCTGTTGCTAAGGAATTTCTCGATCTTGCACAGGATTATCTCTATCAACAATATACTGGTGAATATTCACTGGATGTTCAGGCCGCAGAGGCTTCTGTTTCCCAGGCTGAAGCTGGTGTTCACCTGGCTCAAGCTCAAATCACCCAGGCGAAAAATAATCGGATAAGTACCGAAACTGCGGTTACGCAGGCAGAGGCTGCCCTGGCTTTGGTGGACCTCCAATTGGAAAAGATGAAGATATATTCGCCGATTTCCGGCGTGATCCTCACCAGTACTATTGATCCCGGTGAGATCCTTGCCGCCGGCTATACAGCTTTTTCAGTCGGGGATCTCTCTCATTTGACTGTCACCGTCTATCTCCCGGAAGACAAGTACGGTCAAATAAAACTGGGTGATACCGCAGAATTAAGAATCGATTCATTCCCGGAAGATATCTTTAAAGCCGTAGTTTTGAGGATTGCTGATGAGGCTGAGTATACACCTCGGAATGTGCAAACCCAGGAAGAGAGGCAGAACACCGTTTATGCAATCGAACTGACTGTAAAGAACGACGATGGGAAGTTGAAACCCGGTATGCCGGCTGATGTAATATTTAATCCATAAACAATAAATAGATATAACATAAAAAGGACTGAATCCCCACCAAAGGATTCAGTCCTTTTTTGTTACAGAAATAATCTACTAATTAATCTTCCAATGCTTTATCCAGACGCTTCAGATCAATATTGTCCTGAACATACTTCATAAACTTATCTAATTTCTCTTTTTGTCCCAAGCGAGTCTTGCCAAAGATCCTGTCCAATGATTCAACGGTTTCCATTGTATTACTGGGAACCAACAGGATCGGCACACCCATGTTTTCCGCCTGCTTTATAATCAGGTTGCTGGGATGCAGGTTACCTGTCAGGATCAGGCAGGTCGTAGAGGTTTCCATGGCAGCCAATTGAATATCAGTTCGATCGCCGCCGGTAATGACTGCTTTATTAGGTTGCTTCCGGAATCGGCGCAAAGCCGAATCTTCAGTCATCGCTCCGACCATCAGCGCTTCAACCAGAGCTCCTTCATCATAACAGGACGTTAGTACTTCAGCGTTCAAAACATCCACAATTTCGCCCACAGAAAGGGCGGCCAACGCAACATCATCAGGCAGTACGCCGAGGATTGGTACACCTTCCTTTTCCAGGAAAGGAACAACAAGGTTATTCACAAAACTTAAAGCATGCTGAGGTACTCGATTGATCACAACACCAGAAAGCGAATTCGGCAGTCTGAATTTAGCAGCGAGCACATCATCTAACAAACATACATCATCACAGTATTTAACTACCACAATGATGGCGCTTCCCAATTCCTCTGCCACATCCGGAGTGGCCAAATTCATCCCATAACCTTCCCGAAGACTGCCACCTCCTTCCAGGAGCAAAAAATCCTTTCTCTCTTCCAGGATTTTTACCGCTTCCAGAACCTGCGGCATGTAGTCAATTTTCTCTTTGCTGGTCAGGTAATCCCGCAGCATTTCTGAGGTAACAACTACGGGTGCCAACTCCCAGGGTTTGGCATTCACGCCGAGGATATCAATCACGAATGCAGCATCTTCGTCGGCAATCTTGTTACCAATTTTCCAGGGTCGGAGGCTGAAGGGTTTTAAGTATCCGACTTTCAATCCACGTTCCTGGTAGATCTTGCCGAAGGCCAGGCAAAGCGCGGTCTTACCAGAGTACTTCTCGACAGAAGTGATATATAATGATTTCATTTTCTTCTCCTTATTTCTCACTTGCTAAAACCAATCGCATATCAATGGCAATCACGCCTTGTTCTTTTGGATATACGATAAGAGGGTTAATATCAAATTCAGCAATTTCAGGGAAATCTTGCACTAGCTGGCCCATTCTTAATAATACATCCACAATTGCCTCTTTATCAACAGCCGGTTTGCCGCGGACACCATCCAGGAGCGCTTTAGAGCGTATCTCCGACAACATTGCCTGGGCATCTAACCTGGTAAAGGGTGCCACCCTGAATGTAACGTCTTTGAGGACTTCTACGTAGATACCGCCCAAACCAAAAGTGACCAACGGTCCGAACTGTGGATCTCTGTTCATACCAATCAGCACTTCCAATCCACCGGGAGGAGCCATTTCCTGAACCTGGCAGCCCCAGATCTGTGCTTCCGGGAGGTATCGTTCTGTTCTATATATCATGAGATCATAAGCGTCTCGCACCTGGTCAGCGGATTCCAGTCCAACCTTCACGCCGCCAACATCAGTTTTGTGCAGGATATCAGGAGAGGCGATCTTCATAACCACGGGATAGCCTATTTCACCAGCAAGCTCAACCGCTTCATCTGCGTTTTTTGCCAGACTTGATTTCGGGATCTTTAGTCCGTATGCTTTGAGAATATTCCACGCTTCTGCATCACCAATTGCATAACGGCCATCCGCTTTCGCGCCGTCAATCACCTTCTTGGCAGCTTTGATATCCACATCAAATTTTTCATAGACCGGGTCGGTTCGTTCAGTGATACCCCGGTATTGGGACATGGCCCTGAAAGCAAGTGATGCCCGCTCAGGGAACGAATAATTCGGGACATCATATTCCTTAAGAATTCGAATGCCCACCTCTACTTTGGCCTCCCCCATAAAACAGGCCAGTACGGGTTTATCTATTTTTGTGGATAACTCTCCAACAGCCTTTGCAGTCTCAGCTATTTCAGTCATCGCCTGCGGTGTTAACACAACCATAATGCCATCCACGTTTGGATCTTTCGCTACAATATCTAAAGCAAACTCGTAGCGGTCTCCCTTGGCATCTCCCAAAACGTCAACAGGATTTGCAGCGCTGGCTGCGTCGGGCAGGAATTTTTCCAGCTCATGGATCGTTTCAACTTGCAAGCGAGCCAGGCTCATGCCGCTGCGTTCAAGAGCGTCAGTAGCCAGGATGCCGGGACCGCCTGCATTGGTGATAATCGCAATATTGTCATTTTTGAGCGGTGGCTGATATCCCAGGGCCAGCGCCATATCGAACATGCTTGCCATATCATTGGCCCGCAGCACACCAGCCTGCAGAAAAGCCGCCTGATAAGCCTGTTCGGATCCTGCCAGGGAACCTGTGTGTGATGATACTGCCCGGGAACCGGATTTTGTCACACCGGATTTTATGGCGACCACAGGCATTTTCTTTGTCACTTCACGGGCAACCTTGATAAATTGCTGACCGTTGGGCAACCCTTCGCTGTACATCAAGATCACATTAGTATTTTTATCCTCTGCCCAGGCTTCCAGCAATTCGATCTCACTGACATCGGCCTTATTTCCAAGGCTGACAAATTTCGACAAACCCAGTCGGCCCGCCTGGGCCCAGTCCAAGATCGCAGTTCCAAGAGCTCCCGATTGGGACATAAATGCCATCGGTCCCTTGGGCGGGGTTCCAGCCGAGAAAGAAGCATTTATAGGTGTATAGGTATCAATAATGCCCAGACAGTTTGGACCAATAAGGCGGATATTATATTTATCGGCAATCTCCACCAATTCCAGTTCTCTCTCCAGGCCTTCCATGCCTGCTTCTCGAAATCCAGCGCTGATAATAACAACGGCAGGGATGTTCTTTCTTCCGCACTCCTCAAGGATCGAAGGAACAAATTTATAAGGAATAACTATCACTGCCAGATCAATATCACTCTGGACATCTAGAACAGAGGGATAGGCTTTTTTTCCAAGGATCTCATCGGCTTTAGGATTGATAGGATAGATTGTGCCAACATCTACATAGCCCCCTTCAACCAGGTTTTCCAGAACAGCATAACCGAGCTTTCCAGGTGAGGTTGAGGCACCTACAACAGCAACTGATTTTGGGGTAAAAAATTCTTCCAGCATATACACTTCCTGACATTAAACAAATATTAATCAAATTAATTTCGGGTCTTTGAGTATGATAATCACTCCTGTTTTAATTGAATGATATAAGCAAGGTTTTTCCTCCTCCAGACACCGCGGGACATTATACTCCAAATCACTATCATTTGTGAAATTCAGAACGAGACAATCGTCCAATCCTGCGTCCAGTCAGGTTTACTTTAATACATTATAGTCAGCCTGCTGCTTTTACGGTTGGAAATAAGTTAGCGGGAGCAATATCCGTCGAAATTTGGATTAATAAACACCAGGTCTGCGATCATCAAATACAGGCATCCATTCCCGTATTTTTTGTACTTCATCCAGATCAAAAGCGGCTTGAAGCAGCTCCTCGTTTTCTCCACCCAGAACCAAGAATTCCCCCATGGGATTGACTACAGCGCTGTTTCCACCCAGGGCTGCTCCCTGGCTAATACCGGCTTTATTTACAGCTGCAATAAAACATTGGTTCTCTATCGCTCGGGCCTGCAGAAGGATCTTCCAGTGTTCTATTCTTCTCCTGGGCCATTCCGCAACAAGTAGGATCAATTCAGCGCCTTCAACTACACAGGTTCTAAAGATCTCCGGAAACCTCAAATCATAACAAATCGCTAATCCGATTTTTCCCCAGGGAGAATCTACAACCACCACCTTTTTTCCTCCCTTGAAATGAATATGTTCCTGAAGTTTTTGAAATAAGTGGATTTTTCGATACGACCCCAGCAAGTCTCCTGTTTTATCATAAAGAACAAAAGAATTATAAAAATCTCCCTGATCTTCCTCGATCATTGATCCGCCCACTCCGATTCCAAAATCTACAGCCAAAGACCTCATTCGAGCAAACCAACCTTCATTGAGAGAACTGGCATATTCCCGTGCGTGTTCAAGGTCAAACCCACTGGCCCATAATTCGGGCAGAAGAACGATTTCCGCTCCTTGCTTGGATGACTGTAGAACCGCTTCTTGAGCCCTGAGAAAATTATTCTCAGGGTCTCCGCGTTTTAGATCCAATTGAGCTAATGCAAGGGAAATCTTCATTTAAATCCTGGGTTTTTACGGTCCTACTTGCCTGCTTGGATCAGTAATCCATTCACTCCAGGAGCCGGGATAGAGTTTCGGCATCTCATATCCAGCTTCGATCATGGCAATGATATTATGGATCGCCGTAACCCCTGAACCGCAATAAAAGACAACGTTCTCGGCAGGAATACCTCCCAGTAAATTATCAAAGCGTTCCTTTAAAAGCTCAGTTTTCAAAAAGAACCCCTGATCATCCAGGTTACCAGCGTAGGGGGCAGTCACAGCGCCCGGGATGTGGCCGGCAACTGGATCTATGGTTTCATCTATGCCCCAATACCGTTCGGCTGCCCTTGAATCTACAACCAAATAATCTGGATCTAATCTGATCTTCTCCACAAATTCCGCATCAACCATATATTGGGGGTGTTCTGCCGGAATGAAAACCCTCGGCTCTCTGGTAGACTCCCCTGTTTCAACCGGGTTGTTCTCAATATCCCAGGCAGGCCATCCGCCGTCTAAAAGGGCAACATTTTCGTGTCCCAGCCACCGCAGCAGCCACCACAACCTGGCTGCCAATCCTCCATTTTCATTGTCATAAACGACTACCTGGGTCGAGTTATCAATACCCCAGGAAGATAGCCGGTCAGCAAATACCTTGTTGTCCGGTAGCGGATGCCGTCCTGTTTTTCCGGGAATGATCTCACTGCATAGATCCCGGTCAAGATGAATATACAGAGATCCGGGAATATGACCGGCCAGGTATTCCTGGTAACCCAGATCGGATTCTTGAAGGTCAAACCTGCAATCCATGATTGCCCACTCAGGATTATCCAAATTCTTTTTTAAATCTGCAGCAGACAGGATGGTTTGAAATGCCATATCACCTCTTCAGGATAGAACCTTGATCTACTTTCTTATTCGTTCTCAGGAAGATAAAGCCGGTTCATTTTTATATATTCAGTCACACTATCTTTCAAAAAGTGTTCAAAAGGAGCGCCCTCCCTTACTCTCTCGCGAATCATACTGGAAGATATATCAATCATAACATCAGGGATGAATATTATTTTGCCTGACAAACCCGGCAACATACGTTCCAATTGATCCAAATCGGCCGATACCTCTGGTCTGGGAGCTACTGCCAGCTGATCGATGGCAGATAGAAATCGGGAAGTTTCATGCCACTCGGGCAGATCCATTAATGAGTCCTCTCCAATGATATACACCAGTTCTGCTGAGGGGTTTGCATTTTTCAGGATTTCCACCGTATCAGCTGCAAAATGGGGAGGGTCACGCTGAATATCAACCTCAGATACTTCAAACATCCCCTGATCTGCAACAACCAGTTTAAGCATCTCCAGTCGATATTTAACCGGCGTGATGGTCCGGTCCTTTTTATGGGGAGGTTCGGGAGTAATGACCCACCTAAACTCGTCAAGGCCCAGGTAGTATTTAGCTTCTGCAGCAAGGATGATATGTCCCAGGTGAGGTGGGTCGAAAGTTCCCCCGAAATAACCAACCCTGGGGTTTTTCATTCTTCCCATTCCAATTCATGGTCACCGATCATCACTACATCACCAGGTTTAACACCTGCGTCCCTTAAGGCCCGATCCACACCCATTGCTTCCAGAATTTTATGGAATCTCCGGATAGATTGGAAATGTTCCCAATATGTCATTGCCGCTGCACGTTCCAGGGCTTTACCAGATATCCGCCAACCACTTTCTATTTTTAGAATGAAATAATCCTGGGGGTCGTCATCATATCGATAAACCGGGATCTCATCATCGTCTTTTTCCACTCTATATTCATATTCCGGAGTCTCTTTCAATAACTGCGCAGCTCTATAAAGAATAGGCCTGATTCCCTGATTTGTGATAGCAGATATGGCATAAATATCCTGGTACCCCTTATCGCTCAGCTGTTCCTTTAAATTTTCCCACTTTGCCTCAACTTCTGGCAAATCCATTTTGTTTAAAACCACAACCTGGGGTTTATCACCCAAAGCCGGATCGAATAAAGCAAGTTCAGAATTGATCTGGGCCAAATCCAGAAAAGGCTCATCTGACAGCCCATCCAGGAGATGGATCAAAACCCTTGTGCGCTGAATGTGTTTCAGGAAATCATGCCCTAATCCTTCTCCCCGGTGGGCGCCTTCGATCAAGCCTGGAATATCAGCCATAATCAGCTGAATCTCCTCATCCAGATCCACTACGCCAAGATTTGGCTGGAGGGTCGTAAACGGATAGGGAGCAATTTTTGGCTTGGCGTTGCTGATCACTGAGAGCAAGGTAGACTTCCCCGCATTGGGTACGCCGATAATACCAACGTCGGCAATCAATTTCAGTTCCAACCTGATGGTTTTCTCTTCGGGGGGCTCGCCTTTTTCCGCTATCCTGGGAGCTTTATTCTTAGAGGATTTAAAACGGGTATTGCCCCTCCCTCCCCGACCTCCTTTGCAGATAATCAGCTGTTGTCCATCTTCAACAAGATCACTTATAAAGGAATCATCTCCTTCATTAAATATCATTGTTCCGGGTGGAACCTTGAGAATCAGGTCTTCCCCGGATGCCCCGGTTTGGTTCTTTCCTTTCCCTCTAAAACCATTCTGGGCTTTGAATACCCGCTGATGCCGGAAATTCGAAAGAGTATTCTCGTGAGGATCTACCTGTAAGATAACATCTCCGCCGTGTCCACCATCACCACCATCGGGACCACCGCGGGGTACATATTTTTCACGGCGGAACTGGATGACTCCGTCGCCACCTTTTCCACCAAATACATCAATTACTACTTCATCAAAATACATAAATTGATATTTCCTTGCTACTTTCTGGCTGTGTTCTTTCGGCAAAGATCCCTAAACAATTGATTTCTCTCCAGTTTTGGATCTATTTATCAACCTAAAAAAGGACAATTTCCACGCTATTATACCATTCTGAATATTCAGGTTTATTATGGTAAAATTGTAAAATATATCACAAGCCCCTCTAAACAAACTGATATTCGTATTACTTCCGGGAAAATAAATATGGTCCATCAAATCCCACGCATTATTATTGGTCGACTCCCTTTATACCTGAGAGCATTAAACAGATTAAAGAAAGATGGTTACAACTACGCTTCGTCCCGTGAGCTGGGAAAGTTACTGGACATTTCAGCAGCCCAGATCCGAAAGGATCTTTCACATTTTGGAGAACTGGGAAAACGAGGTAAGGGTTACGAGATCGATTTCCTCACCAGCAAACTGAACCAGATCCTGAATACTGACACTGTCTGGGACATGATCGTCATTGGCGCAGGAGATCTAGGCAGCGGCCTTGCCAGATACAGGGGATTTCTTAACCGAGGTTTTCGTGTAGCTGCAATCTTTGATATCGATTCTCAAAAAATTGGCCGGAAGATCGGTAATTTGGTTGTCAAGGATAATCGCGAAATGTGTGATTTTGTGGCTGAAAATGGTATCCAGATAGCTGTTCTCGCCATTCCTGCTGAATTCGCCCAGGACGTGATTGATGACCTGGTCGTGGTTGGTATCACTGCCATTCTTAACTATGCGCCAATCTATATCAAAACCCCAGATGGAGTACAGATCGAACATATCGATCCTGCGGTCCACCTTCAAAAACTCAGCTATTTCCTGAATTAAAATAATCATTCCTTATTAAAAAGAAATCCGTAACCGGGTAATGGTTACGGATTTTATTATTTAATTGTTTGGATTACTTTACGAAATGAGGCTGCGCCTAATTTTGGGGAAGATACCTGGAGCAAACGCCCTGGATGCACCTTCCACTACACAGGTTGTGGGGTTATCCACCAGATAGGTAGGCACACCTAATTCTTTTGTTAACAATTTTTCCATTCCTGGAAGCAGCGCCGAACCACCGCTGAGAGCAATACCCCTGTCAATAATGTCAGATACCAGCTCTGGTGGGGTTTTTTCTAATACTTTGCGAGCTGTTTCAATGATTTCCTTGAGGGGATCCTGTAAGGCCTCAACGATCTCTTCCGTTGTTAAGGTAAGCGGCTGGGGAAGGCCTGTAACCTGATCCTGCCCCTGGATCTCGATGCCCGATTTCTCTTCCATGGGCACCGCTGCTCCAATTTCCAGTTTGATCCTTTCTGCGGTAGGTTGTGCGATGACCAGGCCATATTTCCGCCTGACATAGGTTGCGATGGCATCGTCGAGATCTGCACCACCCTTCCTCAATGTTCCGGCAGATACAATGCCATACATCGCCAGGACAGCTGCTTGTGTAGCTCCTCCACCCATATTAAGGATCATATTGCCAGTGGGTGTGTTAATAGGTAGATCAATGCCAATTGCAGCGGCCAAAGGCTGAGGGATCAAGAACACTTCCCGCGCTCCAGCCTCAAGAACTGCTTCCTGTACCGCCCTGCTTTCCACACTGGTGACACCATAAGGAACTGTCACCATGATCCGAGGACGGACCAATCGAACAGCACCAGTCACTTTTTTGATCAGCCGGTCCAGCAATAACATCGTGACTTCAAATTCAGCAATCACACCGTGTTTCAGCGGCTGGGTGATTTCGAGAGAGTCTGGTACACGGCCAAACATATCTTTGGCAGCCTGGCCGAATTCAACGATCTTTTGTTCGTCAATGGCAATAGCTGCCACAGTCGGCCAGCGCTCGAGTAATACTCCTTCCTCGGCTATCATGGTGTAATACGTGCCTAGATCAATCCCAAAATCTTGCGATAAAAATGCCATGACTACTATCCTATTATGCTGAACCCATACCGGGAGGTCTTGAGCGATGTCCGCGCTTGCGGTGCTCCTCGGCGGCCTTCAGACGCAAATTTGAACGGCGTATTGCTGCCTGGATCCGCATATAATTTTCTACGTCAGCGGGACTGTATTCTTCCAGCAGCTGGCTGGCGCGCTCCATAGCTTTTTCAGCCCTTTCAATATCTATATCTTCAACATGCTCAGCCGCATCCGCCATAATGGTTACAATATCCGGCTGAACTTCAATAAAACCGCCGGTAACAGTAAATATCTCTTCAATCTCACCAGTTTTAACACGGATTACGCCCATTTCCAGAGAGGATAACAACGGGGCATGGCCAGGGAGAATACCCATTTCACCTAGCGATCCAGGCACCATGACTATGTCAACATCACCTTCGTAGACCAGGCGGTCCTGGGAAACTATTTCACACCGGATTGGCATAACAACAGCTCCTGATCCTAATTTGCTCCAATTCTTTCAGCTTTTTCAACCGCTTCATCAATTGTCCCCACCAGCAAGAATGCATCTTCGGGCAAGTGGTCATGTTTTCCTTCCAGGATTTCGCTGAAACCCCGAACGGTTTCTTTAATGGGCACATATTTCCCAGGTATGTTCGTAAACTGTTCAGCAACAAACATCGGCTGAGAGAAGAAACGCTCAATTTTACGAGCTCGCGAAACAGCGATCTTATCATCTTCTGAAAGTTCATCCATACCGAGAATGGCGATAATATCCTGCAGATCTTTATATTTCTGAAGCACTTCCTGCACACGTCGGGTGATCTCGTAGTGTTCAATACCGACGATATTGGGATCAAGGATCCGTGAAGTAGATGTCAGCGGGTCAACGGCGGGATAAATCCCTTTCTCAGCGATCGAACGCTCCAGAGCAATCGTGGCGTCCAGGTGTGTGAAAGTAGCCACAGGCGCCGGATCAGAATAATCATCAGCCGGCACGTAAATGGCCTGCATGGAAGTGATCGATCCGGTTTTGGTGCTTGTGATACGTTCCTGCAGGTTGCCCATTTCCGTTGCCAGGGTGGGCTGATAACCAACCGCCGAAGGCATCCGACCCAGCAGGGCTGATACCTCAGCGCCCGCCAGACTGAATCGGAAGATATTATCAATGAACATCAATACATCTCGACCCTCATCTCTGAATTTCTCAGCCAAGGCCAGCCCTGTCAGCGCAACCCGCAAACGGGGTCCAGGAGGTTCATTCATCTGACCAAATACCATGACGGTGTCTTTCATTACTCCAGATTCCAGCATTTCTCTATAAAGCTGAGTGCCTTCCCTGGTCCTCTCACCTACTCCAGCAAATACCGAGTTACCTTCATGCTCGGTGGCGACTGAACGGATCAGCTCCATAATAATAATTGTTTTTCCAACACCAGCACCACCGAAAACCCCGGTCTTGCCTCCTTTTGTGAAAGGGGCGACCAGGTCAATTGATTTAATGCCAGTTTCAAATACTTCGACTTCCGTGGATTGTTCTTCGAATGCCGGAGCTAGCCTGTGGATAGGATAATATTGGTTTGATGCAATCTCACCTTTGCCATCTACAGGTTGGCCGAGGACATTCATAACCCGACCCAGGACTTGCTCGCCAACAGGCACCATGATGGGCGCGCCAGTTCCGGTCACTTTCATACCGCGCTTCAATCCGGGAGTTGGTCCCATAGCGACGCAGCGGACTTCTCCGCCACCCAGATGGTTTTCCACTTCCAGGACCAGGTCATCTCCGTCCTCAACTTCCACAACCAGGGCATCGTAAATCTTCGGCAAATCTTCTACATTGAACTCTGCATCGATCACGCCGCCTTTAATTTCGATGATCTTTCCGCTGGCTTTTGTCATTACACCCTCCACTCAAATAGTCCTTTCAGGTTTTACTAAAAATATCAACTAATCAGATATTGCTTCTGCGCCGCCTGCAATATCGAGCATTTCACTCGTAATAGCCCCCTGCCTGGCTTTGTTGTATTCCAATTGCAGCACGTCTGCCAGGTCAGTTGCGTTATCGGTAGCATTTTTCATTGCCACCATTCGGGCAGAGTGTTCACTCGCCAGGGATTCGATCACAGCGTGAAAAACCTGCAGCACAGTGAAGCGGGGTACGATCTCATCCAGAAGTGATCTCTGATCCGGTTCGAAGATATATCCTCCAACCAACGTCTCTTTGATTTTAAAATCTTTCACACGATCCTCGGAATCAGGATCCAGTGGGAGTATCTTTTTAACCACCGGCCGATGGGTCATCCGGTTGACGAATTGGGTATAGATCAAGTACACCTCATCTACTTCGTCATCCAAATACTGATCAACAGCAATATATCCTACAGGAGAGATATCGTTATAGGATGGCTGGGCCGGTAAATTGCAGAACTCAGCCAATATTTCCTTCCCCCTCCGGAGCAGCTGGTCACGACCTCGTTTTCCGACAGCTATGTATTTCACCGGAACATCTATAGTTTCGGCCCACTCATCGGCTTTCCTGATCAAGTTGGAATTGTACGCGCCTGCCAATCCCCGGTCACCGCTAATCACAATGGCAATTATATTTTTTACTTCAGAATGTTGTGCCAGCATCGGGTGCAAAGTTGGTCCGTCCGGCTGCTCTGCGATATGCAGCAGAACCTGCCATGCTTTAACTGAATAAGGCCGGGTATCATCAAGCTGGTCGATAGCTTTGCGCACTTTACTGGCGCTGACTGCTTGCAGAGCCCGGGTCACCTGAGAGATATTCTTGACGCTTTTGATGCGTTGCTTAACTTCTCTAGCATTTGCCATATATCAATATCCTGGAGATAATTGGCTTATTGTTAATCAATTAGAGTGAAAACCCTTCCAGGGCACCTTTAAGCTTTTCTTCGATCTTATCAGTAAGCTGTTTTTCTTCCATAATGACAGAAAGCAGATCTGGATGGCTGTTTTCGATATAGCGGTTTAGCTCGTTTTCCCATTCTGCCATATCAGTTAATTGGATCTCATCCGCATAACCATTGGTCGTCGCGTAAATCACCACGATCTGATTGGCAACCGGTACAGGAGAGAACTGGGGCTGCTTGAGAATTTCGCGCAAGCGCCGACCCCGATCCAATCTGGCCTGGGTTGCTTTATCAAGGTCAGAACCAAATTGTGCAAATGCCGCTAATTCGCGGAAGGCAGCCATTTCCAGACGCAGCTGGCCTGCAACCTGCTTCATAGCCTTCAGCTGGGCATCACCACCTACACGTGAGACCGAGATGCCGGCGTTAATGGCGGGTCGTATTCCAGAATAGAAAAGGTCGTTTTCGAGGTAAATCTGGCCGTCCGTGATCGAAATAACGTTAGTCGGCACATAAGCTGATACATCACCCAACAGAGTCTCAATGATAGGCAGCGCGGTTAATGACCCTCCGGTCCCTTTCACTTTCACGATCTTGCCTTTCTCACCGGCTTCAAGATCGTGTTTGGCATCATCTTTAGCCAGCGGACCACCATAGATCTTGCCGTTCACGGCATCTTTCTGATCTGCCAGAGCTACCTTGTAATCTTTCGGAACAATCACAAAATTATCGGCCATCCTGGCTGCTCTTTCCAGCAGGCGGGAGTGAAGATAAAACAAGTCTCCCGGATATGCTTCGCGTCCTGGCGGACGCCTGAGCAGCAGGGAAATTTCCCGGTATGACCAGGCATGTTTTGAAAGATCGTCATAGACGATCAAGGCATCCCTGCCTGTTGCCATGAATTCTTCGCCCATTGCGCAGCCGGCATACGGGGCAATATACTGCAGGGCGCTGGGCTCTTCTGCTGACGCAGATACGATAATTGTATGCTCCATGGCTCCATGTTCTTCAAGGATTGCGACAGTCCTGGCAACACCGGCTTTCTTCTGGCCAATGGCCACGTAAATACAGATAACGCCTTTGCCTTTTTGATTGATGATAGTATCAAGGGCAATGGCAGTTTTTCCAGTTTGCCGGTCACCAATGATCAATTCCCGCTGACCCCTACCAATCGGTATCATAGAGTCAATAGCTTTAATGCCAGTCTGGAGAGGCTGATCCACATCTTTTCGTTCAATCACACCAGGTGCGATAAATTCGACTGGTCGATAACCAGTACTGCGAATAGGGCCTTTCCCGTCAATGGGCTCTCCAATCGCATTCACAACCCGTCCGATCAAAGCATCACCCACAGGAACAGAAGTAATTCGATTGGTGGTCCGGACTTCCATCCCCTCGCCGATTTCATCATATTCTCCCATGATGATGACACCAACATGGTCCTTTTCAAGGTTAAACGCAGTTCCCAGAACACCATTCTTGAATTGAACTAGTTCCTGGGCTCGAACATCAGCAAGGCCTGTTACAAGAGCAATACCATCGCCAGCTTCCAAAACAGAACCGACACTCTGTACCCCAGCCGTAGGCTGAAAATCATCTATAAATTTCTTAAGCTCTGCTGTAATTTGATTAATGGATTCAGTCACTATACCTCCGCTGTAATTAATAAAGCAAATCAAAAAATGACATTTGCGCCAGTCATTTATTTGATCGTTCCTCTATAATTATTTATTATCAGACAAGCTGTTCTGCAACCCAAAAAATGATAACTGATAGTCTGCTTCTTGTCCAGCAAAATACCTCTTAACTGAAGTACCTGAGGGCGAAGGTGAGCCTGGTCTCCAAATCCAGAGGGGCATCATCGGGTAAGGCCTGCAGGGCAGCCTGAGCCTCGAGGACCGAATACCCCAGGGTAACCAATACCTGCTGGACTTCCGCGTTTATCCCCGCGGTCTCCGGAGAAAACACCATCTCATCCGTAAAGCTAATCCGATCTTCCAAAGATAATAGTATCTTTTGTGCGGTCTTTTTCCCAATTCCAGAGACCTGGGCGAAGATCTCCTCCTGTTTATTCAAGACAGCGCGCTTGATCACATCTGGATTATGCGTGGAAAGGGTTTCCAGGGCCAATCTTGGCCCTACTCCATTGACCTTGATAAGCTCCTGGAACAACGAAACTTCTTCCTGTTCTTGAAAGCCAAATAAGGTGAGCGAATCTTCTCTCACAACCAAATGGGTAAAGAGTGATACCGTCTCTCCCCGGCGCTGTGATTGAACCAGAAACTCAGTCACATAAACCAGGTAACCGATCCCCCCCACCTCAACGATCAGGTTGTCTTCACCTATCTGGATGACTTGCCCTTGTAAGCTTGCGATCATATTTATTCTCTCAGATTAAAAAAGCGATCCCTAGACCTATAATAACCATTATTGCCATGATAGGCCAAACGTATTTTCGGAGCGTTTTGGAACCGATCAAAAATACCAGAGCGCCCTTTGTCAGGGTATTGGATATCGTGGCGAAAATAATGGCAAGTTTCCCGGATTCCAGCGGTATGCTTCCTCCTGCCCGGGTAAGATCTGATATTGACAATGTTATCGCATCTACATCCGCCAAACCAGCTATGATGCTGGTTAAATAAATCCCTTTTTCTCCGATATACATCTCAGCTGCTTTTATGGCCAATAGAACCAGAGCATAGATCAAACCGAATTTGATTGCTGTTCCTAGTTCAAATGGATTAGATAAGGCCAATTCTTCTTCATCAATGGCTGATTGCGACAGGTAAAGATAAACAGCGTATATCAGACCCGCCAACCCCATGGCTGCCAAAGCAGGCCAAACGTATGACAGCAGCTGAGTATTGACCACGGCAACTTCAATAATCACCCGGACGAACATAATTATCCAGGCCACAATGATTGCTACTGCAAATGGTTTCTCCATGCCAGTCTGCGATTTACTTCGCTCAGAAAAACTCATAGTGGTCGCAGTGCTCGATGCAAGTCCACCCAATAAGCCGCTGATACCCAAACCTTTTCTTGGACCAACTACTTTGACCAGAACATAACCAAGAAAATTTATCCCTGAAATAAAGATAACCATTTCCCAAATCTGGGAGGGATTTAGAACGTCAAAAGGAGGAGACCCAAAAGTCTTATTCGGTAGAACAGGTAAAACGATTGCAGTGATCACCGCAAACTGGAGAGTGGCAAAAACATCATCCTGGGTAATTACCTTGACAAATTGGCGGAACTCTCCTTTCACAGCCAGTAAAACCGTGGTTACAACCCCCATTGCTGCAGCTAATTCAATGGAATGGATATAACAGATCGCTCCGATCAGGATGGTGATCAGGGCAGCGACTTCTGAAGTCAGCCCGATTTCCTCCCTTTCTGTAGCTGTCACATAATAAGCTACTATCACCATCAGGCTCATCAGGCCAATAATGCTGATGAACACCCAAATAGAATCAAGGGAATCAGATAAAAAAGCCGCTGTTGCACCCACCAGGCTCATTAAAGCGAAAGTCCGCGCTCCAGCAAATAACCCCCGCCCCTGACTGGATCCATGGGCATATTCTCGCTGCATACCGATCAATACGCCAATTAATAAGGCAGCGCCGAAACGAAGGAAAATGCCTTGATATATCATGGTCTTTTAAACCCCCGCGTGGAATGTAGATGACAGATTGCGACTGCCAGAGCATCCGCGGCATCGTCCGGCCGAGGAATATCTTTTAAATTCAGCAGAAGTTTTACCATTTGCTGAACCTGGTTCTTATCTGCTTTTCCGTACCCAACAACAGCCTGCTTTATTGCTAATGGTGTATATTCTCCCATCGTCAATCCAGCTTCTGCTATTGCAATCAAAGCTGCTCCTCGGCCTTGTCCCACATTTAAGGCAGTTTTGACATTCTTTTGGAAGAATAATTTTTCGACGGCACAGCAATTCGGTTTCGTATCGTTTATGATATCCAGTAAAGATCGATACAGATGGAGCAGCCGCCGGGGTTCATCCCAATCACTTGCAGTGGTGATCACCCCGTGTGCCAGCCAGGTTAGATCTCCATTTTTTGCTTCTTTGATCAGTCCATATCCGGTAATTGCAGTACCCGGATCGATCCCGATCACCACCCTGGATTCAGTCATTAATCTATGCCAGCCCTGCCAGAGCTTCATCACTTATCTTGAGATTCGTATAAACTTCCAGGATATCATCAAGTTCTTCTAGTGTATCGATCACTTTCATCACCTGTAACGTACTTTCCAGATCCAGTTCAACTTCCTGATTTGGATCCATTCTTAACCCTGAAGCTTCGGGAACAATAGAGGCAGCTTTCAATTTGTCGAAAATCGTTTTAAAAACTTCGACCTGACCAATGATCTCAAAATAATCATCTTCCTCAATCACATCATCAGCTCCGCCCTCCGCAGCGATCTCAAAGAGATCATCAAAGCTCAGATCACCGCGGGGTATATTAAAAAAAGATTTCCTGGTGAATTGCCAGGATACGGAACCTTCCTGTCCCATGGATCCGCCGGATTTGGTCAGCACATGACGGATATCAGCTACAGTTCGATTGCGGTTGTCTGTGATACAGTTCAAAATCACTGCAACACCATTCGGGGCATAACCCTCATAATGGATCTTTTCCATCTGGGCGGCATCTTTATCCTCACCAGTGCCGCGCTTGACAGCACGATCTATATTGGAACTTGGCATATTGGCCGACCTGGCCCGATCCATCGCCAGGCGCAGCCCAAAATTTGTTTCCGGATCTCCGCCGCCTTCCCGGGCAGAAATCTGGATCTCCCGGGCTAACTTTGTGTAAGCAGCACCGCGGCGGGCATCAGTCGCAGCTTTTTTGTGTTTTATGGTCGACCATTTTGAATGTCCTGACATGAGAAACCTCCAAAATTCAGGGGATAAATAAGTGCAGTGAAATTTCCCAAAAAGATTACGTTCTCTGGCTTTCCGGGCTGGTCGTATTATAACATCTGGTCGCAATTAGGATGCGAGAAAAAATCAGGATTGTTTATCCAGCCTAGTCATTCCCAGGCTTTCTGCCTGGTGGATAAGATCCAGGTATTCTGCTCTCGTAATCATCCGATTCAGATCATTCTTGCAGTAGGCCTGGTAGGCAGGGCGATATTGATCCATGATGTTAAGGTATGTGTCTGCTGAAACCTGCTCAGCGATGAATCGAAGGACCTCTTGTGAGCCTGCCAATCCATTTGGTAGGACCAGATGCCGGATCAACAACCCCCTCTCAGCTACTCCGGCTGCTGAGATTTTCAAATCCCCCACCTGTCGGTGCATTTCCAGAACAGCTGCCTGATTTACCATCGGATATGAGGGAATACCAGAAAGATCACGCCCGGTATTTTCATCACTGTATTTCATATCTGGCATATAAATATCAATGATTCCTTCCAAAAGCTGGAGCGTTGAAATCGCATCATACCCACCGCTATTATAGACAACAGGCAAAGTTAAACCGTCAGCTGTAGCCAGAAGTATTGCCTCTACAATCTGGGGTACAACATGAGTAGGTGATACCAGGTTAATATTGTGGCAGCCCATCCCCTGCAGCTCCAGCATCATACTGGCAAGAACCCTGGTTGAGACTTCTTCCCCAGATAGCTTTTGACTGATGTCCGCATTTTGACAGTAGAGGCAATTCAGATTACAGCCGCTGAAGAAGATTGTTCCTGATCCGTAAACACCCCGCAGAGGATCCTCTTCACCATGATGGGGCCCATAGCTGCTGACCCAAACCCGTTCTCCTACACCACAAATTCCAACTTCTCCTGCAATACGATTTACTCCGCAGTTTCGGGGGCAAATATCACACCTGGATAATCGTTCTGACAAAACAACAGATTTATTCTCCAGTTCCCCTGTTTGGAGCATTTTGCGGTAAGCGGGAATAAACACCTGGGGTCCTCCCTTTTTCATTTTTATTATAACGGGGAATAAAATCGAAACACAACACATCATGAATATGAGTTGTCCTGCTTGTATTTCCAGGGACTCTTCGTTAGAATCTTGTTTGGAGGTGTGGATTGACGTTCATCACGCGGAAAAACTTTCTCAAACTTTCCCTCTTGGGTTTCTTAGGCGCCGGGTTTTCGCCAGGTTTTTCCCTGCCTGGAAGCAGAATGACACGGGGCATTATTGGTAGAGTCGCAGCCGACGATAAGGTCATTTACATTTACAAGGAACCGGACTACGATAGTGAGATAGTTCGCAGGACCAGTTTCGATGAGCTGCTTCACCTCTATTATGAACTGGAAATCGAGGATGGAGAACACCCGCTGGCTTACTGGTACCGCGTCTGGGGTGGATATCTGCCTGGCGTGTATGTCCAGCATACTCGCTACCGCCTGAACAAACCTTTTGACGATATCTTTGAATGCGGCAACCTGGCAGAGATCACGGTTCCTTACACGGAAGCTTATACTTTCAGCGAATATCAGGGGTGGAAAAAGAAATACCGGCTCTATTATGAAACCACCCATTGGATCACAGGTGTAAAAACCGGTCCTGATGGAAAACCCTGGTATGAACTTACCTCCCAGCTCTCCACGTCATTAGTCTATTATGTGCGCCGGGAACATTTACGCCTGGTCCAGGATATCGAATATCTTCCAACCAGCATCCATGTTCCTCCCATAGATAAACACATCCTGATCTCGCTTGAGGATCAAACCCTGTCCGCTTTTGAAAGCGCTAAGCTGGTCTTCAAAACCAGGATCTCCTCAGGGTTGGGTTATAAAGAAGTCAATCTAAAGAACCCTAACGCAACAGCCACGCCCCGGGGAACCTTCAATGTTACATCAAAGTATCCTTCCAAACACATGGGGGGAGTGATCGCTACCGGTGCGCCAGGCAGTTATACTTTACCTGGTGTACCCTGGACTACATTCTTTATCTTTGAAACCGGGGTCGCGTTTCATGGAACATATTGGCATAATAATTTTGGCAGCCCGATGAGCCATGGCTGCATCAATATGAGAAATA
>Ga0136651_10000245_pt1 | contig 28844 bp, 30 predicted proteins | sample Mar14236cmmetaG_FD_94867 | JGI IMG/M metagenome (GOLD analysis project Ga0136651, IMG submission 94867) | Marine hydrothermal vent microbial communities from Guaymas Basin, Gulf of California to study Microbial Dark Matter (Phase II) - Marker... ... | reverse complement strand
GGCGGTCATCGAACCAACCATGCCCTCACCTGTGCGGTAAGTGATACCGCTGGCACAACCGCCAGCCAGGACCATACCGATACCAAATACAAAGCTGCCCAGCAGGTTTGCGCCCCACCAGAACGGTTTGGGGTTGATGGCAATCGCGCCGGCTGCATCCATCAGCGCAAAACCGACCAGTTCTACCAACAGTGCTGCAAATACAGTTTTCAGAAGAACGTTATCCTGGAGCAGGATGGCGTCTCTGAAGGCTGAGTTCATGCAGAATCGACCTCTCTGCAGAATGAAGCCAAATAAAACACCAACAAACAATCCAGTTAATACAGCTTCCATTTCTCTCTCCTTGGTAATTGGTTATAAATCTACTTTAATCCGTGTGCTTCGATTAACATGCGGTGATTGGGACCATCCAACTGCTCAACCTCGATCAGTTTGTGGCCTTGTTTCTTTAGATTGCGCGGAATTCTTTCCACTGAAAGAGGATAGTCCAGCAGAACTTCCAGGACTTCCCCTTTTTCCATTTTTTTCAGGGTGGTCATGGTATTCATGTCAGGATAAGGGCAGATCTTTCCGCAGACATCCAATGTTTTGGTGGGGGTTACTTCGCTCATATAACTTTCTCTCCTTTATAGTGGATAATGGATATAATCCCTGAATTAATAACTGAAGCTCATCTTGGCGCCTTCTGCTTCAAAGAGGAAGGTGGATGCCATCATGACTTCCACACCTTCGATCAGATCTTCCTCTTTCATATCCCAGATCGGCAGACCGAGTTCACATAAGATCACCCGGCCGTCCAGGACCTGGATGGCATCAAAGAGATCCACAGGATCCGGCTGGCCTTTGAGGTTCTGGTACTTTTCTAGGGCGCCTTTTTTGAGGATTTTTGCGCCGCCAGGCTGGATGAATAACAGGACTTCATCACCGGTAGCGGCCACTGCTGCGCTCATCACCAGTGCAGCCATGACACTTTGTTCGTCATCATTATTCAGTACAACTACTATCTTCTCAGTCTGAAATTCTTCATTCATCCTTGATTCCTTTTATAAGATCGCCTTTTTATGAGGGTATTTAAATGACCGGAGCAGGGGCGTGGGCAATCGCTTTATTATGTTCCTCCGCTTTTTCTTTTACAGCCTGGAAATATACCGCAAAGGGCCGGTATAACAGGTGAGCCCATTTTCCCATCGGACCGATGCAGATATATAACATCATCATGACTACCAGGTGCCCTACATAGGTGTAGTAGGTTAAGATCGGTAATCCGGAAACCCTGAAAGCGCTGATCATCAATCCTGATATAGCGAGCAAAATGAGCAGGATCGGGAACAGCCAGTCGCTGATTTGGGAATATCGGTGCATCTGATGTTTTTTTGTAATGCGGCCGATCAAAGCATCTCCGGAGCCATAAATAATGGCCAAAGCTGCAACATAACCGATCAGACGTTGAGGATGGTAAATTGGGTAAAGTTCATCTGTTTGGAACCAGGACAGAAAGAGCACAATCAATACAAACATGGTTCCATAACCGAACACCAGGATTAAGTGATTTATCCAGCGCTTGTTGTCTTCACATTCACCAAACCGTTTTTGCGTGAGCATGTGTAGGACCAGCTGCCAGGCCTCAGTGATGAAGATTGACAGCGGCGGCGGATTTTGAGCACCCCGCGGGAATGTAAATCGGTACATCCTGAACAGATTGGATAACAGGAAAAAGCCCAGCAATGCGGCCAGGATCAGGTCTGCTGTATGCATCATGTGCACGTCAGCAAAAGTGTTAAGTTCTACCTGGTTCGTTACCAGGGGACCATGCAGCCCCAAAGCCAGGAGAATTACGATCAAAGCCCCGATTATCAAAGCCCCGATGGACCAGGCTGTTGAGGTATACAGCTTCTTTGATAATCCAGTCCAGTCGTATTGGGCTGTTAGCCATCGGCGCATAGTCATCTGGGCTTCTGCCGGATCCGCCTGACGGGGACAGGTTATTGTACACTCCCCGCAGTAATAACATAACCAAGGATCAATGCTTTCCAGGAGTTTGTCTTTCATACCCAGTTGAAGCATCCGGATGTTATTTCGAGGGAAAGGTGTGCTGCTATTTGATAAAGGACAGACCGCTGTGCAGTTTCCACAATTGAAACAGTCTTCGACGTGGATTTCACCGTATTTTTTGATTTCCTGTAATAAACTGGGGTCTACTCGAGTACTCATTTTTTCTTCTCCTCAACCAATTTATACAGAACGTCGACATAGTCTTTCATTCCATCTTCTGCAACGAGATCATATAGTTTCATCGCCGATACGTGCCACAGAACTTCATGGGTGGGTAGATCGATGATGGCGGCGATCTCCGGAACTGTTTTTGATCCTTCTGCCAATTCCTTCCGAATATCTTTCCGGATGGCATTCTGTTTTTTTACTAAGGCCTGAGTTTGTCCCACGGTTTCGCTGTGTTCTTCGCGTAAACGTTTTAAGACCTGCGTTTTTTCCTTCTGGGATAATTCGCTATAGCTCATATTTCAACCTCCATCGTTATGGCATCTACCATGGCTTCATAATGTGCTACTTCCCAGCCCTGGACATCAATCGCATGATGGGGACAGGCACTGACACAATTCCCACAGCCTGAACAGTTGGCGGGAGTGACCACAGCCCTTTGAACTTCCTTGCCTTCCACTGTCATCGTTTCAAGAACGATAGCATCTTCATATTCACAAACTTCGATACAGGCACCGGTTCCCTCGCATTTATCCAGATCAACATTAGCAACGTAGGGGTCCAATTCCACCTGACCCGCAGCTAAGAGGACTGCAACTTTGGCTGCGGCTGCTGAAGCAGCATTACAGCTTTCCTGGATATTCATTGGGCTTTGGGCCGTGCCAGCGAGAACAATCCCAGGAACGGGTGTCTCAACAGGCCGCAGTTTGGGATGGACTTCCAGCAGGAACCGGTCGTCCCCTTTCGGGATCTTCATCATGTCCACCAGATCATCCACTGGTCTGGGAACCATCCCCACAGCCAGAATCACCAAATCCACCGGAACTTCAATCTCCAATCCGTTTGTAAGATAATCTTTTCCTTTCACCAGTACAGGATGTGTATCGCCTTCGGGGGCTGCAGCTACTTCAGGACGTTGGTCACCGTGGAAGCGTAAGAAACGCACCATGTTCTTGGATGCCTCGGTATAATAGCTTTCATGCTCGAGCCCGTAGGTGCGGATATCCTCATAGAAGTCATAAACATTGATGTTGGGATATTCATCGAGAAGCTCATTTACCTGATGAAGTGTGGCTGTACAGCAGACTCGAGAACAATAGTTGTTCAGGATGCCATCAGGCTGGGGTTCGTGAACTCCGGCAAGGTGCCGGCTGCCTACACAATGGATCGCTGCGATGTTTCGAACTGAGCGGCCGTTCCAGGTTAATTTCCCAGATTTTCCATTCCTTATACCCATATATCGGATAAATTGCGGTAGTGTAACAACTTCCGGAAGTTCTCCATACCCATAATCTCCCTTGGGGGGTTCATAGGGTTGAAAGCCGGTTGCGATGACAATGGCTCCGATCCGAAGATCAAAGGTCTTCTTCTTGTTTTCGAAAATAACTTTCTGGCCATCAATCTCAATTGGTTTTCCATCGTAATGTTCCCAATCGACTGCAGGTGTTGAGGGGAAACATCCTTCATAAGCCCGGTAAACAACTTTGCGTTTTGTCAGGCCGTAGTTGAAGTCATCTGGAACCTCTTGAGTACAGGCAGCCAGGGCAGCTTCTGCATTGTCTCCGCTTACACCGCGGGATTGGGAACGGATTTGGACGTCATAGTTCCCGATATACCCGCGGATATTCACCAACTCAGACAAAGTGTGAATTGTAATCAGAGGATGAGTTCTTACCTCGTTTATCAAGGAGTGCAGGTCTTCACGGGCGTTATTCCCGGTTGGAAAAACAGTTTCAAGTTGAGCCATTCTCCCGCCCAGAAAAGGAGTTTTCTCGATCAGTGTGACGTTGATTCCGCGTCCCGCGATATCATATGCAGCGCGTAAACCAGCCACACCACCTCCGATAACCAGTGCGTGCCGCTCAGCTTTTAACTTAATCATATCCAGGGGTTTTAACAGGTTGGCTTTTGCAATCCCGGCATACATCAACCGGATAGCCTTTTCTGTGGCGCCACCAGGATTGTTGCTGTGGACCCAGCTGTCCTGTTCGCGGAGACCGACATGATGAAAGAAGTATGGATTTAAGCCGCCCCGGGCGACTGTACCCCGAAATGTGTGTTCATGCAGGGAAGGAGCACAAGCACCGATGACAACCCGGTTTAATCCAAGCTCTTTGATATCATTTTCAACAATGGATTGTCCGGCATCCGAACACATGGACATATCCGTCCGCGCAATTGTTACATTTGGATGTTCTCGCATCTTTTCAGCGACTTTTTCCACATCTACAACATCACTGATGTTACCACCGCAATAACACACATAGACACCTATTTTAGTTTCTTCAGGTTTGGGATTTGTTTTTTCTGTCATAGATTTGCTCCTTATTTACCGTTCCGAACGGATTCTAGATAGGAAGCAGCTGAACTTGCAGCCGCACTCGCGGAATTGATGCTGTCAACGATATCCATTGGTCCGGTCGATGCGCCTGTAGCAAATATTCCCGGTTGGTTTGTTTTGGTAGATGACAGATTAGGTGTTGGGGATTTTACAAAACTAAATTCGTCAACATTGACTCCATAGACCTGGGAGGGGTTATATTTCGGGCTCATTCCCACAGAAAGAACAATCATGTCGTGAGTGCGTTCAATAATCTGGGAATTTTCATCGATAAGTTCCACGCGAACAACAGGATTTTGGTTCTCATCTTCGGAGATCTTGGCTACTTTCCCTTTCACAAATTCAATACCCATTGCTTGAGCGTTTTGATAAAATTGTTCATAACCTTTGCCAAATGTTCGAATATCCATATAGTAGATCGTGATATCCGCCATGGGAAGGGATCCGGCGATCAGCATGGCTTGTTTAATAGCGTACATGCAGCAAATCCGGGAACAATAGGGAACGCCCAGGGTTTCATCCCGGGACCCAGCGCATTGAATATAGGCGATGGATTCAGGTTCTTTTCCATCACCGGGACGAATTACACGGGCGTACGGACCTGTGGGTGCCAAGAGACGTTCCATGATTAATCCATCAATCACGTTGTGCAGTTTCCCGTTGCCGTATTCTTTTTTCGCGTTTATTGGTGTCGTTTCAAACCCGGTTGCGATGATCAAAGTATCAACTTCAATTTCAACTTCCTTTTCAGTCTGCAAAAAGTCAATTGAATCCACCGGACAAGCCCTTGCGCATTTTCCACATAAAATGCAGTTATCCATATCCAGGACCGCAATTTGTGGAACGGCAGTTGAGAAAGGTACGCGAACGGCACGAATAGCGCCGATATTTAAATCAAAGGGGTTGGGTATGTCTACAGGACAAGCGTATTCACATAGCCGGCATCCGGTGCAGGTTTCTTCAACAACGAAACGAGGTTTTTTTAGTACGTTGGCGATAAAACCGCTGCCGTTTTTTTGTATGGATTGAATTTCTGAGTAGGACAGGATTCGGATATTTTTATTGTTGGCTACCGCCGACATTTTAGGAGTAGTGATACAGCTTGCGCAATCCAGGGTAGGGAACACTTTGCTCAACATGATCATCTTCCCGCCAATGCTGGGTTCTTTTTCTACCAAGATGACTTGGTATCCCTGATCGGCCAGATCCAATGCTGATTGCATCCCTGCAATCCCTCCCCCTACAACTAACGCATCTGCTTTGAGCTTATTTTCGTCCATCATTTATCCTTCCCTTGGTCTGCGAGTTCGTCCTGGACAAATCCAATTTCATTTAACGTTTCATTCATCTCGTTGACTTGTTTCAGGAAAGGTTTTTTGCAGACTGTACAGATAGCCGCTAATTTAAGCCGTTTAATATTAATTCCAAGTTCCCCCATTCTTTTATAGGTTTGATCCACCATCACTGCAGTTCGCTCAGGGCCTCCTTTAAACGGGCTGTCTGTGCCACTGTACATGACAATGATACCGTCAATACCTTTTTCAAAAGCCTTGATATAAAATTCCGTTGAGAACATGCTCGGACAGCGAACGGGAAGAATACTGGTGTTGGTGGAGTAGTTTAAGTGCTGCTGCCCGACATAATCAGCGCCAGCATATCCTCCAGACAGAGTTGCTAATATTAATATTTTGGGTTCTTTAGTTGTTGTAGTTTCGTTCATACGCCTTTTCCTAGATAGAATGCGCACCCATTAACATAGAGTTACGGCTTAGAGATGGTGACTCTAAGCCGTAGGCTATTTAACCTTCCTGTAAAAGAATCATTTTTGTCTGCGGATAAAAAGACGATCATATCCATCTGCTGCAAGGTCGCCTAAATATTCGTGTCCAACTTTGGCACACCAGCGGGGCATATCGCTTTTGGTGTTTTCTTCCCCGGACCAAAGCTCCAGGATTTCACCGACATTTACTTTGCCAATGCTCTTTTTCGCTTCCAGCAGTGGTCCAGGGCAGGCCATCGCCCGGGCGTCAACTGTTTCTGAAGCTTCTATTTTTTCTAACTCTTCTGGGGACATTTCTTTCTCCTTGTTCTTCTAATAAAAAATTAATTAACGGTGTTTTGAAAATATTGGACAGGTCTGGCTGAATTTTGTATCAGTAATCCTGTAGTAAATTTCCCTTCCATCTCTGCGAGATTGCAAAATACCTCTGTTTTTCATCAGCCGTAAATGTTGGGATGTGTTTTGCAAGGAACTCTTTATCTCCTCTGAGATTTCACTTACTGTTAACTCCCGATTCCCAAGGATCCATACGATCTGGACTCTATAAGCATTTCCTAAAATAGAGCAAAATTCAGCCTGTTCCTGGGTTTTAGAAATCTCAAATGGGTTCATAATTTATTCTCAATCAATCAAATGATTGTTTAATTACATGACAATGGATAGTATAGGATTGAGGTCCTTTTTGAATAAGTGCAATTTATCACAAGGGGTATCAGGTCTATTGATAAGAGGTCATAGACGAAACCTATAGTCAAAATCTGACTGGATCATTCAGCGGGAGAGATGCTCCGAGGATCGGTCATGATTTATCCTTTTTTGAGTGGATGATTCGGTCTATCCGACTGGTGAATACCAAATACTCCCTGCTGGCAATTTGGTTTACAACTTGTTAGAATACAGATAGACAGCTGGAGGAGAAATTTATGAGTAAAGAATTCTTTCGTGGGAAAACTGTCCTGATCACTGGCTCCGGCCGGGGGATAGGCCGGGCGATTGCATTGCATTTTGCTTCCCTTGGCGCTGATATTGTAGTGAATTATTTCAGGAACCGGGAACCTGCAGAAGAAACAGCTCAAAAGATATCAGAATTTGGTGTCCGGGCAGAGATAATCAAAGCCAATGTGGGGGATATGGATGATCTTGAAAGACTAGTTGCTGAGACAGGGCGTATATTTGGCGGCCTGGATATTCTGATCAGTAATGCGGGTTCAGGATATAACCGGCCCATCCTTGAGCAGCGTCCCAAAGGTTGGGATTGGACCATGGATATCAATGCCAAAGCTTACCTGTTCCTGGCCCAGAAATCTGTTCCTCTCATGGAAAAACGCGGCGGCGGCTCGATTGTCAGCATTTCCTCACCGGGGTCCTTCCGGGTCCTACCGGAATATGCTGTTGTGGGCGCTAGCAAAGCCGCTATTGAGGCGTTGACCCGCTACATGGCAGTGGAATTTGGGGCAAAGAACATATCTGTGAATGCAGTCTCTCCAGGTATTGTTGCCACTGAGGCTTTACAGCATTTTAATACTATGCAGGATGAAGATCTGCTGGATGAGATCGCTGAACAAACACCAGCAGGGCGGATTGTCACACCGGAAGATGTGGCAGCTATTGTAGTTTTCCTGTGTTCCCCAGGTGCTTCCATGATCCGGGGGCAAACCATCATCGCTGATGGCGGTTTTACTCTCCCGGCAAGCGGTTTGCAGCGGCCGACCTGAATAAATTAAATTCCATAACAATCAAAGAGAGTAGGGATTTTGAAGAATCCCTAACAAAGAATTAGGCCTTGAAATTATAAGAATACCTTTGTGATTCATAAGACAATCATGTCCTTGATATATATTCGAATTATGTTATACTCCACTTTCAAGTGATAATTTTCCTTTTATCACATTCCCAAAATTAAATTTAATATCTTTTTCCTCTTGTTTACTAGATTGTTGGTACCTTTGAATCGTATATAAAATAACCGGGTATAACCCTATCAGATGAAAGGGAAATCCCGATCGTACGAGCAGCAGGCAGGTAGAACTTTTTCGGTTAGCCGTTTTTTTTTACAGCAGTAGATGACCAGAACTTTCTATTATTACGACTTGTACAGGAATTTTTCTTCATTAAAAGGAAGGAGGTGAGGCGGAGACCATACGTTTACCCTGTCTATACTATTTAGTGTTAATGAAATTTCCCTAAGGAGGAAAACAGTATGTCTAAGAGATATTATCTATTTAGCCTCGTTATCGCCGTCAGCCTGATCTTGGCTGCCTGTGGTGGCGCAGCGAAAGCCCCAGATGTTTGTGCCGAAAATCCCGATGAGACAGTCTGTGCTGTTATCGAAGAAGGCAGCACCATTAAAATTGGTTATGCTGGACCGATGGCTGGTGACTACTCAGCCTTTGGCATCGATATCTCCAATGCCGGTCTGCTGGCAGTCGATGATGCTGGTGAATTCAACGGTTTTACCTTTGAGTTGCTGATTGAAGATACTCAGGGAAGTGGCGAAGGTGGAGCCTCCGTGGCCAACCTTTACGTATCTGATCCTGATGTTGTGGCAATTGCCGGCCACACTTTCTCTGGCTCCACAGCAGCTGCAATCCCCATCTATAATGCTGCCCGATTACCAATGCTTTCTCCTTCTGCAACCAAAGCTGACCTGACGGATGGCCCCCAGAATGTCTTCAACCGCATCCCCTTCACCGATGACCTGCAGGGTCAGTTCGCCGCAGAGTACCTCTACAATGTTCTCGGTGTGACCAAATTGGCTGTGATGCACGATGGTGATGCATATGGAAAGGGTGTTGCTGAGAGAGTTCAGGAAGTGTATATGAGTCTTGGCGGTGAAGTTGTTGCCGTTGAGGCAGTCACCCCCGGTGAGACCGACTACAGCGCTGTGCTGACTGATATCGGCGCCTCAGATCCTGAGGCCATTTATTTTGGTGGATATTATCCTGAATGTGCAGTGATTGCCCAGGGCATGCCCGTTGCCGGTATGGAGGACGTCCTCCTCTTCAGTGATGACGGCAGTTATGGTGAGGCATTTATCGAATTAGCTGGTCCTCATGCAGAAGGTGTTTATGCCGCAACTGGCGCACCGCTCGATAGTGCTGCCAAAGCTGAATTTGATGCCTATTTTGAGAGTATCTATGGTGATCCTCCTGGCGCAATCTCAACCTTCACATGGCACGGTTATGACATTGTTGATGCACTGATCCAGACCATTAAATCTGTTGCCATCCTCGGCGATGACGGAAATCTATATATTCCTCGAGAAGCCCTGGTTGAAGCAGTGAATGGCTTGTCAGGTTATGAAGGTTTGACAGGTGTGCTGACCTGCAACGGCGGCGAATGCAACGCATCCGGCCCGTCCTTCCAGGTAGTACAAGATGGCGCCTGGGTTATTCCCTAGCTAATAAATCTGTTTTAGAACCATGTTACAAAATCGCGAGGCAAGCTAGATCAGCTTGCCTCGCAAATCCCTGTATAAGAAAGGATATATCAAAGAATAAAGAAGGTTTTTATGAGTGAAACAAAACCCAAAAAAACAACTGGACGAGTTAATTCGTTCAAGATTATCCAAGCAATTATTTCTGTGTTATTTCTTGCTTTTCTGTCATGGCGGCTTTATAACGTGATAAGTTCTGGTGTATATGGGCCTGATACCTGGGTGAGGTTTGCCATTAGTGGATTGATCATAGGCAGTGTTTATGCTGTGATAGCGATTGGTTACACCCTTGTTTATGGCATCCTGTTCATGATCAATTTTGCACATGGTGAGCTCATGATGATTGGAGCGTTTTCAGGGTATTTTGTCTTTGAGGCTCTGAAATCCATCCCTGTAGCCGCTACCGGAATGAGCTTTCTGGATTCTTATCAGATCATCTCTGTTGTGCTTGCATTCATCGTAGGCATGTTTATGGCCGCTTTGAGTGGATATTTCCTGGAGAAGATCGCATATCGACCTCTGCGGGGAGCGCCTCGCTTGATCCCTTTGATCAGTGCCATTGGTGCCTCTATATTCCTCCAGAACGCTGCCCAGGTGACATTTGGACCTCAGCGGCGCACTTACACTAATCCGGATGCCCTCTTGCGCAGTCAGGGGTGGAGGATACCCATCGGCGGAGAAGAAGTCATCCTTACTTATACAGGTGTTTTGACTTTTGTGCTTTCAATTCTGCTCTTGATTGGCCTCTACACGCTGGTGATGCGAACAAGGTACGGTCGATCTATGCGGGCAGTTGCTGAGAATAAGCAAACTGCAGCTCTGATGGGCATTAACGTTGACAGGATCATCAGCAATACCTTTATCATCAGCGGCGCCCTTGGTGGTGCGGCTGGTGTGATGTGGGGAATCCACAACGGGATCATCTACCACTTTGTTGGTTTTATTCCAGGAATAAAGGCTTTTACTGCTGCGGTGCTGGGAGGAATCGGGAATATTCCTGGTGCAATGGTCGGCGGTCTTTTGCTAGGTATAGTTGAATCTCTAGGACCCGCAGCCCTGGGAATAGATTTTCAGCTCAAGGATGTGATTGCATTTTCCATCCTGGTCCTGATCTTGATATTCCGACCCTCAGGTATTGTGGGTGAAGTTTTAACTGAGGAGAAAGTCTGATGAAGGATCTAATTAAACAAGGTTTGCGGTTAGGTTCAATTTTTGGGGTAGTGATCATCTTTTTGATCTTATTTGGTCTAACATCAACCTTATCTGATATCTTGGGAGAATTTGTAAATCTCGAATCTAGAACCCGCACAGGGAATCCTGGCGGCTTGATAATCTTATTTGCGATATTGAGCTTGTGGGCAGGATCCATGGCAACAGCATCTGATAGGTCCAACTGGAAACCAGCCTTGGTTTCTGGAGTGTCAGTGAGTTTGATCATTGCTCTACTCATTTCCGGGTTTATCCTTCTGGTGGGTTTCTTGGACAGTTTAGATGTGGCAATGAGGGATTATCTCGCCCAACTAGATCACCTGTCCATCCAATTTTTACTCTACGGAAGGGATCTCACTACAGGTGTTTTATTAACCTTTGGAATATTCTTCTTATTTGGAATCCTGGGAGCGTTATTGACCTATTGGTATGAAGCTAAACAGGCTGGAGAAGTCATCCAGAAGCAAGTACTAGTACTGAAAGAGAAGGCGCTGGATTCCAAACTGGCAAAGCAATATAAAGAAAATCCCAGATCGAAATGGATCGGGTATGGCCTTTTAGGACTTGTAGTATTTATTACACCCCAGTTCTTGGGGAAGTATTGGAACTACGCCATGGGAACTGTCGGTATTTATGTCCTGATGGGATTGGGGTTGAATATCGTGGTTGGCCTGGCTGGATTGCTTGACCTGGGGTACGTGGCATTTTTTGCAATAGGCGCATATACAGCTGGTTTATTGACAGCTCCTGCTCCACTGCCCCTTCAAATCGGCTTTTGGCCAGTTCTGATCTTCAGCATTGTTATGGCCGCTTTTGCAGGAATTCTCCTAGGTATACCTGTGCTTCGCATGAGAGGAGATTACCTGGCGATCGTCACCCTCGGTTTCGGAGAGATTATCAGGGTCTTAATACGGAGCGATATGCTGGCCCCTTATGTGGGTGGCCCCCAGGGAATCAGAGATATTGCCGGTCCAAGTTTGTTTGGCATCGCATTTAGCGGAAAAGCATATTTGTATCTGATAATATTTGCCATTCTGTTAATAATTCTATTCACGAATTATCTTCAAAATTCAAAGGTTGGTCGAGCCTGGATGGCAATGCGTGAGGACGAAACCGTTGCCCAGGCCATGGGTATTAACACCCTATATTATAAATTAATGGCTTTCGCCACCGGCGCTGCATTTGCAGGGCTGGGAGGAGCACTATTTGCAGCCAGGAACCAGTATACTGGTCCTGCTGATCATACCTTGATGGTATCGATCAACGTTCTATCCTTGTTGATCGTTGGAGGCATGGGCAGTATACCTGGAGTGATCGTTGGAGCCTTTGTACTTAAAGGGCTGCCTGAAATTCTCAGAGAACTGGATCTTTACCGGTTATTGGTCTTCGGTGGGTTGTTAGTATTTATGATGATCATGCGTCCGGAGGGTATTTGGCCTGCGCCGCGCAGGAGGATGGAACTCCATGAAGGGGAGTTAGATGTTTTGCCACCGGAAGAAAGTTTAGTAGGAAAAGAGGGTTAGCAGATGAGTATTCTAGAAACCCGAAACGTAACCAAGCGATTTGGCGGTTTATCCGCTGTTGATAATGTTACTCTTCAGATTCCAGAGGGATCGATCTATGCCATTATTGGCCCTAACGGAGCTGGAAAAACCACATTATATAATTGTATTACAGGATTTTATCCTGCTGATGAAGGTGATATGTTGTTTAATGGTAAATCTCTAATGGGTTTATCTCCCGATAGAATTACCAGGCTAGGCATATCACGAACATACCAGAATATCCGTCTATTCCCCGCAATGACTGCCCTGGAAAATATCCTGGTGGGCGCTCACCCACAACTAAAATCAAATTTTGTTGATGCATTTCTTCATACTCCCAGACAAAGGGCGGAAGAGAAAAAAGCTCTTGAAGACGCTCAGGATTTGTTGAATTTTGTGGGATTAAAAGGCAAAGGTGATCTATTGGCTCGTGGTTTACCCTACGGTGAACAACGGCGTTTGGAAATGGCCAGGGCACTGGCGAATAAACCCAAGATCATTTTGCTGGATGAGCCAACTGCTGGAATGAATCCCAACGAATCGGTAACCATGATGCGCTTTATTGAAAGTTTGCGAGATGAATTGAAGATCACTATCCTGTTGATCGAACATGACATGAAAGTTGTTATGGGCATCAGTGAATTCATCTATGTATTGGATTTTGGTCAATTAATTGCAAAAGGAACACCGGGAGAAATTCAAAAGAATCCCCAGGTGATTGAATCATATTTAGGACGGGGAGCTGCCTAATTTAATGGCAATGCACTCCAAAGTGGAATGATATTATGGCGATGCTAGAAGTAAATAACATACATACTTATTATGGAAATATCCACGCCCTGAAAGGTGTCTCGATTACCGTTGAAGAAAAGGAAATCGTGACTTTGATCGGAGGAAATGGGGCTGGTAAAACATCCACGCTGCGGACTATCAGTGGGTTACTTAAACCGCGATCAGGTGATATCTATTTCGAAGGTGAAAAGATTTCGGCCACACCAGCGCATGAACTTGTGTACAAAGGAATTACGATGGTCCCGGAGGGGCGGGGGATATTTGCCAGGCTAACTGTTTATGAAAACCTGGACATGGGGGCTTATTCCCAGCCTGATCGGTCCACATTTGATGATGATCTGGACAGGGTGTATCAGCTGTTCCCCAGACTGAAGGAACGGGAAAAACAGGTTTCAGGAACATTATCTGGAGGTGAACAGCAAATGCTTGCTACAGCCCGGGCTTTAATGGCAAACCCCAGGCTGCTGTTAATGGACGAGCCATCCATGGGTTTAGCTCCTATCCTGGTGGAAAGTGTTTTTGAAACTATTGTGGAAATCAATAAAACTGGCACTACTATTTTGCTGGTGGAACAAAATGCAACGGTAGCCCTTTCCGTTGCAAACCGGGGCTACGTGCTTCAAACTGGAGAGATTGTTCTGAAAGACAGCGCAGAAAATCTACGCAAAGACGAAATGGTCCAGAAAGCTTATCTGGGGATCGAATAGGGCAGAGCAAATTTTTACTTAACAATCCTGTGGTGCTAAAATACACTACAGGATTTTTATTTTTAAGGGAGATTAGTTGTTATGCCAAGTGCAGAAATCATAACCATTGGAACCGAATTGTTATTGGGGGAGATCGCCGATACCAATACCCAGGAAATCGCTCTTGCTTTGCGGAAGATTGGTGTAGATGTTTACCGGACAGGTATGATCGGAGACAATCCTGAGCGAATTGCTGGAATGCTGCTTGAAAGTGTTCAGAGGGCAGATATAGTGATCCTAACCGGGGGTCTCGGACCGACTGTTGATGATCCAACCCGCCATGCAATTGCCCAGGCATTTGATCTCGATCTGGAATTCCATCCAGATCTGTGGGATGAGATCGTCCGCCGATTCGAAAAATACGGTATTCAACCACCGGAAAATAACAGGCAGCAGGCTTATTTGCCTTCAGGAGCAGATAGCCTTCCAAACCCCAGGGGAACAGCTCCCGGCATCGGATTGGAGATCCAGGATACCCTTATCTATGCCATGCCAGGTGTGCCAGTAGAGATGGAAGGGATGGTCAATGAACAGGTTGTGCCCCGGATCACCAAACACTTTGGCTTGACCGGTGTGATCCTGATCCGCAATATTCGGGTGGAGGAAATTGGCGAATCCCGTATTGATGCTTTGATTAGCGATTTGGAAGAATTAGCCAATCCCACAGTTGGGTTGGCAGCTGGAAAAGGTTATGTTCTGGTCCGGATAACAGCCAAAGCTGAAAACGAGGAAGTGGCCGAGGCTTTGCTCGAGGATCTTGAAAAAGAGATCCGGAAACGTTTATCGGATTGGACAGATCTGGATCCAGGAAAATTATAGGGGTGTTGGTATAAGGGGATTACCCCCATAATAAGATAGCCGTGAATCCTGCTATCAGGGGAATCAGCAGCCCGATCGTCCAGCGAATAGCTGTAAAACGCCACCCCATGAAAGGAAGTTCAAAGCTGATTGCCAGCAATGATTGGGTTGAGTAACTGGTGATGAGCGAGACTACAGGACCGAGACCGGCTCCAGCCTGAACCAGGATGGCTATGATCGGGAAAACGACATAAGGTCCACCTGGTAGCAGAGTACCGATGAATTCGGCCGAGATGATACCTTGCCACCCTGTCTCAGGACCGATCCAGGCAGTTACTAGTTCTTCGGGGGAAAGTATATTTACAAATCCTGCAATAATAAAGGCCAAAATTATCAACAATCCGTTCTTTTTTGTGGTTGACCAGGCTAACTGAGTTCCTCGTTTGACTGTATCTGCTCCCTTTTTCCAGCTGAATAATAACAGGGTCAGGGTGATAATCCAGAGAACTATCGTAGAAGTTTTCATTCTTTAACATTCTCCCGGATTTTTTGAATATAACCCCCGAAAATCCATTCGACCAGTAAACCGAACAGCGGTGGAATTAAAAAAGTAATCAGATAACGTCGAATGGTGATACTTGATCCGATGAGTGCAAATTCGTAAGGAAGCCTGGATACTGACCAGAGATTCTTAGCGGTTACAAAAGCAATAAGGACTCCTAATCCTGCGCCAGAGGATAAAAGAGCACCAGCGATGGGGTAGTAGACATAAGGTCCACCAGGTATGAGTCCACCTCCGAGGCAGGCCAGCAGTATCCCTTTAATGCCGGAATCCTGTCCAAGCCAACGAGTAATAAATTCCTTTTTTACCAGGGCTTGAATCAGACCGGCTGTTAAAAAGGCGGCTGTAAGCAGGGGGATCTCCCTGACTAAAATAGTGATTCCGCTTTTGATTCCCTCATATGCTAAACGCCATCCCCCTCGTGAATAAGCAATATACGCCAGAATCAAGATCACAACAAGAAGTAGAGAGGATATCCAGTTTTTTTTCAGGAAGGATCGCATGGTTTCTTATCTATCTGTTGGCAAGGTAACAGTGAAGGTAGTGCCGACGTTCACTTCACTGGTTAGGCTTATCTCACCACCATGGTCTGTGATGATCTGTTTTACAACGGACAGTCCCAGCCCCGTACCGGGAACCTGGTCACGGTGGCTTCTTACCCGGTAGAATTTTTCAAAGATTAGAGATTGTTCATCTTCCGGGATGCCCATTCCTGAGTCGGAAACCGAAATGATGACCTGTTTCTTTTTTGCAAGAGCCTTGATAACTATCTCGCCACCTTCATGATTGTATTTCACGGCATTATTTAGCAAATTTGTGAAGGCTTGTTTAAGCTGTTTTCGATCTCCTGTGACCCGGGGAAGTGTTTCTGGCAGGTCAATGCTGAAATTGATGGCCTGATGCTGTGTGTCAGAATAGAAGATATCGTAACATTCCGTGAGCAGTTCTCGGATGCTGAAGTCCGTGACGGAATATTGTTTTCTTCCTGACTGCAAACGAGCCAGGTCCAAGAAGGAACTAGACATATCAGTCAACGCTTCAATTTCCGCTTCCATGATATCGATCATCTTCTTTTTTTGCTGGTCATCCACCCGGTTGCTTTTCAACAAATGGGTAGCCGCATTCAAAGCGGAAAGTGGGGTGCGGATCTGATGGACAAATTCACCGATTAGGTCAGACTGCAGGAATAAACGAGAGTTATCGATCGCCACTGTGGCCTGAGCTCCCAAGGCCAGCATCACATCCTGGTCTTCCTGGGTGAATTTTCCTCCCCGTTTGTTAATCACTTCTAGGACACCGATCACTTTACCTTTGGATAAGAGTGGTATACCCATCAGTGAATCGGTTTTAATATTTGTGATGTTGTCGATACTGTTAAAATGCCTTTTATCTTTTTGGGGATCATCGACAATAATTGGCTTTTGATTTTTGACGATCCAACCGGCGATGCTTTCCTCGAGGGGAACAACCAGGCCTCGTTTAAGTCCGGTATCCAGATTGGTCGCTGCCTGGAAGTAAAGTGTGTTTTTTGCAGGATCGAACATCAGGATGGAGGCCTCTTCTGAATCTGATACCTCGCTGGCTGCATTAACGATCTTGGTCAATAGGATATTGAGGTCCAATTCCGATGCCAGATCACATGATATGTTGATGAGTTTTTGGTAGCTATTTATCAAAGTCGGTTTCGTTTTATTTTTTTTCATCAAGTACCTTTGTTGTAATGAGCGGCAGGATATCAGCCAGGTCTCCCTGCAAGCTGACAGCTGCCTGATCATCAAGATGAGTGTGGGAATAATTCAGAATGATGATCTTTGCCCCATTCTCGAGGGCAGATAATGGTAGATCACAAGCTGGTGTCACAGTCAGTGAGGATCCCAGAATTAATAACAGGTCGCAGGCCATGATTTCCTGACGGGCAGATCTCCATTTCTCTGCAGGGAGCTGCTCTTCATAAAGGATGATATCCGGTTTCATCAGTTCCCCGCAGTGAGGGCAGTAGGGTTTTTTTCCGTCATTCAATAGATCATTGAGAATTTCCTGATTGGTATCTACCTGTCTGTAACAGCCCATGCAGGTGAGTGTTTGATATGTTCCGTGTACTTCAATGACATTCTTTGATCCGGCTTTTTGGTGTAAAGCATCGATATTTTGAGTGATAATGGCTTGTAATAGATTATTCTCTTCCAATCTGGCAAGGGCGTAATGAGCTGGATTGGGATCTGCACCGAATAATTTCCCTACAAAAGGCCGCAGCCAATCGTAAAACCGGTCCGGGTGATAGCGAAAAGCGCTTAGGGTAGCAACTTCCATTGGAGAATATTTTGTCCAGATGCCACTTCCTGGCGAACGAAAATCGGGAATCCCGGATGGTGTGGATATACCAGCACCAGATAATGCGACGCAATAAGCCGCCTGACTGATCAAATCAGAGGCTTTTTGGATCAGGTTTTTATTCTCAGCAGTGGGAAGCATATTCCTGTTAATCCAGGACCAATTTTGCCAGGTCTCGGAATTGGTCTGCCGTCATGCTTTCTTCAGGACGCTGGATGATGGGGATATTTTTTGCAGCTGCTTGATAAGCCAGTTCTGGGACCGGAGTGAAAATCTGGTTGATCTTCCTTTCCAATAGGTTTTCAGCCTGTTCCCAACTGAGCTGCACTCCTGAACGCTGGCGGTTGATCAAGACTGTGATGAATCGACCATCACCTAATCCTCTTATGATCAGGTCCTGGATCAGGATTCGGGTCTGGGTGATATTTGAAGGGGAGGGTTCCAGGCAGATCAGGACCTTGTCACATTTAGGAAGGACAGCAGAGTTGATAGGTGTTAATGAGGGGCCAAGATCGAGAACGGTATAGGCAGCCAGTTTGGGGAGTTCTTTTACGATCTGTAAAAATTGTTCTATATGAGTGATGTATTTAGAATCCGACGGATGGTGGGATGATAAAAGGGTCTTTATACCGGATTTATGCTCCATCAAAACATCCGGGAAGAAATCTGATATATCAATTCCGGGTTCTTCGTCCAGTAGTTTGATCAGGCCGTTGGTATTCTGCACATCAAGATCCATCCCGATTGTTCCCTGACCAGGCCTGAAATCAGTGAGAATGGTCTCTTTGCCCGATTGATTGTGAATTTCAATTGCCAGGTTTGTCGCCAGAGTAGAGTTACCGATCCCACCTTTGGCGGAGACTACACCGATCAGGGTGCCTTTTTCAGCGGCTGCGGTTCCGGAAGAAGAGGAACGCTGTGGAGAGCGTTTTAAGACGGAGTTTATCTGGGCGAATAATTCTCTGGGGCGGGCAGGCTTTGTGATGTAGGCGTCTGCTCCGGCTTCCAGGCCCTCAACTTTGTCGTCAACCTGGCTGCGGGCTGTGAACATGATAATGGGAGTGTTTTCAGTGGCTGGATTGGTCCGGATAGAACGGGCGATTTCATAACCACTGATATCAGGAATCATTACATCCAGAAGGATCAGGTCAGGATATTCCTTGTTAGCCATTTGAAGGCCTTTTTCCCCCGTTGTGGAAGCTAGGATTCGGAATCCTTTCCGCTCAAGCATGATACCAACAAGCTTTAAGGTATCAATATCATCATCAATGATCAGAATCGTTTGTGCCATGATGCACCTCAGGGTTAACGATTAGAACTTGTTAATAAAATATACCATAGATTATAATGTGGAAATGGTATTCAAATCCCTTGAGCAAGTCCTTCCAATTATCGAACCGCCTATTGTTGTCGGTATCTCCGGCGGGGTGGACAGTATGGTCCTTCTGCATGCCATGCAGGAGAAGGGTTTCGCCCCCATAGCTGCTCACTTCAATCATAAACTTCGAGACGAATCTGATCAGGAATCAGAGTTGATTCGAACATATTGTCTGGATACGAGCCTTCCATTCCGGTCTGCATCCGGTGATGTTCGCCAATTCGCAGGGGAGGGAAGTTACTCTATAGAAGAAGCTGCCCGAATCCTGCGCTACCAATTTTTATTTGAGGTTGCCGTTACCGAGATGGCTGGAGCTGTGGCAGTTGCCCATCATGCAGATGACCAGGTAGAAACCATACTGATGAACTTGCTCAGAGGGGCGGGGGCTAAGGGGCTATCCGGAATGCAAGTTGTAAGTATCCCCAATGCCTGGCATGAGACGATCCCGCTTGTGCGGCCGCTCCTGGATGTTTCAAAACAGGAACTGATTGACTATCAACTTGAGCATAACCTACCAGTGATAGAAGATCTTTCTAATCAGGAAGAGATTTATTTTCGAAACAAGATCCGCCATACGTTGGTACCGCAGCTTGAAAAACTCACCCCGGGATTCCATCAGCGACTACTGCAAACGGCCCAGATATTATCTGCAGAAGATCAGGCTTTGGAATATTTTTGTAATATTGCTTGGAAAACCTGCCGGCACAGCCAGGGCGCCAGTTATATTCAGCTTTCCCGGGAAGAACTGCTGGATTATCCAATTGCTGTCCAGAGACGGATAATTCGTAAAGCTTTAAAAAACCTACGCCCAGATAATCTTGAGCTCAGCTTCTTGCAAGTAGAAGCTGCCCTGGATTTTGTCCGGACACCGACTCGCAAATCAGCCAATTGGGTAGCTAAAGTAAATCTATCTCAATCGCCCAAATTGGTTGTGTTGTCAACCTGGGAAACCGATTTGGTTAAAAATCAGTTTCCCCAACTCTTGGATCATAATCATATCCAGATCTCAGACCAAGGAGAGATCTCTCTGGGAAATGGTTGGTACTTGATCATATCCCCGGTAGAATATTCACCAGGCCAGTTCGATAGAACTGAGATCCCGGGTGAGGATTTTCTGGTCTGGATGGACCGGTCTGCAATAATGGGAAATGCTGTTTTAAGATCTCGCCAGGAAGGCGATATGATCAAACCTCTAGGGATGGGGGGTAGTTCTATGAAAGTGTCGGATATGATGATCAATGAGAAGATCCCGGCTCCCTATCGTGAGGACTGGCCTTTGATCAGTGGCAAAGATATGATCCTCTGGGTGCCAGGGGGTAGGTTAAGTCAGGAGGCAAGTATAACGGGGGAAAGCGAATCTTTAGTGGAGCTTAAGTTCATCCGCCGCAAAAAATGAACTTGATTCATCTCAGCATCACGTTTCCTCAGAATCTTCTTCTGAGGAAACATCTTTGCTCAGGATTTGAAGCTTGCGGCTGATCTCGCGCCATTGCACTTCAGATATTCCCAATTTCTGTCTGATCTTATTCGGTTCCATTCCTGATTGCCAGTCCTGAACTGCGCTGGTCCAGCGGCACATGGAGAAAGAGACCCTTTTTTTGATGCCGGCGTCCTTGCCCAGATCTTCCAAGATATATTCCAGCATGCGGGCAGACCACGGGAAAAGGCGATCATCCAAATTGTGATGGAGCCGATATTCCTGATAAGCAGCGATCCAGTCCTGGCTGAGATTCAATTTCCTTTCTTTATAACGATTCTGGGGGCTGGCGTACCGGATAAAAATCAGTGGATCATCCGGAGCATCAAGCTGGATGTGATTGGGGCTCAATGAAAGGCATTCTCCCTTCTTGATCCCGGTTTCCAGGATGAGTGTAAATAGCAGATAGGAACGCAGATCCGGGTCTGGTTTTTGACGATAAGCGAGGGCAGTGTCCAGGATGTTTTCAACTTCTTCCGGGGATAATATCTCGGGCAGGGGACTGCGGACAGATTTTTGAACTACTTGTTCCGCGGGGTTGGCGGGAATCACTCCGCCTTCATGGAGCCATCGGAAAAAAGATTTCAGAGAGGTTATTCTGCGGGCAAGGGTTTTTGGACTGCAGGGCACATCACGCTCGTGTTCCATCCAGCGTAAGAAATTGTTCAGATCTGCCAGGCTGATCTCACCGACCTGGCGATCAGGTGGTAAATAGGAAGCCAGGAGCCGTAAATCACCCAGGAAGGCAGTGATCGTATGGGGTGAACTCCCTTTATCATTCAAGTAAATCTCCCAGGCCTGGAGGGCGGGAGCGAGTGTGATCCTGGGATTGATTTGAAACGCGCCTTCGTTGATCATCGCCGAAATCCTTTCGTATAGCCAGTATCCTAAGTTTACACGAGGGCCTGAACCCTGTCAATAGAGAGGGTTTCTTCAGTCCATACCAGAATTATTCCTGGTATTTAGGGATTTTGCAAGGTGACTGTTCCGGCTTTGGTTTCAATTATAAAGTTCAGCCTTGGACCCTGGCCTTCCAGGTAATATTCATTCCCTTCTTGCTGCCAATCCCCAGATAGGATCACCTTGGATAATGGACCTTCAATATTGACCCTGGCTGGCACTCCATCCGGAACACTGATCACCAACCGACTGAGCCCGGTTTCAATGAAAATCGAAGCGTCTCGCTGCAGCAAACCCGAAAAATCCAGGTTGTAATTCCCAGCGCCGCTTTGAAAGATCATGGTCTGGAAATTGGCATTGGCCAATTTGTTCATGGTGATGTTCGAGGCTCCTGTTTCATAACGGAATGCGTTCATGGGGGTGGTGTTTGGTGTAGAAAATTTCAGTTTTACATTCGCTGCTCCATCTGCAATGTGCAAATCGGTAATAGCCAAACCACCAAATTCAAAATCACCACTATACCCACCGGCTTTGATATTCAATTCAATGGGGTGGTTCTTAATTGCGATACTCCAATCGTTTTTGATGGTCTCATTGATTGTTGGTATAGCATTCAATTTCAGGTTGCCTTGTTTCAAAGAGACCCCGTTTTCGTCGATCGTTACTTCGGGTTTGAAATCAGACACATTATAGGTCGCTGTACCAGAGAGCAGGTCATCTCCTGGGTTGGGAAGCAAAGTCATTTTACCGGCACCAAATGACAGGTTGATGTCCAGAGGTGTGGGGGCATCTGGGATTGCTACCTGGATGTAATCGGTCACCGAGGGACCTGTTTTCTGTTCCGTGTTAAATGGAAGTTCAATGTTGATCCCACATCCAGAAAGAGGAATCGCCACAATGATGAACACTAGAATACTTCGTATAGACACTTTCATAACAAAACTCCTCAGCTTTTTCGCTGATATTGACTTTTATATTAGATTTAACAGTGCAGGATTCATTCCAAAGAGAAGATAGGTTCCTGATCCCCTAATACTGGTTCAGGTTTTGTAATATGGACCTGGATATAGGCCATCATACAGGCAGGGATCTCGCGGATATTCCAATAACCTTCTTCGCGATAAGGCCGCAGATCAGCAGAGACTCCAACGGATTCCAATCCGAGGGCTTTGCAGGTATATAGAGCCCTCGATAAATGAAAATTCTGGGTAACCAGGATAACATCGTCGAGTAAAAATATATCCCTGGCCCGGTAGCAGGTATCATAGGTTCTGCGTCCGGCATAATCAAGTACGATATCTTCTTCTGGCATGCCAAGTTCCAGGGCATAGGCTTTCATTGCCCCCGGTTCATTGTAGTTGATGAAACGGTTATCTCCGCTCATCAGAACTTTTTCAACCTTTCCGGCCTTGTAGAGGAGAACTGCCGTTTCCACGCGGTCCTTTAATACCGTTGTAGGGCCGCCAAAAGACGTTAGCCCTGCGCCAAACACAACAGCTGCCCTGGCTGGAGAAACATCTTCTACCGAGTAAATCTTTTTGCCTGCTTGCTGCACCATAATAACGCGCGGGGAACCAATTAGGATGATTATTATCAGCAGCAGTAGGTAAAGGATCATTTTTCTTCTTTTCTTAAACACGTGCGAATTGTACCATGAGAGGGTTTTTCAGCAAGAAATCTAATCAAATCTTAGTTTGGGTGGATATGGGAAATTATTTTGGAAAGAGAGCTATCTTAAACAATAATGGGAATTAGCTATTCTGTTCGTAATAGGCTTTGATCGCTTCCTGGTAGACCTGCTGAATGGGGATCTTATTTTCCCGGGCCAACTTCTGACAATCTTCGAACTCTGGAGAAGCCTTTTGATATGGAGTCCCTTCTCCAGCAACCTTTATTCTTACCTTGCCAAATGCAGTTGAGATCTCCTGGATAATCCTGGGCAGTGAATACCTGTCAACCACAGTTTGCCTGACACCCAGTGTGCTGGTTTCCTGAAAAAGGATTTCCCGCAAATTCTCAGCATTTTGGACTTGTGCAAGGACCTGGATTTGGGTACCTGGACGATTCTTTTTCATTTGAACTGGAACCAGACAAACATCCAGTGCTCCCGCGATAAATAACGAATCCATCACATAGGGATAGATCTCAGGATTTAAGTCATCCAAATTGCTTTCTAATAGGATCAATTCTTCTTTTAGCTGATTTCCTTTTTCCTCTGTTTCGCCGATCAGCACTCGAAGCAAGTTTGGGATTGGCAGATCACGGGTTCCAGCTCCGTATCCCACCATATCAATCTTCATCTCCGGGGGAGGGGAATAATCATCCACCAGCTCAGCCAGTAAGGCAGCGCCAGTTGGTGTGATCAGTTCAGCCTTGATCTCAGTTTGCCGTACCGGTAAACCTTTTAATAATCCCATGGTAGCTGGGGCCGGCAGGGGGATCTGTCCGTGAGCGCCTTTGATGAATCCGCTGCCAAGTGGAATTGGAGAGGCGTATATGTGAGACACACCCAGGTAGTCGAGAGCCAGCAAAGCCCCTGTGACATCAACTATTGTGTCCGTGCCGCCCAGTTCGTGGAGATGGATCTGATCCACCGGTTTATTGTGTATACCGGCTTCCACAGAAGCGATATTTCGGAAGATTTTAATGGCTCTTTTTTGGATCGATCCAGGAAGGGAACTTTTTTGGATCACTTTAAGGATATCTTTCAAATGCCGTTCAGGTGGTTGTTCACCTACCAGGATATCTACCTTGGTAGCCTTGAAACCATTTTTACTTATTGATCCAGCCTTTAATTCGAATTCATTTAATTTCAAACCAGCTAGCATCTCTGCCAATTTTTCGGCTGGCATACCAGCATCAATTAATGCTCCCAGGATCATATCACCACTTGCGCCGCCGATCAGATCAAAGTAAAGGACTTTCATTTACCAATTCTCCTCAGTATCGAATGAGCATATACTGCAGCACCAAATCCATTATCAATATTAACCACAGCGATCCCTGGGGCGCAGGAGTTTAACATAGCCAGCAAAGCAGAAATGCCCTGGAAATTTGCGCCATACCCGACGGAAGTCGGCACACCAATAACCGGGCAGGAGACCAGGCCGCCCACAACGCTCGTGAGAGCTCCTTCCATTCCGGCCACACTGATGATCACATCTGCTTCACTCAGCAGCGCGTGCTGGTCAAAAAGGCGATGTACTCCTGATACACCGATATCATAAGCCCGGATCACGCGGCTGCCCAGGAATTCCAGGGTTATCGCGGCTTCTTCAGCGACTGGCTGGTCAGCGGTGCCGCCTGAGACTACCATTCCATACGGAGCATCCTTTCCGGCTTGTGGAAGCTCTCCCCTGGAGAGTCGCAGCAACCTTGACATTGGATCGTAGTCGGCTTCTGGTAATCCCTTTTGAACTATATTAGCGGCATCGGGGGAAAGCCTGGTTCCCAGCACATGATCATGGTGTTCCCAGAGTTTTTTCATAATAATTATGATCTGCTCTGGAGTTTTATTTTGGCAAAAGACCACTTCGGGAAGACCCTGCCGGAGATCGCGATGAAGATCCAATCGTGCGAATCCCAGGTTCTCAAAAGGTAAAGACTCGAGGCGTTTTAATGCTTCCGCCACAGTCACTTCCCCTGTTTTGACATCGGAAAGTAGTTCTTCTAGTTTAATTTGATCCATCATTCTTTAATCCTTCATTTAAGCTGCCGGACCTGAAACCACGAATATCTAGAGTAATATAAGAATACCCTATCTCTTTCAGATTCTGGGTGATCTGTTCCCTGTTCAATAACACTTTCTCGAAATCTTCCGGCAGTACTTCTATGCGCGCTATATCACCGTGATGGCGGACTCGCAGCTGCCGGAAACCAAGCTGAATAAGGAACTCCTCAGCCTTTTCAATTTTTAGTAAGGCATCGGATGTGATAACCATGCCATAGGGGATCCGGGATGCCAGGCAGGCGGAAGAAGGTTTATCCCAATTGGGTAAATCCATTTCTTTCGCCAGTAATCGGATCTCGGTTTTTGATAATCCAACTTCCTGAAGAGGGCTGCGAACTCCTTGTTCCTTTACAGCCCTGTGCCCGGGTCGAAAGTCACTGAGATCATCAGCATTGCTGCCGTCCAGGATAGTATGAAAATCATGTTGAGCAGCATATTTACGCAGCATTCGATAGCGATGGTCTTTGCATACATAACAGCGTTGATCAGAATTGACGTAATAGTCTGGAAGATCGATCTCATCACTTGCCATTTCAAGCAACTCTATTCCAATCAAGGCGGCAATCTCTCGTGCTTCCTGAAGTTCACGAGCAGGCAGGGTAGGAGAGGTAACGATGACTGCCTTAACTTTCTCCCCCAGGATATCCCAGGCAAGTTTGGCCAGGAGTGAGCTGTCCACACCGCCGGAGTAGGCTACCAGGGCATTGTCTATTTTTGAAAGTTCATTTTGCAGGGATTCCAGCTTCTTTTTCATGTCACCTAGTCTACCATTAAGTAAACATCCCGGAACTTTCAAAGATCCGGGATGAGTGTTTTAGGAGGAAGGATACTGTTCCCTAAACCATGCGTTCCCTGACGACGGAGCTGACATAATCCATTGTGGCAACTACAACTGCGATTGCCACCATCTGGACACTGGCTGCCCGATAAGCCAGCAGGTTGATATTCTGCTGGAGCAGGAAACCGATCCCGCCGCCGCCTACAAAACCGATGATTGTGGACATGCGAACGTTGATATCCCAGCGGTACATGGTGAAGGAGATATAGGGTGAAACAATTTGGGGAACAATTGCATACACAATGGTCTGCAATCGATTTGCGCCGGTGGCCTGGACAGCTTCCAGCGGTCCGGGCAGGATGCTTTCTACCTGCTCAGAATAAAGTTTCGCAAGAGCTGCCACGGTATGGAGCGCCAAGGCTAAAGACCCAGCAAAAGGACCAATGCCAACCCAGATCACAAACACAATGGCCATTACCAGTGCTTCTACAGATCGGGTCCCATTGAGAATAGTGCGGGTGATGAAATAAATTATCATTCCTGTTGGCAAGGGTTGTTTGGGTTTGACTATCAACGCCAGTACAAGGCCGATGACAGCGCCTATGCCTGCAGGCCAGTAGAGTGTCTTGGAAAGATTATCGATCTGATAGAGCCAATTGATACCGGTGCCAATCAATGCAAATAAACTCGCACCAGCAACTGTGGTCCCAATGATATTTACCATTCTAACTACATCGGAAGGAGACTTATCGCTGATGTTTTGCCCGATTTTGCCAAGAGTACCACCAACAACCGCTCCTAATCCGAGTGCCACAAAAACTGGGATGATCAAAGTGGCGGCTTCTCCCATTTGATAGAGGAAATTGCCGATAAATCCAAACGGACCCAGTGGTTCGACCAGCGCCAGGCCGATCGATCTGGATAAAGTCTCAACGAATAGCATTACAGCTATTCCCGCAAGTCCAGCTGCAACATTAGCCAGTATCTTGATGATATCCATGATATCGAATCCTGGCTTTTTATCGTCAGCTTTTAGAACCCACTGAAGGATCACTATGATCAAAACGATACATATCATCAGACCTATGGCAGCTTTACCTGGACTTTCCAGGTAAGGAGTGAGAAGTTGCCGGGCAAATCCTTCGGTTTTTAATCCCAGGTAGATACCAATAGGCCAGCCAACGATCGAAAAAGCAATGCTGGTTAACGGGCTATTATTCTCTGCCATCAAGTTGCGGGCAGCTATGAAGCTGACAGGAATTGCCAAGGCAGTACCGATAGTCGTAGCGAGCAAAGCCATGAAGACAGTCTCAAGGATTTTGTCCCAGGTGACCTTGGCGGTGTCAGTTAACATAGGGTTGCCCACTTTATTTCGAATGGTGGCAATAATTTGCTGGGCTTCAGCGATGGGCTGCCTGGTTGGAAGCTCGACATCCAGCTGGAATTCCCCATTTGAATCTGAAGAGAAATTCCCCAGGGGCTTTTTTACACCACTGGTAGTATAAAAATCCACCGGGCCTTTCGTATCGGGAGGGAAGTTTTTCCCTGTGATATGAACGATCTCCTGTGGGGAAGCGCAGTAGGCGCTTGCCAGCATATAGGGCTGGCTTTGATCTAGATCAGGTGCAGAGATTTCCTCCCCTTCAGGGCAGGGTAGATAAAATGGGATTTCTACAACGGTTATATCATAATCATATTCAATAATATCTGGCCTAGCGAGAGCGCGAATAACCCTTTTCAATGAGGTCAGGCGGTCCACAGATCGGGTAGTTTCAAAGTTAACATCGGTAACCTTTACGCCATAGGCGAATACAACAATCACAAGGACTACTCCTAGAGCGATGCCAAGCGACCGTAATAGAGATGGTTTTTTATTATTCATATAATTAACCTACCCGTTCAGCTTCTTTGCCGTAGATTTCTTTAAACTTCTCATCGTCGATGTCATGTGGAGGTCCATCAAACATCAACTTTCCATCGTTGAGGGCGATAGCCCGATCTGCATAGCGGTGTACCAGATCCAGGAAGTGAAGACTGCATAAAACCATCGCACCGTCTTCCTGGTTGATAGTTTCCAGATACTGCATGATGCTGTGGGCCAGGACAGGATCAAGGCTGGCGACTGGTTCGTCGGCCAGAATGATGTCAGGTTCCTGCACCATTGCTCTGGCTATACCAACGCGCTGCTGCTGTCCACCGCTGAGTTCGTCTGCTCTTTTATAGGCCTGGTCAGCTATGCTAACCCGGTCCAATTGCTTCATGGCCATATCACGATCACTTTTTGGAAAATGATTCAGCAAACTCATTGCTGGATTAATGTATCCCAGTCTGCCTGCCAGTACGTTGGTGATCACCTTGGATCTTGAGACAAGATTAAAGTGCTGGAAGATCATGCCGATCTTGCGGCGGATGCGTAGCATTTCGTCCTGGCTGGCGGCAGTGATATCTTCTCCATTCCAGATGATCTGCCCTTCTGTGGGTTCGATCAATCGGTTGATGCAGCGCAGCAAGGTTGATTTGCCGGATCCACTGAGACCGATCACAGCCAGGAATTCTCCCGGTTTGACTGAGAAACTTACATCAGTTAAAGCCTGGGTGCCCCCTTCATATACTTTCGTTAGATTTTTTATTTCTAGCATAGGTTCCCATTAAGTTAGCCCCGGATAGAACTATCCGGGGCTAATTTCATTCTGAGTGGTACTGATTACTCGCCGATGTTCTCAAGGGTGATTCCCTGAGATTCCATCATGATGCGGATGCCGTCGAAGTTCTCATCAAAGATGGGGCCAACGCCGGTCCAATCATAGAAGGACTCGTTGCAGAGG
>Ga0136651_10000241_pt1 | contig 28940 bp, 24 predicted proteins | sample Mar14236cmmetaG_FD_94867 | JGI IMG/M metagenome (GOLD analysis project Ga0136651, IMG submission 94867) | Marine hydrothermal vent microbial communities from Guaymas Basin, Gulf of California to study Microbial Dark Matter (Phase II) - Marker... ... | reverse complement strand
GACCAGGTATGGCGTGTAGCTGCCATGTTCCCTTATGAAATGGTACAACCGTTCATTGGCATGGAGATATCCTCTGTTGAAGTTTACATTAACAATTTATCGCTTTCTCACACCCTTCAAATATATGGTATGGGATCAATTCTCACTCCGGGTCCCGGCAGCCTTATTTACGACCAGGACTTTACACCTAACGCCGAAAGCTGGAACACAATTGTTTTAGATGCTCCCGTACCAATCAGCGGCGAAGATATCTGGGTTGGTTATATGATCGATAAACCAGCGGACGCATATACTGCCGGTTGTGATTTCGGACCGGCCAACCCGAATGGCGACTGGATCTCACATGGCGAAGTACTTGGCTGGGGACACCTCGCCGATAATCCAGAGCTGAACTTTAACTGGAACATTGCCGCTACGTTAACAGGTGAACCTGCCATTCAATGGATTACCGTATCACCAGACGGAGGTACTTTGGCACAAGACGAAACCGTAACATTAGAGATAAACCTCGATGCAACCAGTTTAGCCCCTGATCAGAGTTACCTGGGTAAAGTTAAAATCAGAAGTAATGACCCTGAAAATGAGATTGTAACCCTTGCCATTAACATGGTTGTTATCGTAGGCATTGACGAACAGGAAACTGGTAAATATTTAATGGTATATCCGAACCCTGCCAACGACATGTTAAGAATCAGTAATCTGAACGGAGAGATAACACATATCAGGCTGACAAATACAGTGGGACAGGTTGTGATAGACCAGGCTGTTAACGCTCCTAATGTTAAAGTTGATGTAAGTCAGCTGCCAAAAGGAGTTTATATGGCTACCGTTGAAACACCTGACGGAACTGCTACACAAAAAGTTATTGTTGAATAATAACTTTTCATAATATTTTAAAAAGTCGCTCTCATAGGGCGACTTTTTTTTATTTTAGCCCCCATGCAGGATCAGAACAACTCGTTCGAGCTTTTCCGGAAATTAAACCCGGGTATATTTTATCAGCACAATTCCAGACCCGTAATCATTGCTGATAATCTGAGAACACCGGAAAACATGGGATCGGTATTGCGACTTGCTGCTAACATTGGCGCTAGTAAAACGCTCTTTATATCTGAGGTTGCACATCAGTTCAAATCCTATAAAATCAAAAAAACTGCCTCGGGTGCTATTGAAAAGACGATATGGAAAATTATTACCTATGAGGAGTTGGAAAATGAACTGCCTGATGAGTACCGGTTAATTGCACTTGAAACAACTACTGGAGCACAAAACATCTATTCTTTTGAATTTCCTGATAAGGTGGCTTTGTGTATTGGCAATGAAAAAAACGGTATTCGCCGGGATTTACTGAAACATGCAAAACAACACATATACATCCCTTTGCCAGGACCCGTCACATCGCTCAACACAACACATGCATTATCCATAGCACTTTTTGAATGGTACAGGCAAATGACCGTTAAAATATCATAAATCGTTCGGACATTAAGCCGAAACTTCCTAACATTTGCAACTATCTTCTTACCTTTACACCTTCAAATTTTAAACTTATAAAAAATGGATAAAATAAAACAGTACATCGAAGAAAATAAAGAAAGGTTCCTCAATGAACTTTTCGAGCTGATCCGCATTCCTTCCATCAGTTCGCTTACCGAACATAAAGGAGATATGGTACGGACTGCAGAAAAATATAAAGAAAACCTGCTGGCCGCAGGTTGCGACAAAGCCGAAGTAATGCCTACCAGTGGCAATCCGGTTGTCTATGCCGAAAAGATCATTGATCCGGAAAAACTCACTGTTCTGGTCTATGCCCATTACGATGTTATGCCGGTCGATCCGGTTAATCTGTGGGATTCGGAACCCTTCGAACCTGTGATCAGGGATGGAAAAATATATGCCCGTGGTGCCGACGACGACAAAGGACAGGGATTTATGCACGTAAAAGCGTTTGAAGCACTCGTTGCCAACGATGCGTTGCCGGTCAATGTGAAGTTTATGATTGAAGGCGAAGAAGAGATAGGCTCCGTAAGTCTCGGTGCTTTTTGTGATGAACACAAAGAAATGCTGAAAGCCGACATTATTCTTGTTTCCGATACAGGTATGATTGCCGAAGACATCCCGGCCATCACTACCGGTTTGCGCGGCCTTGCCTATTGGCAGGTAGAAGTTACGGGTCCTAACCGCGACCTTCACTCAGGCTTATTTGGCGGTGCTGTTGCCAACCCGATCAACGTACTCGCCAAAATGATCGCCGGTATGACCGATGAAAACAACAGGGTTACCATGCCCGGTTTTTATGACGATGTTCTGGAAGCTTCACCAAAAGAAAGAGAGCTGCTCAATATGGCCCCTTATGATGAGGAAGAATACAAAAAAGCAATTGATGTAGAAGAATTAGACGGAGAAAAGGGTTACACAACCATCGAGCGTACAGGTATCCGCCCATCGTTTGACGTTTGCGGTATCTGGGGTGGTTATACGGGCGAAGGCGCCAAGACCGTTCTTCCCTCAAAAGCCTATGCGAAAATCTCTACCCGCCTGGTACCCGATCAGGATCATGAGAAGATTGCCGGAATGTTTGAAGATTACTTTACAGGCATTGCACCGAAATCAGTAAAGGTAAAGGTTGAGTCGCTGCATGGTGGTCAGGCTTACGTTTGCCCTATTGACTTACCCGCGTACAAAGCTGCAGAAAAAGCATTGGAACAGATTTTCAACAGAATACCCATCCCTGTGCGCAGCGGAGGAAGTATTCCGATCATTTCTACCTTTGAAGAAAAACTGGGTATAAAATCATTACTTATGGGCTTCGGACTTGAATCGGATGCTATCCATTCGCCGAATGAAAATTATCCGTTGAATAATTTTTATACAGGAATAGAAGCCATCACCCTGTTCTATCACTATTTCGCACAGGAAATGAGGTAATTAGTTACTGGTTAGTAGTTATATGGCTGACTGCTGATTGCCGTTTGCTGACTGCCGACTAATCATTAATCCTTGGGCGTTTTTTTCGTGAACCTCTTTTTCCGTCTCCTGTGTATTGGGTTTTTTCCGGTTTACCCAGTGTGGGACGTCTTGAGTAGGAACTATCTTTGTTATCAGTACTGCTCCGGTCTCCCTTGTCTTTCCATTTTGGTTTGTCATACTCCCTGTCGGGTTTTTCCCGGTCATCGTTCCTGCTAAATTTCCCGGCAGTGTTTTTTACTTTTCGTTTTCTGTAGTCCTCCTTATCTTCCCGTTGCGAATCCCTGTTCCCGTATTCTCTTTTTTCTTCCCATTGCGGGTTATTCTTTGCTTTTTTACTTCCCTCGTAAAGTTCAAATTTAATAAACCGGCTTTCCAGCGGCCCGTTATATAAAACAATCTTAGCTGAAGGACGGAGCCCGATAAATTTAGCCACATCCATATTTGACGTAATGATCCAGGCTTCAAATCCTGAGAAATTCTGTTTCAGTACATCGCCAATACCACTGTATAAGTCCCTGATCTCACCTCTTTCTTCCATACGTTTTCCGTAAGGCGGGTTAAACACAAGAATCCCTCCTTTATTTTCCGGTTGTATGTTGTCAAAATATGATACACGTACATCGATATCTTTGTGCAGCCCGGCATTTCGAAGATTCCGTTTAGCTATTCCCACCGCTTTTTCCGAACGATCGGAAGCAAAAATATGACAATCCAGTTCGCCCATCTCAAGATCAGCTTCCTCCTTTATTTTTTTAAAAAGCGCTTCATCATAGTCAGCCCAATTCATAAAAGAAAAATGTTTGCGGTAATATGCAGCCGGAATGTTCATTGCCAGCATAGCGGCTTCTATTGGAATGGTTGCCGAGCCACACATCGGGTCATAAAAATCTTTATCTCCTCTCCAGTCTGTCAGTTTTATCATACCGGCAGCCAGCACTTCGTTGATGGGGGCCTTATCGGCATCAATACGGTATCCTCTTTTGTGTAACGATTCGCCCGAGCTATCCAGTGAGATGGTACACACATCCTGGCTGATGTGCACATCAATATATACATCTGCATCCTCTTTGGCCACCCATGGACGTTTTCCTGTAGCCTCCCTGAATTGGTCAACTATTGCATCTTTTGTTCTTAAAGCTACATATTGCTCATGATCCAATTGTGAGTAAAATACGTGCGCATTGATGTTAAATGTCTGATCGAGACGAAACACTTCCTGCCAGTTTATTTTCTTTACTTTCTCATAAAGTTGTACATCATCCGAAACTTCAAAAACCCCAATAGGTCTTAACACACGCAATGCAGTCCGGCATAGATAATTTGCCTTATACATATCTTCTTTTTCGCCGCGGAACTGGACGCCTCTCTTAATTACCTGTATATCTGACACTCCGATATTTTTCAATTCTGCCGCCAGCACATCTTCCAGTCCGGCAAAAGTTTTTGCAGTAAAATCCATTCCCATAGTGTATTCTTGTAATGAAGCCATAAAAGCCGTAAAATTAACTATTTTAGCAAGGCTATAATCAGGAACAAGATTTATTTTAACAGGATGAATACAATAAAAGAAGCCCAGGAAAGAGTTGATCAATGGATCACAAGCACAGGTGTGCGGTATTTTAACGAATTAACCAATATGGCTATACTTACAGAAGAAGTAGGTGAGGTAGCCAGAATCATGGCACGTACATACGGTGAGCAGTCATTTAAAGGAAACGAAAAAGATGCTGAACTGGCCGATGAACTGGCCGATGTATTTTTTGTGTTGATCTGTCTGGCTAACCAAACGGGTATCGATCTGACAGATGCTTTGGAAAAAAACCTTTTGAAAAAAGAAAAAAGGGATTACAAAAGACACCGGGAGAATACTAAACTAAGGTAAATCGAGTTTTTCAGGAGCGGATTCCCCTGATTTAAATTAATTAATACTGATGCTGAAGCCCATACTCTTTCATATATTTTTATTATTTCTCACGCTCAGCAATTATGCCCAAATAGTTGTAGAAGGAGTTGTTAAAGATAAAAACAACAAAGACCCTCTTGCCTTTGTAAACATCATCAGCGAATCCGGAAAAAGCGGAGTTGTTACGGATATTGACGGAAAGTTCTCCATTAAACTATTCACGGAGGAATGTTGCCTTCATCTGTCTTACGTAGGATATGAGTCGTACACATACCCTATTGATTACAACAAAAAAATACAGAAAATATACCTCACGCAAAAGCCTTATCAATTGGAGGAAGTGGAAATATTTCCCGGTATTAATCCTGCGCACCGTATTATTAAGAATGTAGTGACGCATCGAAATGAAAACAACCCTGAAAAGCTGAAAGCCTTTACATACACTTCTTATGATAAAATGGTTGTAACTATTGATGCTGATTCGCTGCTTCTTGCCGACACAGCTTTACTCGACTCCAACATGCGTCAGTTTAGAAAGTTCTTTGAGAAAAGTGACCTCTTCCTCATGGAGACCGTCACGGAGCGGAAGTATATGTCACCAGATCTGAACCAGGAAAATGTACTGGCTACAAGAGTCTCGGGATTTAAAGATCCGCTTATCGCTTTTATGATCTCGCAAATACAATCCACCTCGTTTTATGATGAATTAATTCAGATTGCGGGGAAGAAATATGTAAATCCCATCAGCAGGGGAAGTACGAACAAATATTTCTTTTTGATTGAAGATACCATATACACTGAAAGAGGAGATAGTGTCTTTATTATTTCTTTCCGGCCTAACAAGAATACAAACTTTGAAGGGCTGAATGGGTTTCTCTACATCAACTCGTACAAATGGGCAGTACAGAATGTGAAAGCACAACCCCCTGATGATTCTACAGGTATTGTAATAAAGATCCAACAAGCCTACGACTTAATTGATGATCAATGGTTTCCTGTTCAGTTGAACACAGATATTATTTTTACCAATTTCAAAGCTTCTGCCGGACAGGGCGATTCATATACATTAATCGGTAACGGAAGAAGTTACATCCGGGACATCAACCTGAATGCCGACCTGAAAAAAAGAGACTTCGGCTACCATGAAGTGGAGATTGAAGAAGATGCTGCTAAAAAAAAGGAAGAATTCTGGCAGACCTATAGGACAGACAGCCTTACCGAGCGGGAACTGGAAACGTACCGGCTTATAGATTCCATTGGCAAAGAAGTTAATTTTGACAAAATGGCGACTTTAGCGCAAACGGTTTTAAATGGAAAAATACCTGTTGGGTTTATAGATATCGATCTGAACCAGATTGCTCATTATAATGGCCAGGAAGGGTTTTACCTGGGTCTTGGTATACACACAAACGACAAAATCTCGAAAACAGTAAAATTCGGTGGATTCTGGGGCTACGGGTTTAAAGATAAAAGAGCTAAATACGGAGGAGATATCAGTATGACGGTGCATAAGCGCTCTGAATCCGTTATTCGTGTTGATGGTTATTATAAAGCCATTACGAGTGGAAGTGTTACATTTTTCGATGACAAACTTCGGGCATGGAGTCCGGATAGCTTTTATGAGTTCTTTTCAAACCGGATGAATTACACAATCGGCGGAGAACTGGCTTACTCTTTCAGGTTAAAGCCTGTACGCGATTTTAAATGGAACATCGGGCTTGAAATGCAGGAAAAGCAGGCCTATTCAGATTATTATTTTACCAGCCCCGAAATAGACAATGGAACACCACAGACCACATTCCGTTTCACAAACATCCAAATAGGGTTTCGGTTCGCCTTCCGCGAAAAAGTTGTTGAAACTACCAAGGGGCAGATCTCCTTCGGTTCCAAACACCCGGTTGTATGGTTTAACTACACACAGGGTATTTCCGGGCTATTTAAAGGAGCATACGCGTACAACCGTTTCGATCTGCGTGTAAATGGGACAAAACGCTTTAAATATATAGGCGACTTCAAGTTTACCTTAATGGCTGGCATTGTTGTTGGTAAATTACCTGCTTCCAATTTATATTTTGAACCGGGAACCTATCATACATTTACCATTTTTGCACCGAACAGTTTTGGCACCATGCGTGTAAATGAATTTTTATCGGATCGTTATATATCCCTATTCCTGACGCACAACTTCGGAAATTTCGGACTTGAATACAAATGGTTTCATCCCGAATTCTTAGTTATAACTAATCTTTCTATCGGCGATTTAAAAAACAAGGAGCCGCACCACAACATAACATATAGAACGCTAAATCTCGGGTATTACGAGTCAGGTTTTATTATACGGAAGTTACTCGATATTAATTTCATCGACATCGGAGCCGGTGTTCTGTACAGGTACGGCCCTTACGGATTTGATGAAGTGTCCGCTAATTTTGCTTACAAGTTCAGCATTTTTTATGGTTTTTAGAACAGCATTTTTTTGTAGCTTTACATACGAACTTCTAATTGCACAATCTGCATATGAAAGAAAACCTCATTCAATACCTGAAACCTATAGCAGCTATTGCCATAATTGCATTTATGGTATGGTACTTCTCCGACCTGGTCACCTATATTTTGATTGCCACTTTCCTTTCTTTACTGGGCATGCCGATTGTAAGAAAACTTGATCAGGTACACTTAGGAAAGTATAAGTTTCCCAGGGGATTAAGTGCATTTATTACTCTGATGTTCATGGTATTTGTTTTCGTTTTGTTTATACTGACAATTGTTCCGTTAATTATAAGGCAAGCTAATGTTATAGCTACTATTGACATAGATGCTTTATTGTTTTATTACCAGGATCCGATGAACAGGTTCAATGAATTCCTTGTGCAATACGATGTTATCGGGAGTGGCGAAACACTTGCTCAATACCTTGAGTCGCAGCTGGCAGACCTGCTCAGCATTACCAAGTTCACCAACTTCTTTGCCAATCTTGTTTCGGCTACCGGTTCCGTATTTATGGCTACGTTCATTATTTTGTTTTTAACTTTTTATTTTTTACATGACGACAGTCTGGGTAGAAAATTCATTTTAATACTCACACCGGATGACCAGACAGACAACATGAGCCGTGTGATGACGGAGTCAAAAATTCTGCTCACAAGATATTTTCAGGGTATCATGCTGGAGATCATCATTATGATGACTCTGGAATCTACAGGCTTGCTCATCTTTGGAGTTCCGAATGCCGTCCTCATCGGATTCTTCGGTGGCTTGATGAATGTTATTCCCTACCTCGGTCCGATTCTTGGAGCAATACTGGGAGTTATCCTTGCCACATTGTCAGAGTTAAGTCTGGGCAATTATGACAGCTTGCCCTACACGGTGATTGCGGTTGTAGGTGTGTTTGCCGTTGCCAATCTCATTGACAATATGGTACTGCAACCTCAGATATATTCGAGAAGCACCAAAGCGCATCCTTTAGAAGTGTTTCTTGTTATCATAATTGGAGGTAAAGTCGCAGGTATAGCTGGTATGATTCTTGCAATACCTACATATACCGTAATTAAAATAATTGCACGTGAATTTGCCAATCATATGAAATTGGTGAAATTTTTAACGAGTAAAATGTAACTATTTTAAGAAGAACAACTATAATTTATTAACAGGTTAACAAAAATTTATCATTATGAGTGACAACGGTTCAAATTCAGGTTTTGCTTTTATAGCAGGTTTATTTGTTGGTGCTGCAATCGGTGCCATTGGAGGTTTATTGTTTGCTCCTGAAACTGGCGAGGAAACACGTAAGAAACTTGCCGAAAAATCTAAAGAAATGGCAGACGACCTTTACGACAAATTTGACGAGCTGAAAGAGTCTGTTTCTGACGTGCTTGAAGATGTAAAACAAGGTACATCCGAAGTACTGGAAGATGTAAAAAAGGGAACAGTAGAAGTTATTGAAGATGTAAAGAAAAACGCAGCCAAGAAATAATTAACACGAAGTTCTGTAAATGGAAAAGGAAAATATCAACGCTCCTCTGCTCAGCGCATTAGAGGAGATCAAATCGTACTTTGCCCAGCAAATAACTTACAATAAGCTGTTGCTGTCGAAGCGGATGTATGAGATGTCGGCAGGAATATTCCTTTTCGTAATATTGTCAGGGATAGGAGCGCTTGCCCTTCTATCCCTTTCACTTGCTTTTGTTTACTGGTACGCGTTTTACTTTGGCCGAAATACGTATGAAGGTTTCTTAATTTTAGCGGCCTTTTATGCTGTAACAGGAACCCTGGTGATCATTTTCAGACAACAATGGATTTACAATCCGTTAAGAAAAATGATGGGGGACATTCTTTTTTCTGAAGAAGAATCAGATGATGCTAAAGGAATTAAACCAGATATATTCAGGAGCAAAGAGGATCTTCATGCTGCTATCGAAAAAGCCCATGATAATCTGCAGCAGCAGGAAAATGATTTAAAAGTTGTATTTGATCAACTCAGCAAACAATATACGCTGAAAAACATTACCCAGTATTTAGCTAAAAGTGCTTACTCATCCTTCGTATCTACTGCAAATATCGCCAAGGCCAGTTTCTTTTTAATCAGCATGCTGAAAGGTAAGAAGAAGAAACATAAAAAACTCAGAAAATAGCAGAAGCCGGCAGTCGACAGGACACCTCACACCGTCATTATATCTTTTTCTTTCAATTCGAGGAGTTCATCTATTTTTTCAATATACTTATCAGTTAGTTTTTGTATCTCATCCATCAGGTGCTTTGTATCATCCTCTGGCATGCCATCCTTTTCCAGCTTTTTGGCTTCTTCATTGGCACTGCGACGTGTATTGCGAACACCTACTTTTGATTCTTCAGTTACCGATTTTGCTTTCTTTACTAACTCTATCCTTCTTTCTTCGGTAAGCGGCGGAACATTGATACGAATTATTTCTCCTTCGTTTTGCGGATTAAAGCCCAGGTTAGCATTCTGGATCGCCTTTTCAATTTCATGAATAATGCTTTTATCAAAAGGCTGTACAATAATCTGCCGCGGATCGGGTGTGTTTATATTAGCCGTCTGCTCAATGGGAGTTGACACACCATAATAATCAACCCGAACTCCGTTTAACATACTCGGGCTTGCTTTTCCTGCCCTGATCTTCTGAAATTCTCTTTCCAGATGATGCAAGGCTTGTTGCATGTTCTCTTCTGCTTCTTCAAGGCATAAAATGGCATCGTCAGTCATAGTTTTATTTTTTTATCTCACAAATGTATAATTTCTGTAAAAATATGCATTTAATTATGAATCAAAGTTCCTTCATTTTCTCCCGAAATCACCCTAAACAGACTCCCCTGTTTATTCATATTAAATACTACAACCGGTAAATTATTTTCCCGGCACAAAGTAAAAGCAGTCATATCCATCACCTTCAATTGTTTATCATATGCTTCGTTAAAGGTAAGATCATTGTATTTTTTCGCTTCAGGATCTTTCTCCGGATCGGCTGTAAAAACACCATCCACGCGTGTACCTTTCAGCAAAGCATCTGCTTTAATTTCGATTCCGCGCAAGGCAGATGCTGAATCAGTAGTAAATACCGGGTTTCCTGTACCTCCCGATATAAGTACAACATGGCCGCTGTTCAAATATCCGATAGCTTTTTGCGCACTCATCTTTTCAGTAACAGGTTCAATACCGAGGCCTGAAAGAAGTTTTGCAGGCACCCCCTGCTTCTCAAGTTCAGCCTGCAGTGCCAGAGAGTTGATGACCGTCGCCAGCATGCCCATATAATCTCCCTGTATACGATCATATCCATCTGCCACCCCCTGAAGGCCTCTGAATATATTACCGCCTCCAACAACAATGGCTATCTGCACTTTTCGTTCGGCAACTTGCTTGATTTCTTTACAATATAAAGAAAGCCGTACAGGGTCGATCCCGTGATTCTGTTCACCCATCAGAGCTTCACCACTTAATTTTAAAAGAATCCTGTTGTATTTCATCTTATGCGTATTAATTTTTATTTATTAAAACCAAAAACCGATAGCGAAGTAAAATGAAGCGCCATGGTAAATATTCGACCCCATCACACTAATTTCCACCGGGCCGATAAAACTGTCGTAGCTGGCTTTTAATCCATATCCCACGAGAAACCTCTCTTTGGTAAACAAATCAGCAAGAAACCAGGATGTTGCACCAAAATCACCCATCAGTGTCAGATAAAGTTTCTGATAAAAATTATATTGCAGGTCCAGACTGACGCTGTATTGATATAAGCCATAACGTTGAAGAAAATCTACTCCGGTAAACGGTTGTATTGTTCTCAGATAATTGCTCTGGCTCTGTCCGCCAAGATAGAACCAGTGCTGTGCAGGGGGGCGTTTATAATAACCTACAGGAATATCAGAAGACACCGGAAAGCCTTTCTGGTAAGTACCTCCGGCAAAAATACCAGGCCTTAACACAACTTTCTTACCAATAAGCGGAAAACTTTGTTCAGCCTTAAACCAGAATATAAGAGAATTATCAAATAAGTCTTTTACCCAGGAAGAAGATATTGGCATAACGTACTCCACTCTGAGTTCTGATTTTATACCTCGTGTGGCAAGATATGACCTGTCCCTCGTATCAGTATTAAAAGCAAAATATAAGTTACCATAGGAATTAAAGTTGCTGATAGAGTCAAGATTAATATCTTCAATCTTAGATTTAAACCTGAAATATTCGAAATTGGCGCCTATTCGAAAAGTATATCTGTTCTTTAATATTGACTGAGCGAACAACAGCATTTTATAATTAGTAAAGGTGATCCTGCCCTGCACCTGATTTGTAAATTCGCCACGTTTATCATAATCATTAAAACCAAAGGAGTAAGCCTCAAGTTTAACCCCGTAACCAGGTTTTCCACCGTTGTCCTTTACATACATGGCTCTGAACCTTGGGTTTGGCCCGACAACAAGGTCGGTAAATACTTTGGATCCTTTTCCAAGAATATTCCTAAATGTTCCCCCTACAATAATACTTACCGAATAATCGTCATCGTAGTGCGCAGCAATTGACAGGAATCCGACACTCTCATCATCAACCTTTAGTACAAGATTTGTTTTCTCATTTTCATAACGCAATTCGTAAAATAAGTGGTTAAAAAATCCACTTCCATACGCCATCCTGATTACTTCTTCCAACTCATCCAGCATCACCCAGGAATTCTTAAACTTCCCGAAAGAATTCTCAAAATACTTATCCTCTGTTCTTTCGTTACCTTCAACAACAAGATCATCAATATAAACTGAGTCGAGCGGGATTGTTGTATACTCTTTTACAGGTTTGAATTCAATTGCGTTAAGTGAATCTGCCAGTTTTTCGATCTCTTCCCTGTGGCTTTCGGCAACAGCTTCCCCAAAGGCAATTATAGAATCATATTTGGCAAACTCCATGGTCGAATACGGCGACTCGTAATGTATGTACATATCAGTTTCGGCATATCCTTCCACGTTAGCTTCTTTTCGGCTGAACCCAATGATATGATCAAGAACAGAAGTCAATGTATTGAGGTCTTCAATTGTCTTTTTCTTTGCTGATTGCACGTCAGCTCCGATAATGTATTCGGCACCCATTTTCTTAACATCAACAACCGGATAATTATTGACCACTCCTCCGTCAACAAGGTACCTTCCGTCATAATACGTAGGTGAAAAATAAGCCGGTATCGACATACTTGCCCTGATGGCAGTGGCTAAATACCCACTGTCAAGAATAACTTCATTACCATCAATCAAATCAGTACCTATACACAAAAAAGGTGTCTGAAAATCCCTGAAATCAGTTACCTTGTAACCCGGAGAGTAAAAACGGTTAAGCAATAAATTAATTTCCTGACCTTCATACAGAGATGCCTTAAGTCCCACTTTCTTTTTTCTAATGGGAAAATCCATGATGTAACTGTCGCCAAACTCTTTTTCATCATAGGCTATATATTTCCTGTCGATCTTATCGATCAGTAAATTATCCCAGTTCTGGGCACTGATAATTTTCACCATTGTGTCCGGGTGATATCCTAAGGCATACAAACCGGCAACAATACTTCCAATACTGCTGCCACCAATATAATCAACCTCCAGTCCTGCTTCATGCATTAGCCGCAATAATCCAATGTATGCAAAGCCCTTGGCTCCGCCTCCACTCATTACCAAACCTACTTTAGGTCGCTTACGAATGTTGTTCTGCAAGGTATCCTGAGCAGTAAGGCGCAGATCGGCAAACAGTAAGAGAAAAACAAAAAAAATAATTAAATGCGGATAATTGCGCATATGTACATTGTTGGTTAAGATTTGGTGTTACAAATATAAACCTTAAACGCAATTAGTACAGCACAATTTTTCTATAATTTAATGAGATAATGCTGAAAACTTAACCTGAGAAGGCAAAATTCCATTACAAGCCTTTTCCGTGGCAATGTTTGTATTTTTTTCCGCTACCGCAGGGGCACGGGTCGTTTCTTCCAACTTTCTTTTCCACCTTAACAGGCTGAACACGCGCCTGTTCCTGTGTATTACTGTATGACTGAGAAAGCAGGTCTCCCCGTTCCTCTTTCATTTTAGATCGGTCTAAACCACGTGGTCTTTTAGCTTCACGAACAGCATCGGAATTTGGGACAAATATATCTCCTTTAACCAGGAAGGAAACAACGTCTTTATTAATTCGCTGAATCATCTTTTTAAACAATTCAAACGATTCAAATTTATAGATCAGCAAAGGGTCTTTCTGTTCGTACGAAGCATTCTGAACTGATTGCTTCAGGTCATCCATCTCGCGGAGATGTTCTTTCCATGCATCGTCAATATGAGCCAGAGTGACACTCTTTTCAAAAGCAACACAAACCTCTTTCCCTTTTGTATCTACCGATTTTTTCAGGCTGGCTACAATCTGCATCTTTTTGATACCATCAGAAAACGGTATGGCGATATTTTCATACTGCGATTGGTTTTCATGAACCTCTGTGATCACCGGCAAGGTGTCGGCAGCCAGTTTCTCCAGTTTTACCATATAGGCTTCGTACACAAGTTCGAACAAACTTTCCGTCAGCTTATCGGTATTTTCCGAGATAAATTCCTTCTCTTCAAACGGCGATTCTATGGCCAGTGTACGGTAGAGTTCCATTTTAAACCCTTCAAAGTCGCCCGCCATTTGATAGTCGGATACAATATGTTCGCACAGGTCATATATCATATTGGAAACATCAACCGTAAGCCGTTCTCCAAACAGGGCATGCCTTCTTCTTTTGTAGATCACCTCCCTTTGCGAGTTCATCACATCATCATATTCCAGCAATCTTTTTCTGATGCCGAAGTTATTCTCCTCCACCTTTTTCTGAGCCCGTTCAATCGATTTGGTGATCATGGAATGCTGGATCACCTCACCTTCCTGAAGACCAAGCCTGTCCATAATTCCTGCAATTCGTCCCGAACCGAACATCCGCATCAGGTCGTCTTCCAGCGACACGAAAAATTGCGAACTCCCCGGGTCTCCCTGCCTACCGGCACGGCCCCGTAACTGCCTGTCCACCCTTCGCGACTCGTGTCGTTCCGTACCAATAATGGCCAATCCTCCTGCTTTCTTCACCCCTTCACCCAGTTTAATATCTGTACCACGACCAGCCATATTTGTTGCAATTGTTACCACGCCGGGTTGTCCGGCCTCTTTCACAACCTGAGCCTCTCTCTGGTGCAATTTGGCATTTAGCACATTATGATCTATGTGTCTTCTGTGGAGCATCCTGCTTAATAATTCCGAAGTTTCCACCGATGTGGTTCCAACCAGCACCGGTCTTCCCTGCTGAACAAGCTTGTCAATCTCTTCGATAACAGCGTTGTATTTCTCTCTTTTCGTCTTATAAACCAGATCTTCCCTGTCGTCGCGTGTAATAGGTTTGTTGGTTGGAATGACAATAACATCCAGTTTATAAATATCCCACAGTTCGCCGGCCTCAGTTTCTGCAGTACCGGTCATCCCTGCCAGTTTTTTATACATTCTGAAATAATTTTGCAGGGTAATGGTTGCGTATGTCTGCGTGGCGGCTTCCACTTTCACATTTTCTTTCGCTTCAATAGCCTGGTGCAGTCCGTCGGAATAACGACGACCTTCCATGATACGTCCCGTTTGCTCGTCAACGATTTTAATTTTGTTGTCCATAATAACATATTCAACGTCCTTTTCAAACATTGTGTATGCCTTAAGCAACTGATGAACGGTATGAACACGCTCCGATTTTATTGAGTAATCTTTCAGAATTTCATTCTTTTTTTCCAGGAACTTTTTCTCGGGAAGACCTTGTTTCTCCAGTTCGCTTATTGCCATATTGATATCGGGAAGAATGAAAAAGTTAGGATCATCATAAGAAGTTGACAACAAGTCAATCCCTTTCTCTGTCAGGTCTACCGAGTTATTTTTCTCATCGATTACAAAAAACAATTCATCATCAATAATGTGCATGTTTTTTGCCTGTTCCTGCAAGTAAAAACTTTCCGTTTTCTGCAAAAGAGTTTTGTTACCTTCTTCACTTAAAAACTTTATTAGTGCTTTGTTTTTCGGAAGACCTCTGAATGCTCTGAATAAAAGGTCGCTCCCTTTCTTAACCTGATCATTACTTGACCGGTCTTTCAGCAGCGTTTTTGCCTCAGAGAGCAGCGAAGAAACAAGACTTTTTTGCGCATTGTACAATTTCAGCACATCCGGCTTCAATGCATCAAACTCCTGATTATCCCCTTTTGGCGTAGGTCCGGAAATGATCAACGGTGTACGGGCATCATCAATCAATACTGAGTCAACCTCATCAACAATTACGTAATTATGCGGACGTTGTACCAGTTCTTCGGGATTACTGGTCATGTTATCGCGCAGATAATCAAAACCGAACTCATTGTTGGTACCAAAGGTAATGTCTGCCAGATAAGCTTTTCTTCGTTCAGCAGTATTCGGCTGGTGTTTGTCAATACAATCTACCTTCATGCCATGAAACATATAGAGCATTCCCATCCACTCGGCATCACGTTTTGCCAGGTAATCATTTACAGTTACAATATGCACACCTCTACCAGATAAGGCATTCAGGTATACGGGAAGAGTCGCCACCAGTGTTTTTCCTTCACCGGTAGCCATCTCGGCAATCTTTCCCTGATGCAGCACAACACCGCCAATCAGCTGCACATCGTAGTGCACCATATCCCATGTGATCTTATTGCCTCCCGCTATCCATGAATTATCGTAATATGCTTTGTCTCCCTGAATGTTTACATTCTCCATCTCAGCTGCCAATTCGCCATCCCGTTCATTGGCTGTCACCACAACTTGCTCATTTTCGACAAATCTTTTCGCCGTCTCCTTCATAACAGCAAAAGCTTCCGGAAGAATCCTGTTAAGTTCCTCTTCCGTTTTTTCATAAATACGATTATTTATTTTATCGATACGCCTGTATATCTCTTCTTTCTCGTTGACATCGATCTGCGTATCATCACTGATCCGAGCTTTCAGCTGGGCTATTTCTTTTTCTTCTTCGGCGATATTTTGCGCAATCCCTTCTCTGAACTCATCAGTTTTCGCTCTCAGCTCATCATTACTTAACTGCGAAATGGTTTTATATGCGTCTTGTATTTTTTTTAAAATAGGGTTGAGTTCTTTCAGGTCGCGTGTTGCTTTATCACCTAAAAACTTTTTCAGAACATTAAACATCTTACTATACGGTTTTTCAAATGGTTCATCAATAATTATTCCAAGCGGTTGAATCGGACAACCAGCTTATAAAAACCGCCACAAAGGTAATTTTTTTAAAGACAAGTAAATATGGACTGTCTTAATTCGCTTTCTCTTTGTTTTGATTTTTGTAGCTCTGCATAAATCGTTCAATGTAAACATCCAGGTTTTCATCAGGCAAGGGCGCCGGGGCCATAGCTATTGTACCGTTGGGATTAATAATGATGAACGTTGGGTAGGTTTTAATCTCATAATCTTCCAGCAGAAGAATATTATTTTCCAGATTGAGCAAATGAAAGCGGGTATCTTTAACATATGGCATGACTTTTTCTGCCTTTTCGTCCGATACAACAACAACCACCTCCAGTTTGTTTTCAAAACTACTTTGTATCTGCTCCATTTTCTGAAAATTGAAGAAGCAGGGCTTACATCTTGACGTAACAAAGTTTAGCAAAACAAATTTTCCTTTAAAGTCACTTAAGGCAACGCGCTGACCCTGTGTGTTTTTCAATTCAAATAAAGGAGCTTTGCTTCCATAGTCCAATTTTAACAGTTTCCGTTTAAAATTTCCGGCTACAATCCTGTTTCTGTCATAATTACCGGTTTTTTCAATTTCCGTAAAAATGTTCAGGACTTTTTCCTTACCAACATCTTTATTGTAATAATTACGCGCCAGTAAAAGCATCAGAGCAAGTTCACGAACACGCCCGTCTTTTTCCAGCCATTTATCCTGCTGTAACAATGAATCGATATAGAATAATTCACCCCTGTTCATGGTACTTACCAAAACAGGATAATCAAAAGCCTTCAGGTTTTTAAAATACTGTTTGAAGAAATCACGAAAAAATTCGGTGTAAGCAATATTTTCATATAGCACCTCCCTGCCGGTAAAATACTCTTCCAAAATCGCCGTATCGCTCTTTATTTTACTGATCCACTCCAACGACGCAAAGCTATACGCAACATAATCGTTAAAGTAAGCATTTCCGGATAATTCATTTGCAAACCTGGTTTTTTCCCTGACAATAAAATCATTTATCAGCTTATCAGATTTCGCCCTGAGTAATTGTTTCTGATGCTGAAGGATGAATGTATTGTAATCGAAGTTAAATTCCCCGATCATTTTGTTCAGATTGCCGCTCCCCTCCTCCAGGTCAAACTGTAAAGGCAACTGGTCGAAAACAGATCCCTTTACTGTATCAGCGCGTACAAATGCACGGTAAGCAAGTCCCGGTTCCATGTAAAATTCACCTTTTTTCAGACCAAGGGCAAGAAAAGCATATTCCGTTTTATCGCAGGAAAACGACAAGCTGAAATTCCCCCACACATCTGTCTCGGCAGATGCCAGGGTAGAATCCAGAAGCGAGAACTGATCAGCATAAACAAGCACCCTGACCAGTTCACCGGGACGTCCGAGTGCAGTTCCTGAAACCTCAGTATTTTGCGCTCCGGTCGTACAAGCCGCCAAGAAAAAAAAGAAAGCCAGAATCCTGTTCATATATCATATGATTATGCACATCACCTTAACGCAAATAGCTAAAAAATATTTGATTAAAGCCGCACCTCTTCAGGTACAAATTCGGAAATGTCTCCTCCGTTCCTTATAATATCACGGACAATGGATGAGGAAACAGGAGTGTATTTTGCCTCAGTCAGAATAAACAGGGTATCCACTTCAGGAGCCAACCTCCTGTTTACCTGGGCAATACTCCGCTCAAACTCAAAGTCGGCCGACGTACGCAGACCACGCAAAATGAACTGAGCATTTGTCTTTTTACAAAAATCAACGGTCAGGCCGTTATAAATCGCCACCGTAATTTTCGGCTGATCTTTAAAAATATCAAGAATCCACTTTTTACGTTGCTCCAACGGAAACATATGTTTCTTGTCTGCATTATCACCGATGGCTATGATCAGTTGATCAAACAAAGGAACTGCCCTGTTCATAACAGCAACATGCCCGAGCGTAATAGGGTCAAAAGAACCTGGAAAAACAGCAATCTTTTTCATTTTGATCGTTAAAAATTCCTTGTAAATATACGAACTATTTTTTCTTTACCACCAGCACTCCTCCCCACCACCTATACAGCAAAGCAAATCAGCAAGCACATCGGAAAGGATCAGGCAGGAAGAATAAAATTTAGTATTATTGCGCAAAATTCACAACAGGACTATAAACAAAAATGAACATGCACAAAATTATTACACTTACCCTGTTCACATTACTGGCTACGGCAGCATTTTCCCAAACGGAAGTTGAAGGCAATCAATCAGGCACATGGGCTGCTACAGGATCGCCCTATTTAGTAACCGGCGAGCTGACTATTCCTGTGGGCGCATCATTAAATATAGAAGCCGGTGTGGAAATTATTTTTCAGGGGCATTATAAATTTACCGTAAACGGAAGTCTGGTAGCTTCTGGCACAGAATCAGACAGTATTTTTTTTACCGCCAGCAATCCCCAGACCGGTTGGCACGGGATACGTCTTACCGAGTCTCAAAGCGGAAGTGCATTTACCTATTGCCATTTTGAATACGGGAAAACCAGCGGAAGTGATTACCCTGACCAACACGGCGGTGCTCTTATGTTGCACAGTTCAGATGCCGTAATAAGTCACTGCCTGTTTGCCTATAACGAAGCTGTTGCCGAAGAAAACGGGATGGGCGGCGCTGTGTACGGGATCAATACGGGATCGGAAACCCAGATCACAAACTGTACATTTGTTAACAACAACACCTACGGCGAAGGTGGCGCCATAAAACTTTCAGGAGATAACGGAGCCAATATAGAGAACTGCGTATTCCGTAACAATACGGTTTTATACGGCGGCGGAGCCATTTGCTTGTACGGTTGTTACGACACCCGTATTTATCGCAGTTTATTTACAGGAAATGTCACCAGTTTCTCGAGTGGCGGAGCGGTATACATGTTAGGTTATTGCGCCCGGATCAGGTTTGTGAATTGTACGATGTATGACAATCATGCCACCCATGGTGATGGCGGAGGTGTTGATGTTGTATTTTCCGATGCCTCGTTTACCAACTCGATCATTTACAACAATCCCGGTGCTTATAGTGATAATATTTACCTTGATTTTGGGTATGCCGAAATAAACTATTGTAACACACCTTTTCCGGACGGTGCCGATGGAAGCCACAACATGAATGTTGACGCAGAATTTGTGGATGCAACATCAGGAGACTTTCATCTTCTTCCCACTTCACCTTGTATCGATACGGGCATCGATTCCTTAACTATAACTGATGCTTACGGGGATGAACTTACTGTTGTTGACATGGACGATTCCGAATATTACAATACGGCACCGGATTTAGGCTGTTATGAATATGATCCGGAAACAGGAATCCGGCAGGTTAAATTCGACGATATAAACATCTACCCGAATCCTGCTGACGGATTGGTGCATTTTGATCTGCATAACGAGAAGATAGCTCACATATCTGTTTCAGACTACTTGGGAAAACAGGTGATGAATCTGAATTCAGTATCAGCATCAACTATTGACTTGTCGGAGCTAAGCCCGGGTGTTTATATCATCAGGGTTAAAACGGAGGAGGGAAACTATACCGGAAAAGTAATCAAGAAATAATTTACCACACACTCAACTCTTTTCTTCCAAAAAAGGACTTAATGTCTCGTACAAGGATCTGTAACTTTCGGCCAGGGCTTTTTTACTTTGCGCCAGATCTTGCCATACGACTTCTGTGATATCTTCTTTTAATTGCGGTTTCAGTTTGCTGTTCGATTCGGTGGTCATCCTGTACCAAAAAGTTTTTTTAAGTATTAAATTATCTTCGTACGGATAGATATGATATGTAGGGGGTAATTCCTCAACTACCACCAGTCCGGTTACGCCCGTCTCCTCTTCCACCTCGCGCACTGCTGCTTCCCGGGGGTGTTCACCTTTTTCCACTTTACCTTTGGGTAAATCCCATTTGTCAAACCTTTTTATAAACAAGAACTTGTTTTCCACATTCGACACAAGACCTCCAGCTGCTTCAATTAAAATAAAATATGAGGTAAAATCACGAAACATTTCTTTCTGGGAATAGCCTGTGACGCAAATATTTTTTATTTGATTTCTCGCGAAAAAAAACCTGAGGAAAGCAAAAAGGTCTTCTTTATCCTGCACAACCTGCACAGTGCTGTCCGGAATTAATTCCAGGCATTTATCCTTTAAAAATATAGCTTTATCGTTGTAAAAAACTTTATACATTTGCTCCATGGTCAAAAATGAAGAAACAGCGGCACTCGTTGCCGGACATCTACTACAAATTAAAGCAATTAAGCTGAATAATTCAACACCTTTCGTGTGGGCTTCAGGATTACACTCACCTATTTACTGCGATAACCGAATTGCCTTGTCATATCCCGAAATAAGAACATTCATCAGACATGAATTAGTCAAACAGGTTTCGGAGCAGTTTGGCGATGTTGATGTAATTGCCGGTGTTGCTACGGCAGGCATTCCGCAGGGAGTGCTGGTTGCCCAGGAATTGGGAGTGCCTTTTATCTATGTACGCTCATCCAAAAAAGAACATGGCTTAACCAACCAGATCGAAGGCCGCCTGAATGAAGGGCAAACCGTTGTTGTTATTGAAGACCTTATCTCAACGGGGAAAAGCAGTCTGAATGCCGTAAATGCTATTCGTGAAGCCGGAGGCACTGTAAAAGGCATGGTGGCCATATTCACGTACGGGCTTCCTGTGGCAGATGAGAATTTTACCGAAGCTAACTGCCAGCTTATTGCCTTGTCAGATTATGAGCACATGATCAAGAAAGCCGTTGAAATGGATTACATCTCCGCAACAGAAAAAGTTTCGCTGATGGAATGGAGGAAAGACCCGAAGGCCTGGAGCGAACAACATAAAAAAAACTAACTATGATCATTGCAGCAAAACCACAAGAAATTCATACGTCACAAAAGGATCTGTTTGAGTTTCTTTCTGATTTCAATAATTACGAACACCTGATGCCTGAACAAATTGTGAACTGGACATCTGACAATGACTCCTGCTCTTTCACTATCAGCGGCATGCTGAGTCTTACACTTAAATTCAAGGAAAAAACTCCATACCGGCAAATCGACATCGTTCCTGACGGGAAATCACCCATACGATTTGTTTTGAAGATCATGTTGGAAGAACACGCATCAGCCCAGCAACAAACAACGGCAAAAGTAGAGGTTGACGCTGACCTTAACCCAATGATGGCGATGATCGCTAAAAAACCTTTGGAAAATCTCGTGCAAATGATCAGTGAAAAACTGAGCCAAAGATTCCAGGATTAATTAGTTAAAACAAACTCAACTTCTTTGAAATTGTAATATTTTTTTGCGCCATTCTGCGCTGTTATTTCCAGCCTTCCATAGGCATCAACGTCTGTTATCCTGCCGTTGTATATACCGTCCTTGTCTTTAAAAGCAGCTAACTCCTGGTATCGGTAAAGATTCTTCAGATATTCATCCTGTAATTGTTTCCTGTCAGGATATTTACTAACCCCCGTATAACGGACATTTATATAGTGCAGTAAACTTTTTAATACATCATCCAGTTCATAATCTTTATTTGTATAACCGCCAACGGAAACCGGATTCGGTAAACTTTCCGGAAATTCCCTTTGGTTAACATTCAAACCAATACCCACAACAGTGTATTCAATCCGATCGCCCATAATACTGTTTTGCACCAAAATACCACCGACTTTTGCCTCATTTATATAAAGGTCATTAGGCCATTTGATACGTATAAGATGCTCCGGTATCAATGTTTTCAACGTATCCGCTGTGGCAAGGGAAATAAGTTGCGTGATCACAAACTGCTCCGAAGGATTAATAAAACCTGGGCAGAGCACGAGACTCATCGTCAGGTTTTTTCCTTTTTCGCTTACCCAGATGTTGTCATGGTATCCTTTACCTGCTGTTTGCTCATAGGCGACGTAAACAGTTCCTTCTTCCGGCTCCTTTTCGGCACATACCTCAAAAGCAAGATCATTCGTCGAGATAACTTTATCGATATGATGGATCGCATAATGCATCAGAAGTTAAAAGTACAATTTGTTTCTAAATAAACACTAAAAAAGTGTTTGAAGTATGCCCCTTTATTTCTGTCATCCATGTGTCATTTTTCGTTATTTTTGCAGGTTCAGAATCTTTCACTTAAAAGACATTAATGGGGAAAAAAATTCTTGAAAAAGATGACGCTTTTAACATATTGCAGGCGGCTGTTGAAGCGATGCAGGACAAAAAAGCAAAAAAAATTGTAAGCCTTGACCTGACAAAGATTAACAATGCGGTCACCAGTTATTTTATAATTTGCCATGCACCATCAAAAACACAGTTGGAAGCTATTTATGACAATGTTCTGGAATTTGTCAGAAAAGAATGTGAAACCAAACCTTACAATAAAGAAGGGCTGGAAAATGCGGAATGGATTTTGATAGACTATGTTGATGTTGTAGTTCATATATTCCTTGAAGACATCAGGCCGTTTTACAACCTCGAAGGCTTGTGGGCTGACGCTGATATCAAAGAGTACGAAAGCTACGATTAAATTATTTATTTCACGACAGAATGGCAGACAAGAAAAAAACAGATAGTCGAACAGACAAAAAAGACAGCAGAAATCCTTTTGGAAAATTTACCGGTGGTGATTCTAAAAAGCCAAAATTCAGTTTTTACTGGATCTACGGGATACTTGCTGTGGTTTTTATCGGTATTAATTTTTTAAATTTTGGCAGTACAGCAGAGAAAACCGACTGGCGCAATTTAAAGCAGATGCTTACTGATGGAGATGTTGAGAAGGTCATCCTTGTAAACAAGGAAACTGCCGAAATCTATATTAAGCCGGAAAAGCTGGATCAGGATAAATACAAAGACGCAAAAAAAAGCACAGGTTTCGGCCAGGGGGCAGCACAGTATTATTATAATGTTTCCGACCCTGCACTTTTCGAGGAAAAAGTTGAAGAAGTGCAAAAAAACATTAGTGAAATCGACAAAGTTTTTGTTGAATCGGAAACAAGACACAACTGGGGTGGTGAGATTCTGAGTTGGATACTTCCGCTCGCTCTGCTCATCGGGGTATGGTTCTTTTTTATGCGCATGATGAGCCGCGGCGGTGGCGGCGGCGGCGGACAGATCTTCAATATCGGTAAGTCGAAAGCCCAGGTTTACGATAAAAATACAAGTGTAAATATCACCTTTAAAGACGTAGCCGGACTGGCAGAGGCTAAAGTAGAGATCAAAGAAATAGTTGACTTTTTGAAAACACCTGACAAATACACCAGTTTAGGTGGTAAAATTCCCAGAGGCGTTCTGCTTGTAGGCCCTCCGGGAACCGGAAAAACATTACTGGCCAAATCGGTAGCCGGTGAAGCGCACGTGCCCTTCTTTTCCATATCAGGTTCCGATTTTGTGGAAATGTTCGTTGGCGTTGGCGCCTCCAGGGTACGCGATCTGTTTAAACAGGCCAAGGAAAAAGCACCCAGTATTATTTTTATTGATGAAATTGATGCCATCGGACGCGCACGGGGAAAAAACCCGATAACCGGCGCCAATGACGAAAGGGAAAATACACTTAACCAGTTGCTTACGGAAATGGACGGTTTTACGCCCAATTCAGGTGTCATTATTCTTGCAGCCACCAACAGAGCTGACATTCTTGACAAAGCCTTGCTCAGGGCTGGCCGTTTCGACAGGCAGATCCATGTAGAGTTGCCTGACCTCGAAGAGCGCAAAGAAATTTTTGAGGTGCACATGAAACCGTTGAAACTGGACAATTCTGTGAACGTCGATTTTCTGGCCAAACAAACACCCGGATTTTCAGGGGCAGATATTGCCAATGTGTGTAATGAATCGGCGTTGATCGCTGCCCGTATCAACCATAAAAAGATCACAAAGCAGGATTTTATGGACGCTATCGACAGGATCATTGGAGGATTAGAGAAAAAGAATAAAATCATTTCGCCGGGTGAGAAAAAAGCCGTAGCCTATCATGAAGCCGGACATGCTTCCATCAGTTGGTTGCTGGAGCATGCACACCCACTTGTAAAAGTCACTATTGTTCCCCGAGGGAAATCACTCGGAGCAGCCTGGTATCTTCCCGAAGAAAGGCAAATAACAACCTACGAACAAATGCTGGATGAAATGACTGCTGCCCTGGGAGGAAGAGCAGCCGAACAGGTTATCTTCGGAAAAGTGTCAACAGGTGCTTTGAATGACCTCGAAAAAGTTACAAAGCAGGCCTTTGCCATGGTTGCTTATTTCGGGTTCAGTAAAAAAATAGGCAATATCAGCTTTTATGACTCATCAGGGCAACAGGAATATGCTTTCAGCAAGCCTTTTAGTGAGAAAACAAACCAGATCATTGACGAAGAGGTGAAGTCGATTGTAGAACAATGCTACCAAAGAGCATTGAAGCTTTTATCAGAAAACAAAGACAAGCTCGATAAACTTGCCAGTAAGTTGTTAGAGAAGGAAGTGATCTTCGGTGAAGACCTTGAAAAGATCTTTGGGAAAAGACCATGGGGTGATGCCACTGATCTAATGAAAGATCCGAAACCGAAAAAGAGGGTTACCAAAAAGACTGCAAAAAAAGCGGATAAAGAAAATCCGGATGAAAACAAGGACGACGGAACAAGCTCATCCTGATAATTTAAACTGCTTCAAGAAAATCTGATGGAAGAGAGCACCACCAAAGAAAAGATCCTGAAAAAGGTTCGGAATGCGTTGATCAGCAAGCTCGAAAACCCGTTTGCCAATATCGATTTCACTAAACCGGTATACCAAAAGCTGAAAGAGGACCCGACCATTCAGTTCGCTATCAATCTCAACGAAGCCGGAGGCACGTTTGTTTACTGTGAGAATGAAAAAGCCATCGTAGAAAACCTGAAGCTTTTAAAAGAGCAAAACAACTGGAATTCGATTCATTGTATTGACGAACGGCTGACAGGGTTCCTGACGAAAGAACATATCAATGTTGATGACGACCCGGAGCATTTTTTGGAGATGAAGGTGGGCATAACACGCTGTGAATACCTTATCTCAAGATTCGGGAGTATTATGGTTTCTTCGGCTATCCTTTCGGGGCGCAGGATGTTTGCCTTTCCGGAAATACATGTTGTTGTGGCAGCAGCATCGCAGGTTGTACCTGAGTTAAAAGATGCTTTGGAAGGAATGACAAAAAATTACGAAGGCCGGTTTCCATCGCAGGTAACTGTTATCACAGGACCGAGCCGAACTGCGGACATTGAAAAAACGCTGGTAATGGGAGCGCATGGACCTAAGGAGCTTTATGTTTTTATGGTGGACAACTCTTAATAATACAGAACCTCGCTGAACGGAAAATATAAGTCCGAACTTCCTGTTTTTCCTAACAATCAAATAGCTTTCTTCTCAACTTACCCGCCAACAACTATTACTTCCAACTCAAAAGTTTTTACAGGATCTTTCTCATCGTCGTATTTAGAACCGTATTCCATATAAAGTTTTGTGACGCCGGGAGCTATCGCTCTGTACTTAAAATAATACACTCCGGCGCTACCAATGCGGTCATCTGCCAGCATATAATTCGGCCTGCCTTTTTTAGCAATCACCTGATCGTCATACGCTGCTTTTCTCCAGTCGTTTCCCGTGCTGGCATTTCCGGGCAATTCGATCTTTAATATCTGACCAACTTTTAAATGTACCGTCGAACCGGAATCGGCATACCGGACAAGCTTCTCCTTACAACCGTACATCAGCGGCAGGGTAACTATCAATAAAACAACTAAAATATTTCTCATAACACTCATTCATTAATTCAACTAATTAATTATCTAAAATAAACATTATATAATACGGCAGCACCAGCAGCAAATTAATAACTCAGAAACTCTTTCAACAATACCTGAACATAAGCATAGCCTTCCTTCTCCAGTTGCGACCGCTTTTTCACCGGAGCATTTTTCTGGTAATACCACTTGTTCACCACACTTTTTACCAGGTCGCCGTAAGGCCGTTTCCAGCCAAAGCCATCATTCAATTCAAAAAAGGCATATTCCGGGGAATAAGGATTAAGCATATTTCTGCTCCAGACAAATTCTCCGGCAGGCAAGTCAAGTTGTTTCAATACAGTTGCCGGAATATCATTATTGGTACAGATGCGTGTTCTTTGCGTGCCGGCAAATCCCTCTTTCAGCGCACCACCTGTTATCAGCAATGGTATCTGATGATACGCAAAACTCCATAGCGGATAGCCTTTGTAAGACAAATGAGAATGATCGGACATTATGAAGAAAAGGGTGCTGTCCCACACAGCAGAGGCTTTCATCTCGTCAAAAAAACTACCCAGACAGCTATCGGTATAATGCACTGAGTTAATAAACTTATTTTCTGTTTTTATCCAGCCAATGGGACGATCACCCGGATAATCATAGGGCGAATGAGAGCTAAGCGTGAAAACCGTACTGAAAAAAGGTTGCGGCATTTTCTTAAGATCTCCCGCATATTTCTGCAATACATATTGATCGTGCACACCCAGTTTACCTCTTGGGAGTTGCGGGTCAAAATCATCTCCTTCCCGAATAAGATCAAATTCATTATGCATCAGAAACGACTTCAGATTTCCGTAAATAAGTTGCCCGCCAAAATAAAAGGAAGTAAAATACCCCTCTTCATTCAGCACTTTAACCAAACTGGGTAAGGCATCGTATTTTTCAGAATGATCTGCTAATGTAGTAACCGGAATAGCCGGCAGACCCGCATAGATACTGGCATTCCCCTGCTGCGAACGATTACCGGTGGCATAAAAATTCGTAAACAGCAATCCTTCTGCTTCCAGTTGATGAAACTCAGGTGTGATGCCCGGCTCGCCACCCAATGATTCAATTACATCAGCGGGCCAGCTTTCCAGTAATACAAAAACAATATTCGGCCGCCGTACATGCGTGATCACAACCGTTGTGTCTTTTGGCGCCTGCCTGATTTTCTGCACTATCTGCAAAGCTTCCTCATCGGTAAATTTAAAAAACGGATCGTACACATTCACTCCGGAATTCTCCCATATGTTAAAAGCAATATTGTAGCCCGGATTTACGGCAGTAATATTCAGGATATTATGTTTTGAAAAATAAGGCTGGCTGGCAGTAATCGGGATTTCGCGAAAGCCACCCCGCATTCCGATAAAAAGAAAAACCGGGATCAATACCATCCAGGAAATACGCAGAAGCAGGGGGATATTTTTGCTTCCTTCAGGAAGATGCACTGTAAAAAACCGATTGTACACATAGATAAAGAAAACAGACTGCACGATCCACAACAGCGAAAGAACAACAAACTGATACGTTTGCATCGAATTTATCACTTCGCCGGGATGATGCAGATAAACCAGTGCTTTATATGACAGCTTTGTGTTCCATTCCTGATAAAGGCCGATCTCGGCAACACATATCAGCACATAAACGACAATAACCAATGCGATGTAAATCTTTGTGATCTTTTCCACCCAACGCATTCCTGTAAAAAGACGAACAGTGAGTAACAGGAAGGGTAAAAGAAGAATATAAGACACCGTTGACAGGTCTAGCTTCAGCGCGTTACTATACACTGAAAGCACCTCTGTAAAGCCAATGCCTTCCCCTGAAATTGATTTTGCATACCATAGTAAGAAAACGGTTCTTTCAGTAGCGAACAGTATCAGCCAGAAAACTAATTGGAACAGAATTGACTGCAGAAATTTTTTCATTAAAATCGATTCAGCGACAAAAATAGGAATTCTAAAATAAAAGAGCGCGTAACCGAAGGTGTGCTACCTATCAAATTTTAACTTTGCAAAAAAATGATCATGGAAATTCAGGAACGTCTCAGAAACTTCCTCAGCCAGATACCCGAAGGGATTACCTTGGTGGCTGTCTCTAAAACCAAGCCTGTTGTGCTCATCAAAGAAGCCTACGATGCCGGACATCGCATTTTTGGTGAAAACAAAGCCCAGGAACTGGCAGAAAAAAAACCTCAGTTGCCTGACGACATCGAATGGCACTTTATCGGGCATCTGCAGCGTAACAAAGTAAAATACATTGCTCCTTTTGTTTCGTTGATCCATGCAGTTGACAGTCTGAAACTCCTTAAAGAGGTTAACAAGCAGGCACGAAACAGTAACCGTATCATACCTTGCCTTCTCCAGTTCCATATTGCCACAGAAGAAACCAAGTTCGGGCTGAATTATGACGAGGCATCGGAACTGCTGGCTAGTGAAGAATACCGTTCGATGAAAAACATCAGCATTGCAGGTGTGATGGGCATGGCCACATTTACCGATGATATGGAACTCGTACGCAGGGAATTC
>Ga0136651_10000240_pt1 | contig 28941 bp, 29 predicted proteins | sample Mar14236cmmetaG_FD_94867 | JGI IMG/M metagenome (GOLD analysis project Ga0136651, IMG submission 94867) | Marine hydrothermal vent microbial communities from Guaymas Basin, Gulf of California to study Microbial Dark Matter (Phase II) - Marker... ... | reverse complement strand
CGAACGGGCCCACAGCGCACGGGAAGCGGTGAAGATAGGGGGAGCGCTGGTCCAAAAATATGGCTATGCTTCCTCCGGCCGTACATATTGTATTGCCGGCCCGGAAGAAGCATGGATGCTCTCGGTGGTCAACGGAAAACACTGGGTGGCACAACGCGTACCCGATGACGAAGTGGCTGTTATCCCGAATTATTACACCATCACCCGTGTGGATTTAAAGGATACGGTGAATTTTTATGCTTCTCCCGACCTTATCGCTTATGCCCGGGAACGTGGGTGGTATGACCCTGCCAAAGACGGACCATTCAGCTTCAGGAAGGCATACGGGCGTCCGGCAAATCAGAGGAACAGAGGAAACATTACCCGTGAATGGGCGGCTCTGAACATCCTCTCTGCCAAACAATACCTACTGGATGAACCTTTTCCGTTCAGCTTCAAACCGGCCCGAAAGGTGACGATCCCTGTGCTGATGACCATACTTAGAAACCATTATGAAGGGACCCCCCTCGACCTGACAGACGGGTATAAAAAAGGCAGCCCCCATTACACCAAAGAACGTACGATCTGTACAGCTACCACACAATATGGTTTTGTGGCCGAATTAAGAAGCTGGATGCCTCCACAGATCGGGGCGGTGATGTGGCTGGCCCCAAGCCGTCCATGTACCCAGGCTTTTACCCCCTGGTATGCCGGGATTACAAGTATCCCACGGGATTATGACGGAGGAGATTATCTGAAAGCCCTGAAAAACCATTTTCATCCGGATGAGTCATTGTATACCCTGGAAAAAGCACCTGCTTATACCAGTTTTACGGAATTCTGTTTATATGCCGACAGTAGCTACGCTTCCCTGATCGCCAAAGTAAAACCGGCCAACCTGAAGTTTGAAGCAGATGTCCGGAAAAACACGGAAAGCTTTGAACGGATGGTATTGCCTCTTTTCGACAGTGAGCCTGACAAGGCCCGCGATATGATCACCAAATTCACAGGCCGCCTTGCCGAAGAAAACCTGAAACGAAATATAGCACGAAAAAGATAAGATGGTTGATATTGATAGCCTATGATTGTTTCTCGCAAATTACGCAGATTTTCGCAGATAACTTAACCCTTCAACCCTAATTTATAATTTTTACCACACTTCAAACTTCTTCATCATGATTAAAAAATTTGTACTATTCTTTGCCGTTTTGCTGGTAGCGTTATTGACCACCGGCCTTATTTTGAATCCGGCTTCTCTGGAAGTATCTCAGACCACTTGTGAAGACCTTACAAACCCCTTGGGACTGGATGACCTGCATCCCCGCCTGAGTTGGCAGTTGTCGGGTGAAGGAAGGAATATCCTGCAGACTGCTTATGAAATCCGGGTAGCATCTGCCCCGGAGCGACTGCTGATGAAGTCAAAACTTATCTGGTCCAGCGGTAAGGTGAATAGCGATCAATCGGTGTATGTTCTGTATAACGGACCTGCATTGTCATCCGGTCAGCGGGTTTATTGGCAGGTGCGTGTATGGGATAACCACGGTCACCGGTCGGCTTGGAGTAAAACGGCCTGGTGGGAAATGGGATTGCTGCAGCCGGGGGACTGGAAAGCCTCCTGGATCATTTCTCTGGTACCGGAGGATACAATGAAGTCATCTCCGGCTCAGATGTTTCGGCATGAGTTCACGATAAAAAAGAAAATCCGGACTGCCAGGGCCTATGTCTCGGCACATGGTCTTTACGAGATGTACCTGAATGGTAAAAAAGTGGGAGATCAGTTATTTACCCCTGGATGGACCAGCTATCATAAACGATTGCAATACCAGGTATATGATATTACCGGCATGCTCCGAAAGGGCAATAATGCTGCAGGGGCCCTGGTGGGGGATGGATGGTACAGGGGGCGTCCTGCTTTCCGTGGTAACCGTCATGTGTACGGATCAAAACTGGCCTTGTTGATGCAGATCGTGGTGGAGTATGAGGATGGAACAAAAGAAATCTTCGGGACGGATGAGTCCTGGAAATCTTCTACGGGACCGGTGCGGATGTCCGACATATACAACGGGGAGATTTACGATGCCCGTCTGGAGAATCCGGCTTGGAAAAATCCTGGCTATGACGATAATATGTGGAAAGGGGTGAAAATAGAAGATTATCCGAAGAACATCCTGGTGGCTTCAGAAGGATTGCCGGTGAAACGCATTCAGGAGGTCAAACCCTTGAAAATATTGGTAACCCCCGAAGGAGATACAGTTGTGGATATGGGACAGAATATGGTTGGCTGGATACGTCTCAAAGTACAGGGGCCGGCCGGCACAAAGGTTATTTTGCGTCATGCGGAAGTGCTGGATAAAAACGGGAACTTCTACACTGAAAACCTGCGTGCCGCCAAACAAACGGATACTTATATCCTGAAAGGGAAAGGGGCAGAGGTTTTTGAGCCTCATTTTACTTTTCACGGCTTTCGTTATGTGGCTGTAATGGGGTATCCGGGCACACTGACCGCAGACAAGCTTACAGGTGTTGTAATCCATTCGGCTTTTAAGCCCACTGGCGTTTTTTCCTGTTCTGACTCTCTGGTTAATCAGCTACAACATAATATACAGTGGGGGATGAAAGGCAATTTTCTGGATGTACCTACCGATTGTCCGCAAAGGGATGAACGGCTTGGATGGACAGGTGATGCACAGGTCTTTGCTTCCACGGCCTGTTTTAACGGTAACGTGGTTGCTTTTTACCGGAAGTGGATGAAAGACTTTACCGCCGACCAGCAACAGGAAGGACAGGTCCCCCATGTGATCCCTGACGTGTTGTCGCGTAATGGTAAAGGAGCTTCTGCAGCTGCCGGATGGGCCGACGCGGCCGTGATCGTACCATGGACCGTATATGTCAGTTACGGTGATAAGAAAATACTCAAAAATCAGTACGAATGCATGAAAAAATGGGTGGACTATCAGGCTGCCCGTGCCGGTAATACTTACTTCTGGAATACCGACTTTACTTTTGGAGACTGGCTGTCCTACCATTCCGATGCTTCGGATTACCCGGGGGCCTATACCGATAAGGATTTTTTGGGACAGGTCTATTTTGCCCGCTCTACTCTGTTAATGGCAAAAACAGCTGAAGTGCTCGGGAAAAAGGAGGATGCTGAGTATTACAGGGCATTGTTTGAAAAGATCAAAAAAGTCTTCCAAGATGAGTTTGTTACCCCCGAAGGCCGATTGTCACCTAATACCCAAACGGCTTATGTGCAGGCTTTGTCACTCGGACTTATCCCACAGGATCTGGAAGAAAAGGCCGCTTATCGTCTGGCCGGCAATGTGGAGTCTTTCGGACATCTGACCACCGGCTTTCTGGGCGCCTTCCTGTTGTGTCCCGTGTTGTCGGACTATGGATATACAGATCTGGCATACCGGTTGCTGAAAAGGAAAAAATATCCTTCCTGGCTTTATCCTGTTACCAAAGGGGCAACGACCATCTGGGAGCGATGGGATGGTATCAAACCCGACGGCACCTTCCAGAATCCCGGCATGAACTCGTTTAACCACTATGCTTATGGAGCCATAGGCGAGTGGATGTACCGTTATATGGCCGGACTGAATCCGGATGAACGGTACCCCGGGTACAAACACATTATTATTCACCCCAGACCGGGGGGAGGTTTTTCCTTTGCTTCTGCCTCTTTGATGACCCATTACGGAAAAGTTTCAACCTATTGGAACAGGGGTGCTTCCGGCGGATTAACCATTGAGGTAGAGATTCCCTGTAACACTACCGCTACCGTTGTACTGCCGGGGGCTGTCGGTAAAAACGTAATCATGGATGGGCTACCCGTTGAAAATAATGTCTCTTCCGATAAGATCAGGAAAGAAAATGGGAATATGATACTGGAACTGGGATCGGGAGTGTATGGGTTTACGTATGAATAAAAGCCATGTTCCATATCACTCCGAAATTGTAATTAACATTAAAAAGAAAACAGGATGATGTGTGATAAACCTAAATGTGTATTTATAACTTACCGGATTCCCGAAGAGAGTGTCGAGCCTTTGTTACAGGCCGGTTGTAAAGTGGTCTGGCCCAAAGGACGAAAAGCTACCTATGAAGAGCTTGAACAAAATCTTCCCTGTTGCGATGCGGTACTGTCTGTTTTTGGGAACCCTTTTCCGGATGAACTGATCGAAAAAGCCAGTCGCCTGAAGATACTGAGTAATTACGGCGCCGGAGTGGACAATATCAACCTGGCGCTGGCTACCGAAAAAGGCATTGTGGTTACCAATACACCTGACCAGGTGACAGAGCCTACGGCTGAGCTGGCTATGACCTTGATGTTGTCGCTGGCTCGCCGTGTTACTGAGATGGATCGGAAACTCCGGCAGGACAAACGGCAGGTGCGATGGGGTGTGATGGAAAATCTGGGTTTTACACTGGAAAATAAAACCATAGGAATCATAGGAATGGGACGTATCGGAAAAGCCACAGCCCGCCGGGCTCGCGCTTTCAGGATGAAAATTGTCTATTATAATCGTCACCGCTTGCCAAAGGATGAGGAGAAAAAACTGGAGATAAGGTATGTGCCCCTCGATACCCTGTTACGGATTGCCGATGTAGTGTCTCTCCATACCCCGCTGACAAAAGAAACCAGGCATCTGATCGGAGAAAAAGAACTGGAATTAATGAAACCTTCTGCAATCCTGGTAAATACGGCCCGTGGGCCAGTGGTGAACGAGCAGGCCCTGATCCGGGCGCTGCAGGAGAAAAAAATTGCCGGTGCCGCCCTCGACGTGTTTGAGAAAGAACCGGAAATACCGGACGCTTTCCTCCAAATGGATCATGTCGTTGCCGTACCTCATATCGGTACGGCCGCCTGGGAAACACGCGTGGAGATAGGCCGTCAGGCCGCCCGTAATATCCTTGACTTTTTTTCAGGTAAGACACTCAAATATTGCGTTAACAAGGAAGTGCTGGATTCAAATCCCGGGTAATATTTTTCTTCTCTTATAACTCATCATTTTTTATCCACCGAAGTCAGAAGGATGAAAAAGCCCCGCAATTCCATTTTAAAAAAACATATTTTTATCGAAACCAATACAGGAGAGAGATGATCAATGAAAAACTACTGAATCCCGGGAGTATTGTGGTGATCGGAGGATCTGATGATACCCGCAAGCCCGGGGGCAGGGTGCTGGAAAACCTGATTAAGGGAAACTATGCGGGCAGGTTGTATGTGGTCAACCCAAAAGCAGACCGGGTACAGGGTATTCGCTCCTTTCATGATGTTAAAGATCTGCCTCGGGTAGATCTTGCTATCCTGGCCATTGCAGCCCGATTTACTTTGCCTGCCGTGGAAGTGTTGGCACGGGAAAAAGGGGTGAAAGCATTTATTATCCTTTCGGCCGGTTTTGGGGAAGAAAGCCCCGAAGGAGCCGAACTGGAAAAACAAATTGTCCGGGTGATCGAAGAAAATGGCGGAGCACTGATCGGACCCAACTGTATAGGAGTGATTACCCCCGCATATAGTGGTGTTTTTACCACGCCGGTACCCAAACTCGATCCGAATGGAGTGACCCTTATTTCCGGCTCCGGAGCTACAGCTGTTTTTATCGTGGAGGCGGGCATGCCCAACGGTCTTTCTTTTGCAGCCGTCTATTCCGTGGGTAACAGTGCACAGAATGGTGTGGAAGATGTGCTGGCCTATATGGATGAACATTTTGACCCGGAAAACAGTTCAAAAGTGATCCTGCTCTATCTGGAAGCTATACATGATCCATTATCCTTGCTGAGGCATGCCTCCTCTCTGGTACGTAAAGGATACCGCATAGCGGCCGTGAAAGCAGGTACCTCGGTGGCAGGCAGCCTAGCCGCTTCATCACACACAGGGGCCATGACCGGCTCGGATGAAGCAGCTGCAGCTCTCTTTAGGAAAGCCGGTATCGTACGCTGTTACAGCCGCGAAGAACTGGTGACCGTAGCCGGTGTGATGAGCCATCCCCTGCCGGAAGGTAAAAACTTTGCCGTTATCACCCATGCCGGCGGCCCGGCGGTGATGCTTACCGATACCCTCTCGGAAGAAGGCCTGCATGTGCCTCCCCTGACAGGACCGGCGGCAGAAGCTTTGAAAGACAAACTCTTTCCCGGATCGTCTGTGAAGAATCCCGTCGATTTCCTTGCGACCGGCACGGCTGAACAACTGGGGTATATCATTGATGCCTGTGAAAAGGATTTTGAGAATATTGATGCTATGGTGGTGATATTCGGAAGTCCCGGTCTTTTTCCCGTGGATGATGTGTATGACCTGCTGGATCAGAAGATGAAAAGCTGCAGGAAACCTATATTTCCTGTTCTGCCTTCCGTGATTAATGTGAAGCGGGAAATTGAAAATTTTATTGCCAGAGGCAGAATTAACTTTCCGGATGAGGTGGTGCTGGGCAGGGCCCTGGGGAAAGTCCTGAACCGCCCGGGGCCTTTTTTTGAGGAAAAAACGATTGAAAAAAAGGAGAAAGTCGTTGAAGATTTCCCGGAAGGATACCTGAATCCGTTTACGGTACATCGTTTGTTGACAGAAGCAGGAATCCCCGTGGTAAAGGAAAAGGTGTGCAACTCGCTGCAGGAGGCGCTGGCTTTTGCCAGGGAGATGGGCTTTCCGGCCGTAATGAAGGCAGTCGGTCTCGTTCATAAATCGGATGCAGGAGGAGTTATTACCGGCATTGCTTCCGAAAAGGAAGTGGAGGAAAGTTTCGGGAAAATTATGCAAATAGAAGGAGTCGACAGCGTTTTATTACAGCCTATGTTACAGGGTACGGAACTGTTTGCCGGGGTAAAGCGGGAACCCGGCTTCGGACATATCGTTCTGTGTGGACTGGGAGGTATATTTATAGAAGTGTTGCGTGACTACATGGCTACCCTGGCACCACTCGAAGAGGAGGAAGCCCTCTATTTGATCCGCCACCTGAAAGGCTATAAACTGTTCAGGGGAACTCGGGGTAAACCGGGAATAGACGAGCGGGCATTTTCCAGGATCCTGATGGCTCTTGCCCGCATGACGGAGAAATATCCTGCTATTGCGGAAATAGACCTGAACCCCCTCCTGGCGGAAGAAAACAGGATTACCGTCGTGGATGCAAGGATAAGAATCGAAAAATGAAAAGTGCCTGAAATTAATAGTTGCGGTTTTGTAGATAAGGCCCTCAGGGCCTTATCTTAATAATCTGTTATCAACGGAAATAATAACGGAAAAAAATAGGGTCAACCTGTGACCTGTTCGGATAGTTTGGCAAATTATATTATCCTAAATTATGCATTAGGAAGCTCGAGAGAGATGTATTGATGTGTTAGTTGTAGTTAATCCTTTGCTCCGCTGAAGCTACGCGAAAGCGATTAGCACTGGAAAACATTTTTGTTTTTCTATTGTGGATTTTGGGTTTATCATTTCAGGAGAATATATTTTCATATTTTTATCCGAAATTCCGTAACCTATCTTTTATCATGATTAAAATTTATATTTGTACCTTTGTTTCTTAATAGAATGAACTGGCAATAAATAACAAATATGGAAAAAATAGGATTGTTTTATGGCCCGGAAGGAGGGAGTGTTGAGAAAGTTGCCCGGATGATTAAGGATCGTCTGAAAGACCGGGGAGATCTGTTATTGGTGAAAAACAGTATGGCACAAGACCTGGAAAAATACAGGAATATCATTTTTGGCATCTCTACCGTGGGCACGGAAACCTGGGCCATGGAAAGCCCTAGTGATGACTGGGCACGTTTTATGCCTGAGCTGAGAAAAGTAAATCATCATGGAAAAACTTATGCTATCTACGGGCTGGGAGACCATATTACCTATTCCAACCATTTTGCGGATGCTATGGGGGTCTTGGGCAAGGAACTGCTCAGACAGGGAGCCAGGATTGTCGGACAGGTGCCGGTAGTGGAGTATGAATTCGATGATTCAGAAGCTGTGATCGATGATCATTTTATAGGCCTCCCGCTGGATGAGGATTATGAATCGGAAAAAACCCCGGAACGACTGGATAAATGGCTGGCCAATATCCTTAAAGAATTCAGCTAAAGAATAATAAATGGAGGGCAGCAAAAATTATGCTACCCTTTTTGTTTCATTGAATCCTGTCTTTATGAGAAAAACACCTGTTGATGCACAGATCGTTGAAGAGGTCATTCGGAAAAGTTGTTTGGAAAGGGTAGGGAAAGGTTCTATCCGGGAAATCGTCCGTACCGTAAATCAACTTCAGGAACGTTCCGGCATACCTTATATCCGCATGGAAATGGGAGTGCCCGGACTGCCGGCAGCGCCTCCTGGTGTCGAGGCCGAAATAGAAGCGCTGAAAAGAGGGGTGGCAGCCAGTTATCCGATGATCGAAGGCGTAAAAGAATTGAAAGAAGAGATTTCCCGCTTTGCCAGATTGTTTATGGATATCGAAGTTGATCCCAAAGGATGCCTGCCTACCGTAGGCAGTATGATGGGTTCTATGGCTGCTTTCATGGTAGTCAACCGTACCGATCCTGCCAAGGAAGGAACCCTCTTCCTCGATCCGGGATTTCCCGTGCAGAAACAACAATGCCACGTACTGGGACATAATTTTATGTCATTCGATGTCTATGATAACCGGGGTCCTAAACTGAAAGAAAAACTGTTTGAATACCTTGAAACAGGCAAAGTATCCAGTATCCTTTATTCCAGTCCCAATAACCCTGCCTGGTTTATCCTTACCGAAGAAGAGTTACAGATTATCGGCGAAATGGCGACTGAGTATGGGGTGATAGTCATCGAAGATCTGGCTTATTTTGGCATGGACTTCCGCAAAGATTATTCAAAACCCGGAGAACCGCCTTATCAGCCTACCGTGGCAAGATATACAGATAATTATGTGTTGCTGATATCCAGTTCCAAGTCTTTTTGTTATGCCGGACAACGTGTCGGAATGATGATTATATCGGACGTGCTTTATAATCGCCGTTTCCCGGCCCTGAAACGCTATTTTCCCTCTTCGGAGTTCGGCTATGCCATGATCTACGGAGCACTCTATTCCCTCTCGGCAGGCGTATCTCATTCTTCACAGTATGCTTTGCAGGGAATCCTTAAAGCGGCTAATGACGGAACATATAATTTTGTGGAGCAGGTGCGTGAATATGGCAGGAAGGCCGCTATTATGAAAGAGATATTCACCAGAAACGGTTTCCGGATCGTTTACGACAAGGATGTGGACCAACCGATAGGCGATGGTTTTTACTTTACGGTATCTTATCCGGGACTTTCCGGGGCGGAACTGGTGGAAGAATTGCTTTATTACGGTATTGGAGCTATTTCACTGGAGATAACCGGAAGCAATCGTACCGAAGGAATACGAGCCTGTGTCTCCCAAGTCATGCCTGATCAGTTTAAAGACCTGGAAGAGAGACTGAAATGGTTCCGGAAAGATCATCCGGTGGCTTGAAATTGTTAAGGAGCAGTTTTTAATATGACAAAAAACAGGATCAGATATTATTTGAAAATATTACTTTTAGGCCGGTTAAAATAAAAATATATAATTATGGCTAAAGTCAAGGGGGCGATCGTGGTGGATACGGAACGATGCAAGGGCTGTGAGCTTTGTGTGATCTCCTGTCCGACCCATGTGATTGCCATGTCCAAAAATGTGAACAGCAAAGGCTATCACTATGCCTATATGGAGAATCCCGATGCGTGTAACGGATGTACCAACTGTGCTGTAGTATGTCCCGACGGGGTGATCACGGTTTATCGTATGAAAGTGGAGGAAAAAACCGAAGTTTGAAAAAATTGAAAAATATGGAAGAAGATTTTGTATTAATGAAAGGAAATGAGGCCTTGGCCGAGGCAGCTATCAGGGCGGGTGCCGATGGCTATTTCGGATATCCTATTACGCCGCAGAGTGAGGTGATGGAATACCTTACGGCCGCCAAACCCTGGGAACGTACCGGGATGGTGGTATTGCAGGCCGAAAGTGAAGTGTCGGCGATCAACATGTTGTATGGTGGCGCCGGCGCCGGTAAGAGGGTTATGACCTCTTCCTCCAGCCCGGGGATAAGCCTCATGCAGGAAGGGATCTCCTATATCGCCGGCGCCGAGCTGCCGGTGGTCGTCGCCAATGTTGTGCGGGGAGGCCCGGGATTGGGGACAATCCAGCCCTCACAATCAGATTATTTTCAGGCCACCAAAGGCGGAGGCCATGGCGACTATCATCTGCTGGTACTCGCACCCTCGTCCGTACAGGAAATGGCCGATTTTATGCCCCTGGCTTTCGACCTGGCTTTCAAATACCGCAATCCGGTTATGATCCTGTCCGACGGGGCCATCGGCCAGATGATGGAGAAAGTGAAATTCCAGCCTCAACGTCCCAGAATGAAAGATGAAGAGCTGCCGGATTGGGCTACCACCGGTAAAAAACCGGACCGTGAACGGAATATCATCACCAGCCTCGACCTGGATCCCTATCGTCAGGAACGGTTTAACCGGAAACTGATCGAAAAATACCAGAAGATGAAAGAGGAAGAGGTGCGGTACGAAACTTTCCAATGTGAAGATGCCGAGTACCTCTTCGTGGCATATGGCACCAGCTCCCGAATATGCCAGAAATCAGTTCAGCTGGCCCGGGAAAAAGGCATCAAGGCAGGCCTGTTCAGACCCATCACCCTGTTTCCGTTCCCGGAAAAACAAGTGGGAGCCCTTGCCGACCAGGTAAGGGGGATGCTGAGCGTGGAAATGAGCGCCGGCCAGATGGTAGAAGATGTACGGCTGGCGACGAACGGAAAGGTACCGGTCGAACATTATGGCAGAATGGGTGGAGTGATCCCTGCTCCCGACGAGATCGTAGAAGTGTTAATACAAAAATTTATCGGAGGTTGATATGGCTGACATAGATATTAAAGATATTGTAAAGGAAGAAAATATAGTCTATAAAAAGACCAAGGTTCTTACCGACAAGGTGATGCACTACTGTCCGGGATGCGGACATAGTACGACCCACAGGATCATCGCCGAGGTGATCGAGGAAATGGGTATCCAGGACAAGACCATAGGCATTGCACCGGTGGGTTGCTCGGTATTCATGTATGATTATATTGATGTAGATACCCAGGAGGCAGCCCACGGCCGGGCACCGGCATTGGCCACTGCGATCAAAAGACTGCTGCCAGACAGGTTTGTGTTTACTTATCAGGGTGACGGCGACCTGGCGGCCATCGGCACGGCCGAGACCATTCATGCCTGCAACCGGGGTGAGAATATCACAATGATATTTATCAACAACGGGATATACGGGATGACCGGCGGCCAGATGGCCCCTACCTCCCTGGAAGGTATGCGTACTTCAACAACTCCCTACGGAAGGGATCCGGGTCTTATGGGACATCCGATAAAGATGACCGAGCTGGTGGCCCAACTGCCAGGAACTTACTATGTGACCCGGCAGGCTGTACATACCCCTAATTTGGTGCGGAAAACCAAAAAAGCCATACGCAAGGCCTTTGAATACCAGAAACTCAACAAAGGCGTTTCTTTTGTGGAGGTGGTTTCCAATTGTAATTCGGGATGGAAAATGACACCTGTGAAGGCTGTGAAATGGCTGGACGAAAACATGCTTTCTTTCTATCCGCTGGGAGATATAAAAGTACCGGAAAAATAATTAAAACTAAACAGGAAAATATACGATTATGACTGAAGAAATTATCATAGCCGGTTTTGGCGGACAGGGAGTCCTTTCTATGGGGAAGATCCTTTGTTATTCAGGCGTAATGCAAGGTAAGGAAGTGAGTTGGATGCCTTCTTACGGACCAGAGATGCGGGGGGGTACGGCCAACGTGACCGTCATTATTAGCGATGAACGTATCAGTTCGCCTATTCTTAATGCGTATGACACGGCCATCATCCTGAACCAGCAATCGCTGGATAAGTTTGAAAAAACGGTCAAACCGGGAGGGATTCTTCTGTATGACGGCAACGGCATCTCCCGGCATCCTGAACGTACGGATATCAATATCTATCGTGCTGATGGTACGGAGGAAGCTGCTAAAATGGAGACCACCCGTACCTTTAATATGATCATGCTGGGGGCCTTTCTGAAGATCAAACCCATTGTCGAACTGGATAATGTGATCAAAGGTCTGAAAAAATCCCTGCCCGAACGTTATCACCACTTGCTCCCCCTGAATGAAAAAGCCATTCACCGCGGCATGAAAATTGTACAGGAAATAAATGTGGCGGAGAAGGTGCGATAGGATCTGATAGTAAGGCCCTTGCTTTATCGAACCTTATGATTGTTGTAAAGTAATGTCTGATAAGTGCTTTTAATCCAATGTAAAAAGTTCTTCATCAGCGATCTCTTCCAGCAACCGGAGAGCCTTGTCAATTTGTTTTTTCTTCCCGTCAACATCCAGCCATATGCCTCCTTCGGCACCACCTACACCCCCCCCGGCCATCAGCCTGGCTTTTACACCAAAAAGAATTTTTAGTGCTTCAATCTCCGTAATAATATCCCCGGAAACAGGCATTAAACGCAATCCTTTGTTTCCCGGGTTATTCACAAGTGCTGCTACCTCGTCGATATTGTCATATATCCTTTTCTCCAGTCCGACAGGAATAATCAGTTTTATCCTTCTTCCGATAACGGCTTGCAAAAGTGTCAATGTTGTGCCACCCTTTGGGTGTGCAATGAAAATTCCTGCTTTGTTTTGATTGGGATTTATGCAATTAGCCCCTTTCAGAATAATATCTCCTTCAACGAGTTGATCAACCACGTCAAAAATAGTTTTTCCTTTTTGCCATACTCCTTGTGAAATAATCACATCCCCTGCAAAAACATTTTTTACTGTTGCTGAATTATTATTGATAGCAGGGGTTGCTATTCCCCTGAAAAAATGGTTTCGTTGAAAGCCTTCCGACTGATCCAGCTTTTTCAACCATTCTTCGGCAATATATCCGTTGGTGGTGCCTGCAATGATAACCACCGTTCTTTTTTCAATGGCCTCTTTTACCGGGGCATATTCCAAAAGTGCTCTGGCAATCAGTCTTTTACCGGCTGCAGGTGTAAGCATGTATTGGATCATTATCGTATATATTTTTATTCACATTAATCATAGTCAAATCCATACTTTTTTATATCCTGAAAAATTGCAAATCTTTGCTTGATTTTTCGAGGATGCTTGCCTGTCCGACGACTGGAGCTATCCAAGCGGAAAAATAAAGTTTTTCGGTACTCTAAACTTTTAACTTTCATAAAAATGCATATCCCTGATATACTCCCACACTTTCTCCCGGAAAAAGAACCGCATATTCTTGCCTTTCCCGATAGCCTGCCGGAGGAAACTGGAGGAGATCTCTATGAGCGGGGCCTGCGAGACAGTAATACGGGCTTCTGGTAACAATTTCTCCACAGAAGGATGCAGTTGTTGGTTTTCGGAGCCTTTTCTGGGATATACAATGATTTCGTAGTTTCTGACAAGATGTTCAAAGTTTTTCCATTTATAAAGGGTGACCAGATTGTCGGTGCCCATGATCAGCACAAATTCCCGTTGCGGATATTTTTCCGACAGGTAAGCCAGGGTGTCAATGGTGTAGGAAGGTTTGGGCAGGCGGAACTCGATGTCCGTAGCCCGGATACGTGGATCATTATCCAGGGCCAGGTTAACCAGTTCGAGGCGGTGGTATTCAGGCAGGAGAGAAGCACGTTTTTTCAACGGGTTGTGAGGAGATACTACAAACCATATCTGTTTCAGTCCGGCATATTCCAAAAAATAATTGGCAATGGCCGTATGGCCAATATGTACCGGGTTGAAGCTTCCAAAAAAGAGTCCGGTTTTCATTTTTCTATGAAGTTTTTCACGATATCTTCGGCTTTTGGCAGGCTCTCTGCCAGTTTGTCATTGACCAGTTTGATATCGAACTTGTCTGCATATTTCATCTCTTGCCGGGCTTTTGCCACCCGTTCCCGGATACTTTCCTCGGAGTCGGCGGAGCGGTTGCGCAACCGATTATGCAGTTCTTCAATGGAAGGAGGCATCACGAAAACAGCCAGCGCTTGTTTCCCATACAGCTTTTTAATGTTCAGGGCTCCTTTCACATCCACATCAAATACCACATGGTATCCTCTGTCTAGGAGCCGTTGTACTTCCGATTTCAGTGTGCCGTAATAGGTCCCTTTGTATACTTCTTCCCATTCGACAAAAGCATCTTCTTCGATCTTGTTTCTGAATTCATTCATTGATAAAAAATAATAATCCTTCCCATCTTCCTCATGATCCCGCCGGGGCCGGGTGGTGGCTGATACCGAGAATGCCAGGTTGGGAAATGTCTTCAGCAGGTGTTTGACAATAGTGGTTTTTCCGGCACCCGAAGGCGAAGAAAAGATCAGTATCTTTCTATCTGGAGGAGAGGTACTGTTCTGTCGGTTTTTTATAGGCATAAACAAATTATTTAAAGAACGTTGAATGTCTGTTCCTTGATTTTTTCCAATTCATCTTTCATCATGACCACCAGTTTCTGTATGTTGGTATGGTTGGCTTTGGAGCCCAGTGTGTTGATCTCCCTTCCCATTTCTTGAACAATAAAACCCAGTTTTTTCCCGATATTACTACCATTGTTCATGGTTTCCAGGAAATATTCGCAGTGGTGGGCCAGTCGGATTTTTTCTTCGTTGATGTCCAGTTTGTCCAGGTAGTATGCAATCTCCTGCTCAAAACGTTCGCGGTCATTGGTGTTTATACCTCCCAATTCATGGAGATTCTTCTCCAGTCGGTTCCGGATCGTTTGGATCCTCTCATTTTCAAAGGGGGAAACTTGCTCTAAAAGATCCAGGATGGAATATACATGAGTCTGCATGTCTTTTTTGATGGAACTGCCTTCCTGTTCACGAAAACGGGTTACTTTGGCAATGGCTTCTTCCACAGTCTGAACAATTTGTTGCCATTCGGTTTCATTGATCTCAAGGAAAGTATCGGCAAGTACTTCCGGCCAGTGCAACAGAGACTGGATGAGAGGTTCTTCGGACCGGATATCCAGCTCTTTTGCCATATCACGTAATTGGCGGAGATAATGTTTGACTGCTGTTTTGTTGACTGCTGGATAAGTTTCACCGGTAAAGTCCAACACGGTCATGGAAAGATCTATTTTGCCGCGTACAAGTTTTTCTGTCAGGATCTTCCTGATGATAATATCTTTATTGCGGTAAGCTGCCGGAAGCCTTGTAGATATATCAACCTGCTTGGAATTCAGTGATTTGATTTCCACTGTTATCTGTCTGTCAGGGAAATCTTTGATTGCTTTCCCATAGCCGGTCATAGACTGAATCATGTTTTCTGTGTTTATGTTAAATGAACAAATTTACGATAATTTATGGGAGGGGAAAAATAGCAAGCTTTGTGTTAAAAATTTATTAGCTGAAATTCATTAAATTAGTGTGTTTCGCACACGAAATCAGCAAGCTTCACTTGCACAGATAATAAAAATGATTTTTCACGGAAATGTGTATCTGTGTATTAAAAAGTGATTGATTTTAAGCATAAAATATAAGACATTCAATTATTTTTTTATTCTGTGTTATTTTATTTGATGTACACTTCTATGATCTTTGCTTCTTCTTCAGGTTTAAGCCTGATGTCTTTCAATACGGCAGGGATCAATATGCTTTCGCCCATCTTTAATGTGGAAATTCCGTTTTCATGTTCAATTCCGGTTGTTCCTTCAACCCCGATATAGATAACAAAAGAATCCAGATCATAGTAATCTTTTTCCAGAGGTTTGTTGAAATGTATGAACTGAGTATTGAAATAATTACAATGTACAAGGTCGATGGTTTGATTAAGATGATCTTTGTAAGGGATTTTATACTCCGGATAATACTTAAAATCTATCACGTCTATTGCCAGGTCAGTATGCAGTTCCCTGCTTTTGCCGTTGGCATCCACCCTGTCCCAGTCGTAGATGCGGTAAGTGATATCTGAAGTTTGCTGAATTTCAGTGAGCAGAATGCCGGCGCCGATGGCATGAACACGCCCTGGCGGGATAAAAAATACATCACCGGCCATAGCCTCTTCGCTGTTCAATATCTCACGGAGGGTTTTGTTTTTAAGATGTTGTAGATATTCTTCCCTGCTTACATCATTATTGAACCCTATAATGATCTCCGAGCCAGGATTAGCTTGGAGAATATACCACATCTCCGTTTTACCATAGGCATGATGTCTCTGAAAAGCAGTTTTATCATCGGGATGTACCTGTACAGACAAAATATCACTGGCATCAATAAATTTTATAAGCAAGGGGAATTCCACTCCGAATTTATCATACACCTTGTCACCGACAAGATCTCCCATGTAGATTTCTACCAGCTCTTCCAGATTGTTTCCGGCCAGGAAACCATTTTTTACAACCGAAATATTCTCTTGCACACCGGATATTTCCCAGCTCTCGCCGACTTTCTGCATGTTTCCGGTATCTTTATGAAGAAAGTTCCTCAATTTGTCGTTGCCCCATATTTTGGTTTTATAGATAGGATGAAAAGAGAGAGGATAAAGTGATGTCATGACATAAGATTTTAATCAGGTTGATAGTCTGCAATGTACACATTTTTAAGAATATACGCTTCCTGTTCGATAACTTTTTTATGTAATGGATGATTGCGGTAGACATTCAGGTCGTTAGGGGAATCAAACGTGCTGCCCATCACGATATCCCACGCATGGAGGGAGGCGTTGAAATTGATGCCTGCCTCGTATTCCCGGATGGAAGGGATCTGTTCTTTTAGTAGTGATAAAAAAGTATTTTCTGGAAAATCGATTTGTCGTTTTTTCGCCGTTTCATTAAGATTTCCGGATAATTTGAAAAAAACGATATGTCGAATCATTGCAGATGAGTATTTGAATGTTTAAATTGCTGCGGTATTTGTTTATTGGTAACTGCGAAAATATAAAAAATGTTGATTGTTGGCATAGCCGGAGGTACTGGTTCAGGGAAGACCACCGTGGTGCGCAAGATCATCGAACGGCTACCGGCCGGTGAGGTAGCTGTCCTGCCTCAGGATGCCTATTACAGGGACAATAGTCATCTGCCTTTGGAACAACGGCAGGAGATCAATTTTGACCATCCTTCATCCATTGAATTTTCTCTACTGGTAAAGCACCTGAAAATGCTGAAGGCCGGAAAAACCATCCAACGACCGGTATATTCATATCTTTCCTGCACACGAGCCCGTGAAACGGTGACGATAAGTCCCAAACATGTTATTTTGGTTGAGGGTATTCTGATCCTGACGAATGAAGCACTGCGGGAACAGATGGATATTAAGGTCTATGTGGATGCTGATGCCGACGACCGACTGGGAAGGGTGATCAAGCGGGATATACGCGAACGTGGCCGGTCGGTGGACAAGGTATTGGAGAGATATGACAAAACTGTGAAACCTATGTATCTGCAGTTCATCGAACCTACAAAAAGATATGCCGATATTATTGTTCCTCAAGGGGGTAGCAATGAGGTGGCTATTGATATCCTGACAACAATCATCGAGAAAAACCTGAAGACTCACCTGTAAATATGTTTTCTTATGCCGGATAAAGTTCCCATTCAGCAGATTCTGTTCCTGGATATTGAAACCGTGCCGATGACGGAAAAATTTGATGAGATGCCCGGAAATTTTAGAAAATTATGGATTTGCAAAGCTAATAAGTTATGTGGAGAAGAGGGAGAATCGGCGGAAGATAAATTTGAGAGGGCTGGTATCTATGCAGAGTTTGGCAAGGTGGTTTGCATTTCCGTGGGGATGTTTCATCAAAAAGAAGGAAAGTGGCATTTTCGGTTAAAATCATTTTTTGGGGAAGATGAAAAAGAAGTGCTAAAAGAGTTTATTGCTTTATTGAATGGCATGAGGGATAAAAATCCTTATTTGTGTGCACACAACGGAAAGGAGTTTGATTTTCCCTATTTGGCGCGCCGCATTATCATAAACCGGTTGAAACTGCCTGCTTTGCTTGAGGTGGCCGGCAAAAAACCATGGGAAGTACCCTTCCTGGATACCATGGAACTATGGAAATTCGGTGATTATAAGCATTATACTTCTTTGGAATTGCTGTCAGCAGTTTTTGACATTCCCACATCCAAGGATGATATTGACGGAAGCCAGGTAGCAAAGGTGTATTATAAAGAGAAAGATCTGAAAAGAATAGCTGTATATTGTGAAAAGGATGTCCTGACGACGGCACGTGTTTATCAGCGATATTTGGGATTAGAACCAGTGTCGGATGAAAAAGTGGTCTCAGCTACAGATCTGCAGAAAAAAGAATAAACATTATCCAAGGAAATCCAGAATTTTTGTAACAAAAAAATCCGGTTGCTCGGCATGTAGCCAGTGTCCGGTACCAGGGCTGGTCACAACTTCGGCATAGGGAAAATGTTTTTGGATAATCAGTATGTCCTCTTCAGTGATATATTCTGAGTTTTCCCCCCTAATGAATAATACTGGAATCGAAGTAATCTGCCGATCCTTTAATACGGAGTAGCTGTCAAGTCCTTTCAGGATATTGGGGAGTTGTTTGTATAATACAGGTAGGTTTATTTTCCATTTGAAACCGTTGTTATTATATCTGGCCAGGTTTTTCAGCAAAAATTGCCTGGTCCTTTTTGAAGGGATGGTTGGCTTCAGGGCTTTCATTACTTCCTCTCGGGATGAGAAAGTCTTTAAATCCAGATTTAGCATGGCTTCCATCATCTTTTTATGCATTTGGAAAGAAGTGCCGGACCCTTCCCTGACCTGATATGTGCGAGGTGAAATGTCGACTACAATAAGAGCATTTACCTTTTCGGGATGGCATACTGCATAAAACATCGCTGTCTTGCCACCCATGGAATGGCCCAGAAGAATGGCTTTATCTATCCGTTGATCCTGAATGAATTCATCCAGGTCATCACAAAGAGCAGTGAAATCATGGACAGGATGATGCGGAGATTGTCCGTGATTGCGTTGATCTACTAAAAAAACATGATAATGATTTTCCAGTTTCCGGGCAATGGAAAGCCAATTGTCTGACGAACCGTACAATCCATGCAGGATGATCAAAGAAGGTCCTTCTCCCAGTTCTCTGTGGGCAAGTTTCATGGAGCTCAGCGTAATTGTCGCAGATACATTTGGATAGTGTTTTCCAAACCGTAGAATAATGCGTCGGAGATCAAAGCATGCCCGATGGATACTTCGGCAAGATGAGGAATATTCTGATGGAAGTATTTGAGGTTGTCCAGGTTCAGGTCATGACCCGCATTGATGCCCAATCCGAGGCTGTGGGCCAGTCTCGCTGCTTCAAGAAAGGGCCGGATGGCTTCATCCCTGTTTTTATGGTAATTGGAAGCATAGGGCTCGGTATATAATTCGATACGGTCGGTGCCGGTTTCAGGAGCGTATCTGAGGTTTTCCGTACAGGTGTCTACAAAAATGGAAGTACGGATTCCTTTTTGGTGCAATGTGCTGACGATTTCCGTAAGAAAGGAAAGGTTATTTTTTATCTGCCAGCCGGCATTGGAAGTGAGAGTATCAGGAGGATCAGGTACCAGAGTTACCTGGTCGGGTACGACTTCCAGTACCAGCTCCATGAAACGTTTTCCCGGATAGCCTTCCACGTTGAATTCGGTTTTTAGGACAGGCCGTATATCCATGACATCTTGGTACCGGATGTGCCGTTCATCAGGTCTTGGATGAACGGTGATTCCTTCTGCCCCGAAACGTTCACAGTTGATGGCAGCTTCCAGGACATTCGGAATATTTCCCCCCCGCGCGTTCCGTAGTGTTGCAATTTTATTTATATTTACACTTAAACGTGTCATAATTCTTGTCTTTTTGTATTATCTTTCGACAAAGTTATAAGATTTTTTTGGGGATTAACGAATATGTTAGCGAAAGATTTGATATCAGACATTGTTCCTGCCCTTCACACCTCCGACACAGGACAAAAGGCATTGAACTGGATGGATGTATTCCGGGTATCCCATCTGCCGATCATTAATGACAAGGAATTCCTGGGATTGATTTCCGATACAGATATCTATGACATGAACATGGCGGATGAACCTATCGGAAATCATAAACTTTCTCTCTTCAGCCCTTTTATTTATATGGATCAGCACATTTATGAAGTGATTGAGATTGTTGCCCGCCTGAAATTGACGGTGGTCCCAGTACTGGACCGGCAAAAGAATTATCTGGGAATGATTACCAATCATGACCTGGTTCAGTATTTTGCCGGACTGACAGCTGTAAAAAATCCCGGGGCTATCTTGGTACTGGAACTTCATCAAAATGATTATTTTCTGAGCCAGATAGCACAGATTGTTGAGTCAAATGATGCCAAGATTCTGAGCTTGTACATTCAACCCCATGATGATTCGACGAAGATGGAAGTGATATTGAAAGTAAACAGAACGGATGTCACTTCCATTATAAGTACTTTTGAGCGATATGATTATAATGTAAAGGCATCATATATGAACAATCGGGAAATGGAGTCTTTTTATGCCAGCCGGTATGATGAATTTATGATGTATCTGAGTATTTGATTAAACCTGACAAAATGAAGATTGCTGTTTACGGGAAAAAAATCACAGCTGAGTTTTTTCCTTATTTTCAATTGATGTGTGAAAAATTTAGGCAATACGGTGCTGAGGTGTTAATGTACAGGGAGTTATATGAGAATGTAGCGCATAATTTTGATTATCAGGTTAGCCACAACTACCTGTTTGAACAACATTCCGATTTGGATAAAGATATTGATTTTTTGCTTAGTGTAGGTGGGGACGGAACTTTCCTGGAGTCGGTTTCGTTTGTTCGTAAAAGTTTAATACCAATTATTGGAATAAACAGCGGTCGCCTGGGTTTTCTGGCTACTATCTCACGGGAAAATATCAGCGAATCCATTGATGCTATTTTTAGCAGGAAATTTACCCTGGAAAAAAGATCATTAATTGAGCTGGTGAACCCAGGCGGTGTACTGAAAGAATTTCCTTTTGCACTGAATGAGTTTGCTGTGCAGAAAAAAGGTACCGGCATGATCAGTATCGAAGTGACTATGGGAGGAAATCATCTCAATACCTATTGGGCAGACGGCCTGATTATTTCCACCCCTACTGGATCTACCGGCTATTCCATGAGTGTAGGGGGGCCTATTGTTATTCCCGGTTCAAAAAACTTCATTCTAAGTCCTATAGCCCCGCATAACCTTACAGTCAGGCCAATGGTAATCCCTGATGATCATGAACTGACAGTGCGGGTCTCGACACGCCAAGATGCCTATTGGGTATCAATGGATTCCAGATCAGAAGTGTATACAGGATATGCTCCTTTGAAAATCAGAAAAGCAGGCATTTTTATTCATGTTCTCAAACTGGAAGGAATGGATTATTTTGAGACTTTAAGGTCAAAATTGATGTGGGGTGCTGATAAAAGGGGGTAATCTGTATTTATTCTGAAAGGTCCTGAAATACATTTTGTTGTTGTTCTTTGACCGGTCTGGATATTTATACCATTTTATTCGAAGCAGGGAAATCGGAGTTATTTGATTGGTTTTCAAATAAAATGAACAGGAATGGAAAATAGTGAAAAATTTTTTATATTTGTCATAAAGTATTCATAATATGAGAGAGTTATTTGCCAGGGTAACGTTGTTTTTCATTATATTTTCTTTATTTGCTGTTACCGGTCAATCCCAGATATGGAAACTGCGGAGATATGAAATGAGTGGGGGGGTTGGGATTGTTAATTATTTTGGGGATATTGGCGGTTATTCCCCGGGAGAAAATTTACTTGGATTGAAAGACCTTTCTTTAAATAGCACCCGTCCCATGTTGTATTTTGGAATGAGGTATAAGCTTTACGAAATAAGCTGGCTTAATTTCAACCTTGTCTTTGGAGGGTTGCACGGTTCTGATATCGGAGGCGTTAATGATAAAAGGGGAATAATATTCAGGTCTTTTCTTGTTGAACCTTCCCTGCGTTATGAGCAGGCGATTATCAATGGACGTTCCAACCAAAGTTATCTCATGATGAAAGGCAGGGACATAACTTCCTTTACCAATAGGGTGAGTGTTTATGTTTTTGCCGGTCTGGGGGCGGCCATATTCAACGTCAGATCCATAGAAGATCCTTTTAACAGGATGAAAACCGGCACCAAAGGGACTCTGAGCATTCCTGTTGGTGCTGCCCTGCGGTTTACTTTTGACCCGAATTGGGATGTGGGTTTTGAAATAGGACCTCATTTTACATTGACAGATTATGCCGACGGATTTTCCTCACAATATTCCAAATTTAATGACGTTTGTTTGTTAACAAACGTTCATGTTATTTGGAAACTGAGAACCTCCAGAAAGAACCTTCCCATCTTCAGGTTATAGGAGCAAAAAAAAAATGTATGAAAAAACATTGGTTACTCCTCATCGTCCTGACAGTATCAGGATCGCAAGCTGTTTTTGCGCAACGGAAAGCCAAAATCATTCAGAATATTGGAGTATTTTCCGGCGGTTCTTATTACTTTGGAGATATTAACCCGGAGAAAATGTTTTATGATTTTTCCCCTGCTTTCGGGGGTTTTTATAATTTTTGGATTAACAATAGATATGCTGTACGGGCAAATTTTTACTATGGAGGACTGAAGGCCAGCGGGCAGGATTTTGATTATTTATTCCTGCCTTTACGTAATGCTTCTTTTTCGGAATCTTTGCTGGATATGGCCATCCAGTTTGAGTTTAATTTTCTGCCTTACGGGTATGATCCCAGAAAAAGATTGTTCACTCCATATGTTGCCGGTGGTGCAGGATTTGTTTTTGTTTTCGGAAATTCTCAGATAGCTACCCAATTTGTTCTTCCGGTGAACCTTGGGATCAAGGTCAATGTCAGCAAAAAGGTAGATGTAGGGGCTGAGTGGGGTTTCAGAAAAACATTTAATGATAACCTGGATGAATGGTCTCCTGACAATAATGAATATTCTAACTTTATTTTGCCCCCCGATGTAAAATCTTTTTCACATAATAATGATTGGTACTCATTTGTTGGTATATTTGCAAGCTTCAAAATATTTTATAATCGGGAAACGTGTCCTGCATACTGGGATTAATGATAATTAGAAGATGGCTTTGAAAGATAATATAGATAGAAACAAGATACCGGTTCATGTGGCAGTCATTATGGATGGTAACGGCCGTTGGGCCAAACAAAAAGGAAAGGAAAGAGTGGTTGGTCATCAGCATGGAGTGAAAGCCGTGAGAGAGGTGACGGAGGCTGCTGCTGAACTGGGGGTGAAATATCTGACTTTGTTTGCTTTTTCAACCGAAAATTGGCAACGACCTACCGATGAAGTAAATGCCTTGATGTCCTTACTGGTAACAACACTCAATGCAGAGATCAGTACGCTGATGGAAAATAATATAAAGTTACAAACCATCGGGGATCTCACTATTATGCCCGGCCAGGTAAGAAAAAAACTAATGAAAACCATAGACCAAACTGCTGCCAATAATGGAATGACACTCATATTGGCTTTGAGTTACAGCGCACGATGGGAGATAACAAATGCAGCCAGGGAAATAGCCCGGAATGTTTTAGATGGTAAACTGGATGTTGACAGAATTGATAAAAACCTCTTCTCGGAATATTTACAGACAAAAAATATCCCTGATCCCGATATATTGGTTCGTACGAGCGGGGAATACAGAATCAGCAATTTTCTCTTGTGGCAAATAGCTTATACCGAGCTGTACTTTACGAAAAAATTGTGGCCGGATATCCGGAAACAAGACCTGTATGAGGCAATTATCGACTACCAGCGTCGGGAAAGAAGATTCGGACGTATTAATGAACAATCAAGAATGAATGTAGATCGGTAAAGTATTGTGTGTTATGTGGAGAAAATCTTTGTTATTGCTCGTATTTGTTTTCGTAATTCAGTTTGTTTCTTTTTCACAGGATACATTGAGACAAAACTTACCCGTTATGAATTATTCCAAACCGGAAAGTTATATCTTGGGTGGAATATCCATATCCGGGATCAAGTATCTGGATAAGGGGATATTAGCGCAACTGACCGGTTTAAATATAGGACAACGTATTCAGGTGCCTGGCTCGGAAATTACCAATTCTATAAAAAAACTATGGAAACAAGGTTTGTTTTCCGATATTATGGTTACCTATACCCGGATTGATAGCGGGAAGATATATTTGGACTATTGGTTGCAGGAAAGACCCCGGCTGTCGAAGATTGAGTTTAAAGGAATCAGGAAAAATGAACAGGATGACCTGCAGGAAAAAATCAATGTGCTGGCAGGAAGTCAGGTAACAGAGAATCTTATCAACAATACCCGCAAGATCATCCGTGAGCATTATATTGAAAAGGGATTTCTGGATGTCTCGGTAATTATTAAACAAAAAAAAGATCCACACTTTCAGAACAGTGTATTGTTGGTGGCTGATATCAACAAGAGAAAGAAAGTGAAGGTGGGCCTGATCGATTTTGAAGGAAATAAGGTTTTTTCTGATAAGAAGCTTAGGCGTGTTATGAAAAAAACCAAGGAAAAGAACTGGAATATCTTCAAGGCCTCCAAGTTTGTGGAAAAAGATTACAAGGAAGATAAAAAGAAATTGTTCGAATTTTACAATGAGAACGGTTATCGGGATTTTAAAATTCTAAGTGATTCGATATACACTCTTGAAGATAACAGAATAGCACTTATAATAAAGATTTACGAAGGAAACCGGTATTATTTCAGAAACATTACCTGGGTAGGCAACACCAAATTCCCTTCAGCCTTGCTGAACCAGCGTCTGGGTATTAAGAAAGGAGACCCTTATGATCTTAAGTTGTTGAACAAAAGGCTGAAAGAGGATGAAGATGCTGTACATTCTATTTACATGGATGACGGTTATCTGTTTTCGGATATTACGCCTGTTGAACAAAAAGTTGAACATGATTCCATAGATCTCGAAATGCGTGTTTACGAAGGGGAGCAGGCTACAATCAACAAGGTCATCATCAAAGGAAATACCAAAACGAATGAACATGTGGTCAGGCGTGAATTGAGGACCCTCCCGGGTGAGTTGTTTAGCAAATCTGATATTGTCCGTTCGGTGCGCGAGCTGGCCCAGCTGGGACATTTTGACCCTGAAAAGATCAATCCTGTGCCTATCCCCAATCCGGCCAGTGGCACGGTTGACCTGGAATATAATGTGACTGAAAAAGCCAATGACCAGTTTGAAATTTCCGGAGGATGGGGTGCTAATATGCTTGTGGGAACGATAGGTGTACGGTTTAATAATTTTTCGGTCAGAAATATTTTTAACTCCAAGGCTTGGCGGCCTATTCCAACAGGTGACGGCCAGTCGGTAAGCCTGCGTGCCCAGACTAACGGAAAATATTATCAGGCATATAGTTTCGGGTTTACAGAACCCTGGTTTGGCGGGAAAAAACATAATACATTCTCTTTTTCCGTTTATCGTACCGGCCAAACAAACGGACGAAAAAAGGGAGATTTATCACGCCAGTCTTTGAATATTTCAGGAGCAAGTGTGGGGTTGCAAAAAAGACTGAAATGGCCCGATGACTACTTCAGCCTGTATACCGGCATCTCATTTCAGAACTACGAACTGAGAAACTGGAACCGTAGTTTCCTTTTTGAAAACGGGAATTCAAACAATTTTAGCTTTACCACTACCTTTGGAAGATATTCAGCCGGACCGAATCCGATATATCCGCAGGGAGGTTCCAATATCTTTCTTACTCTGCAAATAACCCCTCCCTATTCATGGTTTAATAATAAAGATTATTCGAGTCCGGAAATGATTGATAGTGAGTTTTATAAATGGGTTGAATATCATAAATGGCTATTTAAATCCGATTGGTACCAGACTTTGGCGGGAAAATTAGTGTTACGTACCAGGTTCGACTTTGGTTATCTCGGGTATTATAACCGGGATGTTGGTCCTTCGCCTTTTGAAAGATTTGATGTAGGCGGTGACGGAATGTCCGGATACAACCTTTACGGAGTTACCACCGTCGGCCTTCGTGGCTACGAAAACGGTTCTTTGACACCTTACAAAAAGAACAGGCGGGGCGAATACAAAAAGGCAGGAAATGTGTATCAGAAAGTGACCCTTGAATTGAGATATCCCATTACCCTGCAGTCACAGGCTACCGTATTTGTCCTGGGTTTTCTGGAAGGAGGAAATGCCTGGAGCAGGATCCAGGATTATAACCCGTTTGGGATCAAAAGATCTGCCGGTATTGGATTACGGGCTTTCCTGCCTATGTTCGGATTGCTCGGAATTGACTGGGGATATGGCTTTAACTCTTTACCGGAACAACCCGGTCCCAGCGGTGGCCATTTCCATTTCACCATTGGTCAGGAATTCTGATTTTATGTTTAACATAATAATTTAGGAGTTATGAAAAAGTCAATAGTTTTAATTTCGGTGATAATCTTGTCTGTCGGTATAAGTTGGGGACAAAAATATGCTTTTGTGGATACTGAATATATTTTAAACAATATTCCTTCTTATAAAGCAGCTCAGGATAAATTGAATACCCTCTCAAAACAGTGGGAGAAAGAAATCTCTGACAAATATGCCGAGATAGATAAGCTGTACAAAGCCTATCAGAATGAAGCGGTTTTGCTAACCCCGGAAATGAAGAAAAAACGGGAAAATGAAATCATCTCAAAGGAACAAGCGGCAAAAGATCTTCAGAAAAAATATTTCGGCCCTGAAGGAGATCTTTTCAAAAAAAGAGAAGAACTGGTCAAACCTATCCAGGACGAAGTTTACAATGCCGTAAAGAAATTAGCCGTTGAAGGAAATTATGCTGTGATCTTTGATACGGCAGGCGGACCGGTTTTTCTGTATACAAATCCGCGTTATGATCTGAGCGATCAGGTTTTAAAACAAATGGGATATAAAGAATAAAAAATTACTTACATTTGTTGCTGAAATTTACCGAATTTTATATTTGAAGTTTAACTAAAATAAATAACCAGATGAAAAAAAGTATTAGTGTTATATTGGTGTTGGTTTTGTTTGGATGGGGGTTGTCGGCACAGGCACAACAGAAATTTAAGTTCGGGCATATTAACAGTCAGGAACTTTTGCAGGCTATGCCCGAAAATGATAGTGCACAGGCTCATCTGCAACGTTTTGCAAAAGAATTACAAGACCAGTATGACGCCATGCAGGTGGAATACAATAAAAAGGCCCAGGAATTTCAGGATCAGCAAAACAACCTGACTGATTTGATCAAGAAGACGAAATTGGAAGAACTGCAACATATACAACAAACAATGCAGGAATTTCAGACCAATGCCCAGCAGGAGATGCAGAAAAAACAGGCAGAAGTGCTTCAGCCTATCATTGACAAAGCCAACCAGGCGATTAAGGAGGTAGCTCAGGAAAATGGATTTACCTATATCTTCGATATCTCCAGAGGTACCATACTTTATTTTTCTGATCAAAGCATTGATATCTTGCCATTGGTAAAAAAGAAACTGGGGATCCAGTAAAAAATATGTCTTTAATTTATTATCTTAGAAGGCCATCTATGGGATGGTCTTTCTTTTTTTGCAAAAAACATGTCTTATGAAGAGGAATGCCAACAGGCCTATTGGTGTTTTTGACTCGGGGGTGGGAGGACTGACTGTAGCCCATGCCATCAAACAGAGGTTGCCGGAAGAATCCATGATCTATTTCGGGGATACAGCCCATCTGCCGTATGGGGAAAAATCACCGGAAGCCATTCTTCGTTATGCGGAAAGAATTACCCGTTTTCTGATTAATCAAAACTGTAAAATGGTAGTGATTGCCTGTAATACCGCCTCATCGGTTGCTTATATACCGTTAAAGGAAAAATTCGGAGAGGAAGTGGAGATTGTGAATGTTATTGATCCGGTAGTGGAATATTATCTGGATCACCTCGCTCCTGCCAGGGTAGGGGTGATCGGTACCAAGGCAACCATCCGCGCAGGAGTGTACGAAAAAAAAATAAGGGAAAACAATCCCGAAGCCAGGGTCTTTTCCAAGGCAACACCCCTGCTGGTGCCGATGATAGAAGAAGGCTTTATTTTTGATGATATTAGTAATGCCGTTATTCGGGCCTATCTGTCGGATGAACCCCTTCATTCGGTGGAAGCACTGATCCTGGGTTGTACTCATTATCCCATCATCAAGAATCAGATCAGTAGGTTTTATAATTTTTCCATAGAGATACTGGATTCGGCAGCTATTGTAGCCCGTGCCGTGAAAGAACTGCTGACCGGAAAAAATTTACTATACAAAGAAGGGAGTGGAAAAGATGTTTTTTTCGTGTCGGATTACACCGAATACTTTGAGAAAATATCAGGCATGTTCTTCGAAAAAACATTAACCTTAAAAAAACTGGACCTGTGGAAGGACGGATGACAAACAATGATTGAGGAGCCGAAATATATTTGTTTATTTTTAGCTGTAGAAGGCGAATCATGGTCTTCCATTCATTTCTGGTGGTGTTTAACCTGTTTGGCTGGATCTGGAAAAAGACCCGCCTGGTCAATCTGATTACGCTGGGTCTGACAGGCGCCTCCTGTACCCTGCTGGGAATATTCTATGGTCCGGAATATTGCCCCCTGACCGACTGGCATTTTCGCATTCTCGGACATCCGGGCAAAACCAATTTTCTTTTCCCGTTCGTATATGCACTATCTGGTACAACGGCTGGATCATGTTGATTTTACGACAATTTTGGTAGATAGAGCCACGCTGATTGTATTTTTCGTAGCCCTGGGACTGTCTTTGTATGTTAACTTCAAAAAGAAGGTAAACTGAACATCGGCACCGGGGGTTACAATGTCATTTTCCAAACCATATTTATTTTGTGTTCAGTAAACCTGATGCTTGCTTAATCCGTCAGTGGACGGACAAGTCCTACAGTGGACGGACAAGTCCT
>Ga0136651_10000238_pt1 | contig 29017 bp, 14 predicted proteins | sample Mar14236cmmetaG_FD_94867 | JGI IMG/M metagenome (GOLD analysis project Ga0136651, IMG submission 94867) | Marine hydrothermal vent microbial communities from Guaymas Basin, Gulf of California to study Microbial Dark Matter (Phase II) - Marker... ... | reverse complement strand
GGGTTTGATAGAGCCGCACCTCCCGCGCGCTAAAGTCGTAAGGCTCCTCCAGCGACTCGATCAGCAGCCAGCCCAGGTGTCGCTCGCCAATGAGCAGAGGAACGACGGCGACCGCTTTGATATCCAACACGTTCAGAAAAACGTGACGAGAAATCTCGTCCATCTCCGGCGAAGTGGACACGTCCGAGATGGACATAGGCTCAGTGATCATCCTGGCAATGAGAGGGATCTGGGAAACATTCCAACGGTTGCCCAGCACGGCCGGACGCTCCTCCCCTGGTTCCCAGGCGGCCTCAATCCTTACAATGGGGTCACCGGGCGGGCTGGTAGGATCTATGAGAGCCAGGACGCAGCGTCCCATCTCCGGCGCGACCACGTGGTCGGTAAAGGCCCGCAGCACATCGCCGGGGGTCTGGGCGACGACGATGGCCCGGCTGGCATGGTAGAGAGCCTCCGTCTCGGACAGGGTGGCCTGCGTTTCCTCGAACAGGCGGGCGTTCTCGATAGCCATAGAAGCCTGCTGGCCAAAGGCGAACGCCAGTTCGGCTCTCTCTGCGGTGTAAAAGCCGGGATCGCTCTTGTCAATGGTAAGCAGGCCGATGACCTGCCCTTTGCTCAACAGCGGCACCCCAAGCCAGGAGCGCACCCACTCGGTGCCCCCGAGTCCCCGGAACCTCTCGTCCTGTTGCGCATCGGCGATAGTGAGCGATTGCCGGGTGTGTACCAACTCCTGGAAAAGCGCGTCCTCCTGGATAGGGACGGTGAGGCCAACGACGCCTTCTTGATCCTCCAGGCCCACTACCGCGTGGACGCGCATCGTCTCCCCCTCACGTAGCCAGAGAGAGACGGAGTCGTAGGGGACAACCTGCTTCAGACGTTCCAGCATCAGCCGCAGCACCTCGTCGAGGTTGAGGATGGAGCCAATGGCCCGCCCTACCTCGGTCAAGGCCTCCCACTGGCGCGCACTCCGCTGTGTCTCCTCGAACAGGTAGGCGTTTTGCAGGGCGATGGCTGTCTGGCTGGCGATGGCGCTCAACAGGTCCTGATCGTGCTCGTCGTAGACGCGGGGAGTAGTGAAACTCTGGACGGCCATCACTCCCAACACCCGATCGCCGATGAGCAAAGGCACCCCCAGGTAGGAAAGAGCCAACTCTCCAACCATTTCTATTCCCATCTCTGCCAGTCGCTCGGCCGGATTTTCCTGGACGAGCACCGATGTCCGGTGGCGGACGATGTACCCGGCAAAGCCCTCGTCGGCGGTGACGACGGTGATCTGCTTGTCCAGTTCCGACGATGTGACGTCAAAGGCAAAGCGGATATCGTTTCTCTCCGGGTCATAGAGGCCGATGTAAAAGTTAGTCGTGTCCAGCAGGCGGGAGGCGCCCCGATGGACCTCTTCCAGCACCTCCTCCACGGACAGACGGGCAGTCAGGGCCCGGGCCAATTCGTTCAGCACGGACAGTTCCTCGGCGTGGATGCGTGACTCTTCGAACAGGCGCACGTTCTCGATGGCGATGGCGGCCTGGCTGGCCAGCATGACGAGCACGTCCAGATCCTCCCGTGTGAGAACCGACTCGCCGCGTGGATTCACACCCGTCAGTGTACCAATAACCTGTCCCTTGACCATCAGGGGAGCCACCGCCACTGAGCGTCTGGGCATCTGCTGGCTGCGCTCCCGCGCCTCGTCCGTCTCACGCTCGTCTTCCAGTATATCCTGTGTCAGGGTGGGTTTCTTCTCTCGCATCACCCAGCCGGTCAGACCATGCCAGAGTTCTTCAAAGGTAATGCTTTGCAGGTGTTCTTTGCTGTAGCCGTGCCCCACGAGGTGGAGCAACTCTTGTTTCTCCACGTCGAGCAGCGCGATGAGGGTCTGCTGGCATCCCGCCAGGCGGGCCGCATCGTCCACGATGGTCTGGAGCATGACGTCCAGGTCGAGCGTGGAGGTGATTTCCTGCCCGATCTCGTACAGCGTGGTAATGTGCTCCAGATGCCGGCGGGTCTCCTCCAGCAGGCGCAGGTTGTCCAGCGCCGTCGCGGCCTGGCCCGCCAGCGTCCAATAACCACGCACCAGTTCCTCCGCAAAGGGGCCAGGCTCGTCACGGCCGGCAAAAATCGTCCCCATACAGCGATTCCCGACGGTGATGGGCACCATGGCAAAAGAGCGCAAGCCCGAGATGGTCGAGATGAGGGTGCGGACCATCTCGTTCGCCCGCTCGTCGGTCAGCACGTCCTCCACCACTACCGGCTTGTTCGGGTTCATAAAGTCCGTCAGCGGATAGTCCTCCATTGCCAGGCGGGTGCCGTATGGCTGGGTCGGCCGGCCGTCCACTGTCCATCCTTCGTGCATTACCATTTGGACCGGCCGTCCCTGCTCATCGTGTTCGAAGAACAAGACACGGACGGCGTCCACGCCGCTGGTGGCGGCATAGTTCATCAGCGCCTGTCCCACCTCTGCCGACGAAGTGGCCGCACCGATGGCCCAACTGGCGCTGTAGAGGGCCTCGGTCTCGGTCAGCGCCTCCTGTGTCTGCTCGAATAGGCGGCGGTTCTCGAGTGCTAGCGCTACTTGGCTGGTGACCGCTTCGATCAAGGCAGTCTCATCGGGCGTCCAGCGCCGTGGTCGCTCCGGCTCCTCGAAGCCGAGTACGCCGATAGGTTCACCTCCCAGAGTGATGGGGGCCAGCAGAGCGGTTCCCTCTCTGCCATCCCCTCCACTCTGGGTGACGAGACATCCTTCACGCAGGGCGGACGTCAGTTCGAGCGGCGGCATCTCTTGTAAGGGGACGACCTGGTTCAAATCGTACTCGTAGCCGACTGTCCCCGATCGCTGCTCGGCGTATTTCTCCCACTCTTCCCGCAGGTAGTGGCGGTGAGCGGTTTTGACCTCTTGTAGGCTTTCCTGCGTCTGCCGGAAGAGACGGGCGTTCTGGATGGCATTGGCCAGTTGGTCGGCCATAGTCTGGAGCACGGCGGCGTCCTCCTCGCTAAAGGCCGCTTCCTGCGCACTCTGGATGGTCATAGCACCAATAACCTCGCCCCGGCTGACGAGTGGCAAAGCCATCTCCGAGCGGGTCTCAGGCAAGAGGGGGTTATCGAAACGTACCGCCTCCTTGCCCACGCCCAATGCGATGCGGGCCTGCCGGTTTGCCACGCACCAGCCGATCATGGACTCGCCGCCGACCTCCAGTTTGTGGCCTGCTTCGAGCATCTTGCGCCCTGCCTCACCGGTGCCGGCCTGCAAGACCGCGTGCTTCCCGGCCTCGTCCACCAGAAAAATGCCGGCGTAGCAAAGATCAAACCGCTCGCGGATCAGATCCACCACCTGGGGCAACAACTCATCCGGGTCGAGAATAGAGGAGGCGGCGCGGGAGACTTCGGCGGCAGTCTGGAGTCGCATAGTCCTCCGCTGTCCGGATTCGATGAGGCGCACGTTTTCGATGGCGCTGGCAGCCCGGTCGGCCAGGACACCGAACAACGACTGCTCCGACGCGGTGAAAGGGCGGTCCTTCAGCCGTGCAGCGTAAATCAGGCCCAGCAACTCGTCGCCCGTCCGCACCGGGGCGCATATAACCGCCTGCACGGTATAGCGCATTCCCGACAGGTCCGGCATATCGGCCGAGTCCCCACGCCGCCAGGACAGCGGGCGCTTCCCGGCAAGGGCGTGGGCCACAGCCTGGCATAAACTGTCCAACGGCAATTCGGTCAGCCTGGCGAGAAGCACGCCCCGCGACGCCTGAGGGTAAAGGGCGGCCGTCTCCGGGCGATGCAGATAAAAGATCGCCACATCGTTCCCCAGCAAGCGTATGACCTTATCAACGACCAGCGCGCCAACCTGGCCGACCTTCGTCAGGCGCGTCGGGATGGCGGAGATTTCATATAACACCGAAAGTTCAGTTACCCGATCCAGCGCTTCCATTTCTCACTCCTCAGACCCTGATTGACTGACACTTTTAACATTGCTCACGGATACACACGGATTTCTTTGTTTAACGGGGTCGTAGTAACGACTTTCGTTTTTTGGGCGCTAACGAACGACTCAAGTCGTTACTACAACCGAATGTTAAATTTGTCGGTCAACCAGCCTCAGACCAGTTCTCGGTGTGAAACGATATGTGGGGCAGGCTTTCCAGCCTGTCCGAGCGGCAGACTGGAAAGTCTGGCCCACTTCTGCACCAGAAACCAGACTATGGGCCGTGGCCCTGACTGCCTGAAAGCGGTCTTTCCATAAGGTCATGTTGTATCATCTCAATATTCTGGGGCACTTTTAACGTAGCCGCGCTTTCCATAGCACGTTATGCCCGCGAGGTATGGAAACCTCGGCTACATTGCCCCACTTTATTGAGCAGATACGTCATGTTTATGCCAGCGTGCACACTACCACTGTTTTGTTGTGGAAGGCCGCCAGCCCTGACCCCGGCGGAGGGGCGATCTCACCAAAGCTGAACATACCGATAAGCGGTGTCTCGTGTCCAATGATGTCCCGGATATACTCAATTTCCGTGGCCGCCTCATCGCCCAGGATCATCAACCGGGAGATGCAATCGAAAACGATGGCGGCTACCGGGGGCTGGCCGGCCAACTCATCCATAGCCCGCTCGGCGGCAGTGTGAGCCGCCGCGAAGAGCATATCCTTGTCGCCGCTCATCATATGCACCACAGCGTTTTCCGGTACGGCTGCCACACACTCGATAGCGCCGTCGGGATGGGCTCGCAACGGATCGCGGATAAGGAACTCGCCCCCGATCAGAGGCAACCCCAGCGGATGGGCCATGGCGAAGGCACCGAATCCCTCCTGATCGAGTTGCGGGGCCTCGTCCGCCCATCTCCGCCGGTAGACCTCGAAGGCGGGTTGGCCATCCAGTTCATAGACCACGTTGGCGGCTGAGCGGGTCACCACCATTGGGCGTCCGACCGGCTTCCAGCCGTGGGCCACGCCGATCCCGATGGGTGCTGGCGTGCGCAACAGGGCCGCTACCAGGGCATCGGAACGGATCTGGTCGTTGATGAACTGGAAAGTCTTCAAGAACCGAAAGTTATCGCCAGCGCCGCCCCCTACCATTGGGTACATCGGCCCCAGCACATCAGTTGCGCTCTGCACTACTTCCGTCAACGCACCGGTGAGGCCGTCCGCCAGAGCAAGCACTGCCGTGGGCTGTTCCTCGGCACCAGTCGCCATCAGGTGTTGGGCCAGGGTCTCGGCGACCGCCTGGCCTACACGGTGGGGGACATCGTGGATGCCCTCTTCCATCGCCAGGGTCACGTGGAGGCCCTCCGAGCGCAGGGCCATCACAGTGATCGAGTCAGTGCTGAGGTCACCAGCCGCAATGACCCCGCCGGCACAACAACCGATCAGGGGGGCGGAGCCTGTCACGGAGCGGATACTTCGCACCGCCGCCTCCTGGTCGTAGCGGTCGGTGGTAAAGGCGATAACCAGGTCGGCTGGGCCCTCTATGCCGATCATAGCCTGGGTCGCCGCATCGGAGCCGGCCCGCCGCGCATCCTCTTGACGGCTCAAACCTATACCTGCCATTGTTGTCATTGGTCTATCTCCCTTTTTATCTTTACTGTTCTACATCAGGGCTCTTCTGAGCAGAAGGTGCCCTTGACGGCGGTGCATTAGATTGACCTGGTGTGCCCAGATGCACGAAACTGCGCGGGGTGCCCAGAGCACGGCCCAATTCACGCACTGCAGTCTGTAAGACTGCCTCTACATCAGCAGCGGCCTGGATTTTGCCCGCGATCTCGCGGGCGAGTCGCTCGCGGTGGGCACGGCGCTGCGCCTGCTTGAAGAGCCGCATGCTCTCAAGAGTAACGGCCGCCTGGCCGGACAGGGCACGGTAGAGGCGCACCTCCCGCTCGCTAAAGTCGTAAGGCCCCTTCAGCAACTCGACCAAAAGCCAGCCCAGATGCCGCTCGCCAGCGAGCAGAGGAATGATGGCAACCGCTTTGATGTCCAGTACATTCAGGAAGGCGTGGCGAGAGATCTCGTCTATCTCCGATGAAGTGGCCACGTTCGAGATGGTCAGGGGCTCGGTGGTCATCCTGGCGATGAGAGGAATCTGGGAGACGCTCCAGCGATTGCCGAGCACGGCCGGACGTTCCACCCCCGGCTCCCAAGCAGCCTCAATCTCCACGACAGGATCGTCGGCTGGGCTGGTAGGATCTATGAGAGCCAGGACGCAGCGATCTGTCTGCGGCACGACCACGTGGTCAGTGAAGGCACGCAGCACGTCGTCAGGTGTCTGGGCGACGACGATGGCCCGGCTGGCGCGGTAGAGGATCGTGGTCTCCTCCAACGCAGTCCGAACCTCTTCTGCCAGGTGTATTCTCTGGAGGCAGGCTGAGGCGCGGTTGGCCAGCAGTGTGATAAGCCGCAGGTCCTCGTCGCTGAACTGGCCCACCCGCTCCCCATTGCAGAACAAAACCCCGATGGGTTTCTGCCCGACCATCTGGATGGGAGCGCCCAGCATACTGCGCAGGCCAACGGTTGCCAGACCCGGATTGGCACGCTCGTCGTCGGCGGTGTCGGCGATGGAGACAGCGATACCCTCGTGGATGATGTGTGCGGTGAGGCCATCGGGACGGGGCGCGATGAAAGTTTCCCCATCCCACCGGACTGGATCTGCCATAGCAATCGCATGTCCGTATTCTCCCTTCTCCTCATCGTAAACGTAAATGGTGGTGACGGCGGCATCAATCAGTTGACGGGTCGCGTTGGCGATGAGGGTCATAGCCTGCTGGGTGCTCTCAATGCCCATGAGCGCACTGCTCAGATTGTATAGTTGGCGCATCGTCTCTGCACGCCGTTGTGTCTCCCCAAACAACCGCGCACTCTCCAGCGCCAGCGCCACCTGTTCGCTCACTGCTTCGACGAGGGCCATCTCGTCGGGTGACCACTCCCGTGCCTCGTCTGTCTCCTGGATGCCCAGAGCGCCGATGACCTGATCGCGCAACTTGAGTGGCATGGTCAACGTCGACTCTGTCGCCGCCGGCTCGACGAGGGCGACGGGTTCCCCACGCTGAAGAACCAGGTCGAGCGCCGGCGCCGGTAATTGCCCCAGCGGCGCGACGTCAATGCGGTCGTAGACGTAACCCAGCGGGCGCTCCGCCGGCGCCAGTTGAGTCCAGGCGGCGGTGCTGTACTCGCCATAGAGACGGCTCAACTCGCGCAGCCGGTCCTGTGTCTCCCGGAAGAGCCGGGCGTTCTCGATGGCTACTGCCAACTGGTCGGCCATCGTGCCCAGTGTGGCCACGTCCTCATCACTGAAGGCCGCCTCCTCGGTGGACTGCACGTCCAGTGCACCGAGGATTTCCCCGCGCACGCGCAGTGGCAGCGTCATCTCCGAGCGCGTCTCGGGCAGGTCGGGGTTGACAAAGTGCACCGCATCCTCACCCACATCGAGCGCGATGCGGGGTTCCCCCGTACCGGTGACGTAACCAACCATACCCACCTTGCCGACCGCCAGTTTGTGGCCCCGGGCCAGCATACGCTGCCCTCCCTCGGAGGAAGCGGCACGCAGGATAGCGTACTCGCGGGCGTCGTCCACCAGGAAGACACCGGCGTGGTAAAAACCGAACCGTTCGGAGATGAGGCGCACCGTCTCGTCGAGCAATTGGTTCACGTCGCGGATGGCGGTGGCCTCGCGGGCCACATCGGCTGCCGTCTCTAGTTGGACGGCGCGGCGCTCCAATTCCCGCGTTCGGTCGGCCACCTGCTGCTCCAGCCCGGCGTAGAGCTCCTGCAGGCGGCTGGCCATCTGATTGAATGCCTCGCCCAAAGCCTCCAACTCGTCCCCCGTGCGTAGGGCGATGCGGTGTCCCAGACGGCCGCTGCTCAGAAGCGCCGCTCCCTCCTCCAGTTGGGCTAACGGACGGATGATGCGCTGTGGCAGCCAGGAGGTCAGCCCTGCGATGGCCAGAACAGCGACCATCAGTAGGCCTATTAAGGATATAGTCATTCGCTGGATACTCGCATAGGCTTCTTCCGCCGGCAGTTCGACTATAGTGATCCAGGGGGTTCCCTCAATAGGCGCATAGGCTCCAACGACCCTCTCGCCATCCAGGCCAGTGTACTCCTCTGCTTCAGCCTCCACGACACCGGCCTGAATAATCTTTTCCACCACCGGTACACGTCCGATTTCCTCTCCCTGAGACTGTAGATAGCGCGACAGGTCTGTGTGAATCAGCAGGCGCCCGGTCCTGTTGATCACGTAGGCATATCCTCTCTCGCCAACCTCGACCGCTGCAACCTCATCCCACATCTGCTTGATGCTGACTCTGGCCATCAACACGCCCGTCACGTCCCCACTGGCAGGGTCACGAACCGGCACCGCCATCTCCACTGTAGGCAGGCCGCTGTAGGGCGAAATAACCGGTTCCTTGACTATGTGATCCATACCTTTACGGGCCCGCTGAAAGGCAGCCGTATCAGCCTGGCTGCCCAGTTCTGCCGGAAGGAAAGTGTGGAAACGGGAAACCTTTGCCACCTCATTGCCCTCCTGATCCAAGAGCGTGATTTCATCGTAGACGCTCTGCCCTCGAGCCAGCAACTGTTCGAAGGCCACCTGCCGCTCAGCGCGGTCCAAAGCCACCTGAGCCTGGGCGAAAGAGGCCAGGCCATTCTTAGCGCCCTGGAGATAGAGAGAGAGGGAGAGGGCGATCCCTTCGGCCCTCCCTTGCTGAACGCGGAGGATCTCTCGCCTCTGGGCTTGACCACCGATGTAAATCGGAACAGAGCCCACGATTAACAAAGCGATGGCAACGGAGATAACGATAGGCCAGCGCAGTTTGTTGACCAGGCTACCCCGGGGTCGTTCTACTCTTTCTGTCGCCATAGCATACTCCCTGTCCAGCAGCCGGCGCCTTACTCCGGCATTGGCCAGACTAATTCCTCACTGGCTACGTCCCACGGCCAGACTGTGTGATAGACGCCGTCCCGCATCTGGACGATGATCCCTCGCGCCAGTGTGTTCTGCCCGGTGTCCGCGTCGAAGCGGATGCCATCCCAGGGCATAATCAATTGCTTGCCCGGCAGGTCAGTAGCCAGCAACGCCTGGCGAATCGCTTCCGGGTCGGCGGAACCGGCGCGGTTAATCGCATCGGCCAGCACCAGGAAACCGGTGAAGGCACGAGCAGCATTGCCGTCCATGTGAGTTCCGTACCGTTCGAAATACAGCGTGTCCACCTGCTTGATGAGGGGCTTGTGCTCCCCCAAATCCAGCGCCCAGACCTCACGGCTGAGGATGTAGTCGCCGTCACTCCCCACGGCCTCGATAAAACCGGGGCTGATGAAGCCCGCGTCCATGGCCAACAGGACGGTGGGCCGGAAATTCATCTCTTTGTAAGTGCGCACGTAGAGAACGGCGTCGCTGAGGTAGGATGCCTGCATCACGATGGGACTGCCTGTCTCCAGAAGGGTTTGCACTTGGGCCTCGACGGAATCCGTGTCAGATGCATAAGGCACGTCGGCGACGACGTTGAAATCGAGCTGTCGGGCGTAGGCCTTCTCTATCCGACTCACCCCGGTGCCCCAGAGGGTGTTCTCGTAGACGATGGCGATGTCTCGCGTATCGAGCCCTTGCCGCAGATCCACCGCCAGCAGAAACGTGAAAAAGTTGTGGACAAAGATCGTATCGTCGGCGGTGGTGCGGAAGAACCACTTGTAACCTCGTTCAGTCAGAACGGGGGATGTGGAGGTGGCATTCAGGAAAGGGATGCGTGCCGCTTCGGCCATCTGACTGGCTCTGGCGGTGACGCTACTGTTGTAAGCCCCCAGTAGCGCCACGACCCCTTCCTCCTCGATCAGACGCTGGGCCTCGGCCGCCCCCTGCTCAGGGTCTCCGGTGTGATCGGCGAATACGACTTTTATGCGCGCGCCGTCCAGTCCGGGCAGGCCGGCTGACCGCGCCAGCGGCAGATCCAGGTCATGCTCCTGGTTGACGATCTCCTGGGCCAGTTCAACAGCCTGCCTGAGCGCCTGGCCCGTGGGCGCCAGCGATCCGCTGAGGGGATAGACAGCCCCAATGCGCACTATTTCAGGGTGAACCGGTGCGACGGCGCCACAGCCGCCCAGCCCAAAGAGCGTCACGACCATCCCAAGCACAGATATGAGCCAGGGAACAGAGTTTTTTCTAAACATAGTCTCTATGCCTCCTACTTCCTGCTTCCTGCCTCCTGCGCCGGCGTACCCGTGCTCAACTGCACGAACGCCCTGTCGGCATCCAGGGCTGTGCCCAGTTCCCGCACCGCCGTCCGCATAATGGTCTCCACGTCGGCGGAGGAGCGGACTTTGGCGGTGATGTCAGCGATGATTCGATCTCGCTGTGCGCGGCGCTGTGTCTCCTCCAGCAGGCGCACGTTCTCGACAGCCAACGCCAATTGTTCGGCCACCGATTCGACAAGCGCGATCTCGTCGTCCGTCCACTGCCGTCCGCCTGCCGCTTCGTGCAGCCCCAGAGCACCAATGACCTCCCCACGCAGCGTGATCGGAGCCACTACGGCGGCCTGCTCGTCCCCGCCGTCTCCGCCCGATTGCACGACCACCTCTCGCTGTCTCATCGCTTGCTCGACGGCGGGCAGCCCGGCGTCGTCGAGAGGCGCCACGTCTGACCGGGCGCGTTCGTAGAGGGGAGCAACCCGCGCCGGCACGAACCTGGCCCACTGCTCGCGCAGGTAGAGCCGGTGGGTGGCCTCCACCTCTTCCAGCGCCTCCTGCGTCTGCTCGAGCAAGCGTTGGTTCTGGATCACAGCGGCGGCCTGGTCGGTCAGGCTGGTGATCTGGCGCATCTCGTCTTCGTTCATCTCCAACATTGTGTTGGATTGCCCCGCGAGGATACCGATCCACTGCCCGCCGACCACCAGCGGCCATAGAACTAGACTCCGCATGTGCAATCGTTCTATCAGGAGAGCACGCAAGTCTTCATCCATACCCTCGGTGGTGGCAATGTCGCCAAAAATGGTCGGGCCATCGCGGGCGACCAGGGACATTAGTGGGAATTTGTCAGTCGGGTAGGACGTGCCCACAGGCGCGCGTGTCTCTTCGCCGCTGTGTCCCCAAACAGCGGTGACTATCAAGTTCTCCGGGCGCTCATCACCCCAGGGGTGGTCAAAGAGCATGATGTTGGCCCGGTCGAACTTGCCCAGCGCCGTCGAGTGGATCAACGCTTGCAAGACCTCGTCTACAGTCGCGGCGCGTACCACCCGCTCGCTGCCAGCGTAGAGCGTCGCAGTCTCAGCCAGCGCGGTCTGGGTCTGCTCGAACAGGCGGGCGCTCTCCAATGCCAGGGCCACCTGTTCCGAAACTGACTCTATCAGCGCCAGGTCATCCTGTGACAGGGGGTGCTGCGGGTCATCCTGGACGCCCAACGCGCCAATGATCTCGCCATGCACCGACAGGGGCGCTACGGCCACCGGTTGGACGTCAGCAGTTGGTGGCACGAGGGCCTTCCGTTCCGCCGCCAGCCCGATCTCTGGTGCCCAAAAGTCGTTCGCCGGGACGACGCCGGTCTGGTCGAACAGGTAGCCGATTGGCCCGGCCTCGCGCCGGAGAGTTTCCCACCCCTCACGGCTCATGGCGCGGGTGATGCGCTCAAGTTCGCGCAGGTGCTCCTCCATCTCCTGGCGCAGGCGGGTGTCTTCGATGGCAATGGCGATCTGACCACAGAGGCCCTCTAGCAAGAAGCGGTCTTCTTCAGTCAAGGCGCCGGCGGTGTCGCTCTGCACATCGAGGATACCCAGCACCTTGTCTCTCCATTCTCCGTCCTCTATTCTCCTCAACTTGATGGGCACGGCCAACTCGCTTTCAGTGTCAGGCAGCATGGGATGGTAGAGCCACTCTGGGTCCTGGCGCACGTCGGGCGACAGAACGGGCTCGCCCCTCGCTCCGGCGCGACCAACTACCCCTTTGCCCACGGGGATAAAGTGACCTTGTTCCAACAATTGTTGACCGATCCGGCCGTACCCTGCCACGGTCACCAGATTGTCTCCCTTGAGGAGAAAGAGTTGGGCGTGGTAGTAGCCAAAGCGCTCCTTGATCAGCGTAACTACACGGTGGAACAGTTCGTCCAGTGCCGGGGCGGCGGCGATCTCCTGGGCGATCTCGGTGCTGGTCTGCACCTGGCGGCCACGGTGCTCTAACGACTCTTGCATCGCCTGCTCCAGCCGTTTGCGCTCGGTAATGTCGCTGGAGACGCCCAGGACGCGCCGGGCCACGCCATCCTCGTCCACGAGCGGGCGCTTGATGGTTTGAAACCAATGCACGTTCCCCTCTACGTCTGTGATGCACGTCTCAGGGATGAACATCTCCTGCAAAGAGTCCATGACTTCCAGGTCGCCGTGGCGGATGCGCTCGACTTCCTTCGCGTTGAGGTTAAAGTCGGCGTCGGTCTTGCCGATCAAGCCGTCAATTGTGGTGCCGTAGACCTCAGCAATGGCCCGATTAGCCAGGATAAATCGTCCTTCACGGTCCCTGACGAAGACAAAGTTAGGATTGATGTCTATGACTTGCCGGAGGAACGCCTGCTGCTCTTCAAGCGCTTGCTCGGCCCGCTTGCGCTCGGTGACGTCACGCGCTATGCCCTGGAAACCGGCGATTTCGCCCTCCTCCCGGATCAGTCGAGTGCGAACCTCGAACAACCTTTTACTTCCGTCTCTTCTAACTACTTCAAATTCCCAGGGCTGCAATTCTGACAAGTCTGACCCTTGAACGATCGCCTTCTGCAGTGACTCGAAGGCGAAATTAGCACTTGCGGGGGTGAGTACATCAAAGATATTTTTTTCATAAACGTCTTCCCGGGTATAGCCTAACGCAGTGTAGGCTACCTGATTGGCCGACGTGAAACGGCCTTCCAGGTCAACAGTAAAGAGCATGTCATTGGCGTTTTCGTACAGATCCATATACTTGGCCCGTGACTCTTGCAGCATCTCGGCGGTGCGGAAGGAGACGATAGCGCGGGCCCGGGAGAAAGCACGCCACAGGAATGTGGCATCTCCGACGGTGGAGACCAGTGGCACGATCACCTCCTCGAGGACGACCAGACCCTGCAGCAAAGGACCGGTCGCCAATCCCAGTGCCACCATTTTCTCCACCGCGGTCTGGACGAATTGGATGAACTCGGCGTCGTCCGCGCTTTCCAGAGAAGCGGCCAAACAGTTCAAGACACCGCGCTTGATCCGGTCAGGCATCGCCGCGTAACTCTCAACCCCGCGCAGACGCCGGTCGTATTCCTCCACCAGGGTATCCAGGTTGTCTCTGATCACCGCTGCGAGTTCGTGCATCTCACCATCTCCTCGTTCATCGCCTCATTCTTCCATTGCTTCATTGTTCATTGTTTTATTGCTTCATTCTTAATTCTTCCGCGCTGCCCAGGCGGACAAAGGCGGGCCGGCCCAGGGCAGTACCCAGTTCGCGCACGGCCGTGCGCACGACGGCCTCGGGATCGGTAAAACCGCGCACGCGGGTGGTGATCTGGCGCAAGGTCTGCTCGCGGCGGGCGCGGGCCTGGGCTTGCTGGAACAATTGTGAGCGCTGGATGGCAACGGCGATCTGCCCGGCCAGGCCCAGGAGCAAAACCTGATCCTCCTCACTCAACGCGCCGGCCGTGTCGCTCTGCACGTCCAGGATGCCCAGCACATCATCTCTCCATTCCCCATCCTCCATTCTCCTCAGTTTGATAGGCACGGCCAACTCGCCCCAGGTGTCGGGGAGGTCAGGATTGGGCGTCCAGTAAGAGTCCTGGGAAACATCGGAGGACAGCACTGCTTCCCCTGTAGCCGCCGCCGTGCCGACGACGCCCTGGCCATAAGGCAGATTGTGGCCGGCGGCCTTCATCTTTTCCCCAACCTCACCATAGCCCTCGACGACCCGCATAGCGTTCAATTCTGGATCGTAGCGAAAGATCTGGGCGTGGTAGTAGCCAAAGCGCTCCTTGACCAGCGTGACGACGAGGCGAAAGAGCTCGTCCAGTTCGGTGGCGGCGGCGATCTCCTGGGCGATCTCGGTGATTGTCTGCACCTGGCGAGCACGACGCTCCAGCACCATTCCGGCCTGCTCTAGCTCTGCTATCCGCTGCCGAAGTTGTTGGTTCCTCTCAATCAGCTCTTCCGAGGTCAAATCCAACGAGCGTTCGAGCAAGGCGCGGTCAGCGTCGGCCTGGCGATACGCTTCGTTCACCGCATCAATGAAACTTTGCCAGCCTTCTGGGATGCTCTCGACCGGGCCAGCGTGCCGTTTCAGTTGACGCTCAAGTAACCGGTGCATAGGCTATTCCTCCAGGAAGGTGGTAATCGTCATCGTCTGGTTGTGCAATTTACTTACGGCGGAAGGTATGAACGGAGCAATTTCTCCGTAGGAGTAAAATCCTGTCAAGACAGTGTGATCGCCCAGAATGTCACGCACACCTTCCACTTCTTCTTCTATCCTTTGCTTCAGAGCCAACCTCCTGCCAATACAACTGACGAGGATGGCCAGATCTGGCGCTGAGGAGCCAATGACCTCATAGCTACTTTCGGCGGCCTCGACTGCGCCATCAATTAGCCGCTCAACGTTGGCTTTCATGAAGCGGGCGAGAGTTCCCTCAGAGACATCCCCCGCAAAAGTCATACTTTGCTCTTTTTCGTCAATGGATAAAATCGTGCGCACCAGCCCAGGCTCATCTTCTGGGGTTCGGAGCTGCAAGGGAAAGAGTAATGCGCTGGCGGGCAAATCGGCGGCATACTCGCCCAGATATTTCTTGTACAACTCTAATGCGGGCCGCCCGTCTAATTCGTAGAGCACATTTCCTTTTGAACGGGTTATCAACCGGTTGGGACCAAACGGATCCCAACCGCCCGCAGAGCCATAGCCGACTTTCAAACGGGTTCCATAAAAACCCAGAGCAGCGATCTTGCCCTCCTCAGGTGTATTGTCCTCCAGAAATACCAGGGTCTGCTCGAAACGCTCGCCATCTCCGGCAAGTCCACCTGTAACCGCGACTTCAGGAGGGAGATGTTTGACCAATCCTCTTACGAGCGCGCTCCCATTTACCTGAATCCCATCAGAAATCACCAGAACGTGCACCAGCCCATCTCTATCGAGGGACATGGCCAATTGCTCGCCCGCTTGAAAGCTATCCGCCACTTGGCTCAATTTGACTTGAGCGCCCATGAGCCGTGTGTGTTCAAACCGGACAGCCGTGGCTACCAGGGAATTATCTAACACCCGGGTGCCGCAGATTTCGCCAGCGGTTGAACAGCCCAGAATATGAGCACCCGGATAAACCTTCCCGATTTGTAGAGGCCCCTGGAAATGCTCTTGTTCTCTTAGAATGGACGTGGCGCCAAACACCAGGACCAGTTGGGTGGATTCTCCCAAAGCCCCTGGGGTGTCCGGCTCCCATCCGTGTGCTTCTGTCCATCTTTTCTGTTCGATCTTCATCGTTAGTTCCTCCTCATACACCTCAGTCTGCCTTGGCATCGAATTCCACTTCCGTCCACTTGAAATGAGAATTAATTAACTGTCCCACTTGGCTTTTTGTATCAGCCGATGATTGAAATCATCGGCCAAAGGGGACAGTTATTTAATCCCCGTTCCTTAGCCCCCACCTGAGAGCGGATTTGTGCCTGCTACTTTCCCTCCTCTCTGCTCCCCTGCACCTCCGCTCCTTGGCTCCTCTGCTCCTCTGCACCCTTCTGTGGCGACAGGACGACCCCCAACCGCACAAAGGCGCGTGATGTGCCCAACACCCTATAGAGTTCATCCACCGCCGTCTGCGCGATGCCCTCCACACTGACGGCGCGGCGCATCTTGTCCGTGATCTCGCGGGTCAATTGCTCGCGGGCAGCGCGGCGCTGGGTGTCCTGAAACAGGCGGGCGCTCTCCAACGCCTCCCCTAACCGGCCGGTCAGCGCCTCTAGCAGCGCGACCTCCTCGGGTGTCCACGCACCTGCGTCGCCGGGCTTGTGCGTGTCGAGCACACCGATGACGTGACCGCGCACTTTGATAGGCACGGCCAAAGGATTTGGGGTTGGAGATTGGGAATTGGGAATTTGGACGGTCCGCCCCTCCCGCCAGGCCTGCTCCATCTCGGGCCGCCACACGTCACCGGCGCCGGTGACGCCGTGCTCGTCGCTGCGGTAAGCCAGATCGGGCCGGGCGCGGAGCAGATCGCGCCAGGCCGCGCGGCTGAGTTCGCCGTAGGCCCGATGCTCCGCCTCCATAGCCGCTTGAGCCTCGGCGAACAGGCGGGCGTTGTCCAGCGCCACGGCCACCTGGTCGGCCATGGTCTGCAACACGACGATGGTATCCCGGTCGAAAGCGCCGGGCTGGACGTGCTGCACGGTGAGGGCACCGATAACCCGGCCACGCGAGCGCAGGGGCAACGCGGCCTCGGAACGGGTCTCTGGCAACTCGGCCGCGACCCGGCGCACGGCGTCTTCCCCGGCCTCTAGCGCGACACGCGCCTGTGCGTTGGCAATGCTCCAGCCAATCATGCCCGCGCCGACTCGTAGCCGGTGACCGCGGGCCAACATGATCCGCCCAGCCTCGCCGGTGCCGGCCCGCAACACGGCCCACTCTCCCTCCACCAGGAACAAGCCCACATAGTACAGACCAAATTGTTCGCGGATCAGGTCAACGACCTGCCGCATCAACTGATCGGTCTCCAGAATCGAGGCGGCCGCGTGGCCCACCTGGGCCGAGGCCTCCAGGTAGGCCGAACGGCGCTCCAGGTCGCGGGTGCGCTCGGCCACGCGCTGCTCCAGGCTGCCGACCAGGTCACGCAACCGGGCGGTCATTCGATTAAATGCCTGCGCCACGGCCCCAATCTCGTCCTCGCGCTCTACCCGAGCCACGCGCTCCAGGTCGCCGGCCGCGATCTGCGTGGCCGTTTCGGCCAGATCGGCCAGCGGGTTGGCAATGCTGCGGGTGACGAACAACGAGGCACCCACGGCGAGCATCACGGCGACCAGTACCACGCCCGCGTTGACGGTCAGCATCATGTATAGTGAACTGAATGCCTCTGCCTGGCCCTGCTCGGCCAGGAGTGCCACCTCGAGTTCCGGCAGCCAGTGGTAGACCCCTACTACAGGCTCACCCCAGTAGCCATCGTACACCCCAGCGCCGTGGGCGTGATTTCCTATCGCCGCGTTGGCCCCCTCGGTGCGCACGTAAATCCCCTCCTCGCCGGAGCGCGACTCGGTCAGCATGGCGTGGTTGGTACCGATCAGGTAGGTCTCGCCCGTCTGGCCCAACCCGGCCCGCTCGAGCATGATCTTGCTCAGGGTATCCATACCGGCACGCCCGGCCAGGACGCCTATCACTGTGCCTCGCTGGTCGAACACCGGCTGTGCGACGATCACCGACATCCGCCCCAGCGATGGAGAGTAGGAGGGCGGATGTACGTAAAAGTCCTCCAACCCGCGTTGGAAATATGCCTCCCCGGCGTGGATTTTACCTTCCTGCGTGGCGTCGCTGGACAGGACCACGTGCCCTTTGAGATCCATCATGAACGTCTCTTCCAGCCAGTTGAGCGATTTTTGGAAGCGGGCCTGTAACTTGTCGTGGGCTTCCTGGTAATCCGCCGGCTCTGGTGCTTCTTCCTGCAATAGTATGCGTGTGTATTGTCCCGCATTCGCTCCGGTCAGCATAGTGCCCAGTTCGGTTTGCAGAGTGTCTACCCACGTTTCGATCTCGGCCTCTTTGAGCGTCGCCACCGATTCGAGTTGAGCGATCATCTGTTCCTGCCCGCTCCGGTAGCCCATCACGGCCGAAACGATGCCGGTGGTCGTCGCCACCAACAGTGTCAGCGTCACGAAGGCGACGAGCAGGCGGGTGCGGATGGTGCCGATGCGGAAAGCGCGAGCGATCTGCCAGAGAATCGCCAGCGCGACCAGAAAGGTGACGCCGGCTGTAACGAGAGTCAGCAGAATTGATTGTGTAATGTCGTAACGGGGCAGAGGTTCGAACCGGTTGATCAGCCAGGCGTAGACTCCGAACAAGCCGGCCAGGGGCAGCCAGACGCGCCGTTTTCGGGGCAAGATCATGCTGCCTACGAGGATGATCAGCAAGACACCGCCCACTGCAAAGTACAAAGTCGCGTTGGCCACGAGCAACTCGCCACCGCCGTAGGCAATCATCACGCCGAAAATTATCCAGTACCCTGCTGCGTCGAGTTTCCCCCGTCGGGCCAGGCCATAGGCCACAGCCGCAGAAATAAGGGCCAACACGGTGATCCCCGCCTCGGCCAGCAACTGCCAGACTTCAGGTTGCAGCATGTAGGCCAGCACGTAGAGGCTCGAGGCCACGACAGCACCAACGGACAGAGTCAGTACCACCTGGTTGAATCTCGTCGCACGATGTTGCACGTCAGATATCTCGGTCGCAGTTTTTCCGCTCTGCTCCGCTTCCCGCGGAGGGCGTTGGGCTGAAGCGGCTACTTTTCCTTCGGGCATAACTGCCTCCGGCTCACAAGAGCATATCTCGCGCAAAAAACTCTGCTCATTGCTTCATTGTTCATTGAACTCGTTGGTGTACAGGGCATCCAAATCCACCGGCGACGAGATGAACCCCTGCTCCAGCAGAATGTCCCGAGTACTCCGCCAGACCGCTTTGTCCATCCAACCGATGGGCGCGTCGCCGGTGTCAATTAAAGGTATACTGGCGAGCATGGCCCGGCGCTGAAACTCCTCATCCAGCTGGTCGTCGTAAACCAGCGTCGCTGCGACCGCCAGTTCCGGGTCTTCGACGGCTTTCTGCCAACCGCGCAGTGTGGCCCGCACGAATCCCTCGACCACGTTAGGCTGTTCGGCGATCATCTGGTCGGTGGTGAACAGCACGTCGCCATACCAGGAGACGCCATAGTCGCCGGGCCAGATGAGCCCATAATCCTCCCCGGCCAGGTCCAAAAGCACCGGCCCATTAGTGGCATAGTTGGGACAGACCGGCGCGATCTCCCAACACTCCCACAAATCCCAGGTAGTGACGGTAATCTCCTCGACTTGACTCCTGTCCAGTCCCAGTCGCTCCATCATAGCCCTGTAGATGATGGTCGGCCCGCCGGGCGAAAGGGCAATCTTTCTCCCCACGAGGTCATACGGTGATTGAATGCCCGAGTTCGGCTCGATCAGGAACACCTCGGCGCTGATGCGAAAAGTGACCGCCAGCGCGCGCACGGGCTTGCCCTCACTGCGTGCGAGCAGAAGCGATTCTGAAGAAGTGATGCCAAAGTCGTTTTCGCCAGCCATCACTTTGTCTATGGCCGACTGGTGCTCAAAGTCCACCGTCTCGAGAGCAACCACGAGGCTTTCGTCGGCATAGTACCCCTCCTGTTGAGCCACATAGATGCCGGCGAACTGGGTCTGGTGCAGCCACTTGAGGCGCACCGAAACGTGGGCCGGTTCCGGCGTGGACGGGGATGGGCTACACGCCGTCAGCAGCCCGCTCACCAGCAGCAACACGGCGGTGAATTGCGAATTGCGAATTGCGAATTGCGAATTGCGAAACATTGTGCACCTCCATCTAACTTGTTGCTACGTCAACTCTTCCCGATAGACCATCTCCCACCCGCTGTAGACTAACACCAACTTTTTCAGGGCCACGTCCTGGAATGTACCCTGGATACGTTCGTCGCCGGCATACTGTTCTAATTTGTCCTGGGCCTCTGCGATCTTTTTCTCCATCTTGGCCTGGCTGAATTCACCACGTGGGATGTATTTCAATTCGATCAGATAGCCGAACCGCATATCGGGATAGCGGGCCAGGAACGGTTCCAGGTACAAGTCGGCGAAGCCACCACCCATCTCGTGCTCGGACCAGGTGAGGAAAAAGTTGGTTACGTTCAAATAGGCCATCAGAAAACCCTGAATCACCTTTTCGCCACCCAGGTAATCCCTCACCGAGGTTTGCTTTTCGACCTCGGCGGCCAGGAAATCAAAGAAATCTCGCCACTCTCCCGCATAAGCCATATCCCCCACCAGGCGGGAGAGTTCCCACACGTCAATCCGAAAGACATCCACGTCCCGGTACCCCTCGCGCAGGTAGCCGTACATGAGCGTTTTGATGGTCAGATTGGGGATACGCAATATCGGGACCCCGCGAGACGCGCCGTCGAAACACAACAAACCCAAATAGAACAGGAGAGAGATAAAGTTCTCCCGGTCAAGCAATCGTTCCAACGGGAACCCTAACACCACGTCGTTCATGACCTGGCCCGTTTCCATAATTTGCTTCAACTGGCTGAAATTTCCGTTCAAGCGTTGATCAACGGTAACGAGATGGCGCAGTTTGCCATAGTCGGTGCGCACGTTTTGGTCAATCAGTCTATCCGGCAAGGATTGTTCACTCACGGCGTGCTCGATGAAATAGAGCACCATATCAGAGTTGAACACGTGAGTACCGGCCTGTTTCGAGAAGCGATAGTTGTCGTACCAGGCTTTCATAACCTCCATACACTCGTCCACGTCCAGAGTCAACGTTCCCGCCTCGTGGTAATATTCCAGCATCTCCCGCACCTGGTCCTCGCGAAAGCCCAGCAGTTCGTTGAACTGCGAATCGAGGCTGATGTTCCGGCCGATGTTGAACCCGCTGGTCACGTCGTCCATCGTGATGGGGGAGACGCCGGTGATGAACAGACGGGATAATCCAGCCGTCCGGCCCGAGGTGGCGCCCTTGATCAGGTTGAAAAAGTAGCGAAAGAAACCGGCCCCGTGCGTGAGATCGCGGTAGGCCTGCTCGCCGGCCGTCGTCAAGATAGTGTTGGCAAAGTTGTCGTACTCGTCTATCAGTAGATAGACCTTTAGGTCCTTATCGGCAGCCCGTGAGAAAATTTCCCTCAACTTGTCTTCGGCCTTGGGAAATGCGAGAATTGCTCGTTGTTCCCGCTCGTCGAAAAACTGACTGTATCGCTCTAAAAAGTTTCTAATGATGGTGTCCGTGTTTGCTTCGAACGACTCGTGGACGCAGCGCATGTCGGGATTGACCATCGCGAAATTGAACATGAGCACCAGGTAAGAGTTGCGCTCCTCAGTGGGATGCTCCCCGATGTAGGTTCCCCCAAACAGTTCCTCAAAGTTATCCTTCTCACCGACGTCGTAATAGTATTGTAGTACAGAGAGCCACAACGTTTTGCCGAACCGTCGCGGGCGAATAAAGATGATGTAATACGGTGACGCCTCCAGCAGTGGGATGAAATTCGTCTTGTCCACATAGTACGAATTGTCCCGGCGCATTCTCTTAAAGTCGGCTACGCCATAAGGGATTCTCTTGATTTTTTTAGTGGTCACTATTTTCCTTTTCCAAACACTGTCTTGGTCTGGTCGGGTGATTGGGGTACCAGACGAACTATGACCTCCGGCAGTTCCAAGGCCTGGCGTACCTCTTGAACGGCAGTCTTGAGCACCATATCCACATCCAGCGTCTCGCGCATACGGGCCGTGATCTCGCCGGTCAACTGCTCGCGGGCGGCGCGGCGCTGAGTGTCCCGGTAGAGCCGGGCGCTCTCCAGCGCCAGCCCCAACTGGTCGGATACTCTCTCCACCAGGGCCATCTCCTCCGGTGTCCATCCTTCGGCTCCCTCGGACTTGCGAATGTCCAGCACGCCGATGGCTTTACCACGCACACTGACGGGAATGGCTAACATAGCCTCACTTTCTTCACCTTTACCGCCCACGGCCACGACATGCCCTTCCCGCAGCGCCTGCTGCACTTCCACTGGCTGGTCTGCCGCGACGGGGGAGACGGACACGCGGTCGTAGGTGTAGCCGTAAAGACGCCCGGCGCGGGTCAGTGCCCCCCACGCCTTCCCGCTATAGTCACCGTACAGCGCCTCGACCTCGCGCAGGCTGGCCTGCGCCTGCTCAAAGAGGCGGGCGTTCTCGATGGCCACGGCCAACTGGTCGGCCATCGTTTGCAAGGTGGCCACGTCCTCGTCGCTGAAAGCGGCCGGTTCGATGGACTGCACGTCCAGTGCGCCGATGACTGCTCCGCGCACGCGCAGTGGCAGCGCCATCTCGGAGCGAGTCCCGGGCAGGTCGGGATTGGCAAAATGTACCGCGTCCTCGCCTACATCGAGCGCGATGCGAGGCTCTCCCGTATCAGTGACGTAACCGACCATCCCCACCCTGCCCACCGCCAGTTTGTGACCGCGCTCCAGCATACGACGGCCGCCCTCGGAGGAAGCGGCTTGCAGGACGGCATACTCATGCGCGTCGTCCACGAGAAAGACGCCGGCGTGGTAAAAGCCAAATCTCTCAGAGATGAGACGCACTGTCTCGTCGAGCAATTGATCCACATCGCGGATAGCAGCGGCATCGCGGGCCACCTCGGCGGCGGCCTCCAGTTGGACGGCGCGGCGAGCCAGGGCAGCTGTGCGCTCTGCGACACGTTGCTCCAAAGTCTGAATCGACTCACGCAGGCGGCCAGTCATCGTTTGAAAAGCCTCGGCCAGAGCGCCGACCTCGCCTCGTAGGCCGCTGGGGATCGGCGTCTCCCAGTCGCCGGCCGTGATCGCTTCTGCCGCTGCCGCGAGATGAACGATCGGCCGGGCGATGCGCTGGGTGAGCATCAGGATGACACCGATGGTCACGACGGCCATGATAGACACCACGACGAGCGCAGAGCGTGTTATCCGGTCGAGCGCCGCAAATGCCTCGTCGCGCACCTGTTCTGCAAGGAGACCCGCACCAACCTCCGGAAGCCAGCGGTAGTAGCCGATGACTTGGACGCCGGCATAGTTGGTGTACAGGCCGGATCCCTCGTGGCCTGCCAACGCTTCCCGGATGCCGTGCGTGTTCGAGTCAGGGGGCGCCGAGGTTGTATGCCGCAGCGGTGTAACCAATTGGCCTGGGGGAACGACGAGGTAGGTTTCGCCGGTTTCGCCCATGCCGGTTCTCTCCGACAGAACCTCGTCAATAGCCCGTGGGCTCAACCGTGCCACGAGGACGCCCCGATTAGCGCCTACCGAAAAGTCGCGCACCGGCTTGGCCAGGTAGATCACCGTTTCGCCGCTCTCCGCATCCACCAACAGGGGAGAAGCGTAGGGCCCCCGTAGCCCCTCCAGGAAGTACGTTTGGTCTGCCTCGATCGCGCCTCGGCGCCGGGGTTCGGTCGAGAGCACCACACTCCCCTTGCGTCGCTCAATGAGAAACAGTTCGGCTATATCCTCGTTCTGGCGCAGGACGGATTGGAAGAGATCATAAGTGGTACCCTCTGCCAGACGATAACCTTCCGTCTCGGGGGAATGGCGCAGCAGATACAGGGCGTTGTCCTGGGCTTTGCTGGTGAGAAGCACGTTCTCCAGATCCTCTGCCTGTTCTGTAAAGAACCTCTCAATCTCCTGCACCTTGATGGTCGAAGCGGTTCTGAGCCGGGCGACGACCTGGTCGGTTATCTGCGCTGCAACCTGGCGGCGTAGCACCAGCCCCAGGATCATCAGGGGCACGAACGTCAGGACGATGAACGCCCCTAGCAGCGACGCACGAATGCCGCGTTGGGTAAAGATGCGCCGTACAAGTGACGGTCGACGATTATCGCTCATACAGTCCTCCCCGCTGTCCCAGTTTCTGCTTCTCACGCATTGTGTCGTCTCGAGTCGAATCTCACTTGCCCAGGATATAGTTAGCCACTTCGCCAGCGGGCCATGTTTCTACTTGAAAGACCTCCCCGCCAACGTCAATGCCCCGTGGATCACCGCCTAGCAGCCACTTCCGATACAACGCTTCGTATGTGCCGTCCAGGCAGAGGTCCTGGAGTGTGAAATTAACCAGGTCACGAAAGGTCGAATCATCCTGGGGTAGACCCATGCCGTAGGGCTCGAAACTGAACGGCCCGCCGACGACGACCAGGCCTGGCTGCTGCTTGCCCAGCCCGGCCAGAATACTCGCATCGGTGGTGTAGGCATCTACTGTGCCGTCCACCAACTCTTGCAGCCCGGCCTCGTGGTCGTCCACCTCCACGACAGCCACGGAGATGTCTAGTTCGTCCACCTTGGCCCGCAGGTTCTCGATTGAGGTCGTACCCCGAGCCGCCGCTACCGCTCTGCCATCCAGGTCTTTTAATGACTGAATGCCGCTTGCTTGATCCGTCAGTAGCGCCTGGCCGTCCATGAAATAGGTGATCGAAAAGTCGGCAAACTCCTCCCGGTCGCGCCGGTGGGTCATCGAGGCTGCCACCAGGTCTACATCGCCCGCTGCCAGCCGTTCCAGCCGGTCGGCCGACGTCACCACCACGAACTCGACCTCCACCCCCCAGCGCTCGGCTAAAGCAAGCACCAGTTCTACATCGAAACCGACGTGGGCGCCATTCTCATCCAGAAAGCCCCATGGCGGCGAGTCAGCCTTCACGCCAGCGATGAGTGGCTCGCCACGCAAAAGTTTGGCGACGACCGACTCAGTGGCCGGGGGTAGAGCCGTGGGCACCGGCGAGGCCGTGGGCGTGACCGGCGTCGGCGAGGCCGTGGGCGGTGGAGCACAGGCGCTCAGAATCAGGCTAAGGACTATAGCCGGTATGCTCAATCTCATTTCTTTCACGATATCCCCTCCTCTATGTTGTACACTCTTGCCTCTCGTCCCTGCCCTTTGCTTCTCTCATTCAGATGGCCTCTTCTTCCGGCGCCAGATAGACGGACACTCTGTCCACTCCTATGGCCTGGCCCAGTTCCCGCACCGCCGTCTGCAAGATGGCGTCCACGTCCAGCGGAGCGCGAATCCTGGCCGTGATCTCACCAAGGAGGCGTTCCTCGTGCGCCCGCCGCTGCGTCTCGTCCATCAGGCGCAGATTCTCGACCGTCAGCGCCAGTTGCTCAGCGACGGTCTCTGCTAGAATGGTCTCCTCAGTCGTCCACGCCCGTTGGCGGCGCGTTTCGTGCAAGGCTATCGTACCAATAGTCTGCCCGCGCAACTTGAGGGGGACCACCAACGCGGCCTGGGGAGTGGAGGCGCTTCCATCCCGATCCGTGTCTACGGTAACAGATTGTCCGTGTGCTGTCACCTCACGCCGGGCCTCGTGCAGGAGGCTATCATCTATGTGCCCCGTCCCCGGCTGGGTGTAATCAATGCGAGCCAACGGCTTTGTCACCAGAAATTCCTTCCACGCCTGGGCCAGGTAGCGCCGGTGGGCAGCCTGTACCTCCTCCAAGGCAGCCTCGGTCTGGCCAAAGAGCCGGGCGTTGTCGATCGCTACTGCTACCTGATCGGCCATTGTCTGCAAAACGGCGGCGTCGGCCTCGCTAAAGGCCGCTTCTCGAGTGCTCTGCACGCTTATTGCTCCCAGAATGTGTCCACGGGAGTGGAGCGGCAGGGCGATCTCGGAGCGAGTGCGAGAAACCAAGTCTTGGCCGAAAAACCCAGTTTCTTCCGCGTCCAATGCGATGCGGGCTTGCCGGTGGACAATGCTCCAGCCGACCGCCGAGGTCTCTCCCACTTCCAGCCTGTGGCCTGCTTCCAACAGCCGACGCCCGACATCCCCGGTAGCGGCCCGTAATACCGCGAATTGTTGGGTGTCATCGAGGAGAAAAAGACCCACGTAGTGTACGCCCATCTGGCCAAAGCTTGTCTGAACGTCATAGGCCGTCTTTGTCAGCAATGTTTCCAGGTCCAGGGTGGATGAAGCAGTTTTGGCAATGTCGGCAGTCGCCTGCAAGTGGGAGGTGCGCTGGTGCAATTGCTCGGTTGTTTCCTCCAGCTCCCGTGTCCGGGCCTCTAGTTGCCTGTTGGCCGTGCTTACTCCTACCAGGGCCTTGATCCAGCCCCGGCTGAACGACCACAGAACCGCGGTCAGAACAACCACTACCACCACAAAGGTTCCTCCCTCGCCGACCATTGGGGACAGTGTGGTCAGATCCTCGGCCACCTGGGGCACGACCCATTTCTGGCTGATAGCGAGGGTGAAAAAGGCATAGATCAGAACGCTGGCGGCCCCGGCTGCCACGCCGGGCCGCACGCCTAGCAGGACAAAGGCCAGGGCTGTGGGCAGCAGCAGCATGATACGCCCGCTGCCGGCCAACCCACCCCGGGCAAAGATGACGATGCCCACGATGTAGGCGAGCAGGAGGAGAACTAGAGCCCGGATGCGATAGTCCAAACCACGCCAGAGCCAGGCGATCAGCATAACTAGCCAACTGGCGACGTAGGGAGCCATGATAGCCAATCGCTCTAGTACGCTCATACTCTCTAGCAGCATTACAGATGGCAGCGTAATGTAGGCCAGGATCAGCGCTGCCATGCCGCTGATTACCGCGGTCAGCAGCAGGCGATCCAAGAGCGCGACGCGACGGCGTTGGATTTCAACACTCCAATCGGACGAGTCTGGCACATTCATCAGAATCCCCCCATGTTACTTTTGGTGGGGGCATTGGCAATAATACCCACCTGAGTGAGGTAATATCTCCAGACATGGTTCACATCGAGCACTTGCAAACCTGCCTGACGAATCTCACCTACCAGTTGCTCTCTGGACAATGGTGTTTCGTCGTCGTGTTCCCAGCGGCCAAGACAGCGCGCAAGCGCTCTGAAAAAGAGATAAGAGGGCAACGGTGTAGGTACGTAGACCATGCAGTAACCACCTTCTCTGACGTGATCGGCGTGGATTCTCAGCAACTGGGCCCTGGCCGTGGAGTCAAAGTGTTCGACCACGCCGATGCTGTAGACCAAGTCGAATTTCTCCGTCAGATTCATCTGAAAAAAGTTGCTCTCTATGAACTCGACGTCACAGGTGTAGCCCTGGAATGTCTGTTTCGCGATCTCAATCATTGCTGGATTGGAATCGACGAGCACGAGTCTCCTGGTCGGAATGTGTTCGGTTAGCCGACGGGCGATGTAGGCCGGGCCACAACCCAGTTCCAGGATCGAGACGGGATCGTCAAAGACTGTCGTGCACAAGAGTCTGGTACAGGCCCGGTAGAGTGGGCCGTAGATCAGGAGGCGGATAAAGAGTCGAGAAGGATGGTTGCGTTTGGCATAACGACCCCACCTCGACGTATCAGTGACTTTGGATGGTGATGACTCCATAGTTACTCCTGTGTCAGCATATCGGTTCCTAGTTCGATGGAGACGTGGGGCACGCCCATCGTTTGCGCGAGTTCCTGTGCCATTATTCGTAGCGCCTGCTCTACATTCACTGCCCGATGGGTGTGGTCAATCGCCTGACGGATCACGTGTTCCTGTCGAGCGCGTTGTTGCGCTTCCTCCAACAGGCGGACATTCTCCAACGCCAGCGCCACCTGGTCTGCTGTGGTCTCCATCAGCGCCACATCCTGGGCGGACCACGCCCCCGCTTCTGCTGGCCGGCGGAAACTGAGGGCCCCGATAGCCTGACCGCGCAGTGTGATGGGCGTCGTCAGCACCTCGCTGCCATCGTCGCTCAGTGTCCTGGTCTTTCCGCGTCGCACTGCCTCCTCAATTTCGGGCCACCAGGTCTCGCCGGCCGGCGAGACGCCAGTAGGGCCATAATGGTAGCCGGATACCTCGGCCATCTCCCGGCTCACTCGTCCCCACTCTTTCTGTGTATGCAAGCGGTAAAGTGCATCCAACTCGTGCAGCCGCTCCTGCGTCTCCTGGAACAGGCGGGCGTTCTCGATGGCCACGGCCAACTGGTCGGCCATCGTCTGCAACACGGCGGTGTCCTCGCCGGTGAAAGCCGCCTCCTCGGTGGACTGCACGTCCAGTGCGCCGATGACCTCTCCGCGCACACGCAGTGGCAGCGTCATCTCTGAGCGCGTCTCGGGCAGGTCGGGGTTGACAAAGTGTACCGCGTCCTGCCCCACGTCGAGCGCAATGCGGGGCTCTCCCGTGCCGGTGACGTAACCGACCATACCCACTTTGCCCACCGCCAGTTTGTGACCGCGCTCCAGCATACGCCGGCCGCCTTCCGAGGAGGCGGCGCGCAGGATAGCGTACTCGCGCGTGTCGTCCACGAGAAAGACGCCGGCGTGGTAAAAGCCAAATCTCTCAGAGATGAGGCGCACCGTCTCGTCGAGCAATTGATCCACATCGCGGATAGCAGCGGCATCGCGGGCTACCTCGGCCGCGGCCTCCAGTTGCACGGCGCGGCGCTCCAGGTCGCGCGTGCGTGCGGCCACCTGTTGCTCCAGGCCGCCGATCAGGCCGGCCAGTTCGTCCGCCATCTTGTTGAACTCGTCACCCAATTCCTCGATCTCGTCGCCGGTCCGCACAGCCAGTTTGTATGCCAGGTCTCCGCTGCTGATGCGCGCCACCCCTTGCCGCAGTTCGGTGATGGAGTGACCCATTCCCCGGAACACGAACTGTCTCCAGCCTAAAGCAATGGCCGTGGTAAGTACCACCAAGACGGCTAGAAACAAGATTGCCCGCTGAACCACCGTATGGGCGCGTAGAACCGCCGCTTGAACATCATAACCAGTCTGGTACGCCAGCCGCCGGAGGAGGAGGTTCATATACTTGTTGATCGGCCTGATCTCCCGGTTCAATGCCGCTTCCACCTCTGTCCAGCGTTCCTGTCGCGCCAGTACGTCCACCTCGCTCACTGCCCGGCGCAACTCGTCATAAGTCGTCCGTATATCTTTGAGAGTGTCCGCAGTCTCCGGGTCGCCACCGGACGCCTGCATAGTCTCCATGTAAAAGATGATGGTGCCCAGAGATACTGGGACATCCGTACTCATCAAGGTTGAATCCTGGGCTAGAAGCATATGATCCAGCGCCGCGACGAGTCTGTGTCCGGCGGTCAACAATTCCAGAGACCACGCCCGTTGCTGCGCTTTTTCGCTCGCGTCACTGGCCGCCTGGCCAATGGTGAGCACTTGCCAGAGGCCAACTCCCCCGGCCAGTAGCGTGAATAAGATCATTAGCACAGAGGCAATGGTCAGTTTGTGCGTGATACGCCATCTTTTGGTCGGTCTTGATTGCTTATCTGCCTCTCGTGTCTCCGCTTTGACCATGTCTACCTCCCAGCGCCTCTCACCCAGAGCCGGACTTTTGGGCATTTGCGACGTAGCCGCGCTTTCTGTAGCGCGCCGCCGCGAGGTATGGAAACCGCTCGGCTGAGCCGCGCCGAAGCCTCGACTACATTGCCTCT
>Ga0136651_10000236_pt1 | contig 29053 bp, 20 predicted proteins | sample Mar14236cmmetaG_FD_94867 | JGI IMG/M metagenome (GOLD analysis project Ga0136651, IMG submission 94867) | Marine hydrothermal vent microbial communities from Guaymas Basin, Gulf of California to study Microbial Dark Matter (Phase II) - Marker... ... | reverse complement strand
TGTGTTTAATAAGTTAAAAATAGGCGCGATTACCCCTTTTTAGACTATACTATTAATCCTTACACCGGTAGCACTGTAAAACAAGATTCTGATCTTGTTTACAAGGACCGTTTCTTTATGGAGGATCCAGAAGACAGAGTTTCTCTATGGTTTATCGAGAGATTATAGCTCTATTTCTATCCCTACAGGGCAATGATCAGATCCCATTACATCCGGAAGGATAAAGGCATTTTTCAGATTTTGGCGTAAAACACGAGAAACCAGGAAATAATCTATTCTCCATCCCACATTATTTGCACGGGCATTGAACATATAGCTCCACCAAGAATAATTCCCGCCCTCTTTATTAAATTGACGAAATGTATCGATAAAACCAGCATTGATTATCTTATCGAAATCTTCTCTTTCTTCATCAGTGAATCCTGCATTCCGATGATTGCTTTCGGGTCTTGCAAGATCGATCTCTTTGTGTGCCACGTTCAGATCTCCACAAAAAATGACCGGCTTATCTCCCTCGAGATTCTTCACGTATGCCAGAAAATCTTTATCCCATACTTGTCGGTATTCAAGCCGAGTGAGACCACGTTGTGCATTGGGAGTATACACATTCACAAGGTAGAAATTCTCATATTCAAGGGTGATAATCCGTCCTTCATTATCATGCATTGTAATGCCCAGATCATTGTAACTGTCGACAGGGATTTCTTTAGTAAACACAGCAGTACCCGCATACCCTTTTTTCTTTGCGTAATTCCAGTAATCATGATATTCAGGGAAGTCAAGCTCGATCTGCCCTTCTTGCAGCTTGGTTTCCTGAATGCAGAGGATATCGGGCTGGGCATCCTTTACAAAATCAGCAAATCCCTTCTTTAAAGCAGCACGCAGCCCGTTCACATTCCAGGAGATCATCTTATACGTCTTCACGCCGAGACCTTTCCAGCGAAAGTATTTTCTCGCACATAAGAGCTGCTGAATATACTGCAAACCTTTTTTTATAATCGTTAAGCTGAGCATAGCAGATGACCGGATAGGTCCATTCAAGCAACGCAACGATGTAGGGTATTATGTCTCTTTCAAACAAAGTGACAGTATCTGCATATTCCCGCAATCTGCAGATCAAGGTGTATGCTTTTTTCACCATCGGGTCATTACCATGATACACATAGGATGGTTTCTCATCAAGATGATTTACCTCAAGAAGCCCTTGCTCAAATTCAAGCATATGGACAAGTTCCTCTTTACTATCAAGATTGCACATTTCTATTTTGAAGATCGGCTCCAGGCGCGCAAAATCAGACACAATATTTCGCGGCTTTGTTTCGGAAAAGTCAATAACATAGATATTCTCTTTTTCATCAAGCAGAATGTTCTGCATGTTCAGGTCACCGTGATTAACACCGCGATACCACAGCTTTGAATAACCGGTACGGAGAGGATATTCATGTTTGAGAAAATAATAAGGATTAACTATTTCTCTCTTCAAATCTTCAATTACGATAGTCTCAGCATCAGCAGAAATGCCCTGTTCCTTTTCAAGTGTTTCAAAAAGGTTCATGAAAAGCGTGAGAGGGGAATGTTCTGAATACGGATAGATGTGTTCCCAGCGAGGTTGTCCGTACCAGGGCTTAAGCACATCAGTAAAGATCCTGTCAAAGAGCGGGAGAAGTTTTTCTGCGGGATATTTTTTATAATAATCCGTGAGCCAGCATAGGGTGCTTTCTGTTCCGTTAATGCCGACAAAATTGTACCGAAGCCCAGCCCACTTCTTATGTCTGGTCGTACCCATTATGGTCGTGCTGTTGTTAAGGATGAATTTCTCCACGTATTTATGATACGCGTCGACTTCGTTCTCGGTGTTCTTGATTGAACCAATCTTGAGAACGGTTGGCAGGAGCTGTCTGCCTTCTTTATCATAGCTTGTGACCTGAAAAGCAACAGATGTAAATCCACCATGTAATTGTTTGAGCACAACCCTGTTGCATTCGGAATAGATCCTTCTTATAATTGTATCCCACTCAGGATTGTAAGCAGTATCTTTTGCTTTTTCGATGATCAAACGCTTTTCATCGGCAGAACGAATATTATCCGAAATAAAGAACCAGCCATTAAAAGAATCTATTATGGATTCTGATTCTACCCGCACCACATCCTTTAGATGGTCGATATTACTCATCTTTCTAATGGCATCATTGATTTCAGTAATATCTTCCCAATCAATTCCTTTGGCAATACACCCTATGGCATATTCATTTTCATGAAGATCGGCCAAAAATAAATTATCGAACAAGGGCTTAATTTCATTATCTTTGGTAATTCTTTCTCTATTAAAATATACTCCCTGAATAAAGACAAGTGCATTTTCTTCAACATCTAACGAAGTGTAATGCTGAGTTGTAAGGTCTTCGGAGCTTGTCAGCTTAGAAGCACGTAACTCCTTAACTTGTGCAAGTATGCAGAAGCCCATCATTACGGGGGTAATGTCTTTTGGGATAGTTTTGAAAAGGTCATCCAATATCGAATGAAGAGAGGATTCACATTTATTGCCAGCAATCCTGCATGATGGCTCACCAGAAAAGCTGATACACTGAGCGACAAAGAGAGGAGCTTCGAGTGGTTTATTCGAGATGATAAAATCAGGAAGATTATGTTCATCTGCTGGTGAAAGACCAGAGATATTTTTCATGCTGAACAAAAGGCCTGGTGATTCTTCTGCCTGTGCGGCAGAAATACCAAAACCCCCTATCCCAAAACCAATTCCAAATTCAGAAAGGTTCGTGGGAATCAAATTTTGTTTTTTAGTTGCATCTGTAATGGAAATACCGGATTTGCTCCAGATGTCTATCAAACATTGAGGGGCATCCAAATGGTGCAGGATATAGGTTTTTTTATTGCAAGTAAGAGTTTCTACATTTTCTCTTACCCGCATGTGTTGCCGCGCTTGCTGCAGGGCATCGTCCACTGATTCCACAAGCGAGAATTGGTTGATCAGTCCTGTCAGTGAAAGGATATTGATTACTTCATCTTTCATGGCAGATAAAAGAAGAGATCCACCATCTGTCCTGAGTTGCTTTTCCATCTTAAGAAGAATCCGAATACCCGCGCTTGAAAGAAAATGTACATCATCGCAGTCGAGTATCCAGTACGGAGATTCGGATTCTATAGCCGATAATTGTTGTTCCAGGAGCGTTGCTCCATAGCCGTCAAGCCTACCAGAAAGAGTAATAATTGGGATGGAATCACCAAAAGAAGTTTTAATTTCAAGCATGGCACCTTCCTATAAGAAAGAGATTATTTCCCTTGTGTTATATATTTTTCGATTGCAACTCGCTGCTGGGGTGTTGTCATGATGATAAGAGAATTGTCTTTGCTGATGACATAGGTCTCTTCAGGACTGTACTTCCATCCCATCTTGGTCCTTATCGCTAGCAGTAAAGTATCTTTAAATTGTTTAAGGTTAAGATCCTTAAGTTGCTTTCCTTCAAATTTTTCTAATAAGGGTGTTTCCTCAATGCGCAGGTTCTTGTTCGTATCCCTGAGCATGGTGTCAAGGAAAGAAACCACAGTTGGACGAATCATTTCTGATGCCATTCTGAGCCCACCTATCAGCGTAGGAGAAACAACTGCATTGGCACCTGCTTTCTTTATCTTTTTTGCATTCAGCGCATTATGACAGCTTGCAACGACCTTGATCCCGGGATTAAGTTGATGCGCAGAGAGACTGATTACAAGGTTCTTATTATCATCGTCCATCGCAGCAAAAAGCCCGACCGCTCTTTCTATTTCTGCTTGCTTGAGTACCGCATCATCAGTAGGATCTCCCGCGATATACAGAAGATCGGGGAAGCGTTCCTGGAATCGATTAATTCGTTCCTCGTTATTGGTTATGGCTACACAGTTCCTGCCGGTTGTGTTAAGTTCATTAATAATGTTAAGTCCCACCTGACCAATACCGCAAACGATAAAATGTTGTTTAAGTTTATTTATTTTTTTTTCCATTTTTCTCCTTCTGAAGGTCGCCTGCAATTCTCCCTCAACAGTAAAAGCAGTGATCGTAGAAAGCACATACGTGAGAATGCCCACGCCCGTGAACGCGATGATCATAGTAAATATCCTTCCAAAGCTATGGCCCGAAAGGTCGATGATCTCAGAGTATCCTATTGTTGATATTGTTACAACGGTCATATACAGGCAGTCCAGCATCGAATAGGATTGGTCAAAAGAGCGTGTGATAACCCAGTAAACTCCTGTCGATAGAAACACGACTATAAGAAGCGCAGTACCCGCAATGAGGAATTTTTTTAGAAGCTTAGATGAAAAATATGTACTCATATATACTCTTTCTGTTAAGTGTACTGATGACTTTTTTTATTCCTAATGTCAATATTTACACGCAAGAAGCGCTTTCATTTCAAACAGAATAATTGACAGAAAATACATTTATCAGCAAATGGAGTGTCGCTGCGCCCGTAGTTCAACTGGATAGAGCAACGGACTTCGGATCCGTGAGTTGGGGGTTCGACTCCCTCCGGGCGTGCCATTTTTTATTATACATATTATGGATAAAAAAGGATTTTTTATAACGTTTGAAGGCATTGAAGGGTGCGGGAAGAGCACGCAGGTAACGCTTCTTGCAGAAGCCATATCACCATTCAGAAAAGTGCTGGTAACTCGTGAACCGGGAGGTCCTCCTATCTCAGAGGCAATCCGAACCATACTGCTGAATAAGCGGTTTTCCGAGATGAACCGTGTTACTGAAGTTTTTCTGTATATGGCGAGCAGAGCCCAGCATACGATCCAATGGATACTACCAAACTTAGAAAAGGGTAACATTGTTATCTGTGACAGATATTATGACTCTACTTTTGCGTATCAGGGCGCTGCACGAGACATATCAGCAGAGAAGATCAGAACGATCAATAATGTGGCAACAACTGGACTAAAACCCGATGTGACATATATTATTGATGTGCCAGTCGAAATCGGGCTTGAGCGGCTTCATAATGGAACAAGAGCCGAGGATATCGACCGGCTTGAAAGCGAAGATATAGAATTCCATAGACTTGTACGTAAGGGTTATTTGCATATTGCAAAAGAAGAGCCCAAACGTGTTGTGGTTATCGATGGCAAGAAATCCATAAAAGAAATACATGAAGATATTATGAAAGATTTAAAAGAAAGATTTAATCTTATTTCAGGGGAGCAAGAATGAAAAAGAAACAAGTAGTACTGTTTGTGATCGTGGTTGCGCTGATTTTCGGTTATCTGATAGGACGTGTAGGTTTTGCGAAAGCAGAAACGACCAAAGGTAATCTTTACGATTACATGAAACTTTTTACCGATATTATTACCAAATTGAACCAGGTGTATGTGGAGCCAGTGGATGCTGAAGAAGTGTTTGTAAATGCTATCGAGGGCATGCTGGATTCACTCGATCCCTATACAACACTACTCACACCTGAAGAATTTGCAGATCTTCAGACAAGTACAAAAGGTGAATTCGGCGGACTCGGTATTCATATTTCTTCGGAGAACACCGATTATATTCAGGTGATCTCTGTTATCGAAGCCACTCCCGCCTTTAAAGCAAATCTTCTCGCAGGAGATGAGATTATTGCAGTTGATGGAACTTCGACAAAAGACTGGACTTCTACAAAAGCTGTTGAACACCTGCGAGGACAAAAGGGCTCAGAAGTTATCATAACCATACAGAGAGAGGGATTGGAAGAACCATTTGATGTGGTCATTGTACGCGATAAAGTCAAGATGGATAGTGTTCCATATGCCTATAAGATTGGCAATATTGGCTACATACGAATAACCAATTTCAATTCCAGTACCGGAAAAGATCTTCATGATGCAATGGTTGAACTTGAGCGACAAGGTATTGAGGGCTTACTCATTGACGTGAGGTCAAATCCCGGTGGATTGCTGAGCACTGCAATAGAAACAGTCGATCAATTCCTTCCAAAGAACAAACTTGTGGTCGAAACGAAAGGACGAGTCGCAACCTTTAATAGAAAATTCTATTCTAAAGATGACTATGTGTTCAAGAATATTCCCATAATTGTTCTCATCAACCAGGCCAGTGCAAGTGCAGCAGAGATTTTTGCCGGCTCGTTGCAGGATTGGGATAAAGCTCTAATCGTGGGACAGAACAGCTTTGGAAAGGGTTCTGTGCAGCAACTATTTCCTTTACCCATGAACTATGGACTGAAGATCACAACCTCCAAATATTATATCGAGAGCGGACGATGTATCCATAACGATGCCAATGAGGATGCCATCAAAGAGAATGATATTACGAAATTCAATAAGAATGTAGAGAACCATGATGAGAAGGATGTTTTCTATACTGTTGGCGGAAGAGAAGTCTATGGTGGCGGAGGTATCACTCCAGATATAACCATAAAACAGGATACCTTGAACACCCTTGAAATGGATGTGCGCAGAAACAATTTATTTTTCCCTTTTGCTGTTGATTTTCTCGCGCAAGTAGATATCGATGAGAATTTTTATGTTGATGATGAGCTTTTTGCAGAATTCGTCGAGACTATCAGAGAAAAGGAGATCGAGTTCACCAATGAAGAACTTGCCGATTCAGAGACCTGGCTAAGGAATTCACTTGAATCACAGATCATCAGTAATAAATTTGGGCTTCAAGAAGGTAACAAACGAGCAATACGTCTCGACCCACAGCTTCAGGCAGCCCTCAAACTTTTTGATGAATATGGTTCGCTCGAAGAGATGTTTGCTCATGCAGATAGAATAGCAAACGAATAATAATCACTTGTTTATATAATAATGAAAGGACTCGTTATTTTAATGAGTCCTTTTTTAATAAAACAGATATCCTGGTTACAAGCCTCCAGCTTGGTCTCCTGCAGAAAACATATTGCTTTAATCAAGCAGGGGCTTGGTAAGGAGTGGAGAATACCAGGCTGGACTTCATCACGCTAGCAGGCAGTTTGAGTTCAGGATAATCGTGAAAGTGTTTTCATTAAACTCCACTCAAGCGAGAAGTCTAATGAAAAGAAAAAGACTCGCATAATGTGAGTCTAAAAATAAAAAAGTGAGTGAACTGCTTACCAAATCCCTGTTTGATAATCCTCACCTGGGGTGATTCAATGCTGCGCGGTAAGATTTAGATAATAACACTCTGAAGATTCCACCACATCGGAAACATTCAGAGGTTATTATGGAAAATACACGTTTAGACTTTACCAAGCAGGAGCTTGGTAAAGAGATGCAAATTCCTCTAAATTTATTAATAAAAAATTTTTAATTTAGTTACTATTCATTTGTTAAAATTTGATAAATTGCCCGATTTGCTGTTTGTTCTTTTACGTCAGTTCTCGAACTGTGAAAATGGTTTTCTGTAATTTTTAGTCCACCTTTTCCAAATGTTCCAATATAAACAAGACCAACAGGCTTTTCTTCTGTTCCGCCCCCTGGTCCAGCGATACCTGAAACGGCGATCGCATAGTCAGAGCTAAACAATTTTATTGTACCAACAACCATCTCTTTTACGGTCTGCTCACTCACTGCTCCCCATCTTTCCAGAGTAGTCTGCTCCACACCGAGCAGTTTCATCTTTGCCTGGTTACTATAGGACACAACACCACCAAGAAAGTAGTCAGAACTTCCTGCATTGTCAGTAATCATACTCTGGATCAAACCCCCGGTACAGGATTCTGCTGCAGAAACTGTTTTACCGCTTGCCATCATTTCTTTATGGAAGACCTGAACTAATGTTTCATCATCATAGCCGTAAATATACTTTGGGTCAATTTTATTTTCAATCTGTTTTCTTAATGCTTCTATTTCATCTTTGCTTACTCCGAACAAGCGGATATCAACCATGCCTGCTTTGGGAAGAAAAGCAATCCTGGTAGTATTTGTTTCTTCAATATCCTTTAATGTGCTAAAGAGTTCTGATTCAAACAATCCAAAGGTTCTGATGGTACATTGATTAAGGGATTCTGAAGCAAATTTTTCTTTTAGAGCAGGTACAACATATTCTGTTATCATTGGCTTCATCTCTTTTGGAACACCCGGAAGTACAAAGATATGCTTGTCGTTATCAATGTAATGTAAACCCGGTGCAGTGCCATTTGCATTTTTTATTGATATGAAATCTTCTGGGATCTCAGCTTGAGTCTTTACAATGTCCGGTGGTGTTTTATCGAGTTTATCATACCAAGCTTTTATGTCATTCCAAATATCTTCATGAAAGTGCATTTTCTTGTTGAAAAATGATGCAACAGCTGCTTTTGTGATATCATCATGAGTTGGTCCAAGCCCGCCGGTAATTATAGTGACATCATAATTCTCCCAGGCATACGAGAGAGTGTCAGTAATAGCTTTTTTATCATCACCGATGGTTACAGATTTATCAAGATGAAAACCAGCGCTGAAAAGATGTTCCCCAATAAAGGTTTCGTTTGTGTTCACCGTTTTGCCCATCAATATTTCATTGCCGATTGAAATATAAAGAATTTTTATCATATAAACCTACTTACGATATTATTTTTGTGTTTTAACACTGCGTGCAAATTACTTGACACTAAGAGTTCCGTCAATGATTTATTTCATCAATAAGAAGAAATTTATGAAAAAAATATTTTTAGGAGCTAATCCGAAAGGAGCTTTTATGACATTTAAAAGCAAATTTTTAACATTGTTACTCATCTTTACTATTCCTTTTTTATTCCTTATGGCGCAAGAAACAACTCCTCATGCAGAAATTATAAAGCTGCAGGGAGAGGTCATTCTTAATCACAACCATCAGCTTAGCCCAGCTTCAGAAGGAACCAAGCTGTATGATGGAGATATGATACTCACAAAAGATAATTCATTTGCAATTATCAAGTTTGCAGATAATGGAGCAATTTCGAAAGTTTTTTCAAATAGCACACTTACCATTAATGTAAGCCAAAGGGATCAGTCATATATGAAGACCCTAACACTCGACGTGGGGCAGATTTGGTCGGAGATTGCTTCTAGAAAGGGACAATATTCAATCCAGACTCCTACCTCTGTCGCAGCAGTAAAGGGCACATCGTTCATGACAAATGTGGATTCTCAAACAGGTTTTACTACAATCCAGGTATATGCAGGTCTTGTTAATTTCAGCAATGAGTTCGGACAGATCCAGATACCAGCAGGAAATCAAGGTTTCTCAAATGGTATCGATCCTCCCACCCTTCAAATGATAGAAAATCCCAAAGCTCCTGAGTCTCTCATGAACATGATTGTACCGGAAGAAACTAAAATCGAACAACCAGAACCACAAAAGATCGAGCAAGAGCAAGTTCCTGAAGTCGAGATTCAGGAAGACACTGCAGAACCAGCTGAGGAGAAACCCACCACGACCACAACGAGAAAAACTTTCTTCCCGGGTTCAATCGGTATTGGAACAGTGACAATAGATGGCGTAACATATACACGTATACGCCTGATGCCCGAATTACCTATCTGGAAGTTCAAGATTGGTTTTGATTTTGATGTGCTGATCGATGGTGATGGTAATATCCGTAAGAAGGATTGGGATAACTTCAATGCATATCTCAACAAGATAATGTATCTTGAGTTTGCAAACAGACATGATCCGCTTTATTTCAGACTTGGCGCATTTCCGAGTATGAAGTTTGGTCATGGTCTTATCATGCGAGATTATACTAATATGCTGAACTATCCAGGCACAAAACAGCTGGGAGCAGAGATTGCTGTAAATACAAAAACCTTGGGTCTCGGATTCGATGTGTTTTGCCCCAATGTTGATGAGCATAACATCTTTGCAGCTCGTGTGAAAGCCACACCCCTCCGCTCATCAGGAATTCCATTCTTAAACAACCTTGAAGTAGGCATAACAGGTGTCACTGACCTCAACGAATTAGGCGCTCTAAAGGATAGTGATGATGACGGCTATCCAAATGAATTTGATGATTATCCTGACGATCCCCATTACTGGGCAGATACTGATGGTGACGGCTGGCCTGATCCTGCAACACTAGATTCTTTAGAACATGGAAGTGATTTCATTGATCTTGATGCAGACAACAATAATGTACTAGATCAAAACCAAGGCTGGAACAATCTCTATGAGTATCTCAAAAATGTCTATAAATTAGGAAAGAAAGAGGGTGTTACTGTCATTGGCGTGGACTACACACTTCCTCTTCTGAACTCCAAGTTGTTTAACCTGTATCACTACGCAGAAGCGGCGCAGATCTTAGAGTATGGAAATGGTGCGGTCTTCCCTGGTTTTGGTGCAAAATTTCTTATCTTTGATGCTACGCTTGATTATAGATTCTTTGGCAAAGACTTCGAACCGAATTTCTTTAATTATCTCTATGATAATGAACGGGCTAAGGTTGTCGGAGATTCTGTGGTTACAAAGCGAAGCACTCTCAAGGGAATCAATAGTTCCCAGGGCTGGCGTGGAGAGCTTGTTTCCCATATCTTCAATATTATTGATCTGTCTGTCGCCTACGAAGACATAACTGGGAAAGGTTATGACATCGGCAAATCCATTCTTGGAGAAGTTCGTCTCAAGAAGACTATTATTCCCGGTCTTGCCTATGCGTACGCGCGTTACTCACAAACACAGGTTGAAAAATTCACTACCTGGAAAGCTCCAAATGCAGCAATCGAAGCAGAATTGGGATATGAAGTTTCTCCTGCCACACTTCTTGTATGGCATTACAAGGAATATTATATCGATGTTGGTGGTGTGTTGGAGACCAAAAAAACCTATAGTTTTGGCATTCAGGTTCGACTATAATTTATATGAAAATCTTGATTATTGGCAGCGGAGGTCGTGAGCATACGCTTGCTTGGAAATTTGCTCAATGCTCTAATGTAGACAAGGTATTTGTTGCTCCGGGAAATTCGGGGATGGAAGCCATTGCTCAAACGGTGCAACTCACATCGATAGACGAGTTGATACGCTTTGCAAAGGCAGAAGAAATTAATCTTACGTTTGTTGGACCCGAACAACCTCTCGCAGATGGCATTGTCGATGCCTTTATCGCTGCAGAATTATCGATTATTGGACCGACAAAGAAAGCTGCAGAGATAGAAAGCAGCAAAGTATTTGCCAAGCAGTTCATGAAAAACCATAAAATTCCCACTGCTGATTTTGAGGTTTTTACTGACATTAAAAAAGCGCTAAACTATTTGAAAGAGAAGGAGTTCCCCGTCGTTATTAAAGCGGATGGATTAGCAGCAGGCAAGGGTGTTTTCATCAGTGATAATTATACTACTGCCGAGTCTGTGCTTAACCAGATATTCAACTTTCATCTATTTGGAGAGGCGGGCTCCCGGGTGGTCATAGAAGATTTTCTTGCCGGAGAAGAAGCTTCACTTTTTGCATTTACAGATGGAACTGACTTCGTCTCGACTATCTTATCACAAGACCATAAGCAGCTTCTTGATGGTGACATGGGGCCGAATACCGGCGGAATGGGTGCATACGCACCAGCCGTGTTTTCAGATTCAGGCGAAATCAGAAAGAAAATCGATGACACGATTATTAAACCCACATTAGATGGCATGAAAAAGGAAGGAAGAGCATTTACCGGAATACTTTATGCCGGTGTAATAATTAAGGATGGTGAGCCGAAAGTTCTGGAATTTAACTGCCGTTTGGGAGACCCGGAAACACAAGTTATTCTTCCACTTCTTGACAATGATTTGCTGGATGTTTGTAAAGCTATCCAAAATAAGAGGATAAAAGAAATAGATTTGAAGTGGAAAAATAAAAGTGCAGTGAACGTAGTTATGGCATCTGGTGGATATCCCGGATCATACGAGAAAGGGTATCTGATCAAAGGATTGGATAACCTATCCCAAGATACATTCGTATTTTTTGCCGGAGTAAAAAGAGAAAATGATGTTCTCGTAACGAACGGAGGAAGGGTGTTATCTTTGACATCTTTGGGTAGGGATCTTGTAGAAGCAAGACAGAAAGTCTACACCGAAGTTGAAAAAGTAACCTTTACAGATTGTTATTATAGAACAGATATCGCTCAAAAAGGAATTGCCCATCTAAAAAAATGTAGTTCTTAATGAAGAAGTTTTTATTTTTTGTTTTGTTTTTTCTGACAGCCTTCACATTGTGGGGACTAAATACCTTTGAGGTTCAAGAGGTCACGGAAGATTATATTCAGATACATCTTACTATCGATGATTACTCAATTCCAAGCGTATATGATAAAACCAAGAAAAGCATTGAAATTCCAGAACTCGAGACATATACTGTTACCACTGAGGGGCTCCCTGCGTTACCATTTCTCTCTGAAAATATTGGTCTTCCACCCGAAGGTGAACTTTCTTTAAAAATTTTATCACAAAAATTTATCACTCTTTCCAACATTGCAATACCCATTAATCACCCCTATAAGGATGAGGGCATTCTCGTACCAGATCAATCAAGACAATTTATTGATTTTGACACGTATGAGTATTATCCTCAAAATATTCTTGAAGCTCAACCCATTGGCTATGTAGGAGATAGATATCTGGGAAGTTTCCGCATCTTTCCAATACAATATAATTATCACACTAAACAGGCGAAGATCTATACAAATATCACACTAAGGATAAACATACACGGCGAAAAGACAAAGCGTATTTCTTCTGGAACAAGCTATATAGATTCATTTGGTAACGATTTTCTTATCAATAATGAGTTCAGTAAATACTGGAGAAAGGAAAAGGAGAAATCCCAGATCAGTTATAAGCGTCAGAATGAAAACGAGATTTCGCAATTCAAATTCATCATTGACCAAAAAGGGATCTATAAGATCACATATGAATATCTACGAGATACACTTCAAACCTGGATCGACTCACTTCAAGCTGATTATGATGTGATTATCAATGTGGATGAGATCAATCCAAAGTATCTTGAGATAACAAATGATGGTAAACCCGTTCCCATATATTTCTATGGACAGGACGACGACTCTTTTGATGAGGGAGATTATTTTGAATTTTATGCAGACATTAACCATGGCGAGAACTGTTTTTATAATTCTTTTTCCTGGGAAAACGTCTATTTTTTGAGTTATAAAGAAGGCGTACTCGGCTCTCGTCTCGCAATCGAAGACGGTGGTCTGTATGAGACGAATCCCTACAATTATCGCAAGATATACAATTTCGATACGGAACTTCATTTTGAGAATCAGAGCATATATTCAAAGCTGAGCCAGGTAACCAACGCACGAGAAGACCTTTGGTTCTGGCAGCAGATTAGCGCTCCCAATATGACTAATTTTACTATTCAATTACCAAATCCCCTTCAAAGCAATAATGTTGAAAGAAGCGCAGAAGTGAAAATTTGTTTCTTTGGTGAAACCTATGGCAGTGATGAAAATACGGGCGAGCATCATGCGCTTTCCTATATAAATTCCTCTCAAGTCGGTTCTGAGTACTGGTATGGTCAGAACGAAAAGATTATGACTGGAATCATTAATGGTGATAAGCTCAATAATGGAAGTAACCAAATTTATATTTCCCTTCCCGGTGATACCGATGCCTCCTATGATCGTGTGCTCCTTGATTATATTAAAATAAATTATTGGCGTGAATGTATCGCTCATGATAACCAGATTGAGTTCAATAAACCCACTTCTTTCTCTCCGGGATTGATGCAATTTGAGATCAATGAATTTACTGTTACTGATATTGATCTCTACAAGATCGGTGTTAGCAAGTTTGAGAATTTCAGCCTTGAATCGAGTATGCCGGATGGTGGCGAACCATTTATCCTTACTTTCCAGGATTATGTATTCAATGACGACACAAGATACTTCGCGATAAGTGATTCTAAAAAATTAGTCCCCAAAGAAGTGATTCCAGATTATCCGAGTAATATAATGGATCCTTCTTTGCAGGCAGAATATGTGATAATATCAACAGACGAACTTCTGGAAGAAGAATACATAAATGATTTCATCGCCCTTTGGTATGACGTGAAGGGTATTAATACTGTTGCTGTCTCCACTGAAGCCATTTATGATGAATTCAATTATGGTAAACGCTCCGACCAGGCAATAAAAGATTTTATCCGTTATGCGTATAATAACTGGAATGAACCTACATTACAATATGTCCTCTTTCTTGGTGATGGCTGCTATGATGAACGACCCACTTCACCGAACAGAGAGTATAATATAATTCCTACACACATGAGTTGGTCGTATCATGTTGGAGCAACCGCTGATGATAACTGGTTCGTTTCGGTTGTTGGTGATGATGAGCTGCCGGATCTTGCAATTGGGAGGATCCCCATTTGGGAGAAAGAGCAGATATTACCAGTTTTTGCAAAATCCATTCTCTATAATACCCAACCGAATTTCAATGATAACTGGCGCAATCATGTGATGCTCATTGCAGGAGGTTCTGGTACTTTTGAAGAGCAAAGTGAGCGGTTGAACAGGAAATATATTCCGAAAGAATTTCGAGTTTCAAGGATTTTTGCTCAGGCAGACCATAATGATCCTTACTGGGGGAGCACCACGAACATCAAAGATTATATTGATGACGGCACCGCATTTATCCAATTCATGGGACATGGTGGTGGTCAGATTTGGTCAGACCTTAACCTGATGAATCTCGGGGACATCTCGACACTCTTTAATGATAATTACCCAATCATTAGTAGCTTAACCTGTTATACTTCAAACTTTGAGTATCCAGGCATGAGCTGTCTGGGAGAGGCGTTTGTGCTGGAAGCCGGCAAGGGTGCGATTGGATTTTTCGGTGGAGCAGGAAAAGGATTTTTAGAGCAGGATGAATACTTTGGCGCATATTTTCTGGAAAGTATTTTCAAATATGGGCAGAGAAATATCACAACAGTGGCGAATATCGCAAAGATAGAATATGCCCTGAAATATCCCTGGGATAATGCTCACCTTGTTTTCCTTCGATCATTCAATTACATGGGCGATCCAGCTATTGATATAGTATTTCCACGGCAGAAACTGAACACCACTCTGAACAGTTATCAATTTGTAAAAGGAGACACAGTTCAAATCTATATCGATAATGAAAATTCTTCTCTCAACAGGATTTCATATTATGTGACCGATGAAGAGGATTTGTTAAGAAATCCATATAATCAAGACGAGTTGATGCAGGTGGAACTCAATAACATCCAGCGTAGAACATATACTCCTGCAGGATATGAATATGAAATCGACACAACAGAAACAGCATCTGAATTTACCCGCATTGTGCGAACCTATGGATATGATTCATATTCTGATTACATCGGCTATACGCAATTCAGTGTCGGAAAATCTGCCATTTTTGGTCTTAGAACTTTACCCGAGATTCCCGGGCTTGGAGATTCGGTATTTGTACATGCTCAGGCGTATGACAAACTTGGTGTAGATTCAGTATGGTGTGTGTGGTGGAAAGAAACATCGCCAGGAACACAAGACACTGTCCCGATGGTAAGATCGATGCAAGATTCCATGTCCTACATGACCATGGAAGCGTTAAGTGTTTTTGATACTGAGACAGTGATAAAGTACTACGTTGCAGTAGAGAATGGAAGTTCGGAAATCAATACTTCGAACGAAGAAAGACTTGAGGTAACCGGTCCGGACATCACCATTGAAACGTATGACATGCTTTATTCGAAAAATGGTCCCGAATTTGTGATTGAACTTTTCAACAGAGGTAAACTCGACACTCCTCCAACGAAAGTTATCCTCAGGGATGATAGGACAATTCTGGATACGGTTTATACTGGTATAGTCCCAGCACTGGAAAGAACAAAAGTCATCCTTGAACCAACGCTTTCACCCGGAGAATATTCACTAACAGTTCATGCGAATCCGGATACTTCCTATCTTGAATTGAGCTATTATAACAATGCTTCTACTAAAATTTATTCTATAAATACTTTCACGATCGAACCTTCATCACAGACGCAGGTGTCAAGTCTTGATTCGAACTTTGTGGCAATATTTCCTGCAGGAATGAACAATCAGTCTTGTGGAATGTATATTCAAAAATCTGTACTGGACACCACGACTGTACTACCAGATACCGAACCGATAAAGCTGTTTACGGAGACACAAAACTGCTATCTGATCGCACCATTTGATTCATCCATGTTAGCCAGCGATGGGAAGTTTAGAAAACAAATTACACTCCTCTTTAACTATTCACGCACAGATTCCTCAATCCAAACGCTGGCACAGCGCGGCAGAATGAAGCTGTATAGATTTGATGATGATCTTGACTCCTGGTTTATGATCGGTGGAGATATCAACCTTTCGAATAAGTTCGTGTCATATTCCTTTGTTACACAGCCGGGCATGTATGCACTATTCAACAACAACGATACAGCAGTTCCATCTATTGACGTGAACGTTGAGGGACAGGAATTCACCAATGGTGGTTATGTTGATAATGAAGCCCAGTTCTCCATAATTATGCAGGATAGAAACGGGGTTGATGTTAAAAAAATAAGAATGTTCCTTAACGGAGAATCGATAACGAATTATACCTTTTCTTCGAACAGCCTGACAGCTATTCCGATTAAATACCAGATTGATGTAGAAGCTGGTTCTTACACGCTGATTATTTCAGTAAGTGATGTTAACGGGAACTATAGTGAAAAAGTGGTCAATTTCTCAGTGCAGAAAGAGTTTGACATCATCAACGTAGGTAATTATCCTAATCCTGTTTCTCTGGAAACAGTAGATCCCAATAATGAAGGGAGAACAAGATTTACCTACACGCTTACTGACGATGCAGATGAAGTGAAGATCGAAATATACACTGTTGCCGGAAGGCTTGTAAATGTAATTCGCGATACTCGCACGACGGTTGGTTATCATGAATATCCCCATGCGCTGAAAGGATGGGAGTGCGTTGATTTTGATAATCGTAAGTTAGCAAACGGTGTATATTTTTATAAGATCATTGCCAAAAAAGGAAGCAAGACTATAGAGAAAACAATGAAAATGGCAATTCTTCGATGATGAAAAAGATAGTTTTTATAATTCTTTTGATTTTGATCCCTCTGACGATCAGCGCAGGGCGCTATGCAGGAGATTTCATCCTGCTGGGAAGTGGTGTGCGCCCACTTGGTATGGGAGGTGCTTTTACTGCTGTCGCAGATAATGGCAATGCAATATACTGGAATGCTTCGGGGCTTGCGCAGATTACTGAGATCGAAGCTGAAGTTATGCATGCTTTCCTCTTTGACAATCTTGCTGCCTACGATTTCTTTTCTTTCTGTATTCCATTACCTGCAAGTACGACTATTGGAGTAAGTTTTACTCAGCTTTCTGTTAATAATATCCCTTATTTTGATGAGAAATGGCTAAAGAACTCAAATGTATTTATCCGTTCTTCAAACGTGGATTTACATTTAACTGGCGATCCTGATGGCTATTTTACCAGCTCGGATCAGCTTTTCGAATTTGCCTTTGCAAAGAACTTCTCGCGGGTCATCAATCTCGGTTGGGAACTGTTTGATCTCCCGATAGATTATTATGTAGGTGGCACGTTTAAATATATCAAACGTAGTATTCATGAAAATATCGGAACTGGCATGGGTGGAGATATTTCATTCATGGTTCGAACAGATTTTGGATTACTCACAGAAGTGCCATGGCTTGGAAAGATCAGATTTGCGTTCAATCTGCAGGATATTGGCGGAACCAAGATCACGTGGGATACTCGTTCCAAACATATTGATGAGATCTTCACAACACCAAAATTCGGTCTTGCAGTAGAACAGCCGCTCCACTTTATTAATTCTGAAATGGTTGTTGCGTGGGATTGGTATGAAGACTATGAATACAGGAATAATTTAGGATTGGAATTTACATATAAAGATCTGTTATCCTTTAGGACCGGCTTATTTGATAAACATCTCACGGCAGGGCTTGGATTCCGATATAATCGTTTTATGATCAATTATGCGCTTATCACCCACACTGACCTTGGAAATTCCCATCGAGTTGGCGTAATGATGAATTTCTGATTCATAAATACTTTTCTAATTCAGAAATATCTGTAATTCGAATAATTCCCTTTACTTTATGAGTTTTATACCCAAATACTTTTTTTCCAAAATCAAGACAGTACGCGATCTCGGTCAGGGTACCATATTTTCCATTAATTACTATAGCAATATCACAGGTTCGGGCAATGATCGCATTCCTTGCTGTTGACATGCCTGTGACAATAGGTATCGAGATAAAGGGATTTGCATCTTTAGGATCTGTGCCAGGTAAAATGCCGATTGTGATTCCACCATGTTCATAAGCTCCTTTTGCTGCAGCTTCCATGACACCACTGAGTCCACCACACACAAGAATATATCCTTTCTTTGCAATAATTGAACCGGCTTGATAAGCTGCATCATAGATGTCCTTATCAACAATACTTCCACCAATGACTGCAATAATTTTCTTCTTCATTTGATAAAAAAGAATGCAATGACGAAGGCAACGACCAGAGAAATTGAAGTTGGGACCAGTAATTTCCTGTAAAATTCTTTAAGATTTGATCCAAAAAATTCCAAAGAAACCGATACGCAGGGATGAATCGGAGAAATGATATAGCCCATATACGTTGAAAAGAACATCACTGCAAAAACCAGATATGACATTGCATCAGTTCCGAATCGAGAATAGAATATTGGGAGCGCTATGGCAAAGGGCATCTGAACACGACCCGTAACAAGACCCAGAAATGCAGCAATAATAACTATAGTAAAACTCTTAGAAAAAGCAATAGCTGCAATTATACGGGAAATATTCGAAGCGAGAAAAATATTCAAGAATAAGAACATGCCGATGATTATAAGAAAATATTTCCAGGGCTTCATTTTTTTGGAGATAATAATTATATCATTCACCTTCAGTTTGCCAAGGAACAAACCAAGCATCAAACTACAGAAAACACCAATAATGAGTGGAATTTCCGATTGAATATTAGGGAATAATGACATGAGAATTAGATGAATTATAGGAGCTGTTATAATTATTCCGATTGGAGTTAAAAGTTCTTTATAATCAATGTGTTCTTGTGACGGTAGATTTCCCTTAATGCCCCGCAGAAGAAAGACCCAACCGAGAATGATCATGATAATAAAACCAGGAATGAGATATAGCAGAGCTTTATAAAGGTAAAGGTCAGCCATTTTACTTGTGACCAGTAAAGCACCAAGAGGATAGATTAATATAAGCGCATGACGAAACCATACATTGATTGCAGTATATTGTTGATCTGAGATGTCCTCACCCGCACGAAGGACAAGGGGAGCGGAAAGAAGCGCTCCTCCCGGCATTGGTAACATCCCTAAAAAAGCCGGACCAAAGATCAAAAAAAGTTTTCTTTTCAAGCGCAAATTCCTGAATAGACCATCCATTAGACCAGATTGTTCGAGCACACCACCAATCAATGGGATAATTCCTACAGCAATGCCAAGTAAAAGTATCGACGGATCAATAAGTGTGTTCTTTATTTCAGATGCCATTAGGGATGGTTGTAAATTGATGAGACCCAGTATCAATGCACCAACGATAAAACCCAGCCACAGGTTTTTCCTTGCCACCAGAATCATGATTGCCAGCGAGAAGATGAAACCGATCCAGATCACATAAGTTGGCATAGTCTATTTGTTTGCAGTATAGAAAAGACCTCGGGGTTTTCTTACTGTAGTGATCTTTTTATGCCCTATCAGTGTATCGAGATACTTGTTCACTTCTGAGATGTGAAGATCAAGTATTTCGGTAAGGTCCTCGGCAGTGCAGGGTCTGCGAGATATCGTAGCAAGGATCTGTGCTTCAATCTCTGCGTTGAATTGTCGAACCTTCTCTCTTTTTTCATAACCACCGATAACAGTTACAGGCAGATTACCAAGCCTTGATCTTATCGAGTCAAGATACTCACGACTTACTGGGTCTACCCAATCAGCAGTACCAGGACGATCTAGAGAATTCAACTGGATTTCATCAGCATTGATCTTTTTTAGTACATTGTGAAGTTTATTTATCTCTTCTTTTGTGTCGTTAATTCCCGGGACAATGAAGATTTCCAACCAGATCGTTCCCGAATATTCCTTTCTGAATTCAATTAATCCATTAATGATATTCTCAATGGTGATGCCTGGAGCAGGTCGGTTTATCTTTTGAAATAAATCTTCAGAAGCTGCATCGAGAGAGGGCATGACAAGGTCAGCACGTAGAAGTTCTTTTCTGACTGCTTTATTCGAAAACAGAGAACTATTCGTCAGCACAGCTATTTTGTATTCGGGATACCCATCTTTGATATGAGTAATTATCTTGCCAATTCCTTTATTCAAGGTAGGTTCACCAGAGCCGGAAAAGGTCACATAATCCAGATCGGGTTTTGATTCTAAAAACGTATCAAGTTCATGTATGATCTCATCTGTTGAAATATATTCGCTTCTTTCTTTAGTGAGATCAGTAGTTGCACCGCATTCACAATAGATACAATCAAAAGTACAGGTTTTGTAAGGGATAGGGTCAATGCCGAGTGAGAGCCCAAGCCTTCGTGATGGAACAGGACCGAAAAGATGACGATATTTCATCGTATGAGAGAGCCGATCAGTCCCATTAAACCACCAACAACCAAAGAGTATAGGTAATTTGAAGCAATTGGACAAGCACCGCTTCTACATCCAATAACTCTATGCCAGATATATCCCAACAGCATGCCAATCAGGACACCAAGAATGATCCGTACGTACTTCGGGATGCGAAGGTTTTTCGGTGTAGCAGTATTATTATCTTTTTTCATAATGAAACAACCATTATTAGTGCAAACTCACAAAAGCATGATAAAAAAATAAAATATCATAAGATTAGAATACTCTGAAATTATCTAAAATTTTAACCTGAGAATTTACCCTGTCGTCGGGATTGAAATCCTTATGATATTGGATCATCTTCTACCCACGAGATAATCTCATGTCAAATCAACGAATTTTAATCACATGAAAAAGGTGTGCACCGCACATTGAGATCCTATTCTGCAAGGGGATATGTAGTTAGCTCAAACCAAGCTGGCTAACGGCACATCAGACGAGCTGCTTATTGCTGCTACCTTCCGGTCCTGACAAGGTTCGCAGAGCCCGATTGCGTTAGACTTGACTCTCAACACCACTTGCACATCACACAGGCAGACATCAAATCTCGCTGATTGGAATTCAGCCCTGCTATAGCGGATTGCAGGTTACAGGACACCGCTAGCTTCCCGCCTAGCACACCCTATATATTTATTTTTTTTCTACTTTAATTTCTTTACCTGTTATTGGTTGGGACTTTTTGCGAATATTCAGCTGCTCAAAAACGGAGAGTACATTATATGTGAACCAATAAAGAACCAATCCAGCAGGTAACGAACGGAATATAAACACAAAGAAAATCGGCATTCCATACATCATGAACTTCTGTGTCTTAAGCTGAGCTAATTGCTTTTCGTCCATATCAGGAGTGGGTTTTCGTGCCATGAGTTTCTGCTGAAGGAACATAGTAATACCCATTAAGATTGGAAGAATATAGTAAGGATCAGGTATAGAGAGGTCTTGTATCCACAGCATGAACGTTGCGTGACGAAGTTCGATGGTCGATTGTAGTACAGGATAAAGCGCGAATAAGACCGGGAATTGGATAAGAAGCGGCAGGCATCCCCCCAGAGGACGTACTCCGTGTTCTTTATAGAGTTTCATCGTTTCCTTATTCAGCTTCTGAGGATCACCTTTATACTTCTGTTGAATTTCTTTAAGAAGAGGTTGAATCTGTTGCATCTTTTGCGCTGAGGAAAAACTTTTATGGGTAAGAGGGTAAAAAATAAGTTTAAGAATGATCGAAAGGATGATTATTGCGAAACCATAGTTTGGGACAAGAGAATGGAGGAATTTTAATAATTTTAGTATTAATTTACTAATGGGTCTGAGCAGTTTCCATCCGAAACTCATTGATTCCTCAAGTCCTATATTAAACGATCGCAAATTATCATAATCAACAGGACCGCAATATAAAATATAGCTATGATCAATATTCGATCTACCTGTATCGATAGAGAGGGTTTCCTGAATTGCATTATTTTGGGCAGTGACGCTAAGCTCTCTGAGTTTTACTGTTCTCTCTGGAATTGCAGCGATCATAAAATATTTGGACTTGAGCACCGTCCAGGTGATATTTCCTACAAGGTTCTGTCCTTCTGCTGCTTTTTTAAGGTTTACTTTTCTTACCGCATTATCTGAATAAGCAACCGCATCGATATAGGTTGCATACCGCTTATCACCCTCCCTGTCATAATAGATACCTGCATCTAATCCAAGATCATACGAATCGATAAAACCAAACTTATCAGCTTTGATCCTTGCTTGAATCGTATAATCATTTTCTATGGAATAGCTTTTTTCGAAAACACGTCTACCGTCCTTCTGGATGAAGAATGTGATGGAGAATTCATCCTGCGAATATTCTAAATATTGCTTACCCACATTTATAGTATCAGTGCTGGTATAAATGACTGTGTTGAACATCCCTTTTTCTGAGATAAACAATTCAACTGGTTTATCCTTCGTTTCTGCCATTATATTCTTGAGAATAACCTGCCTGATGTTTCCACCTTTATTGGTAAATATCGCCATGATATTATCATTCTCAAGGATAAGATTATCATTTCGTTCCACGGCAGCATCAGTGATGAAGGTTCCCGTATCTACCTGCGCTATATCTTCATCAAAAGGTTCAGTTTTTTTGGGTTTTTCCTCAACAGTTTCTTTTTGCTTTATTGTGGTCTGTTGTGGTTGGGGCGGAGCAGGTTGTTTCCAGAGAAATTTACTGCTGATAAAGAAAACAACGAAGATAAGAATAAGGGCGAGTATGGTTCGTTTATCCATTGAAAATATTCCTTTTATGGTAATGGGTCGATTCCACCTTTACTCCAAGGATTACAGCGGAGTATTCGCCATGCGGAAAGGTAGAATGCCTTAAATATGTTATATTTTTGGAACGCTTGCTTGGAATACACAGAACATGTGGGATAAAATCGGCACGTGTTTGGAAATACAGGGGATAGAAATTTCTGATATGATGTAATTATTCCAATGAACAGATAGTTCGGAATCTTAGTCAGTACTTTCAAGAAACGAGGTGAGGTCATTATATATTTGCTCTCTTCCATAGTTAAAAATACCCTTTTTACAAATAATCAAGTAATTATGATCAGCTTTGAAAAGTTGTGAATTGAGATGTGCAAAATTTCTGAACCAGCGTTTCAATTTACTTCTTTTCACTGCGTTAGCTGTCTTTCTCGTCACGATGATAGCCAATCCAAAATCGCCATCTCTATCTGCTGTAGTAGTAACAACATCAAAGTAGGGTGTTCTTTTACGGATGCCATTTTTTTTGAGTTTAACAAATTCTGCATGTGATGAAATGCGTTTCACAAGACATTAAACAGAGAGGCGTTTACGACGTTTTGCACGTCTTCTTTTAAAGATGGCACGACCGTTCTTGGTTTTCATTCGAGTACGAAAACCATGCTTCGATTTTTTCGGTTTATTATGTGGCTGATATGTTCTTTTCACAGCGGAACCTCCAAAATAATTTAGATTTTGCAATTCTGAGAGCCCAGATTTCGTGTCAAGTTTTATGCTGTCCGGGATCAGCAAGTACAATTTAATTTACGATATACTCAGGTTTTGTAAAATTTTTTTCTTCGATCATCAAGTAAATGATTCTTATCTGTTATGTATTTATTACGAGCTTCTTCAGGATTAATCTCAACAAATTTAACAATCTCTTCATTATTTCCTGCCTGAATAAGTACTGTGCCTTTGGGATCAGTAATCTGGCTCATGCCGGTAAAGGACAAGCATGCATCTCCGATCTTATCAGAACCCACTCGGTTAGCAGTAATCGTAAATACTCCATTTTCAATCGAGCGAGTGGCCATTGCTTTCTGGCAGAAAGGAAGCACGAGATTAGCTGAATGACAGATGATATCTGCACCCATAACTGCCAGGGTACGGGCACTCTCCGGAAAAATCCAATCAAAACAGATCATCATGCCCAGTGTGGTTTTGTGAAGTTCAAATATTTTAAAGCCAGAATTTCCAGGCTGAAAATAGTCTTTCTCATCATTGAACAGATGGACCTTTCTATAGATGATTTGCTTTCCATCAGGTGATGCTATTATTTGTGAGTTGTAGAGCTTATCTCCTTCAGATTCAAGAAAACCGGCTGCGATCGTTAACTGCTCTTTATGGGCTAAATCTTTGAAAAACAACGGAATTCTTCCTTCGGCAGGAGAAGCAAGTGCTATCATCTGGTCCTTTGATGTAAAAAGATACCCACTTGTACAGAGTTCTGGAAGTACCACAAGATCCGCAGCATAATCTGAAAGCATTGAGCTTATTGTATCCAGATTATATTGCTCATCATGCAGTTTTGGGGCAAATTGAAGAAATCCCACCTTCAAATTAACCTCGCATGCATGAAAGAACTTGAATTATTATCAATGAGGATTTCTAAATAATGAGCCCCTGTATAAGTTGCTTCTGGAAGCACATCCTCAATCATATCTTTCTTTATCATTGTACCTCCTAACAGGGCTTACGCTTAAATTATTTATCCTGTTGTCAAGAAAGTGCAGAATATTTTGACATAAAATTTCCAAAATTATTACATGTTTAGTTGAGGTTACTATGTTTATCATTAATGTAAAAAGTAATTTTAGCGCCGCCCATAATCTTGTTGGTTATCAGGGTGATTGTGCAAATATACATGGTCATAACTGGAACGTTCGGCTTGGTCTGAAGTGTTCAATAATAGACGAAGTCGGTATGACAATTGACTTCAAAGTACTCAAAAGAGATTTCAATAAACTGTTAGAGACTTTCGACCACAAGAATCTAAATACTCTATCTGAATTTAAAGAAAACAATCCTACATCGGAATCAATTGCAAAAGTAATATTTGATACAGCATCGGAGAAATTTAATAATGAATCAGTTAAGGTTTATGAAGTAGAAGTAAGTGAATCAGAGAAATATTCAGTGATATATAAGCCCGATGAAGATCAATAATGCCAGATATGTAGAAAGTGCACTCCATTTCAAGGATCTTACCAGATCCGATGCACCTGAAATTGCTTTTATGGGACGCTCTAATGTGGGCAAATCATCACTGATTAATGGGCTTGTTGACAGGAAGAACCTTGCTCAAATAAGCAAAAAACCAGGAAAAACGCGTACTATTAATATATTTGAACTCTCGATTCAGATAAATGGATCGAATCAAAAAATCAATTTTGCTGATCTTCCGGGTTATGGTTTTGCGAAAACATCAACTAAGATGAAGCATGACTGGAAAAGACTAATAGAAGAATATGTAAAGAAACGACACAATCTTATTGGGCTGATTTTATTAATAGATATTCGACACGATGCTGATTATAAAGATATTGATGCAAAAAACTGGATTATGGCGTATGAAAAACCATGTCTACTCGTTGCAACAAAGGCAGATAAATTGAACAAATCAAAGGTAAATCTGCAAAAAGGACGATTTGTGGATCAATTTTTATTAATACCTGAACAGATAATTGTAGCATTTTCTGCTAAGTCTAAGATCGGGAAGAAGGAAATTCTGGCATGGATAGCTCAACAGGTTTTACTAAAGAACGGAGACACAGTATGTTAGAAACAGTTAAAAGCCCAGAAGAAGTAAAGCAATTAAATATTGCTCAGCTCAAAGAGTTATGTAAAGAACTACGTGAAAGAATATTACAGGTTACATCCATTACTGGCGGTCATCTTGCTCCCAGTTTGGGTGTTGTGGAACTCACAGTGGCACTGCTAAAAGTTTTTGATCCTCTCAAGAATAAGATAATCTGGGATGTAGGGCATCAATCCTATGCATATAAGATATTAACCGAGAGAAATGATGAATTTGATAAAATACGGCAATATGGTGGGATAAGTGGTTTTAATACTCCCAAGGAAAGCAAATATGATGCATTTGGTGTAGGGCACAGCAGCACCTCGATTTCAGCAGCTCTTGGCATTTCTGTAGGCAAGGAGTTAAAAAAACAACAAGAGAAGACGATCGTTGTTATTGGAGATGGAGCACTTACTGCGGGTGAAGCATTTGAGGGTTTAAATAATACTGGTGGACTTAAAAAGGACATAATGGTGATTCTTAACGACAATTCAATGTCAATATCAAAGAACGTTGGTGGTATTCATCATTATCTGGCACATGTCCTTTCAGGTAGGCATTATAACAGACTCAAAAGAGATGTATGGGATATGGTTCAAGCGCTACCAAATGTGATAAAGAACAAGATAATTACTGGAGCTAGAAGACTGGAAGAAAGTATGCTCAAAATGTTCATTCCAAACAGTTTATTTGAGGATCTGGGATTTCGATATATTGGTCCAATTAATGGACACGATCTCCCAACAGTCATCAAAATATTAACACAAACAAGAAATAACATTACAGAACCAGCGCTTGTTCATGTTATTACTAAAAAAGGTAAGGGGTGTGAATTTGCAGAGCAAGATGCTACTAAATTTCATGGAATATCTTCTTTTGATAGGAAAAATGGAAAAGCAATAAAAGTTAAGGAAAAGCCCTCATATTCAAAGGTTTTTGGAACCACCCTAGCAAAACTTGCTGAAGAGGATAAAGAGATTGTAGCAATCACCGCTGCAATGTGTGATGGCACTGGTTTAAATGAGTTCCGGGATAAATTTGCCGATAGATTTTTTGATGTTGGTATTGCAGAACAGCATGCGGTTACTTTTGCTGCAGGACTTGCAGTAGAAGAAATGAAACCATATGTTGCAATTTATTCAACATTTTTGCAAAGAGCGTATGATCAGATAATACATGATGTGGCGTTACAAAATCTCCCAGTAAGGTTTGCTATTGATAGAGGTGGGCTTGTAGGGGAAGATGGTCCTACACATCATGGAGCATTTGACCTATCATATCTAAGATGTATACCAAATATGACAATTATGGCTCCGAGGGATGGATATGAGCTTGAGAAAATGCTTAAATTCATGAATAAATACACGAAAGGACCTATTGGAGTTCGTTATCCTCGTGGAGAAATAGATAGCTATGATTTACCCTGTGGAAGAATTATACATGGGAAAGCAGAGATCATTCAAGAGGGCAGGAAGATAGCAGTTATATCAATAGGAACAAGTTTTAGTATCGCATTTAATGTTATCAATAAGCTTAAGAAATTAAATATCGAACCCTATCTTATCAATGCACGGTTCATTAAACCGATAGATGAGAAGCTATTGTTAATACTTCACGAGAAAGAAGTAGAAAACATCATTACGATAGAAGAGAATGCGGTCTTTGGAGGTTTCGGCACAGGTATTCTTGAAACATGCAATGCTTTAGGACTGAACTTCAACATCAAGAGATTTGGCTTGCCAGATGAGTTTGTAACATTTGGAGATACTGAAATACTCCGAAAGAAAATTGGCTTGACAGCTGATAATATTACAGAATATATACAAAACTTAAATGGGAAATCATAAAGATACGATAGCGGCGATCGCAACCCCTGTTGGTCAAGGAGGGATTTCAGTAATAAGAATAAGCGGTACTGATGCGATGAGCATTATTTCAAAAATATTTCGCAAGAATGATAGTAATCACATTTTAAAATCACACCATATATACTATGGTAAAATCGTAAATGAAAGAAAAATAATTGATGATGTACTTGTTTCTGTATTCCTTAAACCAAAGAGTTATACAGGTGAAGATGTTGTAGAGATAAGCTGCCATGGGGGTATGTTCGTAACACAGAAAGTGCTTCAGCAGGTTTTAAATAATGGCGCTAGGCATGCAAAGAGGGGAGAATTTACCCAAAGAGCATTCATGAATGGTAAAATGGATCTTACTGAAGCAGAGGCGGTGGTAGATTTAATTAACGCAAAAACTGCCCACACACTCGAATCAGCAATAAATCAACTTGAAGGAAGACTATATATATCAATAAAGAAAATATTGCAGAAATTAATTGAAATTAGAAGTAATGTTGAGTTGGATATTGATTTTTCTGACCAGGAACTTGGAGAGGAAACAGATGATGAAAGAAGAAAAGCGCTTGTTGAAATAAAAACTCAAATAGAATCCCTTATCTCAACCGGCAACCAGGGTATTATACTTAATGAGGGATATCGAGTTGCAATTGCAGGACCTGCGAATGCTGGAAAATCAAGTGTGTTCAATCGAATAATAGAAAATGAACGTTCTATTGTGACAGATATTGCAGGTACAACTCGAGATTATATTGAGGAAGATATCGCACTCGAAGGATACCTTGTAAAAATTTATGATACCGCGGGATTGAGAGAAAGTAAAGATACAATTGAAAAATATGGGATGAATAAGACACTTGAGATCATTTCAAATGCACATTTAATCCTCTGGATTGAAGATAGTACTGTTTCACGTGAAACATTTCCTGAATTAATGAGAAAAATGAATATCATAAGAGTAAAGAACAAAGTGGACTTGTTGAATAATCCATCTATGATTACAGATGGAATTCCCGTATCGGCTAAAACAGGTGAGGGGATTCAGGAATTAAAAAATTTGATCGTGAATAACATCAGCATCGAAGAATATGATCTTTCAAAAGGACTCATATCAAATTCTAGGCAGCTTGCTGCTGTGGAAAAGAGTAATGTAGCAATTAAAAACGCAATACAAGCGTTGGATGATAGCAGGGGATTAGAATTTCTCGCTTTTGACCTACGTGAAGCAAGTGAACACCTGGAGGAAGTTATTGGGAAAGTGACAAGCGAGGAAATTATTAATAGTATCTTTGATCGATTCTGCGTTGGAAAATAGAGAGAGTGTGTGAATTAATTTGTACTATTTAAAACTTCAAGCACCTTTTGTATAAGTGAATCAGGAGTGAAGGGTTTCTGTATGAAATTTGTACCGGACTCCAGAACTCCCCGTGTTCTCATCTCTTCACCAGTATAACCAGACAT
>Ga0136651_10000234_pt1 | contig 29197 bp, 38 predicted proteins | sample Mar14236cmmetaG_FD_94867 | JGI IMG/M metagenome (GOLD analysis project Ga0136651, IMG submission 94867) | Marine hydrothermal vent microbial communities from Guaymas Basin, Gulf of California to study Microbial Dark Matter (Phase II) - Marker... ... | reverse complement strand
TTTTCTGTAATGAACTCTATTATAACTCTCAATTTACTTGTTTCGACCATACAATCTCCTTCCACCTATTTTTGAAGGAGGAATTTTGCTTAAATCTTGGTCTATGTATTCAAGCAGGTCTATTAAAGTGGGAATCGGTATCTTTCTAAATTCTTCAACAGGAATCCAGCACTGATAATACTGCATCAAGTTGTGATGTATTCTTGCCAAATCTCTGGACTTTGCCTTATCAAGTATTTCTCTTAGCTTAGGCGCCACCATTTGCTTTCGCCTGCTTAGGCATTCTTCGGCTTCTCAACTCAGCAAGCTTTTCCTGTATTCTATTTACATTCTTGGCGCCAAGATCGTTTATCTGCATCATTATTATTGTCAAGTTGATGAAGTTTGCAGATACAAAACTCTTCACTTCCTCTTCGCTAAGGTCAGGGTAAGATATGCTAACCATTTTCTTAAGCAGTTTGATTAGCTTGAGCATTGATTCCCTGTCCATTGCATCCAGCCATGTTGTATCTTCTTTGCCTGATTCTGCAGCGTTTTTGAATACTCTTATTATTTCAATCAGGTCTGGAATGTCTTCTGCATTCAATGGCTTGAAATGAAATGTATCATTGCCGATTTTAAATTCTTGCGCCAATCCCATATGCTTTCTGAGTTTTTCAATTTCCTCCTTACTAATATCCATTCTATTCCACCTCCTTTATGACTTTTCCCGATAGTGTTTTTATCGTTTTTTTCTTTTCGCTTAACACTTTTTCTTCAAGTATAAGAAGCCTTTGGGATAGCTCCATATACTTTGCATCTCTAATAGCATAATCTACAAGATATTTTAATGTCATTCCATAATCGTTTGCAAATTCGTCTTTTGCAAGCTGCTTGAAAATTTCGAGTGTTTTTTTCGGAACCCTCGAAATGCTCAAGTCAGGTTTATGGTCTTTCAAAAATTGTTTAACATTATCAATCTCTTTCATTTGCTCACCCTCTTCGGCATATTATAATGGGGAATTCGCTTACTGACATCAACATAAAACGAAAAGCCTTTTTCGTTGGCCTCAGACATAAACCATATATCTTCCCCCACATGAAAATATGGTGTATAACGGAATTTGACTCCAGCTTCAAATATTTTTCTGTGTATTAACAAGCACGCAACAGAAGTTCCCCAAACTTTATGTAATGGTTTCTTTTGCCTCATTTTAACAACTTCTTTCCAGCTATAAAAAGACAAGCCTCTTTGTCCTTTCTTAATCAAATATCCGTCTTTCAAAATACAAGGTACTTTATGATAATAGCCAGCATGCACAAGCGACCCCACAAGCGGCTTTTTATGGTTCAATAGCTTGGTAATTATATTTTTTGGCGGTATTACATCGGTATCCAAGCTAAGCAAATATTTGATGTCCGGATGTTGAAGAACATAATTTATTATCGCGTTTCTGGCATCTGTTATCCTTTCAAATATATTATTCTTGTAATGAATTTTGATTACTTTCACACCTTGTTTTATAAGCCACTTTGAAAAAGACTTGCTTTTTCCATTGTTTACAAGCAAAACTGAATAATTGTCATAGTCGAGATTCTTAACTCTATTTAAATACTTGGGCAATATGTATTTATGCCCTTCCCATGTTGGAGCGGCTACTAAAACTTTTGGTTGTTTCATCTATTCACCTCTTCACTTTCTTGCCTATTGGGGTGTGTCTTACCAAGAGTAAGCAGAGCTTCCATTTGGATTATAGTTTGATGAATTGTATGTATTCAATGCACTTATTGTTGCAGTTCCATCTGTAGATTGCTCGTGAATGTTTGCAACGCCGTTAGGATTGAAAGCGGGCACTTTGAATGTGGCTGTTACTTTAAGCACACCATCGGTAAATGATGGCTTGTAACTTGTACAGTATGCGTGCGCAAATATAATTCTGTATGCATTGTTACCTGAAGATATTGCACCATTGGCTGTCGTAACACTTGTATCATCTGTCCATAAGATTGCTATCCTGTATAAATCCCTGTTTCTTGTTGCCGAAACTTCAAGCGGTTCAGAAGAATCCCAGTTTGATGATATGTCATGAAATATCTGCGAAATCCCTGTTTCACCTTTTGCATCAATGTCAAGCGGATAAAGCTCGAAAGTGATTGTAGTTAAATCTTGGGGCACTTTTTTCACGAGTCTACCCCCCGCTACACTTACAATTTGATCAATGTCCTTGTCGCCCATATCTATATCTATCGTTTCGGTTAATGCTGCAAACTGCATATCATTGTTAGATTGCGATCCATTTCCATAATATGCAATCGAAACCAATGCGGTCTCGCTCCATGCTCCAGCTGCTAATGTCATTTTTCATCACCATGTGTAAGAGCTTCCTCTTGGAGGATAATTTGAAGTGCTATAATCGTTTAATGTTGTTAGTGCAGTATCGTCACCTGACTGCTCTTTTATGTTGGCTGTTCCCATCGGGTTGAATGCCGGACACTTAAACGAAAATGTAAACTTAAGGACTCCGTCGGTAAAGCTTGGCTTCATGCTTGTCATCCAACAGTGTGCAAACACAATTCTGTATGAGTTTGTCGATGTTGCAGTTGCTCCAGCTGCAGATGTTGCTGATGTGTCATCAGTCCACAATATTGCAATTCTGAACAAGTCACGGCTACGGCTTGCAGACGCTTCAAGTGGTTCAGTTGTGCCCCATGTCCCTCCTTCGAACATTTGGGAAACGCCTGTACCGTTTGTTGAATCAATATCGAGAGGGTATCCCTCAAAAGTTATTGTTGTTATGTCTTGTGGAGTTTTCTTTACCATTCTTCCACCGCTAACATTAACTATGTGGTCGATGTCTTTGTCTCCCATATCTATGTCTATTGTCTCGGTTAAGGCTGCAAACTCAACATTTGAGCTCCCCAACTTTGTTATGGTTACTAACGCAGTTTCACTCCATGCTCCAGCTGCTAATGCCATTTTACATCTCCTCCTTCTTGTTTATTTCAATCTTTTCTGGCTTTTCTTCTTTTTTCTTTTCCTTTTTGACCGGTTCGATAATAAATCTCGGGTCATTTTCTATTCCCTGTATGTTATCTGTTATGACTTCGTCTTCTGGTTTTCCTATAAGTTCTATTTTGCCGTTAACTTTTACTGGTAATTTTGCATCTGGATTTGATTTGTTTTCCAAAAACCATTTAGACACTTTTACCTTATATTTCATTTAAATCCCTCCGATTTTTGCTATTATGCTATCAACTTTTCCCTTTAAAACACGGGGAATATCAGGCCTCACAAGCTCAACTGCGGGATCAATGTGAGGTGTATATTTCTTGACGAAAAAATATCCTTTTTTTCCAGGTTGATGTCCACTGGCACCGGTGCTATGAGCATCAAGCCATCTTTTCGCATATTCGGTTATTGGCGCATAATGTGGTGTGAAACCTGATTCTTGGAAGTAAGCATACCTTACATTATTTTCTATTAACAGCGAATTTTTGTTATGCGTGGATGTAACGCTATATTCAATTCCCTCGCTAAGACCATATTCGAACTTTGGCGCTAGTTGTTTCGCGATTCGCGTAATTGCATCGCCAATTTTGTCCACTTCTGGCACGGTTAATTGGCTTACCTTTCTGAACAGTTTCCATCTTTTATTAATTTTTTCAATACCTTTAAGTCTTATTCTAATTGTAAGCGTCATCTTATCCACCTATATAAGCAAATTCTATCATCACTCTCTTTATGCGCAATATTTCGGGAAAGTCGGCAATTTTGCCGTCCTCTTCATATTTTTCATAGCGCTTGAACACAAAATAATTTTGTGCTATAGTTTTTGAGCCGTCTGAAGATGCAGGGTTTTTAAGCACTTTAACAATCTGGTCGGCAATTTCATCCCTATGATTTATCTTGTGTGCCCAAACGCGAATGTCCAATCGAATTACTGGACTGCTCAATTTGACACTTGCCCTATCGATGGTTATTCTTGTCGACTCTTCCTTATTTTCGGTTACTATGACAAATGGCAAGTCAATTTCTTTGGTCGCGGGACGGGATTTATAAATCCATTCGCTTCCCGATCGCTGAGGATTTTGCTTATCTTGAAGATTTTGCCTAAGGACATCTCTAAAAAATGTAATTGCATCGTCTCCTAACGTATTCAGGCTTACCATAATATCTCCAGCGAGATTAATTGCCCAACGGCATAAGCCTCCAGCGAGGCACAGTTTCTAATTCAATTTACCCAAGTCGAATTTATAAGATTGTCCCGCTTACGCTATCAGCCATTTCCATGCTTTCAGAAAGCGTTTTCAAATAATGGGCTTCTCCACTTGGCTTGTATTTTTCCCTTTTGCAGAGCGCCTGAAAAAAAATAGTTTCGCCATTAACCATCTCAGGAAAGACATCTATAATCCTGTAGGTGACGCCATTGTGAATTATCCTGTCTTCGGTACTTACGCTTGCATCATGCTTGAAAAACACCATTGCATCTCCAACTTCCAATGTACCCGCATACTCAGTAATGTCATCTAACCTGAGTATTTGCACGACAGCTTGAACCGAAGATGGCGTAATATATTCAATTGGATTGTCATCAGCATCTCTACCACGCGTAATTGAATGGTATGTTATTGTTTCCTGAGCTTTGCTAAAAATTTGCCTTAATCCATCCCTAAATTGTTGAACTACGGCAGATACCATATTATCTCACTCCAATTCGCCCAGTCTTGTCTGAAGTCCAAGGCGTTACAAACTCTTTCCTCCAGAAATCCTTGTCGTCTGTTCTCCTGAGCATCCTTGTCTTGAGATAGTGCAAAATCCTTTGATATTGGTTAAAATGCTTTGTAAATCCGCTTGTCATATTTTGCAATGTAAGCTTACCAAGCTGCAATTTTTCATAATAGCCAGTTTCAATGCGCGTGTAGGCTAAAGACGCGGCAAGGTATGCACAGGCTTGCCTCAATAACGGATGTGGATCGCTTTCGGATACCGGAGCATAGGTGTATGTAACTTTCAATGTGCTTCCTGACGATGGCGCCGAGCTAAGCACAAACTTGCCCTCATTTGGATATATTTCAGATACTGTCATCTGTGTTCTGTTACCATCGCTATCATATTCATAAACTTCTATATCATCTGTATCAACATCTCCATCATCATCGAGGTCTCCGATGTACCAGTCAAATGATTTTTTTACATAAAATGTTTTGTTTGACCCGTCAATTTTGTTTTCGCGCGTGGAATCTATTTCTTCGACAGTCTCTTCTATTATTTTTGAGTTTATTTCATGATTTAACTGGGCCATAGCAAATGTAATTATGTCATATAAAGTGGAATCGCTTATATCTGTTGAGCTTAAATTAGCTAACAGCCTAACATCATCTGGGCTACAATAACCGCGCCATGTCCCACCTTGCATAGCATCTGAATAATCAGAATAAAAATAACTTCCAGCGCTGCCTCCCCTGAACCTGATTTTATACCAGTTGCTTGTAGCCCCACTCTGGTCAAAATATGTATTATCAGAAATGTCCTGTACAGCAATTTGTGTATAAGTCCCGGTTTGCGAAGACGCCCTATAAATAACAGTTTTGTTATAAGTCACTTCATCCAAATCTGGCAATCTCCATCTCAATAAAATTCCCATTTAATCACCTTCTAATACTTTTTTTTTATCTCGAATATTTAAACCCCCTCTCTATCGCTGGATGCAAGAGCTGGCTTATGCTTTTTTGCTTTTATCATCTTTCCGACGGTTTTTTCCATAAATGCCAATGCTGGAGCCACTTCTCCAGCTTCCAAAGCCATATCTTCGGATTTCACGATGCTTAATATTGGTTTGATTCTCTTTGCTTCAATGAAAAGCTCGATTGGAGGGCGTATAAATGCGAAATCAAACAAACTGATTGTATCAAGTAGCTCAATGAGTGGTGTTTTATTGATTGTATCCGTCAAAGTTAGCTTCTCTTGTAAAACTTTCAATTGTATTTTTATTTTTTGAATATAATCTGCCAAGCTTAATGTGTCGGAAAGAGTTATGAATTTTGTTAGCTGCCTGCTGAATGTGTCTGTTATACTAATGCTATTCAAAATCACTTTATTGCTAAAGCGAATTGAATAATCAGATAGTGTTATTGTTTCATACAAACATTTGCTTGGCTTCTTTTTTATGCTATCCGACAAAGCCATAGAATCGCTAAGCTGCGTTGATGTACGCTTATATGATGCATCAATTAAAACCAAATTGTCCGATAAGAATGATTTTGTGTACCTTGATGCATAATCCACAAAATTTATTAGCTCTATAATGGTTTTGTGAAACTCTTTTGGTATAGTATCTGTAATAAAAATAGAGTCAATGAAATATATGCTGGTATCTTTGACAATGAAATCACTGATTGAAAAGCTATCCGTGAACACAATATGAATTGTCTTCTGAAAACCAATAAAATCGGAAAGCGCGAGAAAATCTGACAATACCTTTCCTGCCCCTTTTATAACAGAATCTGCAACATTCATACTCTCTGTCAGCGTAATGTTACTCTTCTTGGCTAAACTATCGACCAAAGTGAGCGCATCTGTAATAGGGTGCTTTGCGAATTTTCGCGTTGTATCAGTTAAATTCAAAGTCTCTGTAAATACAAATGACTTGCCAAAAACTTTTTCAATTTGATCGTTTAATGTAATAGATTCATGATACGCCCTTTTCAAGTCCTTTGGAACAGTATCTGTTATGTCTATAGTTTCAGTCCACACGCGCGTGAAGTTTCCAGTCTTTATAACCGAATCTAACAATGATATTGATTCAGAAAGTTCTTTTATATATGATTTTATTCTTTCCACTGAATCAGAAAATGATATACTGTCGCTAAAGCTTCTATAAAAAGTGCCAATTCTATCGAAAGTATCTGTTATATCCAAGGTTTCGGAAATTATGCGGACTGCGGCAAGCGTTTTTTCGAGTGCGTCATTTATAGTTATTGAATCAATCATGACTTTCTGTGGCTTTTTAGATGTACTGTCGCTTAAATTGACAGCATCTTGAATAGGAACTTTATTAATAAAAAACTTTTTGACATCAGACAAGATTAAAGTAGAGGCTATGACTTTGTGGGCGCTGATATAATGCTGATCGGATAGAGTTATGGAATTTGAAATTATTTTTTGATATGTTGTTTTGGTAATAATGAAATCAGATAAATCAAGCGTTTCTTGAAATGCCTTATGTAAGGATTTTATGCTTTTTAAGCTGTCGGATAAGTTTAACAAATCACTTAAAGCTTTTTTATAAGATGCTTGCTTAGCTATCGAATCGCTAAAGTCGATTAAATCCGATATGATTATTTTAGCAAAATTATATACCGAATCCGTCAAATCAAGTGTTTCGCTGAAAAATGCCTGCGACTTTTTTGCCAATGAATCGGTAAATGTTGCTGTCTCCGCCATCTCTATGCTTGTTTTAATTATTTTCGTGTCTGATAAAGTGATAGTTTCTGCTAATGTTTTTTTGAATTCGGCATAAAGTTGAAGGGGCAATTAACTCACCGCTTGCATATCTATACCCACTCTTGGATTAGCAGTCACATAACTACAATTGCCATATAACCATATGTCTTTTTGTTCATCCACCGCTACATTATACCAGATTAACTGCCAGCTGTTTGTAAGTTGTACGCAGTTAGAAGAGGTTTTTGGATCGTTGGTTGACGCATTACAAGCCCATAGTGTCCAACCCGTATTCAATGTTCCGACATATTCGATTTCAAAATTCCCGCTTTGTGTTCCATCATTTGTAGCATTTATGATGCCGTCATTGGTTGTCTGGTTTTCTGGATATGTAGGATAAAATGCCCAATCCGGAGAACAATTAACAAAACGAATGATATTAGCGGTCGTGTTATGATTTATATCGAAAGTCACAGACGGAGCGCCACCACTTGTCGTTATATAAGTAAAAACATCTGAGACATTCCAATTATCATTACTGTCATTTGCGTATACTTTCCACTTTATTGTTGCCCCTACTGTCGAATTCACAACTTTAGTCACGTTTGACCAGTCCGTTGTTCCTGACATTGATACCCAAGAGTCGTTCACAAATTCCACCGAACTCCAACTGCACCCTGCCGGTGAACAATCGCTACAATCCCCTTCTGTTCCGCACGCAGAGCAAGAGCCTAAGTTAGAGCAGGACTCGGGAGTATAAGTACAACCGCATATCGCCTCGCAAGTTCCTATTGAACATGAGTTTGGAGTTCCTGAACACGAACCACTTCCTCCTCCACCACCAGTGCAATCATATTCGTCCGCTCCTATGTCCCAAGTTCCTGACCTTGTGCACGCATCTATATCATCCGTGAAATAAGACGACAAATCCGTGCCAGCATCTTTTGCACACGAAGTGGACTGAATGTGCAAATCCTCACTTCCCGGTGTTGTAGAAACAAAATCTATATCGCTTAACGCTTTATTGTGTTGTGAATGACTTCCGGGAGCAGAACTATCTGAACCTATATTATAATCCCCAGTGCAAGAGTAATAATCATTATAACCAGTTCCAGAATTATTGTTATAGACAAGAACATTGTAACATTCTGCATTTCGAACTATGATTTGATTGCTATAGCTACCACTACCCATTGCTAAAATGCTACAACTTCTAACTTTATTGAATCTTACAACCGAATATCCCGAACTTCCAAAATCGTAGATTATAGAATTTTCTATTGTTGAAGCTTCCCCATGATAAACAATTCCCCCGACATTATGTATTAGTAAATTCCTAAATGTATTATTTAATCCACTATCCATATAGAAAACTCCCATAGAAGGTTTTGAAGGTTGCTGAATTTCTATTCCTTCTACAAGAACATGAGATATTCTAAAAACAAAAGTGTAACTACTGCCTGTTTCATTAACGAAAAATCCACTTTCTGCAGTTCCATTATGCCTGTTCGGGCCTTGAGTCCCAGACGCACTTGCGTTTGTCCATATCACTACTTTATGATTAGCATCCGTCACAAAATTTTTAATGTCTATATAAGCACTGCCTTCATCATAACCGTTTGCCCAATCGTTATAAAGACTTAAAACAACATCCCCTACTTGTTGCCCTGTATCTGAAATTGTAAACGTATGTCCTGAACTTATAGTTACAGTTCCAGTATTTATAGTTCCACTACAACTTACGATTAAAGCTTTGTTAAATGTGCTTATGTGTTTTAAAGTTCCTGTTCCTCCCCCTGAAAATGTAACCGTTTTTCCATCGTCACTTGAATCATAATTACCTCTATCTGAAACCGTGAATATCTTTGTGCTGGAATCTGTTAAATCGCATGCTATTGCACTTCTCCAATCATTAATTTTAGAGTAATCCCCTCCTGATGCTCTTAATGTACAGACAAAGTCATTATCGTCTGGTGTATAGGTGTTATAGCTCCCTCCCCCGCCACTCCAAGTGCAACCGCAAAGTTCGCAGTCGCTTTGGCTTGAGTATGAATCGCAAGAATTGGGCGTTCCGCTACAATTTTCTGCCGTGTAAGAACATTGAGAACATGCCTGACATTGGGCGGAGCTTAGTCCAGAGCAGTCCAAAGTCCCGTCGCAAGAAGTTGTGTTGCTTCCGTTGTAGAAACTGAAAATATAACCGCTTAGACCATCATTATCATACCACTTTAAAGAATGTAATATTGGGCTTCCTGCTAATGTTGAATTCGTGGAATTGTCTGACCAAAACGGTGGGTTATTATCTAATGTGAAATAATATGGCATAATGTAGAAGTTCGTGTTACCTACATCATCTGTGGCATTTGCCATTAAATAATACTGTCCGTTTGGATAACCTGTCGAATCGAATGTGTAATATTCAGTTCCTTCGGTTATGTTGTTGTCTGCCAATATTGCAGCTAAAGTATTATTAGAATGATATAAGTATATTGAGTAGTTGAATGGGTCGCTGTTCGGGTCTTTTGACGCTGTCCAAGTTATGTTAAAAATTCCAGAATAAGTTGAATTTTCAGGAACTAATATTTCTGGTGCTGGCGAAGGTGCAAAATTATGTATGGCATAGGTGTCCTTTTGGACTGTTGAATTATCGCAGTTTCCTACATTATCGCAAGCGTAAACTTTGTATCCAACGGTAGTTAGCCCATTTCCGTTAAGTTGTATTAACCAAGTATCTGCTGAATAATCTTGATTAGTCCAAGATGTTCCACCATTTCCTGTCGTTTCAACCGAGTTTGAATCTATGTTGGCGTAAGCAACTTCCCAGTCCGAACCTACCTCCGCATAAAACACTATGTATCCCGTTGATGTAATCTTAATACCATCTAAAAGAGAATTTTCATCCCCATAGAAATATGTATTCTGGTAGTTTGTGTCTTCTTGAGAAGTTAGTGTCGCTATAGGGATACAATAATCAGAATTGTATACCTTGCCAGTCGTATAAGAGCTGTTACAATAATAAATCAACAAATTCCCGGAATTTCTGTATAGCCTTGGCTTTAGGACAAAAGTTGTATTCGGATGAGTTGAAATGTTGTAAAACCTGACTTTTAATGCCTTGTTATTTGAATCCAAGCTATAATTGTATTTCGTTGCCGACCTCATCGTTTCTGGGTGGACATTATGCGTTGACGGGTTGTATGCGTAAGTGTGCAGAGTTATGTTGAATACAGACGAAGTGTTGGTCATAGTATGCTCGTGTTCGAAATCCCCAGCAGTTCCATTTAAGAAGCACCAAGGTTGGTCTGGATATTGTGAATCATTTATCCAATGATAGAATTTTACGGAAGATTCATTGACTCCAGAATCGTCCGTTATCGTGACATTTATATATAACTTTCCCAAAGAACTTGAGTTCAAATCTGGCGGTTGCTGTTGCCAGTTTGAGAATGATGGTGGAGATGTGTCCCCGCTCTCGACATAGGCGTCGAACTCGTAAAAATCTTGAGTATAAAAATAATTAATTTTATTAACACAGTCACCAAACGGCTGACGTATTCCTCCTCGAACTTCGATATACCTTCCTGAAGTAGCCGTAAATGAACATTCCTGCCATTCTTTTTTAGTAGAAAATGAACATGCAGAACTTAACAAATTAGATTCTCCATTACAGTCAGGGTCGTCACAGACTTTTATGATTCCTACTTTACAAGGATTATAACTCTCATCGCCATCTGCATAGATTCTTATCTTCGAAATCGTGTAGGTGTCCCCCATATCGTATGTGATATACCACTCGTAAGTCGGACCATCTTTATCATTACCAATATTTTCATCCCAATAACTCGAAGTGGAATCGTCTATCGACTTACTTGCAGTATCTAAAGAGCTCTGGGAACTGTAACTCTCCACGCTGCTCGGAGTCGTCCAATCGGCATTGAGACTTAACACTTCGTCCATATCCAAACTTCCGAAGCTGAATCTAATCGACAAGACATACACGAACTGCCCATTTGGGAGCGTGACTCTTTTTATCTTCCACTCTTGAGAGTTTGAAAGGTTAAATTCCTTTTCAAAATCTACAAATGAAATCGTATTATTATTTTCATCCAAGAAATAAAAATTATGTGTAATCTCTCCGGATTTGTCTATAAGCTTGTTTAATCTGTATTGCTCGCTACCGTTTTTCCCGACTACTCTCACATACTTCATTTTCTTTGCCGAATCTGGATTTACAGCGAATATATATTCCACCGAAATATCATCCAAATCTATCGGTGTTGAAACATTTATCGGTATCTTCCATTTCTCGTGGTGGGTGTCTCCTCTAATGCCAATAGAACAGGGGAACGTAAATATGTTATATGTCAAGTTTGTATAATATCCTAATTCTTTCTGCGTGGCTCCGTCATCCAGTATCTTCTCGTTCCAATACGGTTTTCCTTTGTTGCTTGTTAGCCATTTAGTGTAAGTGCTTGCTCCTTTTGTCGCATGTATCCTGACAAACAAATTAACTGGTGGCTTGTCATATCCTTTAGGATACAATATTATCTGCCCGTGTGACTTATCAAATCCTGCTATGTTCTTCTTTTCGTCTCCTAACCATAATCCAGCTCTATCTATATCGGCAAAATTAATATTGTCAAAATCTACTACTGCTCTCGTTCCGTTGTTGTATTCTACCACTTCCTTTATCTCTTTAGACCATGATGGAGAAATCCATTTATCACCATACCAAACGGGGTCTATGTCCCCGAATCCCCATTTAATGTCATCATAAGGATAATATTTGTATCCAATAAATCTAATCTGATAGCTTTTTCCTTTGCTAAATTTTATGGCGTATTTCACATTCTTATTCCACGGCTTGCTCAGGTTTATTGTCCTCCAAGAATCCCGCCAGCTCCTTTGCAGGATAACTTTCCTCACTGGCGGGTTCGTGCTGAATGTCCAATTCTCGTTGGGATAAATATAAATGTCCGTGTTGGCTGTGAAGTTAATGTAAGCATAGCAGGGATCTAATTCCGTCCCTGCACAGACCATGTCCCCAGAATATCCTGTTATAGTAATATCTCCTCTTTGGGCAAGAAGCATAAAAAGAAGAAAAACAACAGGAATTGAAGTGATGCCAATCTTTAAGCCATATTTCTTAACGCTATCATAATAAACTCTTCTGTATTTAACCATTTAGCTCACCAGCTCGATTTTATTGTCCGGAAAAATCTTCATAATTGTTTTCACATTCTTCCCTTTAATCGTTTTCTGATAGCCGATGTTGTAGACTGTTTGCGGCGGAGAAGAAAAATTGATGTCACGCCAGAAAATAAGTCTAGCATCAGAATCAAGATTAACAATCCATTTATGGCTGCCTCTGGTAAGAATGACTTTTTCCACATCAGAATTGTTATAAACACAATTAACCAAATCGTTCGAGGATACAAGCCTCATGCCATTTCTAAAAAAAACTTCAAATTGCATTGTATTGCCTCAATTACGCCATTGTATTGGCGTTAGGAAAGTCCTTAACTACACTGGACTTTCCAAGTAATTTGCAATGAATCGCCAGATGTTACATTGATTGCTGAAAATGTTTGCCTTGCAAGCATAGTTCCACCAGAACTTTGGTTAAATATTCCGCTCTCAGTTACTGCAAATGATGCGGTGAATGTAAATGTAGTTACCCATTGGCTCGTGTCATTTGTCACGCTTGTAGTTACTCTTGTCCCAGTTACATCGGCACCGCCACGCCTTGAACCGCCACCGCTTGTGATTTCATGTTCCAATTGAGTATCACTTGCGCTTGCAGATCCAGTGCCAGTTCCTATGGCAATGTAGTCAAAAGCGTTTAATGATCCAGCTTGGTCTGCATTTATCAGTCCAGCAACTTCTGCCAACCCTGCATTTGTTATCGTGTTATTGATAACCCTGTGGTCTATTACTTGCCCGTCTCTTATGTGGTCTATCTCAAACCAACCTCTAAAATTTAACGAACTGTCTTGAGCTTTATTAACTTGTTTTGACACTTGGTCATTCATTGCAAAACCTTCATTTGGCATTTTAATTCCTCCTTTTTTAAGTTTTATGAACACAAACTGCCACATAATCTGTGCTGTCAAACACAATTGCCCTAACTTCATCAGGGCTTTTTCCTTTAAGCGCTCCCATAACTTCCGCTAAAGTGCCTTTTAATGTATACCAGTTTCCATATTCAGTTTTAGTTACTGCCATTCAAAACACCTCACTGAAGCTCCATTATTTTTTTTATTCTGTCTTTCTCCAATCTCGGTATTTCGGTGACTCCAAGAGATTTAAGCAATTCTATCTGCTCTTTTTTGTTCATTGCTCTCAATTCAGATTTGGTATACTTTTTCTTCCTTGTGACAATTTTAGTTGCCGTAGCAGCTGCTAAGCCATTCATTACATATCCATAGGCGCCTACCATTGAGATCACCTTTAAACTCTCACAACTTCCAGCTTAGCAAGCAAATTTGGCATATTCATTCCAGAACCGTTTTCATCTTTGAAGAATGTGACAACTGTAGCAAGATTAAGCACATTGTTTGAAAGAGAGCCCAAATCTTTTTCTGCGTAAGCTGAAGCATCAACTCCGTTAGTGAATGTAAGACTGACTATATTTGATGTTGAAGTTCCATCAGTTCCTCTTGAATAAAATCCAAGAACCATATTATTGGTCTGGACTCCAGTTATTGCTGACTGTGGCACTATTGAAGCCTTTTTGATTTTGCATCTGAATGGAGCAACAAAGACAGGAACTTCAGCTGTGCTCCCTGAATTTACTGCAGAAATTCCAACTTCTATTGTCCTTTGCTTACCATACCAATATTTATTTCCCATATTCACACCTCGTTAAAAAGCTTAACGGTCATATCTGACCGAACCTTGCGGTTAAGCTTTTTTAATTGCTTCTTTTAAAAAAAAGAAGCAAAAGCGGGATTATCAAAAAACAAATGATAATCCACAAAATTGGAAAGTTTTGCCTTCTCAAAGTATCTTACTCGTCAGCGACTTTCACATGACAAATCGAGTCGTTGTGCAAAGAGTCTGTTGCGTATGCTTGTTCAAGTATTATTCTGGTTTCAAGGTCACTTGGATACTCAAATATCCTCAATCTTGGTCTCTGTCCCCATGCTAAAGCTGCAGATACGCGAGCCTTGACCATGTAACAGTTGTGACCAGCTAAACTGCCACCACCCCAGTTTGTTGCTGATGTGGTATTTACTGAAGTTATTATTTTAACACCCTGATATTTTCCTATTTCGCCGTTAAGCACAATCTCGTTGCCACCATATTCTGCCGCATTCGTAAACTGACTATCAGTCAAAAGTACATATTCCTGTTCTGGGCCTATGTACATTACAAATGGGCTGTCGGGCTCCGAGAACCAAGGTGCCTTACTCTGTGATGATTTTGATTCTGAACCGCTGTCCCAGTAATACATCGTTGTACCTTGTAGTCTGCTTTTGGCCTTCACTATAAGTGATGGTGTTAGAATATCTCCAGATTCCAATGTAGATGTTGACGAAGCATCTCCACCAAACAATTCAGAAGCTCCTTTTGCCGATGATGTTGCAACTGGAGCTCCATTTATTGCAGCGGCAATTGCCTTGTCAACTACATCTGCCCAATAGTCTGTAAGCTCTTCTCTGGCAGCCTGTATAAGGTTAACTGCTGTAGTTCTCACAGCGTTGTTGGATATTGCTACACCATATGCATGTGGTGAAGGTGTTAAAGTAAGACCTTCAAGGTTGTTCATTGTGGTGAATGTAACTGAATTACCTTCTGTGGTTGTGTCTGTTACTGAAGTCCCAAGAGTGCTAAAGTAACCTTTTCTGTAAGGTATTACTATGCTCTGGGTGCCTGGAGGCATATCATACTGGCTAACGATGTCCAAAAAGAACATCTTTTTCTTTGCTGAATCTACTATGGTGTTTAGCCATCTCTTTGCGAGAAGGTCTGTGTTGTGAGAAGTGGTTGTATCAGCAAGCTCTTGTATAGTTCTCATACTCCAATCCCCTCCTTAATCATATTGAACATTGCCAAATCAAGTTCTGAAGCATTTATATTAGCTTCGCTATTTGGATCTATGAACTTCTGAGCAATTCTTATTGGCTTTACGCCAAATTCTGACATTTTCTGTGTTACTATTTCACCTATCTGAGTCTGCAAGTCTTCTACGGTTACGCTTGACTTTGATTCCTCAAGCTCGTTGTGCTCCTTTCCCCAAGCTTTTGCAGCTTCCTTTATTGTCGCTCCTGGATGCTTCTTGAGATATTCTTTGATAAAATCTGTGTAAGCTGAAAGCTCTTGCTCAGTTTCACTCATTTTCTCTGGATATGGATATTTCTTCTTTTTGAGTTCTTCTATTTCTTCTTTGAGCTTTTTGATTTCTTCTTCCATTTTCTCTGGATATGGATATTTCTTTTTCTTCAGCTCTTCATCTGCTTTTGGGTATGGGTATTTCTTTTTTGCAAGTATTTCTGCTATTTTTTCTGCAAGTTCTTCGACATTTTCAGTTACTTTGGTTTCTGTCTTTGGCTCTTCTTTTGGTGTTTCTTCTTTTTTCGGTGTTTCTTCAGATACTTTAGAAGACTCTTCTTCTAAAATTTCTTCCTTTGTCTTAGGCATATTCTCTCCTCCTTTATTTTTGATTTTTATTTCGCTGTTAAGAAATGTTGTCTTAACAGCGGGATTGATCACGACAGAGAAATTTTCGAAGTATCCATCATACATCCTTTTGTTATAGTCTGCTTCTCCAACTACCTTTGGAGAAATTCCAAACTTGGCGCCATACGCCAGTTTTATTGCAGTCGGCTTGTCTAATATTGCCAAGTCTCCAACTATATTACCATTTTCGAGTCTTGGGTTCATAACTTCTCCAATCCATTCGGCAGCCCTGTCATCAATGTGGTCTAAAAAAAGTGCCCTTACTTTTACATCATCCCAGTTTGTTTTCTTAAAAATGGTTTCAATTGTCTTAGGGCTGTAGTAAAAGTTGTTCCACACGCCAGGAGACATCAATATTTTGTCTTTCAGAATGAATGGCAACTTAACCTCTGAATCCAAGTCTTTATATGCTTTATTAACTAACTCTTGTACTACAGGATGCTCAAAAATTTCTTGTAAATTGTCTTCTTTCATAGATAGTTTTAAACCAAACTCGAATTTATAAACTTTTAAGAAAGTATTTGTTGTGTTAACTATAACAGACCATATTCTTTCTGGTAAGAATATACAGTAGATGTACTGCATTTCACCATGCGCGCTATCTGTTTTCTGCTCTCGCCTTTTTTGGTCAATTCTACTATCATCTGAATTTTTTCAATAGAGATGCGCGGATATGCCAAATTAATCACCAATATGAATTAGTTTAGGCTTAACACCGGGCTTTGCCCAGACGAGCCATTCTTGCTTTTTCGCTTTCAATTCTTTGATAACATCTTCAAGCTTGTGCGAATCTGCATAAGGAGTCTGGTCTTCCGGATGAGAAATAAGCCAGACGCGACGCCCACCAACAGGAGCGAACTGAATTATATAACGCCCCTTTAGTTTTTTCCCATGTAAAAATATTTCAAAACTATGCTTTCTCCAAACTCCCATATCATAGGTGCCGTGATCAACTGCGAAAAATTTCGCATAGTAATTTTTGGTTGCGCCTACGCCTTCTGGCTCCGAAACATAAGGCTTTTTTAATCCAACTTTTGCCCACGCAAGCGGCTCTAACAACTTGAATGTGCCTTGCATCTTTTCGTTTCCTTCAAGCTCACACAACCTACAGCCACCTGCTTTTTTCAAATCTTTTGTGCTACCAGTAAAAATTGTAAACCCCCATAGTGATTTGTCGTCTTTCTGGCACCTGAGATCGCCATGAACAGAGTTATCCGTATCAAGAAGCTCCTCTTCACTCATCTTAGATTCGTCTTCAGTCAGCCCTCTATAATGATGATGGTAAATAAATACTCCCTTGCCTGATTTTGGAAAGCTTTTATACCAGTTTGCATCCCAAAACTTAACTGCCGCTTCGTATCTTGTTTCAAAATCTCCACCTTCGCCTTCGCCCTTTTTGAGAACATCTTCCCAAGATTTTTCTTTCAGCTCTTCCTTTTCCACAATTACTTCTTCACCAATGCTGGTGACAATATCTTCCAAGTCTTGAATAGATGATGTTTTCTTCAAGTCTGGTCTTGTTTGCCTAAATCTTGGCTTGTGTATCGAATATCTGACTTTATTTATTTCAGGATAAGTATGGCGCCACACATCTTCTAAGGCAACATCTATAATTGTTCCAGGAGAAACTTCTTCACTTGTGTTAAATGTATGACCAAGAACCAAGACTTTTTTTCCGTTAAAATCTTGAATGTAATCTGGATGAAGCTTTTTCGCATCCTCCTGAGAAACATATATTCCAACAAGGTAATTGAATAAATTCCTTTCCTTTTCGACTTTCTTTAGCACGACAGCATGAATGTCAACCAGATGTCTGAACTTTATCCATGCTTTTGATTTTTCGCCAAATACATAAGGCGAATCCAAATCCTTTATCACGCAACCTTCGCTCCCATCTTGCCGTGTAGCCCAGTTAATCAATTTTTCTGCATTCTCTTTTGTACCGATTTTATACAAAACCCTTTCAACTCTGTCATTGAACTTGAGCTTATCCAGAACAAGCTGCCTTTCATGTAACGGTTTTTCTATAATTGGCTTGTCAAAATATGTAATATCAAAAACATGCATTTTAATTAATGAATCATCAAGCTTTTTCCCAGATTTCACCGCGCCGATAAATTTCATCAAAGGGTCTCTACCAAGAGCTTTTCCTTCAGGAGAGTATGGAACAATTTCCCCATCAACTATAAAATCATGATTAGGCGCAAGCTTTTTGATATTTTCCATTAATGTTGGAAATGCCGAAGAAATGTCTTTTTTCTGCTCGGAAAATATTTTCACTTCTTCCCCTTTCTTATGAGCTACTGCGTGAAATCCATTATACTTGAACTCAAATGAATATTTTTTTCCGTTCTGTAAATCATTTATGCATTCTTTCAAATCATAATAAGCGGAACCATGTGGCTTCATAGGCAAATATGGTTTAAACAATTTTGGCTGGGCTTCGAGACTAAAAACAGACCAAAACTGATTAAAACCTAACTTATATGTTGAATTATAGCCCCTAATAAGAACACCATCACTGGTAGGCAAAGCCCTGAATAGCTTAACTGCCTTAATCATCTGATCCGAAGAATTGACAACAACAAATGGAGACTTAACTATGTTCTCTGTAAATTCGAGTAAGTTCAAAACTTTTTTGCGCTCATAAAGCCTGATGTCATCTAAAGACTGATTCTTATAATACAATATGTCAAACACCTTGTATTTGTTGCCGACCAGAACACCATCAAGGATTATGTCTTCTGCAGTAAGGTTTGGCGCCTGCTTCACAATATCCGGATATTTATCTGTCACATTTTCTTTGTTTGATAAAAACAGTTCAATGTTTTTTCCAGCCTTATGCAAAAGCAAGCGAATGCCTTTCGGTCTTTCCTCAACAAAATAAACATTAGCCTCGTTAGGATTTAGCTCTTTTATTATGCTCTCGATACCATTATACACTTTGCTTTCTGAAGGTAAAAAAGGCTTTAGAGGGATTATATTAGACTCTTCCAACTCCTTTTCGTCAACTTCTTCTGTCTCTCCATCTTCAAACTGTATTATATATCCTTTTTGTTTTATTTTCTTTTTTATGACGCCAACCTTGCCTTTGGCTTTCACTTTTTTTCCCACAGCCCAAATAATTGGCTGGATGCTACCAACATCATGCGATGTCGTATCGGCAAGCACTTCGATTTCTTTTTTCGTCAGCTCTTTAGTGGTGCCATCTTCGAACTCGATGACATAAGTAGGTTCAATAGCATACTTCTCAATTTCATTTAATCTTTTAATTTTATTTTCTATTGCCTTAAGCCTATCTTCGATAGCTGTTATCCAAAGAGTTTCTTGCGTTGCCAACTTCAGCTCTTTTTTCTGAAGCTGACTTTCTAAACTATCAAGTTGCGCTAATATTTCTCTTTTTTTCTTTTCATATTCATTGAGAAACATCATTTAACCTCCTTTATTATACCTCTTTTACCATTGATAACAATAGCTTGCCCGATTTTCAATTCTCCCATTTCAACAACTTTTCTGTCAGACTTAACTAAGGCAAGGTCATATAACGGAACAAACGAGTCATGCGAACCTTCAGGATCTCCCCAGATAAAATGTATTTTATTTGCTATATCATTTGGTAGCATTTTTAACAACCTAACTTCGATTGCTCTTCTAATATAATCGGGAGGGGTGCGCATACGAATATGCAAATCTATGTCATTGGGTATGTGCCCCTCCTCTCGTTTTACATTCGAACCAACTAACGATATAAAATCTTTTATGATTTTAAATTCCTTAAACTGACTGACAAGAGGTGTTAATTCGTCAATTGAGGCGGTGTATTCCTTATTTTCACTAACTTTCATATTTTTAACTCTATTGTACAGCTCTTTCGCGTATGGAGTCATTTTTTCTGGCTTGAATATATGCTTCATGTCGCCCCGTTCAACTCTTTTCACAATCTCATCGTAAATCTTTTTGGCAAGCCCTATGATTGTATCGAAAGAATGCTTCAGGTTGCCTCCACGCTTTTTTGTCGCATACCAAGCTAAGACTATTCGCCAATCGTTGGTCAACGCTTTGCTATTGACTTTTGATGGATCATACTGATTAACATCTTCTATCATTTCTATTTCAGAAAGCTCACTCATAAACTGGACATCCTTAATGAATGTTTGGGTCCCGGGCAGAACCTTTATTTTTTTCGGCTTTTTGAACTTCTCGATTATGTCAAATGGATACATAAACAGAAAGCGCTTCCCGCCCCACCATTTTTTCCTTTCTTCATTGCTTATAAGGTGTTGCGGCTTGAAATTATTGAATTCATCAAGATTTATGAGAAAAGGCTTTTTGAGACGCAATATACCATAAGCATATTCATCGTCGCAAAAGTAGAGAAGCTTGTCAATCATCTTCATATATTTTTTTGCTTTCACTATATACTTCTTGTTTCCTTTCCATATCATCTCGGCGTGCGGCTTAACAAGGTAAATCCCTTCCTTTATCTGAATCAGATAGTCATTTACTTTTTCAAAATTGTCTGCTATTATAAGACTCATTCCATCATAAGCAAGGGTAACGCTTGTTCGCTTATCGCCGCCAATATCAGACCAAATCTTTTCAATCTCTTTCTGCGCTTTATTATATGATGGATATGTGTGCCCTGCTTGCGTCAAAACAATTTCACGTGTTTTGAATTTCTTGCAGAATTCAAGAGCTTGCTTTACATTCATATGCCCCCTTATTTTTTTGTCATCCCACATTGCAGCATCTATTATAATAATTTTAGACTTCTCAAAATAGGGTATTGATTTATCTGGAACAGATTCCATATCTTCTGCATAAACTATCTTGTTATCGATTCTGAAGCCCACTGTAGGAAACTTGTTTCCAGTAGGGAATGCTTCGGCGTGAATAACCTTAAATGGTACAATCTTAAGGTGTTCGAGATTCAATATTTCATACGGCTTGAAATTTCTTATATCCATATGAGACAAGTCCTTAAACCGCTCTTTTATGCGAAATTCTGTTTCTTTTTGCATATATGCTATCGGAGCTTTCTCTTGTTTTTTTTCCTTTAACCAGTATTTTAACTGAGGTATGCCTCCAATCGCATCAGAATGACCATGACTGAAAACAATATAATCGATTTTATTGGTGTCCGGCGCAAATGTCTGCATTTGCTCATAAAACTGTGGCGTGCAGTCAAAAAGCACAGTTGTCCCGTTCCTTGTGGTCAGAAGCATCGAGCTATTCCTACGATTATCCTTTCCCTTCCCCACAACAGGATTTGTTGGACCTGTTCCCAGCATCAATAATTTCATTTTTCTCACCACATAATATGCAGTATGATTGAAACAAGAATGGCCACAGTAGCTCCTATTCCAGCAACTTTTATCTGTACTCGCCCAAGCGCATTGTTTAATCTGTCAATTTTTTTGTTCGTGTCTTTTAACTCATGTTTAATTTCTTTCAATTCATTGTTCATATCTTCCAAAGCCTTTACAGTATAGCCACGCCATTCCATTTGTTTCAGTCTCCATTCATCTGTCTTAGACATCCTACCAACCTCTACAACTTGTTAGCAATAACCAATACAGATGTAGTTCCATTATCATATAATGGAATTGACACTATCTCAAAATTATCTCCCCTATAATTTATTTTATCAATTAACATTCTTTTAGAATTCATAGCCCTTTTTAATGGACAATTTTTCATTTTACATTTTGTCTTTCCACTCCAAAATCTTATACAAAAATTACCAATCTTTGCTTTTCCACCAAATTTGTTAGCCAGTTTAATGCTCATAGGATTGGCATACAAAATTTTACAATCTTTGCTGACAATAAAAACACATGACTTAACATTGTCAAAAATTTGTTTCATAAAATTAAATATGGGAGTTTTGCCTTTTGATTCGAGAAAAAGCGCTTCATATTCCATTTCGCGTGCAAAGTCCTGCGTAATGCTATCAAGGTCACGCGTCAATTTTTTGAGCTTATTTAGATTCACCATCTGCCCCAACCTCCTGACTGTTGCCGCTCTCTTCAGGTAATCTCTCAGAAGTTCTTATTATATTTCTGATATCTTTGTCTGGATTCAGTAAACCAGCATTCACATATTTTACCAGCCTGTCTGCTTTGCTATCCAAACTTTCTGTAGATATTTCTTCCCAAACAAGAGTCGGGACAGAACGAAATCTATATTGCTTTGCTAAAACTGCGAAAACTTCGCGCTCAATTATTTGGCTAATTTGCTCTTGTAAGGCCTTGAGCTGCCTCTCAAAAAGAATTTTCTGGTCATTTAAGGTTGCCTTATTGGTGTCTGTTCCCAAACCAGTTATAAATGGTTTAGGACCTCCAAGCCCGGCAACAATTTGATCAGAGAAATATTTTAGGTTGTCAGCCAGCTTTTCCACGCGCTTTGACTCAAGAATAACTGGCTCATAAAAATATGGAGAAACAAACTGATGCTTCGTTTCCAAACCCTTGAGCTGGTTCCACACATCATCAATCTGCTCTGGTGTCGGAGGATGCTGATCGTCTCCAACTTTAACCCAGATGCGTGGATACGCTACACGCTGAATCGCTTCTGCATATCCGGCTTCCGCATTTTGCTTAACCCTGATAATATTATAGATGGGTTCAATAAGTCCGACACCCCACCAAGAATCTCCGATTGTATTATACGGAAACTGAACAACTTCTTCCCTCTTAAGAAGGATGCCTTTCCCGCTCTGCGTCTCAGGAAACATAGCAGTTTGATTTACTTGCCTCTCTTTCGGGATTTTAGATGTATCCACATTCCATTTGACATATTGAACATAAGCTTCAGGTTTTCCATCTTGCGCATAAATTACTTTTCCCATCGGAGTTCTCTTAACATCCATTGTCTTGGGATCTATCCAATCAACTGCAAGAAGCTTGGTTCCGCCGTTTGTAATTTTTTCCCAGAAAGCATTGCCATACACAAGCATATGCTGGACAGTTGTTTTCAAAAGGTTGCGAAAATTGGAAGCACGCAGAAACTCTTCCATGATTTTCCTTTCGCGCTCATTTGATGTGTTAACACGAAAATCGCAGGCAAGAAAAGACTCAACAAACTTATTTATCCAGTTGTAGACCATGCCTTCCCTAATATAAATGGTTTCCAAGTCAATTGGATTTACCCGCTTTAGCTGCTCCTCGCCGCTCTTAAATGTTAAAGTTGTCTCGCCCACGCTTTTCATTCCAAGCGTTTGGACAGTCTTATTGCTGGAAGAAAGGTTAAAGACACGCCTAAAAGAATCGAGCAAAGTCATATACAATCAATAATATTTGTTAAAGCAAATTAATAAAGTTTTCCGCTTACGCTTTTGTTACTCATGCATAGGAAAAATCGCTTTCCTTTTTCTTGTTTTCATGCCTTCTCTTAAGCTCTCGCCCAATAATCCGATACGTCGGCAAATTATTTTGTATGAAAAACAGTGCATCATCTTTGTGCCTTTCGCCTTCTCTTAATATATCTTCATTTTCATCTATGATTTTTACAGTATTCTGAATTCGCTCATAAATGTCTGGTGTCATATACTGCATATAGTCTTGCATCTCATATTTTAATTCTTCCATATGCGATTCGATTAAACTTTCCATACATTTTTTAAATTGTTTGTATGTGATTTCTTCCATTTACCTCGCCCTTATATAGGATATAAACTTTCTTTCTTCAGCCGCCGCCTTGAGCATCAGAATGAACGCGATTGCAACATCATCGTGGTCTGCCAAACTTTTGTATGTTGCATATCCTCTCGGTGTCTTGTCAACAACAAAATGCGTCAGCTCATGCTCAAGGCGGTCAATCATCTGCGATGTATATGTCGGTTCCTTGCTGTATGGCAATATTATGTTTCCTTCATTTAAAAGTGTTATAGCTTTGGCAAATGCGGAGTTCCTGTTTTCCTGCGTGAACGGGAAGCCGACTGCGGGTATGCCTTCAGAGATGAGATCGTTGACGATGAACTCGCCGAAAGTTGACTTGTCCAGAAGCATTCTGTTGGGCTGGAAATCGCGGTTAATGCTCTTCAAGACTTCGGTCTGGGCGGACGGAAGCATGCCACGAAACCTGAATATTTTGACAACTTGAATCTTGTTGTCATCCCGCTTCTTGCCGACGACAAATGCAGACCAGTCGCCTTTGAGTGACATAGCAAAATCGCATCCGACATAATATGGATCGGTATCGCCTTCGGGGCGCCTATCCATAAACTGATATTTGAGACTGTGAGCCTGTACAAGAAGCCGCGTTGGGAATGGAATCTCTTCCGATTCGGGAATTATCTTACAGAGATATTGCTGGGCAAAGTGTGACTTCCCCAATTCAGCTTCCTCTTGCTTGAGCCATTCAAGCGGGAATCTCTCGGGCCAGATAGACTTATTATTCTGTATGGCAGGATAGCTTTTGTGCCAGTAATACGGGCTACGCATAAGCTTGGACATCATCAAGTCGTTTTCGTCAACCGGTGTGGAGATTGCGGCAACTTCCCCACGCTTTGCGGTTGCCCGCGTAACAATATACCTGAACCATATAGAATGGTCGCGGTATGAGGACACCTCGTCGCCAAGAACATAATTAACATGGACACCTTTCGCGCTCTCGCCATACGGCTTACAGAAAATTCTGCCTTTGGTGGATGTGGCAATTTCGGTCTTGCTCCAGGTCAGGTTTGAATATTCGGGAACGAGGCGCTGAAGAAGTTCATTCTCCTGCATCGCCATCTTAAGCCTGTCAATAATCTTGGTGGCCTGCGGTATGGAATTAGAGACAATCAACCCCTGCCAGTATTTCTTATAAAAGAGGTTCCAGAGCGGGTATGCTATGCCAAGAATCGTGGTTTTGCCGAAGCCGGTAGGCGCGAGGATAGCGATTCGCTTTTTTGAAAGAAGCGCCTCTATCCACTCGCGGTGAAACCATTTGTAATCGTATCCAAGAACGCGCGTAACCCACTTGCCGAAATCAAATCGGCAGTCAAGGAGAAACTGCTGCTCGTCTTCCCCCTGAAAAATATCTTCCAGCGTCCGCATCAATTCTCCCCTAATATTCTTTAAACTTTCTGCTATTAATTATTTTCTCGCACTCGCTGTATGACGGCTCGCCATCGAAGCTCGCTTTGCCGTAAATTCGCACATATTTCATCTTAATGACGCAGAGGTCGTAATGCAGATGGCTCTCCTTCCCGCTCTTGTCCTTTTTGATGATCCGCCACGCATCGGTAAGGAGCACCTCTTTCCGCGTGTGCCTGTTCTCCTTGACAATCTCGAGCTTCCGCGCAACATAAAAAGCGTTGAACTTTGTCTTCACGATATACATGCCAAACCCTCTATTCACCTATTCTTTTTTTAGAAGCCCCGCCTAAAGGAGCTTCCTACACTCTTCGCAATACTGGACTCCATCAAAGTATGTAACAAATTCCCGCTGGCACATCAAGCACCTTTTCGTCTTCATGCCAAACATCTCATCGCCCATGCTATATTTTTGGTGTAACATATATAAATACTTATCTGTGTTGAAGTATATATGTCCACCGCGAAAAGCATAAATAGGAGGCGCGCCATATAATTAATTATGGGATGGGTAAATTATGTTCTGGTAAAGAAGTATAAAATTGCCTTCGTGGTGGACAGGTCAACTGACGAGCTTGACGGCTATTTCGAGAAAGCCCTGGACTGGCTGCGGGATGATGAGAGGGCAAGAATTGATGAAGAGAAGAAGCTCAAAGATGTGTCAGTCAGGGACTTTGCCGTGCTGTTCAACACATACGAAAAAGCCGTGGCGCTGGAAGGTGCAAGCTCCGCCATGTTTCTGCTCTATTTCCTGAAAAAGTATGGCGTTGAGTTTGAAATACAGTCGGAGTTCAATGTGGATGAAGAAAAACTCAGGAAGGCTGGATGGGTGAATCTGCCACCAGCTAATCCTCCCACCAGCAGACAAATGAGAATCCCCTGCGGGCTGTAGCTCAGTATATGTTATAAAATGCGGTGGCTTATAAGCATTGTAAGGTGCGGGATGCAGCGGTAATTAGAAGTAAAAAAGCTTTATGCAAAAATTTTACCCTCCGGATTATGAGGTGACAACCCGCCCTTATAAAAAAATCTCTCGGAATTTTTTCGGATTTTTTCCTTTTGGTTCACCACTACAAAATAATAAAAAATGTGGTGGTGGGTTTATCTACCTATCAGTTTTTCGGCCTCTTCAGGTGAAACAGTTTCGCCCCAACCTTTTTTATTGTATTGTTCCCAATAGTTACCCGCAAGGTGAATTTTTACTTTATGCTGTTTGGCCATTCTGATTATTTCCCGTGCAGGTATAAAGTCCCCCGCTTCTGAATGGTCTGTATCTATCTTCAAAAAATATCCTCCAATCAATTTATTTGTAAGATACATTGTTATTTTCATTATACATCACCCACTTTATTATTGGCATCATGTATATAAATACTTTTGTATACTTCAGTATATATATTATGTTACTTATTTTTGATATAGTATTCAATACCACAAATTTGATTACAAAAACCTTTATTAATCCAATATATATTAACACTTTTATGTCCGTTTTTTGTTGTTCTTTTTAATTCTCTTCCGCAATTTTTACATTTCATTCCATCACCTTAAAAACGGCCTTACCACCATATCCCGCAATCGACACATTCCCAATCCATGCCATATCCCATGCCATGATAAACAATTTTATGTTTCTCGTGTGCCTTAAAATACACTTCCTGGCCTAAATTGGTTTCATCTAAATTCTTTTTTAGTGCTTCACTAATTTGTTTTTTTGTTATTTTCATTATACATCACCCGCTTTATTATTGGCATCATGTATATAAATACTTTTGTATACTAAAAAACATATATCCCGCAATATATTATATTCTCTAAACCATATTTTTAAAACCATATATTGAAAACCATATTTTGAAACCTATATTTTCCACCCCACAGGTTAAGCCCACACGCCATTTAAAGACACCCCCGCCTATAACACCGTTATATTGTGCCACGCCATAACACCGTTATATTCCTGTGTGCCTGTGGCCTGGTGGCCTTGTTGGTGGCCATGCGGGATTTTATGTTATGGAATATATATATTCCATTATGCCATCAAAACCTGTATATTCGAATATATATTTTCCACTACACCTTTTCCCGAATGGCCACGACTTCATAGATGCTTTCACGTGCCAAATCCACGAAGTCAAAACGCTTATATGTGGCCACGTAGCCACGCTTCTTATATTCTGCCACCCTTTGCCTTGCTTCTGCCTGTGTTTTGGTCTGTTCTCTCTTTATGTCAAACTTCTTAAAAAAATCTTCAGAGAAGCCCGACACACCGAACAGGCCACGTGCCATTTTCATTAATTCTTTTTTATCCATCTGCAACACCACCATAAAGTTATAAAAGAATAAATAAACAGAAGTGAGCCGACAAAAGCCCAAAACTCACCAAGAGAGTTTTTATATTGAGACACAAAATCAGAGATGACCGCATAAGACATATACGAGCCGACAAAAACACTAAAATTAAGTTTGTGTGCTTTTGTCTCTAAATACAACGTGTTATTTATTTCTGTTAACTTCATTTATGGACACCCTTTTTTATGACACACCCCCACACAATTAACATAATAGGACACGCCACACAAAACCTTTACAGCCGATTAACAAAATTCTGACGCATTACCTTATTGTGTGCAGTGTGCATCTTGCATCTTGCAGTATCCTTAATTACTGTGTGCATCTTGCATCTTGCAGTATACCCCCACACACAAATTACAACACGCCCCCACACACGCTTTTTTTATGTGTTCCAGGCCCCCCTTATTATTGTCTTCAGTTTCTCCAATATCCCAACTCTCTTTATGTCCACGACTTCAAGCCATATAGGTTTTTTACGGCCTTCTACATTTACCAAAACTTTATTTTTATCCATTCACACCACCTTTTTTACTATATAATTGTATCTTTCCAACTCCCCATTTTCAAAATGAACAGGCAAAAACTCCCGCCCGTCAGCAACTCTTATATATGTGTTTTGTAAATCAATAAAAATCTCTCCCGTATATCTACTTCTCACAAATTGAAATTTAGCCATTTACACCAACCCCAACCAAAATTTTTTATTGTTGTTTACGTTAAGTAAAATTTCTTTTTCCATATAGGTTATTTGCCCGTCTTCATATAGTTTTTCTATGTATTCGTTGTTTATCTTCATTACATCACCCAAAACAATAAATACACATCAGCATATATAAAGTTTTGTATGCTTCAGTATATATATTCCACTATACATAAATATATATATCAATTAATACATTAAAACATATATGAAACAACAAATACAAAACACAATAAGAAACCAAGATTCAAATCCATTAAACAATATATATATTAAAAGATTAAGAAAACTTTTAAAGGGTGGTGTAAATGATAGAAATATATCTAAATAAAAAGCCGAATAATCGAACATTCGGCATAGAAAAAAAAGATTTTGACGCCGAACAGTTAAAGGCATTAAAAAGTTTTGCCGAATTTGTCAAAACCAACAACGTTAAAAGCACAGTTAGAGTAACTATACAGGGTTTTGACAGGTATAAAGTCATTAACAGGATTAATATTTATATTGAAAATGAAAACGCATCTTTAATTTTCAGAAACATTTATTGTGGTGGGTTATATGGTTCTGATAGAATATTTCAAGTTTTATATAGTTTTGAATATTTGTTAAGCGACTTATTGGGTTCAGAATTTGAGCATTATAAAAATTACTCATTAAGCAACGGTTACCAATTACTATAATGTTTTTGCCGATTTTGGCATTTTAACCAACGGCACGAACCGAACCTTAAAGAACCGATATGGTGGCCACCATAAAGAGCCATAAGGTTGTTGATATGCCGAACCGCATAAAAAAAGAGAGAGAACACGGTTATATGAGACGTGGATAACCGAGCCGAACCGAAATAAAAAAAAAAAAAAAAAAAAAAAGGTGGGTAAATAAAAAAAGTGAAAAAAGTAAAACCAACAAAAAAAGAAAAGAAAGATATTAAAAAAAAGGAAAAAAAAATATCAGAAT
>Ga0136651_10000233_pt1 | contig 29315 bp, 25 predicted proteins | sample Mar14236cmmetaG_FD_94867 | JGI IMG/M metagenome (GOLD analysis project Ga0136651, IMG submission 94867) | Marine hydrothermal vent microbial communities from Guaymas Basin, Gulf of California to study Microbial Dark Matter (Phase II) - Marker... ... | reverse complement strand
GGTAATATCTCTGCCGATACCGACCAAGCCTATTACGTTGCCCAAACCATCCTTGACAGGAATCTTGGAGGAAAGTTGCCAACGGACTTTTCCCTCCCGGTCCAGGGTTTTCTCCTTGATATTCAGTTCAGGCCTCCCTGAATGGATTACCCTCATTTCATCTTCCGCATATTTCCGGGCCAGCTCTTCCGGATAAAAATCCCTGTCGGTTTTACCCACCAGTTCTTCTTCGGATGCAACTCCCACATGATGGTTATGTGCCTTGTTGCTTAACAGAAACCTGAGTTTCTTATCCTTGTAATAAATATGGTCGGGCAGGTTATCAACCACAGAACGGATCAGCAGCTTTTGTTCCAACAGCTCCTTGTCCCTTTTATGTTTCTCACTGATATCCCGTAAAACAAACAGGTATAATTTTTCTCCATTGAAATCATTTACCGAGAGAGAAGATTGAACATATTTATTCATGCCCCGGGGAGTCTCCGCGGTAAGTCTGAAAATCTTATTAATTAACGGATTTTTCACATCGGAGCATACGCCGGTAAACAACCGTTTAATACGAAGGAGGTATTTGTCGGTTGATAACAAGGAGAAAAAATCTTTCTTCTTGAAATTTTCCGCTTTTTCTTCAAAAAGATCGAGAGCAGCCCGATTATACATAACGATGCGCCCCCCGGCATTAATTCCTACTATCGCCTCAGGTATAGTAGCAATCAGGTTGCGCAAGAGGGTCTCATTTTTCTCCGCTTTCCGGCGAGCCACCACCGAATCCGTAATATCCCGGAGGATGATGATACGATATCCGTTCCGTCCGTTAAATCGTACCGCCCCGACGGCAGGCTGAAAAAAGTGCTTATTTTTTTCCACCAACAGGCAAACATTGATAAATTCCTTCTCCCCTTCTTTTATCTCTGCACACCAGGGACAGGGAGACGCACGGTTATAGATTACTTTATGACAAGGAGAACGCAACCGAGATAAACCGAAAACATTTGAAAAAGCCCTGTTGTGGAACACGATTTTCATGTCTTTATTGACTACGATTACGGGATCGGCCATGGCTTCCAGCACTTTCCGGCTTTGTTCCTCCACGGTTCTCAATTTTTGACGGGCCTCCCGAAGTTTACGCTCATTCAGTATCTGTGATACGGCATTTTTGAACTTATCCGGAAAAGCGTCCATAAAAGCTCCTTCTTTCACCCAATAATCATACGCTCCTTTTTTCATCATACTGACGGCAATCTTTTCATCACCATAGGCGGTAATAACGATAAAGGGAGGAAGCGTTAAAGTTGTTCCTGCTTTTTCGATCCACTCTGCTGCCGTTGTATCCGGGAGTTTATAGTCGATCAACATCAGGTCATAGGGTTTTTCGCGCAACATTTCAAAGGCTTGCTGCCCGTCATAAGCGCTGTCAGCCACATACCCGAGGTCTTTGATACGGATCGTAAGCAATGCATTCAAATAGTAGTCATCCTCCACTACCAAAACGTATATTTTACTTTTCTTTTTTTCCATAATCGGGTTATTTATCAAGGCCCCCGGCCTCTGCGTTTCCATAAATCTTTTGTATGTCAATCACTTGCATGCATTTCCCTGCAAAGGGCCTTTGTCCGGGCTCTGCTTCGGCAAGAAATATTACCATTTCTTTACTCACGACATCTACCTCTTTGTAAAAAAATAATCCGTTCCTTTTCCCACCAGATCGTTTATATCCATATAATCCGACAACCCGGCATCGCGGAGTTTCCTGTGCACATATTGCAAATAATGATCCGTCAGTCCGATCAGGGTCAACCCGGGGAAGGTCCGGTGCAATCTTTCAATTGCGGACACCAGACTATCAGTATGTTCCGTATCTAAAAACAAAAGATCAGGATGATAAGTTTCCACAAACTTTTCTGTCGTTTCCATATCCTCATTACAACTAACAACATCCCTGAAATTCATTTCCTTAAACCATGAAATCAGCCGCTTTCTTACAGGATCATTAAAATTCAAAAGCACTATTTTCATTGTATCGAGTCTTTAAGGTTCTATATCATCTTACCCAGATAAAATAGATTATCCTTGCAAATAACTGATACAAAAGTATATCCTGCCTTATAAAACAGAAATATGAAATTGCCGAATTTTACAAGGGTTTTTACTAAACTTTTGCGGGAAAAGGTCGGAAAATGAAATCTCAATATTCCGAAGCTCGTGTAAGGATATTCTTACAACAAGACAGTGGTATAAAAATATTTGACAAACTGGATAAAAGAAGTCCCTTATCTTTGCAGGATAAAACAGCAGCAATAACCTATTGAATCAGAATCTCATGTTTTTTGCTATTTTTATCGGCGTTTATGCGGTCAATAAACAAAAGCCGGGGAGGAATAACCTGTTTCCCGGCGAAAAAAGAGATAACGGAAAGGAAACAAAAACCGATACAGATGAAACGAACATGAAGTTTTTTGATCAAATATTCTCAAAGGAAAATGAGTAAAAAAATTCATGTGAGAGTAAACCGAGCACAGCGAGCTCACGAACAGTTTTACTGTGAGTAACCGGTTACATGGGTGAAGAAAAATTTTTTTCTTCATTATTAATAAAATAAAAATTTTCAACCAGATGAAAAACCGGCATATTTTCTTTTTTATCTTTCTTACCGCTCTTCTTCTATCGCTGCCTTTTTACCGGAATTTCTCCGGCATTGTCCTGTTCATTGCCTGGATTCCTTTGTTGTTTGTAGAAGATCACCTGACCCGTAACAAGGAGAAATACAAATCCGGAAGAGCTTTCCTTCTCGGATGGCTGACTTTTCTCATCTGGAACCTTTTTACCATCTACTGGATCAAAAACGCCACCCTCCCGGGAGCCATCGCTGCCCTGATCATTAACAGTTTTTTCATGGCACTGGCTTTCTGGCTTATTCATCTTACCCACCGGGTGTTGGGAGAGAAGTTCGGATACTTTGCTTTTCTGATGATCTGGACCGCCTATGAACATTTTTACCTGAACTTCCAGATTGACTTCCCCTGGCTGCTCATGGGCAACGGCTTTGCCAAAGACATTCAACTGGTACAATGGTATGAATTTACCGGTGTGCTCGGGGGGACTTTATGGGTACTTTTTGTCAACCTGTTGATTTTTCTCATTTTCAGGCATTATATACACACCTGGTCGATCCGGGAAAAGTTCTTTGAACTGGGTGTACTTCTTTTCATGCTGGTCGTACCGGTAACATATTCGCTTATCCGTTACCATACCTGTAAAGATGCCGGTAAGCCGGTGGAGGTCGTGGTGGTACAACCGAACATTGATCCGTACAATGACAAATTCTCCGGCCTTTCGGAGTACCAGCAGGTAAGCATCATGCTTCATCTGGCTGATTCCATGGTTACGGACCATACCGATTATGTGGTCTTTCCGGAAACAGCCATTAACAATAACCTGTGGGAAGGACGGCTCATGGAAAGTCACAGCATCCGACGCATCATGAATTTTATCAGACGGCATCCGAAGGTAAAGGTAATCATCGGGGCTACCACGTGGAAAGCCTATTTCACCAAAGCACCCCCTACGCCCACAGCAAGCAAGTCAAACAGCTTTGACGGATATTTCGATATTTTCAATGCAGCCCTCCAAATAGACACCACAGCGGTAATACAAACCTATCATAAGTCAAAGTTGGTTGTCGGTGTGGAAACCATGCCTTATCCAGGTTTCTTTAACAAGGTTCTGGGAGGAGTGCTTATCGACCTGGGCGGCACCACCGGCAGCTTTGGCACCCAGCCCGAACGTACCCCGCTGATCTCTCCCGACAGCTCACTGCGTGTAGGAGTGGCTATTTGCTACGAGTCCGTCTTTGGCGATTATGTAACCCGGTATGTCCGTAACGACGCCAACCTATTGTTTATCATCACCAATGACGGTTGGTGGGGCAATACTCCCGGATACAAACAACACATGAACTTCGCCCGGCTGCGCGCCATTGAAAATCGCCGTAGCATTGCACGCTCAGCCAATACAGGACTCTCCTGTTTTATCGATCAACGGGGGGAGGCCTCACAAATCACCCGATGGTGGGTGCCTGCTGTTATTCGCGGCACCATCCGGGCTAACAACAAAATGACTTTCTACAGTATTCATGGAGATTATATCGGGCGAGTATGTGACTTTTTTTCCATTATGATCCTGTTGTACATGATTACCCAACTGCTGATGAGGAAGAAGCGGTCGTAAAAAGGGGAAGTCATACAGTGGTCATACAGTAGTCATTTATTGGTAGTGCATATATTATGTAGCAATTGTATGACGCGAGTGACAGCGAGCGTATGACCACTAATGCAAAACCATGAACCATGAACAATAAACCCTGAACTACATGTTCCTAAGCATAGCATTTATCATCATACCGGTTTTTAATATTTTTTACCTTTGGCAATCCAGGCAAATATTAAAAAACAGAGAGAGATGATAACAATTACAGGCAATGATTTGACCATAGAGGATGTCGTGCGTGTAGCCCGTCACAATGAGCCGGTAGAGTTGCATCCCGATGCTATGCAACGCATACGGGTATGCCGGGACATGCTGGAACGTAAGATTGAAGCCCATGAGATCATGTATGGTATCAACACCGGCATCGGGGAATTCTCGGAAGTGATCCTGACGGATGAGCAGACCCGGGAATTTCAGAAATATCTTATTTATAATCATGCTGCCGGCATCGGGGAGGCAGCCCCCCCTGATCATGTGCGTGCAGCCATGCTGGGGCGCATCAATGTACATGCGCATGGCAATTCGGGTTGCCGGCCCGAAATCACACAGACGCTGGTAGAGATGCTCAACAAAGGGATCACTCCGTATGTCTGCCGGAAGGGCTCTGTCGGAGCCTCCGGCGACCTGGCGCCCATGGCACAGATTGCCCTGCTGATGTTAGGAGAAGGAGAAGCCTGGTATAAAGGAAAACGTATGCACGGCAAGGAAGCAATGCAAGCGGCAGGGATTGCTATTCCCGGGCTGGAGGCGCGTGACGGTCTGGCTATCATTAATGGGTCCAATTTCCTCACCGGCATGAGCGCTCTGTTTCTGTATGATGCCAACAACTGGCTCAAACAGGCCGAGATCGCAGCGGCCATGTCCCTCGAAGCGCTTATGGCCAACATGAGTCCTTATACCCCTAAGCTGCATGAGGCCCGGGGATTCAGGGGGGCTGTCCGCAGCGCCAGGGCCATACAAAAACTGATAGACGGTGGCGACCTGGCTGCCGGCAAGCTGAAAACCAAGGTGCAGGATGCTTATTCCATGCGCTCTACCCCCCAGGTGATCGGCACGGCCCATGATGCCCTGGCCTATGCCCGTTCGCAGGTAGAGATCGAACTCAATGGCGTGGGGGATAACCCCGTTTTCTTCCCCGAGGAAAACCTGCAGCTTTCCGGTGCCAATTTCCAGGGGACACCGGTGTCCTTACCCATGGATATGGCCGGAGCCGCCATTACCATGATCAGCGTCCTCTCGGAACGGAGGATGAACCGTCTGAACAATCCCGCTCTCAGCCAGGGACTGCCTCCTTTTCTTACCAAAGGTGCAGGCATGTTTTCAGGGTTAATGCTTAGTCAATATACCGCCGGTATGCAGATCGTGGAACAACGCATTCTCTCGTCCCCCGCCAGCATTCAATCCATTCCCGCCGCCGCCGATCAGGAAGACTTCGTCTCTATGGGCATGAACACAGCCCTGAAAAACTTCCAGATACTGGACAACGCTTACGGGGTGCTGGGCATTGAATTCATGGCCGCCGCCCAAGCCCTTGATTTCCGGGACTATAAATTTGGTAGGGGCATACAAAAAGCCAAAGACGTGATCCGGAAACATGTGGATTTTCTGGATGTAGACCGCCCCCTCTATGCCGACCATATCCGGATGAAAGAATTGATAAAGTCCTGTGAAATACTCAGAGAGGTAGAAAAAGTTACAGGACCGTTGGAATAGCGACCCTGCTCTTTCACTCACCATGGAAATTAACCCAAATTCCGCTGCGCAAACCGGGATAAACCCAAAGATTATTCCTGCTGATATCTGATTTCCTCTGTCGGCTATGAGGATACTGCCTGCTTTAGCGATTTAACTGACGATTGTTCCTGCCCCGCTGACTACGCAGTTGTTGCAACAGAAAAGCCTGAAACTGCCGCTCAACCCGGTAAAGCATCATCACTTTTTTTACCGGCAACACCTTTTTGATTTTTTCATGGTATTGCAGAAGCAAATCGGTTTCTTCCTTCTCTATCTGAACATACTGATCGGCAATTTTTTCTATCTCTTTGTCCGAAAGTGTCTCTTTGTTGGCTCCATAATCCCTGAGTAATTTGATTTTTTTCTGTTCCAGCTCATTTTTTTTTCGGCGGTATTCATTATATACCGGCCAGAAGATTTGGGCTTCTGCAGGCGTCAATTGCAATTTCTCTGTAATAAAAGCAACCCTTTGGGCGTTGAGTTGCTCCACCCGCGAGGGCTTCTGCGCATTCATCTGTCCCGGCAACACGGTTAGTAAAAACAAACAGGCAATAGAAAAACGTAAAAATTTCATTTTTAATGATTTTAAGGTTCCAGATCATGCTTATAATTGTTGAGCCAACAGTATCTCATCCACTCCTTCATCTACAAGATAATTGATAATGGCTTCCGTATTTTTTTCCTCCGTCCGGGTTGATCCTGTTGAGATTTCTTCTTCTTTAATAAAATCATAGAGCACCTCTTCACTAATATCGCCCGGCATTATATCAAATACAACGCCGGCACTTGTGTCAGTAGGGAAATGCTCAACAGAACGCAGAGAATTTACATAAAAATACCCTATAACTGCAAAAGCTATCACGGCAGCTGCCGTGGCTATTAACGTATGCATAGGTAGGATAAAACGATGCCCCGCGTGAGCCCGTGTCGCTTCAGCCTCCCGGACGCTTTCCTTAATACGATCCGGCAAGCTGTCAAAATATCCTTCCGGGACCCTGAAATTTTTTCGATCTCCGGCCTCATTCAGAATTTGTTTTATTTGCTTATTTTTTTTCATTTTTTTTTTCATTAGTTTGACTTGCAATCAAATAAAAGGTTTAATTTTCGAGAAGGTATTTTTCCATTTTTTTGACAGCATGGTGGTAAGAAGCTTTCAAAGCTCCTACTGATGTACCCAGGATCGCAGCCATCTCTTCATATTTCATTTCTTCAAAATATTTCATATTAAAAACAAGGCGTTGTTTTTCAGGCAAACGGATCAGGGCTTTCTGTAATTTCCTGGCTATGGTATCTCCGGAAAAATATTCATCGCTCTCAAGGTTTTCTTCCAGATAGTTTTCATAATCACTCCAGGGAAGCATCCTGTTCCGTTTTTGTTTTTTCAGCAAGGTCAACGCTTCATTGGTGGCGATCCGGAACAGCCAGGTAAACAACTCCGCATCTTGCCGGAAACGATCCAGGTTTTTCCACACTTTCAGAAAAGTATTCTGAATCACATCATCCGCATCGTCATGAGAGATCACAATACGCCGCACATGCCAGTAGAGTTTCTCCTGGTATCTTTCCATAATCCTTGTAAAGGCAGCTTCTTTCTCTCCCTTTACAGAAAACTGTAAAATCAGTTCTTTATCAGAAAGTTCTTGCAAATCTATGGATGCTTTCTCATTAGACAAAATCAGGAAAGAAAGGTTTAATGCTCAATAAAAACGTAAAGTCTGTGAACCCCCTGATTTTATATGAACCTTTTTCGTACGGGTATATAAAATACTCTTGGAAAATTCGGGTCGGTAAACCAGCAGGTAATCTCCGGGCAAAAGATATAAGGACTGGGTAGTGGCTTCTTTTTTAAAGTTGGTAACCCATGTCTGCCCTTCGCGGGTACACTGGTAAAGACTGGCATAGCCGCTTTTGGGAAACACCACATTCAACAACCCCGGTTGGGGAATTGTAACCGTAGTGGTTGTACTTTGCTTAATCTCCACGGTCAGGTTTAAACGCGGCAAGACAAGCACTTCCAGATCATATTTTCCAACCAGGTATTTTTCCGTCTCGTTCAGTTTCTGCACATTGATTGTTTTGGCCCCTCCGTGTTTTCTGACAATAAACTGTTTATCGCGGTATTTTGAGCTGTTGCTCGTGAGACGTAACGATCCCTGCGGGGCATCCAGTGCTATAATGCTATGTTTTCTGGGAAATACACGTATGCTGTCTTTCACCACAGGGGGGATGGTATGCACAACCAACCGGTAAGTAACCAGCGGGTCCATCATGATTGTATCCGGTTTGCCCCGGAAATTGATGGTGTGATAATAGTTGGCTTTTACCTTCCCTGAGGTCATATCATAAAAAGTCATATTCACATTGGTCTCGGTTGGGTTTCCGTAGATGTCAAGCAGGTTGACCTGTGCGGTGGTATGGTCCAGTGCTTCCCGGATCACAATATTCAACACATCATGAAACTGTTCTTCATCGGTGGCATCATAGTACCGTCCCACGCAGTTGTAGGTTTTTTTAAAATCAGGATCTTCACCAATGCCGATCACGAAAGGTTTCAGGATAATCCCTTTTTTCTGAAGTTCGGCAGAAACAGCACAGGGATCCCCGTCGCACGCTTCTATACCATCAGTAATCAGAACCACAATATTCCTGCAGTTGACACACGGCGGAAAGTCATGCGCTGTCATTTCCAGGGAATGGGCAATAGGGGTGGTCCCTTTGGGAATCAGATACTTTAAGCGGTGTTTAATCGCTCCGGCATTATTGGGTCCGAAAGGAACCACCAGGCGGGTGTCGGAACAATCCTGCGGCGGAACAGGACTCTGAAATCCAAAAACCCGTAAAGCCATCTGTATATGAGGATCATGCTCCAGACTGTCTACCGTTGCAGATAAAATATGACGCGCAATATTAATCTTCTTATCACTGTTCCATAGCCCCGCCATACTCTGCGAACAATCAAACACGAAAAGAATCCTCGTGGTCGGAGGCTCGGATTTCTTATCCAAGGGAACCTGTGAAAAACCGGATAAAGCCATAAAAAATAACAACACTGAAATAAAAACCTGTTTTTTCATCATCGTCTTCGCAGGTATTTTTTTAACACGCATAAAAGTACAAAAAACATCCTTCCTTTTTTATTAAAATTCCCATACAATTGACATGATACCCCAATCACGATAAAAAATGATAATTTTGTACTAAATTAAACAGACAAGATATGAGTTTACAATGCGGAATTATCGGAATTGCCAATACAGGAAAAACAACCATATTCAACTGTATGTCCAATACCAAGGCCGAGGTGACGGAGTTTGCATTCGGATCAAGGAAAACCAATATCGGGATCGTTCAGGTTCCTGACCCCCGATTACTTGAATTGGAGAAATTTCAGCCTACGGAAAAAATCGTACCTGCCACCGTGGAGATCTTGGATATTCCCGGACTGGCTAAAGGGTCGAGCCAGGGGGAAGGGGTCGGAAACCAGTTTCTGGCAGATATACGGAACTGTGATGCCCTGATCCATGTGCTCCGTTGCTTTGATGATGACAACCTGCCTCATATTGAAGGCTCTGTGGATCCTGTCCGCGATAAAGAGATCATAGACTTTGAGCTGCAGATAAAAGATATGGAATCAGTGGAAAAAAAGATGGAGAAACTGAAAAAACAAGCTAAGACAGGAGATAAAGAGGCAAAAGCAGGGCTTCAGATACTGGAAAAGATAAAAGCCCATTTGGAAGACTTTAAGCCGGTCAGATCTCTGGCCTTATCAAAAGAAGAAGAAAAGGTAATCCACGACCTGTTCCTGCTTTCTTCCAAGCCGGTACTTTATGTATGTAATGTGGATGAAAATTCAGCCATAACGGGAAATGCATATGTGGAAAAGGTACGGGAAGCCATCCTTGAAGAAGATTCGGGACTAATCATTATTGCAGGAGCTATGGAAGCCGAGATCGCCGAGCTGGAAGACCCGGAAGACCGCAAAGCATTCCTGGAAGACCTGGGGCTCAAAGAACCAGGCGTAGATAAACTGACACGTGCTGCCTATAACCTGCTGAACCTGCAGACTTTCTTTACCGTAGGTCCGAAAGAAATCAAAGCCTGGACCATCCGCAAAGGAATGACAGCCCCCGAAGCAGCCGGCGTAATACACAGCGACCTGGAAAGAGGTTTTATCCGTGCCGAAGTAATGAAATACCGGGATTTTATCACCCTGGGATCGGAACATGCATGCAAAGAGGCCGGAAAATTCCATACAGAAGGGAAAAATTATGTGGTAGAAGATGGTGACATCCTGCATATACGGTTTAATATTTAAGAAGAGATGTTGAAATACTCAATCATATCTTTTCTTTTTCTTATAATATTCACCCTGCCTGTCAACGGACAGAGTCCTGCTGAAAAAATCTTGCGGAAACGCGGAGAAGTTTACCTTATTTTCCCAAGACCTTCACGTGAAAAGATCAACCGGTTGTCCCGGAAAATATCCATTGATGCAGTGAAGGAAGATTCGGTCGTAGCCTGTGTCAATAAAAAGGAATATGAGGTTTTTCTGAAGGAAAAAATCCCTTTCCGCATATACTTTTACCCGCGTCCTAAGAAAACAGACAAGACGAAGTCCTTGGCAGACCTTGAAAGCTGGACCGCCTATCCAACGTACGAACAATACGATTCGATCATGCAGAAGTTTGCTACGGATCATCCGGGTATCTGCAAAATAGATACCATTGGATCTACCTATCAGGGGCGATTGTTGCTGGCCGTAAAGATATCCGATCATGTTGACAGGGAGGAGGAGGAACCTGCGTTTTTTTATACGTCCACCATGCACGGAGATGAAACGGGAGGATATATTCTGATGTTACATCTTATCGATTATCTGTTGAGCAACTATGCGTCCGATGATACAGTGCGTATGCTGGTTGACAGCCTGGAAATCTGGATCAACCCTCTGGCCAATCCCGACGGCACTTATTACGGTGGTAACAACTCGGTGGATGGAGCCCGGCGGTACAATGCCCAGAACATAGATCTGAATCGCAATTTTCCCAATCCGGAAGACGGCCCTCATCCCGACGGCAACGATTATGCCGTGGAAACAATCGCTATGATGCAGTTTTTACATTCCCGCAACTTTATCCTGTCCGCTAACTTTCACGCCGGAGAGGAAGTGGTTAACTATCCATGGGATACCTGGACGTCCTCCGAAAGAACTCACGCTGATGATGCATGGTTTCAATGTGTTTCCCGTGAATATGCCGACACTGTCCATGCACACAGCCCGGCAGGATATATGACCTATGCCGATAACGGAGTTACCAACGGTGGAGATTGGTATGTGATTACCGGCAGCCGTCAGGATTATGTCACCTGGTACCTGCACGGACGGGAAATAACCGTTGAGCTGGACCACAGTAAAATCACGCCTGAAGATGAACTGAATTCATTGTGGAAATATAACTATCACTCTTTGCTGAATTACATGCAGGAAGCAATATGGGGGATATCGGGAGATGTGACCGATTCGGTGACAGGAAAACCGGTACGGGCCAGGATAGAAATTCCCGGTCATGACAGAGACAGTTCGTGGGTCTGGTCTGATTCGCTGAGCGGATATTATCACCGGCTGATTCTCGAAGGCACCTATGACCTGCAGGTCTCGGCACCAGGATACCGGACAAAGAACCTTTCCGGAGTGGTCGTCACAAATCACCGTCTGACCCGTCTTGATGTAACCCTTGCCCCTGTTTCCGTATCAATCACTCCCCCGTCCAAATCCGGAATATACCTGTTTCCCAACCCGGTTCATACAGGTAGCAGCCTGACTTTACGGTGGGGCACAGAGGAAAAGGCGACGATTTCCTTTACCGGTCCGGACGGCCGTAAACGAAAAGAAATAACCGTGCAGCTCAGGGAAGGAGAAAACCCTATTCCTCTGCCTTTGAGTATTTCCGGAATATGTTTTGTCACCATCCGGGGAACACATTCTCCGGCGGTTACAGAAAAACTGGTGATACTTCCGTAGATTTTATTTCAGATTTTATTTCAAAGATTCCATGGAATATCACCAGTATTTTCAATAAAACATTAATTTTACCGGAATTTTCAGAAGGACATACATATGGAGCGAACAAAAAAACTGATCTTTTTTTTCATCATATCCGTAATATTGGGGGTTTTCAGTCCCCGGGCAGGCTTTCCTCAGTTTTCAAAAAAACTTCCCTCTCACAAACCCAAACTCATTGTAACCATTGTTCTGGATCCTTTCAGCTTTGATCAGCTAAACCGTTATCACGACCGTTTCGGGGAAGGAGGTTTCCGGAAGCTGACCGACCAGGGGTGTTATTTCCGTAATGCCCGGTATAACTTTTTCTTTACGGAATCCACCTCGGGCATTGCCACACTGGCCACCGGTGCCAATCCCAGTGTTCATGGGATCACCGGTGCAAGCTGGTACGAACCGTTGTACAACCGGGAAATACGATGCACGGAAGATGATCAGGCAAGCGCTGTTGGCGGAAGTTTTGAAAACGGACAACATTCTCCTGTAAAACTACTTACCTCCACCCTTGGCGACGAGATGCGACTGAACAGCCGTTTTGGTTCAAAAGTTTTCAGTGTTAGCATAGATGCGGAAAGCGCAGTTTTGCTGGGTGGCCATCTTGCCAATGGTATTTATTGGTTCGACGACGTCAATGGCATTTGGATGAGCAGTTCATTTTATATGGACTCTCTTCCGCAGTGGGTACATCAGTTCAATGAAAAAGATCTCACAAGGTTTTATCTGCAGAAATCATGGAACACGTTATTGCCTCTCACCAATTATACGGCCAGCTTATCCGACAGTACGGATACCCGGAAAGGAATTAATAATCATACACTCTTCCCTTATAATCTGAAAAAGCTCTCAGCTGTGGGCCGGAAAAAAGAAAACCTTTCCCTGATCCGTCTTACCCCTTATGCCAACACCTTCACTAAAGACTTTGTAACCAATCTGATCCTCAATGAACAACTGGGCAAAGACAATACCTGTGATTTTCTGGGAGTCGTATTTTCTGCCAATCATTATATTCTGGATGCTTTTGGTCCGATGTCAGTAGAGGCAGAAGACGCCATGCTTAGACTGGACCAAGACATTGCTGATTTTATCAGCTTCATTGATAAGGAAATCGGGAAAGAAAATGTTTTATTGATACTCACAGCCTCAAGAGGGATCACCCCCGATCCCACATATATGCAAACACTTCGCATGCCATCCGGCTATTTCAACCCCAATCAGGCCATGGCGCTACTGCGCAGTTACCTAAATGTCATATATGGAGAGGGAAATTGGGTAAAAGGCTATCATAACCACCAAATCTACCTAAATCATATATTAATTGAAAATGCAAACCTGAACCTGTACACCATGCAGGATAAGGTTGCCGATTTTATGATACAGTTTATTGGTGTAAACCGCACTATTACAGCACACGCCTTACGTGAATCAGGAAATACAGGCGACCTGTTCATTCGTTTACAGAACGGGTATTTTCCCAAACGCTCGGGAGACATATTCGTCATTCTGGATCCGGGATGGGAAGAAAAAACCGGAGATAAAGAATCCAATGGGACGGGGTTCTGGTATGACTCACATGTTCCTTTGATCTGGTATGGATGGAAGATGCCGCGAAAGATCATCTATTACCCGGTAGATATCAGCGCAGTTGCCCCAACGCTCTCTTTTTTTCTGAATATCCCTGCACCTAACGGTTCTCAGGGAATCCTGCTGGAATATCTACTGGATGGGAAAATATAAAATAACATTTCCGGTATGATTGTTGTAAAAATTTTTTTAAAATATATTTGTATCTATTTGAATATTTATATATTTGCAAACTAAATTTTTAAAATGTTTAAAAAATAAGATGATAAAAGGAATGAAAATTTCAGTAATCACGGTGATTCTTTTTATGTCGGCAATGGCAGTGGCATCCTCACAGACAGATAAAGATGTGATTGACAGTTACAACAAGGCAGTTCAACTGCTTAAATCAGATACGAAAGCATCTGTAGCTGCCTTTGAGAAATGTGTTTCCCTGGCCGACGAAATAGAGGAACTGGGAGACAAAGCGGCAGAATCCAGGAAACTAGCCCAGGACCAGATTCCGAAGCTTTATTATAAACTGGCCGTTGAAGCCTACAAAAAACGGGATTACCAAGGTGCCATTGACAACTTCAGGAAAACCAGTGAAACGGGCAAGAAATACGGGAATACGGCGCTGGCCCGGAAAAGTGAAAGTCTCATTCCCAAGATTTATTATGCTTGGGGAAAACAGGAATATGCAAAAAAGAATTTTGATAAGGCATTACAGATCTTCGATGAAGGCCTTGGCATCAATCCTAACCTGGCAAGTGCCTGGCTTGGGAAAGCATTGGTTTATGACAAAATGAAACAGGAAGACAAGATGAAAGACGCCGCTGACAAGGCTATTGAAATTGCCAGCAACATTAATGATCGCAAGACACTGAATGCAGCACAGAAATTTATGCGTAATTATACTTACAATCATGCGGTATTAGCGATTCAGGGAAACAAAACCGATGAAGCCCTGAAATATTTGCAGTCTTCTATTGCTTACGGGAACAATTCCCCTGATGTATATTACGAACTCGCAAAAATCTATACGACAAAGGAAAGATATAATGAAGCCCTGAGAAATATTAATAAAGCCATTACGCTGGATAAAGGAAATGAAATTGTGAAGGCCCGTTATTATTATACACTCGGGAAAATTTATAAAAAAACCGGAAAGAAAGAGGAAGCTTGCAGCGCTTTCAAGAAAGCCCTGCATCCTCCCTATGAAGAAAGTGCAAAATATGAGATCGAGAATGTGCTGAAGTGTGGAAAGTAATTTTTCTTCATAATAAGACAAAGCTGCTGTATGGCAGCTTTTTTTTTTAAAGGTTGTCAGCCAGGTCTCTCATATCTTTTATAAACCCGGGACGTTTTTCAATGGCATTCCCCACCACCAGGATATCCGCCCCTGCCTGATAAAGCTCTTCTGCCTGTGTTGCAGACCTGATTCCCCCTCCCACGATCAGCGGTACAGAACTCTCTTCTTTAACACGGGCTACGATATCTGCAGGTACCGGCATATCCGCTCCGCTTCCTTTTTCAAGATAAATCAAACGGTTTCCCATATACTCACCAGCCAAAGCTGTTGCAGTGATAATATCAGGCCTTTGCACAGGCAACGGATGTGTATTGCTGACAATTTCAACAGAAGTGTTCCGGGTTCCGGCAATCAGTATATATCCTGTAGGGATAGCTTCCAAACGGTAATACTTTATCAAAGGAGCTGCCACAACATGATTTCCGATAAGATATTCAGGGTTTCTACCGGAGATAAGGTTTAACAAAAGAATCCCGTCAGCTTTACCGGAAATCTGTAACAGGCTTCCCGGAAAAAGGAATATAGGCAACAAAGATACTTTTTTGATTTTTTCAATAACAGGTTCAACCGGTTTGGAGATAAGACTTCCCCCTATGAGCACCAGATCCGGAAGGTTGGTACCGGCTTTCTCAAAAAGGTGTTTAATACTGTCGTCAGGTACTTTATCCGGATCAATCAACAGAAAAAACATTTTTTTTCCTGATCGGACTTTATTTTCTATATCTGCAAGAACGGACATTCTTTGTTCTCTATTTACAACACCAAACCAACACATAGTCATCCATCCGGACATAATGCATGGTATAATTCTCTTTATTAATCATTTCATTGTCCACATAACCCTGTATGATTCCCTCGTCTTCCGGTTCAAAAGGACAAATAATCAGATTTTTCCTGAAATTCAGGCCATTTTTGTCACAGATCTTGTACAATGTCTCCTTGGCACACCAGTGAATATAGAGATGATATCTCATTTTTTTTTCATCAGGAGTAATTTTTTCATCCGGGTTAATAAAATAATGAGCAATCCTTGAGATACGATGTGTCATTTTCTCCATGTCAACGCCCACACGTTTTGTCCTGCTCAGTAAGATCGCCGTATAATTTCCAGAATGGGATATACTTATCCGGTATGAGTTATCACGTAAATACGGTTTATTGGTCCGGTTGTAGACGATTCTGGCCCGGGAATCTATCATGATCTGCAACAAAGCCCTAACACTGAGGAATTCCAGTTTTCTGGCATAATTTCGAAAAGTCTCCAGTCTTTCTCTCTCCTTATCATCAAGAGATACTTCTTTTGCCAGCTCTTCATAATCCTCCGTGATCTCCCACATTCCCAGCTTACAATCCTTATCCTTTTCCTTAATAAATACAAGACTCATACTGCAGAGATAAATATTCTGAAAAATAGGAAAAATGTTACTTCCAAAAAAATGTTTGGATCAAATGGATTATATCTTTTCTTACAAACCGGATCACGGGGGCAAGAGAATCCTGCTCAGGCACCAATTTAAAGTATAATGCTCCGCGCACAAAATGTTCAGTGCTGTCAGTCAGAAAAAACTGAACATTAGAAGCCACATTGCCTTTTATGTCATACAATATTCCGTAGACATGCTTTTCCCTGTCCGAAAAGGAATGTTCACGGATAGCATCGGCCTTGACAGTATGTTTATAGGCCAAAGAATATGTATCCTCCAACATCTGTCCAAGATTATTATTGATTTTTTTATAAGTAAAATGAATCTTCCCGTGAAACTCAGGAAAATCAATGTTCAGCCAGCAGGGCCCGGCATCCGGTTCTTCATCCTTTTTCACAACTGCATAAACCGGATATTCAAATGTAAACGGACAAGGCCCCTTGTAGACACAATATTTCTTTTCGGGCAAATCTATTCTGAAATAGCCATGTGGTCTGGGCGTATATTTTCTTTTACATGATCCAAAAAGTAATGTGACCCCCAGAACCAGAAATAATAAAGATAACCTCCCAATAGAATATTTATTCATCATACTGTATCTCAGGCTTATAAATCACCTCAATCTTTTCTATACGGCGATTGTCTGCCGCAATGATTCGGAAGGTAAAATTACGATATTTCAATACTTCTCCGCGTCCGGGAATTTTTCCACGGATGGCAAGGATCAGTCCGGCCAGCGTTTCAGCGTCTCCTTTGATCACATCAAAATAATTGTCCTTAATACTCAACACTTTATAGAAATCGTTCAATAAAATCTTTCCTTCAAACACATATTTATCTTTTCCTATCCGCTCAAACAAAGATTCCTCCCCTTCCTGTTCATCTTCAATTTCCCCAACGATTTCTTCGAGTATATCTTCCAGCGTAACGATCCCGCTGGTCCCGCCATATTCATCAATCACCACCGCCATATGTATTTTGTTGGCCTGAAACTCTTCCAGTAAACTGTCTATTTTTTTTGTTTCCGGCACAAAATAAGGAGGGCGAATCAATGACTGCCAGGCAAAACCATTGTTTTTCCCCAGATGGGGAAGAATATCCTTAATGTATAGAATCCCTTTGATATGATCAAGAGACTTGATATATACAGGCACCCGTGAGAACCCTTCTTCTATAATCTCTTTAAGCATAGTTCTGAACGGGATTTTTATATCCACGGCAAATACATCCAGACGTGGCGTCATGATCTCCCGGGCATCCAGATTTCCAAATTTTGTGATCCCTTTCAGTATCTTTTCATCTTCCAGTATGCTATCAGATGTAATATCCAAAGCCTCGGAAAGGTCATTAATGGAAATATTGTGTGATTTTTTAGCCAGTTTTCTGTTGATGATATTTGTGGATTTCACTAACGGTGTAACAAACGGGCTGAAAAGAATCCTGGTCACTTTTATGGGAAAAGCCATAAACTCGGCCCATTTTAGCCGAATCTGATTGGCATATATCTTAGGCATAATTTCCCCGAAAAGCAGTAAAAGGAAAGTAATAATCACCACCTGAAAAATAAATCCCAAAGTAGGGACCCTGGAAAAATCAATCAGTTGATTGGTAATATAGGATGAAAGGATCACGATGCCTATATTGACAAAATTATTTCCGACCAGAATTGTCCCCAACAATATTTCCGGCTGGTTGTATAGTTCAAGAATACGCCTACTTTTTTTCCCTTGTCTTCGTTTTAACTCATCCAGGTCGCCAGGTGTAAGAGAGAAGTAAGCTACCTCCGATCCGGAAAACAGGGCCGACGAGATCAGCAAAAAAAACAATACCATCAACCATGCCAGATCTTCCCATGTAAATGCATGATACGTAACCTGGAAGGCATTGATCAAAAACACTAGGTGAGGGTCTTCAGCTTCCAAAACCTGCATGTTTAGGATTGCACATCAAAAACTAGAACGGGAGATCATCCTCTTGGGAAGCATTGACATCCGGGGTTTCAGGAGTTGCTTCAGGAGTGGATTCATCCGCTGCCGGAGCAGCGGCTTCAGAATCCCCACGACGACCAAGCATCTGTAGATTATCGGCAACAATCTCAGTTATGTATCGTTTGTTTCCGTTTTTATCCTCGTAGGATCGTGATCTGATCTTACCTTCAATGTACAAGGCCTGCCCTTTTTTTACATAATCTTCCACCACTTTGGCCAACCCGCGCCATACGACAATGTTATGCCATTCGGTTTGTGTCACCTTTTCACCATCCCTGTTCCTGTAAGTCTCGCTCGTAGCCAAAGGAAAGTGTGCTACAGGCACATTTCCTTCCAAATATCTAACCTCGGGGTCCTTACCGACATTCCCTATCAAAATTACTTTGTTAACCATCTAAATAATATTTATTTTCCCTGTAAAAATAATAAAAAATCAAACACTATTATAATTCGGACAGTTTATTAAAATATCCTGTGGTAAACTGATATAAATTCACATTTTACATAAATCTTTCGGGATATTCTTCCATATAGGCCGTTATCAAGCGGGGAAAAGCATATGCTTTCAACTCATTTAAAGGCGCTCTTATATATTTCCGATATAAGTCCCCCGGCCACTTATTGTCTTTCACATGATAGAAACGAGCAATGACTCGCCTGTGAGTCAGTTGATGCAATATTGGTCCGGAAATGAAAATATTACCACTCATACTCATGGGTAATCTTTCTTTATGCAGGAACCCGGCAAATGTCCTTTCCGGATTTCTCTCGAGGTCTGTTACTATCTCCGGAAAATCGAACAATTTATGCCAGATATCTTTATCTTTCCGTTGTTTTACAAGGACATTCCCATTATTTATCCAGACAAGATAATGAAGATACCGGGTTATTATCCTGGGATGTTTGCTTCTGACAGGAATCTCTTCCACGATATCTTGTTTCTTAGCCATACACCATTGTTTCAGGGGACACACGCTGCAATCCGGTTGTCCCGGGATGCACTGCAAGGCTCCGAATTCCATCAAAGCCTGGTTGAAATCGCCGGGACGGTCGGGAGGTATTAACGTCCCTGCCAAACGGCTTACTCCTTTTTTCCCTTCTGATGTATTAAAAGGGGCTTTCAATGCAAAAAGCCGGGACAAGACTCTGAATACATTCCCATCCACCACAGGTACAGGTTGATGAAATGCAATCGAAACTATAGCTGCAGCCGTATAAGGCCCAATTCCTTTCAATTTCAACAATTCTTCATATTTACACGGAAACTTTCCATGAAATTCCCTGACAATTCTTTGAGCAGTTTCATGCATATTGCGTGCTCTTGTATAATAACCCAAGCCTTCCCAGATCTTCAACACCTGCTCAACAGAAGCTGCAGCCAACGATAAAATATCAGGAAAAGCTTTAAGAAACCTATAATAATATGCTGTTCCATGCATCACTCGTGTTTGCTGAAGGATGATTTCAGCAACCCATATGCAATACGGATCATGTACACGCCTCCAAGGCAAATCACGTTTATTGACAGAATACCACTCGAGTAATATTTCCGTAAAAGACCGTTTCATTCATACATTTTTTCAATTTGCTTATAAAAAATAAAGTTTTTTAATTTAGTTTATATCAAATAAAAAGAAAACTTTATATATTTGCACACCTAATAAACGAAAATTAATCTAATTTATTGATAACTAAAGATTTTTAAAATGACTAAAGCAGACATTGTAAACGAAATCTCAAAAAAAACCGGGATTGAAAAAGTAACCGTACAAAAAACGGTAGAAGCCTTCATGGAATCTGTAAAAGGCTCCTTAGCAAATAACAATAATGTGTACCTGAGAGGATTTGGTAGTTTTATTGTTAAGAAAAGAGCCCAAAAAACCGCTCGGAATATTTCCAAAAACACCACGATCATTATTCCGGAACATTTTATCCCCGCTTTCAAACCTGCCAAGACCTTTGTAAACAAAGTGAAAGGTAACATCAAGTAATTTTAAAAAATATTGAAATGCCAAGCGGGAAAAAGAAGAAAAGACACAAAATGGCAACTCACAAGCGTAAAAAACGTTTACGTAAGAATCGCCATAAAAAGAAAAAATAACCTTTTTTAATTATTTTTTCTTTCTATTATTGTCTAAAGACCGAAGTCTTTAGGGTTTTTTGATTTTTTGTTCTTCCAAGCCAGGAGGCAATCTCATTGATAAAGGTTTAGCGTGTGAGTTACGAGTTGGTCATTGATGCCACTACCTGTGAGATAAATATTGCCTTACTCCGGGACAAGGCACTCATTGAATTATCCAAGGAAAAAAGTGATATTCGTTTTTCGGTAGGAGACATTTACTTAGGGAAGATTAAAAAGATCATGCCCGGACTGAATGCTGCCTTTGTGGATATCGGCTTTAAGAAAGATGCATTTCTGCATTACCTTGATCTTGGCCCACAGTTTAACACCTTGCAGAAATATCTCTCACTGGCGATCAACCGTAAAGGACGCATGCCCTCCCTACACCGGTTCAAAAAAAGTCCGGATATAAAAAAAGAAGGAAAGATATCAAACGTATTGAAGCCTGGCGACTATGTTGTCGTGCAGATTGTCAAAGAACCCATCTCCACGAAAGGTCCCCGTCTGACGTCGGAAGTCTCCCTGGCCGGACGTAATCTTGTATTGTTACCTTTTCATGATAAAGTATCTGTTTCTCAGAAAATCGAATCAGCCGAAGAAAAAAATCGGCTGAAACAACTGATACAAAGTATCAAGGCAAAGAATTACGGCGTAATTGTCCGAACCGCTGCTGAAGGGAAAAAAGTAGCTGAGTTGGATGGAGAGTTACGGAGTCTGATAAGTAAATGGGAATCTGCTTTCCTGAAACTACGGAATGCATCCCCCCCAAAGTTGATGATCCAGGAACTGGATCGTGTCTCGGTCATTTTGAGGGATCTGTTGGGCGTATCCTTTGATACCATCTGGGTCAACGATGCCCAGTTGCATCGGGAGATGCAAGATTACATCAGGTCCATAGCCCCGGAAAAGGTAAAAATCGTCAAGCTTTACAAAGGAAAGCTTCCTATCTTTGAACATTTCGGTATCAATAAGCAGATTAAAAATCTGTTTGGCCGGACGGTCTCATTCAAAAATGGCGCTTACCTGATCATTGAACATACCGAGGCATTGCATGTCATCGATGTTAACAGCGGTAACCGTTCAAAAGCAGGAAACTCGCAGGAAACCAATGCCCTCGAAGTCAATCTGGCTGCTGCTGAGGCAATCGCCCGGCAATTGCGTCTGCGGGATATGGGTGGTATCATCGTAGTGGATTTCATTGACATGACATCCCCCGAACACCGCCAGATGGTCTATGAAAAGATGAAAGAGGCCATGGCTGATGACAGGACCAAACATAACATATTGCCCTTGAGTAAATTCGGACTTATGCAGATCACCCGCCAGCGGGTGCGGCCGGTATTGGATATCGAAACCGAAGAAGTGTGCCCCGTTTGCCTCGGCACAGGAAAAATCGGCCCAAGCATCCAACTGACCGACCAAATAGAAAACCATCTGAAAGAGATCCAGGAAAAACACCGCTTCAAAAAACTTACATTACGCGTACATCCATTCATTGAAGCCTACCTGACTAAGGGTCTTTCATCTATCCGGAAAAAATGGAGCCGGAACTATCACTGCAAACTGAAAATAGAACCACTATCTTCTCTCTCATTCCTGGATTACAAATTTATAGACCCATATGGTGATGAAGTGATAGATTAAGCTGGTTTTTCCCTATGCAAGTAAGTAATCTTCCTGTTTTTACATGTTTGCAAATTATAAGAGTTTTTCCTACTTTAGCTATTCATCTAGAAGCATTGTAAAATAGTAATATCCTGTTTTTTAATGAATACAAAGAAACTAATTTTATTTACAGGTTTATTGGTTTACCTCGGAATATCAGCCGGAGCACAAATACTCAGTCCGGTTCATTGGAGTTACAAAGTTGAAAACATCAATAAAGACGAGGCTGTGCTCATTTTTACAGCCGATATTGATAATAAATGGCATCTTTATTCCCAAAATATCCCTGACGGAGGCCCCGTCCCTACATCTTTTACATTCAAAGCTTCGGATAATTACGAACCGGAAGGAAAGGTGGAGGAAGTAAGCAAAGGAGAAAATATTTTTGATTCCAGTTTTAACATGAAGCTTACGGTATACAGCCGTAAAGCCGTTTTCAAACAAAAAATCAGAAAAAAAACAGACAAGCCTTTTTCGGTAACGGGGACGCTCGAATACATGTGCTGTGATAATTCACGTTGTATTCCTCCCAAAGAAATTGATTTCAGCTTCACCCTCAATGAGAAAGGAACTTCTGCAAAGAATTCCCGGGCTGTCACCGACACAAAAAAAGAGACAAAGGAATCCGTCCCTCAGATGCAGAGCAAGGTCAACCTGAATGTCACCGGGATTAATGAGGGGGCAGAAACAAAACAAAGTGTTTCTGCAACAGGAAAAAAGGCTGCCAAAACAGCTCCTGAAGGCAAGAAGAAATCGCTGTGGATTTTCTTTTTCCTTTCCATGCTGGCCGGTCTGGCCGGAACCATCACCCCCTGTGTCTTCCCCATGATTCCGATGACCATTGCTTTTTTCACGCGCAATACAGGCAGTCGTGCCAAATCTATCCTGCAAGCATTTATTTTCGGGATTTCCATCATGCTGATCTACACCTCCGTAGGGTTGATCGTGTCACTAACCAGCGCAGGAGCTGACTTCGCCAATACATTGAGTACACATTGGATTCCCAATCTGACCTTTTTCGTCCTGTTTCTAATCTTTGCTGCAGCATTTCTGGGCATGTTCGAATTGGTCCTACCCAACAGCCTGATCACCAAAACCGACAAGCAGGCTGATAAGGGAGGTATGCTGGCTTCTTTTTTCATGGGACTGACCACAGTGTTGGTTTCCTTCAGTTGTACCGGGCCTCTGGTTGGGGCTCTGCTGGTGGAGGCATCTACAGGTGAGATCATCAAACCAACTATTGGGATGTTCGGCTTCGGTTTGGCTTTTGCCACCCCTTTCACGCTGCTGGCCATCTTCCCCTCCTGGCTAAAAGGCTTGCCCAAATCGGGAGGATGGCTTAATTCCGTGGAGGTAGTGCTTGGTTTCATCATACTGGCATTCAGTATGAAATATCTCATGACCATCGACCAGACTTACAACCTGCACTGGATCAGCAGGGATGTTTACCTGGCTATTTGGATCGTAATATTCACTCTGATGGGTTTTTACCTTCTGGGCAAGATCAAATTCAAAAAAGACAGTGACCTTCCATATGTGAGCTTTCCCCGGTTGGTGTTTGTAATCATCACTTTTACCTTTGTAATATACCTGATTCCCGGCTTATTTGGCGCGCCTCTAAAGCCTATATCAGGTTTGCTGCCACCAATGAAAGCTCAGCAATTCAATCTGTTCACTTCAGAAAATATACAAAATCAGCCGGCTGTCCTCAGCAGTCAGGAGCTTCCTGCATCTTTGTGTGACAAACCCAAATATGATGATCTTTTTGAATTACCTTATGGTCTGCAGGGATATTTCGATTACAAACAGGGACTGTCCTGCGCCAGAAAGCTGAACAAACCCCTTTTACTGGATTTCGTGGGTCATGCTTGCAGCAACTGTAAAGAAATGGAATCGAGGGTCTGGTCTGATCCGGAAGTATTGAAAAGATTAAGAAAAGATTTTGTGCTGGTAGAACTATATGTGGATGACAGGACTAAGCTTCCCGAAAATGAATGGATAACTTCATCATATGACGGAAAAGTGAAAAAGACCATCGGGAAGGTCAATGCCGACTTAGAGATCTCGCGTTTCAGGGTGAATACCCAACCTTATTATATCATTCTCGACACCAACGAAAAGGTACTGGTTCCACCAATCGGGCACACCCTGAATATTCAGAAATTCATTGATTTTCTGGATACCGGAAAGAAAGCTTTTGAGAGAAAACAATAAGGAATATCCGGCCGCTGAGTATTACAACAAACCGGTAATTTTTTCTACCAACCGACTAAATGGCACTTTTTCCTGTTGTCCGGTAGACATAATTTTTACCGCTGCCTTTTCTTCAATTAACTCATCTTTTCCGATAAGAACAACAACCCGTACCTGTTTCCGGTTGGCATAACTCATCTGCTTTTTGATCTTTACCGAATCGGGATATAATTCGGCGGCAACACCTGCTTTTTTGAGATCTATCACCAAAGGAAGGACCCTGCCGGCTTCTTCTTCCCCAAAATTCAGAAAAAGTACCGGTGAAGCAGATTCAATGGCCTCAGGAAACTTGTTGGTATTCAACATCACGTCATAGATTCTGTCAGCTCCGAAAGAAATACCAACGCCTGAAATACCGGGCATGCCAAAAATACCGGTCAGGTCGTCATATCGTCCTCCTCCGCATATACTTCCGATTTTCCATTCCGTAGCAACCACCTCAAAAATAGTTCCCGTATAATAATCCAGTCCGCGGGCCAACGTAAGATCAAGAGTATATGTTACTTGAATATTCGATTGTTCAAGATAACCAAAAAGTTTCTCCAGCTCTTCTACTCCTTTCGTACCAACAACTGATGTTATGAGCATATTCCTGAGAAAAGAGATCTTTTCACGGTTATTCCCCTGAAAAGTAAGAACCGGTTTCAGTTTTTCAACAGCTTCGGAAGGAATATCCCTCTCCTTCAATTCTTCGATTACACTTTCCAAGCCGATTTTTTCCAGTTTGTCAACTGCAATGGTCAGATCTTTCATCTTTTCAGGGATACCTAATATCTCAGCGATCCCGGCCAAGATTTTCCGGTTGCTAATACGTATCTCAACACCTACCTCCAGCCCTCGGAAGACCTCATCCATAATCTGCACCAATTCCGCCTCATTCAGCAGGGATATACTTCCTATTACATCCACATCGCATTGATAGAACTCACGATAACGACCTTTTTGCGGACGGTCGGCACGCCATACCGGTTGGATCTGATAACGTTTGAAAGGAAAAACAATCTCATTGCGGTGCTGCACCACAAAACGGGCAAAGGGAACCGTCAAGTCATACCTCAATCCTTTTTCAGCGATATGCACCGACAGTGATCTTGCATCCATGCCTGAAAGCTCAGCCGGATCAATGCCTGAAAGGAAATCCCCCGAATTAAGGATTCTGAACAACAAGCGGTCACCTTCTTCCCCATATTTTCCCATCAGTGTGGATAAGTTCTCCATAGCGGGGGTTTCCAGAGGTTGATATCCTGATTTTTTAAATACCTCCTCAATCGTATGAAAGATATAGTTTCTCCGTGTCATTTCACGTGGAGAAAAATCCCTGGTTCCTTTGGGTATGGAAGGTTCTTGTTTGGCCATTTATAAAGTTATCCTGAAGCTGTAAATATAAGCCCAAAATTTTCAAAAAAACTATTCTCCCGTAAATATATACCGGCAATCAGTAACGTCCCAGTCTTTTGAAATCGGATCGCAGCATCCCATCTGGTTTTTTTGCAGATAATAAATGATAATTGAAATAATATAATGTTCCGTCTACGCCCAGGATGGTTTTATAGATGCGACCTTCTTTGCCCGTACCTTCCGGTCCGATCTTGAAAAGGAAGGCCATATCTTCCGGGGGATCCTGCAGGGTTTTATCCAGCGTTTCCCTTGTCACAACCCTGACAGGATGATCATACAATTCCTTAATTTTTTTTTCAGTATTGACCTCCGGCGCAAGATCATCGGCAACAACCCACAGTATTTTCCGTGGTAATTCCGCCAGATTCTTATTGTAATATCGTAAATTCTTCAAGGAAACATTGGGGTGTTCCAAAAGAGATTTCACATGTTTCTGCATAAACTTCAGGATCACCGGCAATGCATACTGATAAGAAATCTCTTCCGATTCGCAGTATCCCAGGGGAAAAGAACAAAACTCAGGCATCTTGGACAAACTATTGACCGGATCCCCGAGGATAATATTCAGATAATCATAATAAACACCTGCCCTGTCCTTCTCAAAAGCCGTGGAAGTAAGGATAAGAAACGAATAAGCAGGATCATTTTTCTTTTTCAGGAACTCATCATAGGAGATCATTTCGTAAGGTGTAATATACCACTCCTGTTTAACTGCCTTTTTGATCAATGGATTATACAATGAAAAAACATTTTTCTCAAGCACCACGAGTGTTTTGCTCTTTTTGAAATTCTCCACTTGTTCGAGAGTCGGAAAAGGAGCCTGACTGAAAACCAAAAAGCTTAACATAAATAATAATATGCTACCAACAAATTTTTTCATATCCGGTCAATATTTACATTTATGACAAACCTATATAAATTTTCCCATAGGGAATATATAAAAAACAAAAATACCGATATTTCAAACTTCTTTATTTTGATGCAGGAAGATATACTGGATTACGTTCGTTAAACTTACGAATATACAGAAATTTCAACTGTTTCTTCTTCCTTGGTCCCAGTTTGACATATTCATCATAAAGTTCAGGATCCCGCATAAGTGCTACTTCAACACTCTCTACATTATATTCCATGATTTTTCCCGTTTCAAAATCCAGGATAAACTGTCGCATTTCCGTACGCTCATAGGTAGAAGTCTCGTAATAAGAAGGATAATAAAAATAGTATGGATAATAATACTGATAATTCGGATCATAATAGCGAGTCTCATAAGTGGTAATAGTTCCTACAAAATGGCATATTCCTCCAACGATTGTTATTCTGTCAAAATGGCCTTTAATCTGAACATACAGAATTCCGTTGCGGGCATACCCCCATATATTGTCCTTTTTTACCTGACGGCGTATGCCGTTGTCATCGAAATAAGTGATTACTTCATGGGATAATACCTTGTTGTAAAAATCCTGATCGTTATATCCGACAATCGTAAGAATCCGCGACTTAAGAATAGGCTGATTGCTTTTCACCTGATCAAAATTCAGAAAAATCCCATCACGGAATCTGAATTTTTGGTTCAGCAAGGCTTTCCCGTTATCGTTTTGGGGGAAAGCATGAAATAGCACAAAAAACAATATACCGGCACAAACAACTTCTTTTTTAAATCCGTTCATAATCCTATCCTCCTTTATGCACATTTTCTGCTAAATAAAGAAAAATCATTTAAATTAAAACAAATTTCATACCTTAACGTTAAAAAATGTATTTTTAATCCGTAATAAAGATTTATTCAACCTATTCTAATAACGTGGCAGAAATAAATATTTTTTTGGATTTTTTTTCATTCGACAACAAAAACCGGTTTCCGGATGAAATCAGAGGAAAGGTCGCTTTGGTTAATTTCATTACCTTACTTACAGTAACCATCGCCTTACTTTTTGGCATACTGACAATTACATCGGATGAAAGATGTTTGTTCTTAACTTTTTCTTTTCTCACGCTATTCATTACATTAATGATAAATTTCCTGGTCTTCAAAAAGATCAGAAATGAAAAACTGTTTTTTTACGCTTTTCTTTTTTTAACAGGTCTGGCTTTTCTGATCCCCCTGGTCTTCTTAAACTACGGGATAGGTTCTGTTGTATGGTTTCTCATTTACCCTCCTTTAACCATGTATCTCCTGGGGATAAAAAAAGGCACATGGGTCAGCCTTGCATTTTTTATTCTGCTGATTATTTTGTTATTGGTACCCGGTTTAATCCCTGAAAATAACACCGATTATTCCCTTGCCCTACGTATAAATTTTCTTTTGGTTTTCCTTTTCCTGTATCTTATAAGTACGTTATATATTAACTATCTTAACCGGTCTGTTGAGATGTTAAGAAAATCCAATGAGTTCATTATCAAGGAAAACAAAAGAAGGGATGATTTTCTAACCACGTTGTCTCATCAGATTCGCACACCTTTAAATGATATTGTAGCTTTTAAGAATATCCTCAAGAGAATCCCCGTCCCCTCGGAAGACAGGCAATTACTTGAAATGATCTTGGCCTCAACCAACAATCTTATCCACGTTGTTGAATCCATTACCGAGTCAGGAAGTTTCAATATTGCTGATAATAAAGTCACTGAACAACCCTTTGTTTTGTCTGAGGTTCTGGATAACATGAAGATTTTTTTAGATAAGCAATACAAAAAAAGACTAAATATCAAGTTCAGACAGGAAAACATTAAACCCGTTAATGTCATCGGAGACCGAATTCTTGTCAAACAGGTGTTTCTGAATGTTTTTGAGTACATTGTCAGAAACACACCCACCTTTGAAATCAGTGATGTAAACGTAGATGTAATGGTTGGGACAACGAACAACAAACCGGCCCTGAATGTTCGCTTTTTCAGCAAGAAAATCACTTTCGACACGAACCGGTTCAATAAGCTGCTTAAATTATCGAATCAAGGGGTACGGGTGGTAACCAATCCGGAAGATTTTCAGTATATCAGTTTACTTCTTGCCCGGAATCTCTGTCAACTGGTAAACGGAAGTCTGACCTTGCATGATATCAATGGGAAAACATATATTTTTGTCAGTATTCCCTTCAGGAAAGTGGAAGAGAAGCTCCCGGAGTACCTGCCAAAAGAAAACGCAGAAATCCCGGCTTTGGTAAAAAAAGATCTGAAAGAAGCAATTATTTTACTGGCAGAAGACAACCCCATCAATCAAAAAATTGTCAAAATCAGTCTGGATAAGTTTGTAAAACGAATTGACGTGGCACAAAACGGGAAAGAAGCGTTGGACCTCTACGGTAAAACCAAATATGACTTTATCCTGATGGACATTCAGATGCCCGTTATGAATGGAATCGTGGTTACCCGAAAAATACGTGAAATCGAATCCAGCACCCACACCCACACACCGATTATTGCCATCACAGCCAATGCCATGTTGGGCGATCGGGAAACATGTTTATCTGCTGGCATGGATGATTATATCAGTAAACCGTTTCAGATAGAAACGCTGATTGGCAAGATGAAAGAT